>TARA_B110000977_G_scaffold154831_2_pt1 | contig 17870 bp, 2 predicted proteins | sample TARA_B110000977 | Tara Oceans TARA_B110000977 (sample SAMEA4397798) | marine metagenome | biome: Polar Biome; feature: [SRF] surface water layer (ENVO:00010504); material: water (ENVO:00002006), including particulate matter (ENVO:01000060) such as... | depth 5 m | reverse complement strand
CGCCCTGGCGCACGATGCTCTCCATGTCGTCCCCGCCCCCTCCGCCCCCTCCGCCGCCGCCAGACACGTCGCCGATTGTTTTGAACAAAATCTCACCCTCCGACGTGAGCAGCGAAAGCTGCGCGTTGAAGTGCAAGCCGTAAATCGCAGGCGTCTCGGGCGGCAGGTTGTTCTCGACGTACGACTTGAGATCCGCGTACGAGGTGGGGTTGGGCGCGGGGAGCCCGGGGGCGAGAATCTTCGTGGGCGCGGCGCCGTCTTGGCCGGGAAGCAGGTCGGGCACGACGAGGACGTCGAGGTACGAAACGCAGAGTCTTCGGTCCATCGCGTCTGTGATGTGTCCTCCGTAGAAAACCTCGGCGAACATGTACCGCATGTCCTCCCATGGCGTTGTGGCGTTGCCTTCCAGGTAGTTGTACAGCACCTCGGTGCAGTTCACGAGGTCGCCCATGTTGAACGAGTACCCGCGGCAGTACCCTAATCCTGAGCCTAACCCGATGCCAATCCCAACCCCGAACTTCTTGCGCCCGAGAAGCAGGGAGTGGTAAAAGCAAAGCGCGAAGAGCACGGCGGTGTGCACTGTTTTCTTTTCATCCGTGGTGCTTCGGTCGAGGACATCTTGCGAGAACGGCGCAAGGGCTCGGCGCATGTTGGATTTCAAATCACTCGGCGGTTCGTTCGAGATCTTGATGCACGTCTGTAAAATGCTCTCAGGCACAATCTTGGCGAACGGGTTGCCGTTAATGGGCTCGGCAGAGAAGAAGCACCGGAAATCCCGGTGCGCGCTCTCCGCCGCAATTTCAAGCTTGCGCTCCAGACTGGGGATCCAGCCCTGCATCAAGTGCACGTTATCCAGGAACACCCACCCTCCGTTCTTGGTGTACTTGTCAAGCACGCTCTCCGCGACGGGCTCTTGGCCTTGGCCCATGGAAATCATAGTAAGCTGGCCGTTGTCCGTGGTTTTACCGAGCTGGTTCGCCAACGTCTCGATTTCCTTGGACGGCGAATACCCGGGGAACAGGATGAAAAAGATGGGCGTGGACGGTCCGGTTTCCGCCATCATGGTTTCGGCATCGAACGCGTCTTGGTTGACGTACTCGCTGCCCATGACGCGCTCCACGAATTGCGAAAGCGCGCCCGTGATCCGGTCTGGTCTCACGGCTCTCACGAGCATGAGTTTCTGGAAATCAGACAGTTTCATGTTCCACTCCCCGGGAAGAGGTTCCGTTTCGCACCGCTCGTGCATGCCCCACTCTTGCCACTCCTCGCCCGCTTTCTCCATGTCTCTTGACAGCCCCTTGAACGCGCCTAACGTCTCAAGGCCCTGCAGCGCCACCCACTGCGCTTCTGACATCCACTTATCGAGGTCATCCGAAATCGTGGGAGGCACGGGAACCCTCAGGCCGTTGATCAGCCCGGAGTACTCATCAGGCCGGAGCTTGCCGTCCTTGAGAAGGATAGAGAACGTCAGCAACGTGCTGACGATGAGTTTGTCTTTGTCAAACAAACCGCGTCGCGTGTAGTTGTACACCGTGAACGTGGTGGTTTCCAACAACGCGTTCAGCCGCTTGTCCATCTCCTCCGGGGTTGGTTCCGCAGCTTGCTCGCTCTTGGCGTTGTCCGCGGACTTCTTGAAGCTCCTTGACGGGGTGAGCTGCGCTAATAAGTCCATGTTCCAGTCAAACTTGCCCATCACCCGCTTCGCCACGGTTCTGAACGAGAGCTTTATCTTTCTCTTCTTCCCACCCGGCGCGAGGTCGATACCGCGGGCAAACACGGTGACGAACGCGTTGAGTGAGAACGCGTAGAATGCGTGCACTTTGTTCAGCGAGTTGAGCATGAAGAACAGGAGGGACCCTCTTGCCGCGGCGACGCGGTACTTTTCGCGGCTGGTGTTGATCTTGTCCTCCGTTTCCTTTGACTCGGCGACTTTCAAAACGATTTCATCCGCCACTCTTTTGGATTCTTCAAGAGATTCGATGAGCTCGACGTCCTCCGTGAGGTCGCCTTCCGCGTCCGCCAGCTTTGCGAGCAATGTATCCTCAAGTTCCTTCAGCTTGATCGTGAACTCGTTGTTCTGGATAATCAGCGCGGTTTTGGTCTCCTCCAAGTCGGGCCTTTCCTTGTTCACCACAAGCGCCAGGAGCTGGTCTTCCAAGCCGTCTTGCGTAACCGTGAAGTTAATGAGAGTGGTCTCCGCTTGGATTTCAGGCGGGTAGTGCGGGTTACTCATCTTGGTGTGCAGGAACAGCTTGAAGTTGGGGTGGTACTCCACGTCCTTGTCGCCCATCTTGACGTAAAGCGAGCGGCCTTTTTTGTACGTCGCCCGGGTAACGGTGGGCATCAGCACCGCGTCGATGGTTTCGCCCATGTTCTCGATAAGCACAGAGGTGCCGTTTTCAATCGCCTTCTCCATGATATCCGCGGTTTTTGGCGCGCCCATACGCACGACTTGCAAGTTATTTTTGCTTTCCCGTTCCTTAATCCACGCGATGCCTTGAAGCTGCGGGTCGCACATCAACGGCCAGCGTTCGGAGTTGCACGTGATTGTGCCGTTCTCGATGGATGTGCGGTCAGACGGGAGGCCCTCCCCGACCCACCCCGCGATCGTCGCCGGGTCCACTAACACCTTCAAAACATCAATACCTTCCGTCATCGGGATTTGATTCTCCGTGATGTTCTTCTGGAACGCGGTGACGAGTTCGTTTCTGAACTGCGCGGTGAACGGTCCAGAGTACGTGACGAACGCGGCGGCGAAGAGACAATCTCCTACCAACACGCCGGCATCGATCTTGAGCTGCGCCACGGTGTTCTTCCACTGCTCGCCTGACGCGGCGAGGGCGTTGACTAATCTGTTGGCCAGCCCTAACTTCACGTCTAACTTGGCTTTTTCGTCGATGGCGCCGTTCTTCTCTGCTTCCGCTTCGTCAAATTGCCGTTCCAAATCCGCAACGAGCGCGTTGAGGTTGGCAACCTTCTCCTGGACCGCTGCTAATTTGGTGTTGGCTTCGTCCAGCTGTGCGTTGGCCTCAGCGAGTTCTTGCCGTTTAGGTTCGATCATCGTAATCACGTCGAAGTATTTGATGATGTTAATCGCGAACTCGCACAAACCGGCGGCGGCGCGCGATTTGTTGTAAATCGCGTCGCGGTTGAAGTGCTCCAGCTCCAGGTACGGACGACACGCGTCGACAGACTTCTTTGGCACTTCGCCGTCGTCGATCTTCTGCTTGAACCCTTTCAGGGTGTCCATGAACTTATCAACGTTGCTCATCATCTTCGTCGCCGCGTTCCAGGACTTGTCCTTGGGGTTGTTCTGCAGAAGGATGATAACCACGGCGGTGATGTCGTCGACACCCGCGGGCGGTTTCTTCAACGACTTGGCTTCACCCAAATCTTTCTTGTTCAGAGTGTCTAAAGCTGCGAGGGCTTGGTCCACAAGCGGCTCCGCTGCGTCCAGATCTGCTTGCACAGACACTTGCTTCGCAGACACTTCAGTTGCAATCACCGCGCACTTGTCCGCTTCGATTTGCGCCAAGTCGTTCTCCTGCGACGCGGATTCTTTCTCCACGTCGACCTTCGCGGCGAACGCCCCCGCGGATTCAACCTTCTCCGCAACCTCCACGGCTTTGACCTTGGCCTGTTCAACAAGCACGTCCACGTCTTTCTGGGTTTTCATGAGTTTATCCAGGCCGTTGGAAAGGCGCTCGATGTTGGTTTCAGTCGCACCGCGCTTGTCTAATAGAAGCGACTTGTACAGCTTAATCAGCTCCAAGAACGTTTTCGGCGTGGTGTAGTTGAACCGACGTTCCTGTTCCAGGAACTTGTCGCTCATCTTCGCGACGAGGCCGAACGAGTACGGCATGAACTTCATCACCGCTGATGATATTTCCGGAGTGCCCAAGTCAGTTTCTCCTAAGAACCGCTGCGACACACCTAACAACGCCTTTTCAGGCCAGGGCTGGAACCAGTCAATCACCGTGGAGTTGATCATCGCCAAGAAACGCTGCGCCCTTGTCCTGAACTGCTCGCCCACGGGCGAGCACGTGAACACCATGTGCAGGTTCGTGCGTACCTTGTCGATGAAGAACTTCCACACGCCTTCTTTCGAGTCAGGGACGCCCGCTGCTTTGGCTTCGCCGCGTACGGCGTTGACGATGTCGTCCACGTCTTCTGGGGGGAACAGATCCGGAATTTCACCCGAAGACAGCAAGTCGTTGATGAACACCATGAACTTTTCATCCGTGATTTGCGAATCCGTGAACAGCCACAAAACGCCTTCGCCTTTCAGCCCGGCGCTCTTGTACATCTTCTGCAAGTCCTCCTTCAACGACGAGACGTTGTACGAGCCGGAGATGACGATCATGTACGTCGACATGCCGCACAGGTGCGCTGACAATTTACTCAACGATTGCTTCCCGGACCCGCCGACACCCACTAACAGCGCGTGGCCGCCCGGGTTTGAGATGATTCGCGAAATCCTGCAAATGTGTTTCATCGCGTCTTCGAAGAGCACCAGGTTCATAGTAGCGTTGGTCTCGTTGTACTCCTCCAGCGTGTCCTCTAGAATCTTCTGCAGCTTTGAGTACTCGGTGATGTCGTTGTACACCTTCTCTTCGATCCCTCCCGCGAAGTGGCAGAAAATCAACGGCTTGGCGTCGTCCTTTTTGTAAAAGTCCTCGATGCCCGGGATTTTGAAAAACTTACCGGCGATCGCGCTGACGTTTTTGTTGTACGTGTTCAAGTCGGCCACGGTGACTAAACGATCCGCGTACACGCGCTCGGACTCGTGCAGCCACAGCTTTGACAGTTTGTTCACGTCGTTGAAGTTATCGGGTGTGGACGATAACAAACCCTGGAACACGTTCGAAAGGTGCCTCACCGTGAACTCGTAGTGGAAGTTTACGGCTGTTTTCCTGAACGACGCCACAACCTTTTCATGGTTCGCCAGCGATGCTTGAATCAGCTTTGACCCTAATTCCATGCAATCAGCGCTGAAGTGCTTCAAGTGGCCGTTGAGGAACGTGCCGTAGATCTTCATAAGCGAATCCTGGCCGGGGAAGTCAACTGCGAGGGTCATGAACAAACGTTGCAGACGCGGGTTGATCGTAAACGCCCCGGCGGTGGGGTTCATGCACGCGACGTACTGTGTGTTGTGAATCACCTTAGGGGTAAGTTTCGCACGGTCGAACCAGTGCCCCCACCCGAGGTGTTGCCTGATTTGGGATATGGGCATCGCAGTGTCGTACGCGTCTAGTTTGGGCATGTTAAGATCGTCCACGAAGTAAATCAGCTTGTTCTGCCCCGGCGGGCCGTAGTTCACCCCAGCTTTCTTCTCCAGCTGCGATTCCAAAATCTTCTGGAACGATAACACGTCCGTGAAGTAGTTGAAGTTTATGTTCAGGCTCATGATGCCTTCAGGTTGCGACGCGAGTTTGCCTTTGACAAGCGCGGTCTTCCCCGTACCCGCGGGCCCGACGAACATAATAGGCGCCTTGAGCTCCAGCATCATATCCAGGAAGTATGTAAACGCGGAAGTCTCGGCGGTTGGCACGAACAAACTGCTCATCGCCGTGACTTGGCTGTCGTACTCCACCTCCGGAACGAGGTCCGCCCACGGCGCGAACTTCCCGGACTTGGCGTTGATGTAGTAATCGAACACGGACCCCTTCCCGGGGAACTTCACAGCGCTCCACGTGCGTTTCCACCACTTGTCGAAATCCTTGCGGTAGTCTATGCCGTCCTTCGGCGCGAGGCCGCCTCCGAACGCCCACACCATTGCCAGGACGAAGTACGATTCAAACGCGGCTTGGTCCGCCTTGGCGTTCAAGTTCTCGGGCCTCAACATGCCCTCCAGCACGTTCACCAGGGTGGTACAGAAGTTCATCGTTTCAAGCGGCGTGATGTGCTGGAACGACTTTTTCATTTCGAAAATAGTCTTCGGCACGTACTTGTCCACCAGCTCCAGGATGTACTTGGAGGGTAAATCCGGGTTTTTCCACTTCGCCTTCACCGCGTACTCGGGCACAACGCGCTTGATCCAACTCTGAATCATGTTGTACCACTGCAGCTTCTCCGAGACGTACACGATCCCGGCGCGCGTCGCGGTGGCGGGCGTGGCGAACTTCAAGTTCCTGATTTCGAAAATGAGCTTCATGTGCGGCAACAGCCTGATGCGCTCGTTCGAGGGCAATGTTAACAGCCGATTATCGTCCATCGTGGAGTTCATGGACTCGATCCAGTTCGCGTCGAGATCACCGTCCAGGATGATCCACTTCGGGTCTTCATCCGGAATCGTCGCGAGCTCGCGCATGTAGTACGACATCATGCCGTCCTTCCACTCGCGAGTCGACAGGTTGACGTATCCGTAAAACTCCTGCGTGCTAATCGCCTTGGGGTTGATGTCCCGGATGACAACTTTGGTTTTGTTGCACGAACGCAGGTAGTCGTTCACAATTTGCGCCTCAGGGAGGTTCACGCCTTTCTGAATAGCCTTCGCGAGAACGCGGTACACCTCGGTGCGCCCGCCGCCCGTAACGCCCATCAGGAAAATGCAGTGGCGAATCGCGAGAAGCTCAGAGAGCTGTACAATGCGCAGGGTGAAGTCGTCCTCCACGGTCAGGCCCATTTCCTCCGTGCACTGCTCGATCACCTTCTCAAACTCCATGTCTCGTTTGCGGGGCGGGTCCACGCCGATGAAGAGATCCCCGAGAAGACCCATGAAGATCACCATGTCCGCGGCGAGAATCTTGGGGATGTTGAAATCGCGAAGCGCGCGGAACAGCACGTCTGATTCGTCCTGCCCTTCCTCCGCTCTGAGAAGCGAACCCGCGACGACGAGCACGGATTTGATTGCGCGTAAGCCCCAATCGTAGTGCGTCTGCGGGGACAACATGTCTTCTAAAAGGTAGTACAACGATGCGAACTTCTTCGCGAGCATCTTGGCTTCCACGAAACCCTCCGCCATCAACATGTTTTCCATGATGAGCTGTCGGTCGGGAACCATCACCGTGATTGGGCGGAACAGCGCTTTCAGGGATTCGGGAAGCTCAGCGCGGCCGATGTAACCCGGGTTCATGGTGATGAAACCGGAGCACCCCTCTTCAAGAGGCATCTCCACACCGTCAGCGGCGACGAACTTGTAGTTTTGAATCGCGTCGTGCTTCACGCCTTCTTTGTCCACGAAGTCCAAACCGCGGCCGGGCATGTTCGCCTTGCGCTTCTGCGCGTCCGTCACGCACTTGTACTGCACGGAGCACACTGAGAGGACTTCCGGGACGAGGCGGTTGAACTCGTCGAAGCACCCCCAGGACCCAGACGCAGCCAAGCCTTTGAAAATGTCACCCATCGAGCGGTAATCCATCTCAGGCGAGCAGTTGAACACATACATCGATTTACCAAGCTGCGACGAGAGATCTTTACTGGTTTCCGTTTTGCCCGTACCCGCGGGGCCCGCGGGCGCGGTGCCCATGGAGAGCCAGCACGCCTGCGTGGCAGTGATGTAGATGCGGTCGGTGAGGGGCGTGATCACGAGTCGACCGCCGTTGCCTAAATACTCGTAGCCGTACGGGAACGACGCATCGCAAATGCGAATCACGCTGTCGTCGATATCGCTGTCCCAGTACGTCCTGAGCTGCGACATCCACTTGAAACACTTCTTGTCGGTTTCGCCTTTTTCCATGATGCCGATGACCATATCGCGCGAGTGCGCGTCGATTGTGATCATGTTCATGATTTTCTGCCGGGACGGCTTATCCAGGTCACGTTTTGTTGACGCGATCAAATCCGTTATTTGCGCGACTTGCATCTCGCTGTATTTCTTCATCGCCCCGGCGTCACCAGCGGCCATCGCGTCGAACGCGGCTTCCACTTCCTGGCACCAGTAAATCTGGTTCACCACCAGTCCGAGCTGCGAGGACCAGTCGAAGCACCACTCGTGGCGCGGTTTCGGGTTGCCGTACGCCTGCATGGCGTCGAAGCAGTGAAGCTTGAGCTCCGATCGCATCTTTTCGATGATCAAGTTCATGTACTCCTCCACCTTCCCGGCGAGGGTCATTTCCGATTTGAACGGAATAGTTTCCTTGCCGACGCAGGAAACGATGCCTTTGGCTTTTGGGCGTTTCCCCGCAGCTGGTTTTTCCGTATCCAGCGTGAGCTTTTCAATCGCCTGGAAACACTTGTTCATGTGTGTCATTACTTTCACCGGATTGTTGCCGTTTGACAGGATGTCCAACAAATCGGCAGTGGAGACAAAGTAGAACCGCGGGAATGCCCTTCGTTTGCTCTCCATGTAATCCGCAAGCGCCTTTTCGCACATCTCAAGCTGGCCTTGTTGGTTCTCCAAGTCTTTCAACAAACCAGCTTTGTTCGAGGACTGCACCACGTTCTTCACCCCGCACGCTTCCTTCAGAATCTGCTTCACCACGCCGTCGATCTTTTTGAACCGGTCCGCCGCTTCGGGGAGCTCTTTTTTGACCTCGTCACTGTGAATAAACAGCGACTCGAGGTACGCCCACGTGCGTTGGATTTCGGAAAGAATCTGGTTCACATCCGCCACCATCATCAATTTCTTGTTCCAACCTGTAATCGCCTCTTCGAAGGTTTTCATGTACCGGTTCGCAAGCATGCCTTGCACCACGACCTGGTTATCCTCCAGCGCTTCGAAGTCCTCCTCGCCGAGCTTGATCGTGTTCACGTCAGTGTCCTTGTGCTTCATCTGCGCCCACTCAACCTTGGCCCACGTGACTTCCAGCTTGGCGAGCGAGACTTCCATCTTGGCTTCTTTCTGCGCGCAGTCCACGATTTCGCCGACTTCGTCTTCAAACTTGTGCAGCTCCAGGGCCAACAGGCTATCGAGCGAGAACTGGTCATCGATGACGAACTGCTTGCCCGTGACGTCCATGAGGGACTTCCAGTGCCTGTCGCGCATATCGGGTGACCGTAAATCCGCGACAAGAGGCACGGAGGTGAGGAAGTTCTTGACGGAATCGTCCAGCCCGATGAACGCGTTCGTGGCGCGGAGTTTCTTGGGAAGCGCTTTGACGTCTTTTTGAAATGCCTTCGTCGCGTCTTCCATCGTCGCGGTGTCGATGTCGTTCCACAGCGTTTCCCTCCACTTCGTGAACTGCTTTTCCACGAGCGCGGAGTAGTCCCAGATGTCTTTGATCATCCCTAAATCTTCGCGGCATTCAGCGATGCACTCCGCGCTTTCCTTGATCATGTTCGGGAACTCGAACATGTTGGCGAGGTTGGTGAGGTCCTTGAGCTCGTTTTCCACATCCTTGACTTCCACCGCGGTGGAGTCCAAAATGGGGTACGCCGCGGTGAACCCGGTGTCGTACGTGAACACTGAGCGTTTCAGGAACTCGGCTCTGTAATCCGTGGCTTTCGCCGTGAACGTGGCGATCTTGGCCTTGATTTCGTCGCCGCGCAAGTCTTGAATAGGCGACACGATTTCTTTGACGTCAGGCACCATCTTTTTTATCGCTTCCCACTGTACCCGTGCCTCCTCCAGGCGCTTGTCGTTCGCCGACGTGGAGATTTTCTGGTGCGCCAGCTCAACCAGGGTCTCATCGACGCAATCCAGCTCAAGATCAATCGCGAGCTTACGCGTCTTGACGTTGTACAGCGCGCCCATGACTTTAAGTAAAAAGTCAAACGACTCTTCCAATTTCTCCGGGTCGTCCGCCATCCCGAACCCGCCCTCGGTGGTGTTGAAGAACTTCTCAAGCGCGTCGATTTGCTTCGTCACGCTATTCTTCATCACGCCCGTGAACGTGAAAGACTCGGAGAGGGTGTTCAAATCGAGCTGCGCGACGACGTCAAACCTGTTCCCGCCGCCCGATGACACTTTCAGGAGCTGGCCCTCGTGCAGAGTAGCGAGCTCGCCAGTAGGCGTGGCCATCGCGGGGTCCGCGCGGAACACTCGCGTCCATTCCTGCGTCACTGTGTTGTATGCGAACCCGTCATTGATCGGCGCGCTGGCGTTGACGCCGCCGAACAACATGATAGTGTCCGTGCCGTTCTTTTGCATCATCGCGAACGCCCTCGCTTCAGGGGTCACCGCGCCCTTCAGGGGAATCGCCTCCGCGGTCACCACATTGCCTTCCATTTTCAAAACGAAAAAGTCATTCAAAAGCTCTTCCGTGTCTTCGTCCTCGTCGCGGTAAATCCCGCCGAAGACATACACGGCGTCCCCAGCCGCGCACATCGCCGCGCCTTTTCGTGGCTTGAAAAGCTTGCCTTCGACTTTGTGCTCCACCCATTTCAGGGAACCGTCCTTCAAATCGAGGGTAACGTAGTCCTCCAAAGAGACTTCCTCGGCTTCGCCACCGAAAATAACAAACTTGCTGTGGCTCAGCATGGTCATCGCGGGGCCTTGGCGCTTGGGGGGAGGGCCGAGAGGAGCGGCATCCTCGTCCTCGGGCTCCTCGGGCTCAGGCTCGGGCTCGGGCTCGCGGATAATCGGGTTGCCGTCCTCGCCGAGTTCGGGCGCAGGTACGATCGGGTTGCCGTCCTTATCGAGCTTAGGCTCGGTGACGATCGGGTTGCCTTCCTCGTCGAGCTTGGGCTCGAGGGGAGGCACGGGAGACCCGTCCTCGTTCACCTCGGGCTCAGCAGGTGCTAAATCCATGGGAGCGTCATCCTTGGGCGCTTCCGCTTCGACGGCGGGAGGCTCCTCCTCGACGGGGGCAGGAGTTTCAGGCGCAGCGGGAGGCTCTTCACCCTCCGCCGGCGCTGCTTCACCTACGCCTTCTTCGCCTTCGGGAGCTTCGCCGCTCTCCGCGGCGGCGGCGGCTTCCTTCTCCGCTTCTTCAATGGCATCCTGCTCTTCTCGAATCACCTGATGGCGAGATTTCATTGCGCGGTACGGCTTGACCTTCTCGATGGTCTTCCACGACCCCGTGGTGCCCTCCACCTCGAAGGTTCTCAAATCGTCCGTTTCTTCACCCGCGATCAAAGCGCCGCCGAACACGACGAGTTTTCCCGCGATGCCTGTCTGGCCATGGTGCTTGCGCGGCTCTGGTTGACCTGCCACGTCCGCGGTGTCCCAAGACCAGCCATCCGCGCCGGTGCTCAAAACGCTAACGCCGTCTTCGCTCCCGCCGAACAGCGCGACTTTGTCGTGCGCCAAACTGGTGATTTGGCCAAACTTGCGCTTCATCGGCGCCGCGCCCGACGTGCGCTTGTACGTCCACGGGTCTTCGAAGTCCATGTAGAACGGTGAGCCTCGAATGGGGATGATCTCCTGCGGCTCGCCGAGGTCGTCGTACCCGACGTCGATTTTGTACCTACCAGCGCTCGGGACGGAGTAATACACCTCGTGCAAGCCGTTGTCGGGGTCCACGATGCGCACAGTGCCTTTGGGCGCGCGCGGGTCGTCTTCCTGGGTGACTTCCACCACGAAATCGTCCCCTCCTGACGTGCGCTTGGCGTTGCACGTATCCTTGGCCAACACCAGAAACGAAATTTCCACGCCATACTTCGCCTTTGTAAGCGGATTGATCCCCGGGCCGAACGCCAAACAGTTCTTCGCGGCCGTGTTGGCGAAGTACCGGAAACCCATCTTGTTGACCGTCCACCCTTCGTTGTTGATGTTCAAACGCACCTCCACCTCCAACGCGCCAAACTCTTCGAAGTTCGGGGTGAGGCACTTGATCTTGGTTGCATTCACGAACGTACCGGGCGCGATGACTTCCGTCTTCCCCGTACGGAACCCAACCTCGATCTTCTCGGATTGTTTGAACTGCATGCCGTGAATCGTGACTTCGGTTTCGCCAAACACGGGGCCGATGTCAGGATCCACGTTGAACACCGCATAGGGGGGGCCGATGATGGGCGATACGTTGAGCTGCCACGTATCCCCAAGCCACCGGTTCGCCCACCCCCCGAACATCAAAATCTTACACGTCTTTGGGTCGTACGTCACGGCGCAGTCCTCTCGGGCGACGGGCGGCTCGCCGATCGCGGACGGCGTGGTCCAAACCGCGCTCCCGCAGTCCATCACGTCGACGTGGTTGAGAAACTCGTTCGGGCCTTTCTTGCCTGTTAAACAGAACAGCTTGTGGTTCGGCACGGACTCGATTCCCATGAACTTGTGGTTGGCAATCTCGGACGAATAGTTCCGGGGTTTGTCCTTGCCCTCCTCCAGCCACGTGAAGGTTGTTAAATCGAGGTGATGCACGTCGCCGTGCATGGTCATGTTGTCCCGTCCGCCCAAAATCGCGAGCTTGTTCGGGAACCAGGTCATGGAGTGGTCGAACCTTGGAGTAGGGCCTTTGCCTTTCAAAACGGGTTTACTCCATGACGGGGCAATCTTTACATCGGGCGGCTTGTCGTCTAAAGCCGTCCCAAAATCCAGCACGAACAAATCGTCGCACGACTTCCCGTGACCGCCGTACCCGCCAAACACGAACAGCTGGTCACCGACCAAGGTTGCAGTGTGGTGTGCTCTAGGGGACGGCACTCCGTCCTCCACGTCCTTCGCCTCGCAAAGCAATTCTGTCCAGACCTTCGCCTTCGTGTCGAACACCCACACGTCGTTGTACCGCGTGCGGTGGTTCAAACCGCCCACTACTACTAGGAAATGCTTCACCGCGGTGCACGTGTGTCTCGAGCGCGCGCTCGGCCCCGCACCAGGTGTTTTGATTTCGCCGGTCCAGTTCAACAGCTCCGCATTGTTCAAATCTAACGCATGCAAATCCCCAAGCGCGGCCGCGGTGCCGTCCTTACGACCCACGCCCCCGAACAAATACGCCTTCGTGCCGATGACGGTGAACGTGTGTCCGCTCCTTGGCTCTGGTGGCGTGCCTTTCAAAGGCGCCACTTCCCATGTTACGGACTGATGGAGGGGAGAAGGGAGGTTAGTTGGGTTTTGCATGTCGCGTGGTACGCGATCGAGGAGAGTCGGGTCGATTGGCGCGTCGCATCGAGGGCAATCGGTCGATTCCGGGCTCGTGTACATCGTCTCTTAAACGGGATTGTTTCCCAGCACGATGGTCAAATTTGAGTGCCGTTTGGCCGGAAGATGCGCACCATGGTGTCCGTTCAGACCCTGACGCCGCCTGAAATCGCCGTATCACCTATACGACGCGTGTAGTTCGTGGGATTCCCAAACGAACGCCGCCTGAACCCGTCGCCAGGGTGTCAAGGCGCTACACAGTGCCGGTCCGACGATCGGTTTTCGACTTTAGCAATCCGAGAAAACATGGGTGAAGAGGGGATTACTCCCTCAGCACTCCTTAATAAAACGCTCTCCCGACGAGCGACCCACTGCTGTGGCGCGATCGACGTGATGGCGCCGTACGACGCGCAAGACGATGCGGAGAAGGCTCGGCTGGAAGAAAGGTACAAGCCGGTCATGGACTTGCGCTCCACCTTTCACCAAAGGACGTTCGAGAAGGCTGCGTCGCGGACGGAGACTTTCGTAGACGAGGGGAATGAGTTCACGGGATTCTCGGTCAAGAATCCCGAGACTCGAAGGGAGCCACATGACGACTCCATTTCAGACATCCCGTTCTTCTCGGGGTGGTTGTGGAAGCGGTACCAGGGAGACGGCGGGGGGGTACATTGGAAAAAGCGGTGGTTCTATCTCATGGACGACAGGTTGTGCTACACACGAACCGGCATTGGAAATGAGAAAACGACTGTAAAATACATCCCCTTGGACCGGATTGCGTTGCGCGCGAAGTGGAGCCCAAACGAAACCCCGCCTGCGGTTGGAATCGCGTGGATGAAAGACAAAACAATACCGCCCGGGCTGGGATACGCGGGTGCCGGTACCGGGAACGACCGGTGCTTCCAGCTGCAGTGCGGATCAGTGACGCACGTACTGGCCGCGGAAACCGAGACGCTCGCGAAACGCTGGTTGGATGGAATCAACAAAGCGTGGTGTCGTTGCGTCGCGAGTTGTTCACGGAAATTAATCACCACCACCGAGGGCGAGCGGTGGAAGCACGAAGCCGCGCGACTCCAGGGTGAGCTGACACACGCCAACGAAACCTTAGCAATTCTCGGTGCGGAGGTAGGCGGGGTTTCCGCGCGTCTCAGCGCCATTTCATAAATGTCATTCTATTTCATAAATTTCAATCACAAAACGATTTCAACTTTCTCGCCGTCGTTGCACCGAATCGACGTCATAGTGAGCTCCCCCCCTTTCTCCACCTTCGCCCCTTCCACCATGTGCTTGGTGCCTGCGAAGTCGATGAACAGCCGGTCCTTGCCCTCCGCGGATTCCAACGGGATGGCACCCCACGTCCCTTCCCCCCACGGCGTTTTCAGCGTCAAGTCTCCGTTAAGCGCAAACCCGGAGTTCCTAGCCCACGTGCCGTCAACGCCGTGCTCCGCCATCTCCTGAGCGCGCTTCTTGACGAGCTCGAACAGCCGCGAAGTCCGAGACTTGCCCTTCTCCGGCCGCGCTGTGCACGCCTTGTTGAACGTCATGCCCTCACTCCAGGACCACTTGGAAATAGCGTCGCGCTCGTTGTTCAGGTACTGCGCGATTAGGCTCACCATCCGCTGCGGCTTCTCGGGGTGGTAGTTGACGTGCGCGCTGATTGGTCGCAGCGACCTTCCTGATTCGCCGTCGTACAAACGCCCATCGTACCGCATGTACCGGAACAAGTACTTAGTGTTTTGGAAACACATGTAGTTCATCACCCTTTGGCTCACTCCAGCAGGGGGAGGACCGCCGCCACCCGCTGCGCCCCTGTCGCTGCTCCACAAATACACCTGCTCTTCATTGTACGCGGTTTGGTCCCACGTGTTCTTCTCCGTGGCCATGCGCTCCGCGAGTCTCTCCACCATCCGCAGCGCTTCGTGCGTCGCGGAGAGGTAGAACAGACCGGAGTTTCTAGCAACCAGCCTGCGCAACGGCACGTGGTTGTTCCCGAAGTGCTCGAACCCGTACGCGGAGACGTCGTCCCACCCGTCCGTCATGCCCTCCACGTCTGAATCGCCGTAAATCGCGGTGCGGTCTGTGTGTATCTTTTTCTCACCAGTCGCGCTCACCGCGAGCCGCGTCCCACCGAACGGGTTGCGCATCCACACCACGTCCACGTCCGACAGGAGCACGGAGACGCCGACTGAGAGGAACTCGTGTAGGACTCTGAATTTCAAACCAGACGTTGCGTGGTTATCGGTGCTCCCGGTAAGGGATTTCAACTCCCTGTGGTAGTACGGAACGTCCCTCTCCGCGCACCACTGCGCTGTTTTCGCGTCCAGCGCAACGACGATCCCGTTCGTGATATTCGCCGCTCTCAACCCGTCCACGAACAAACCCAGCATGTACAGAATGTTGGAGTTGGAAACCGCGGCGATTACCTGGCGCTTTTCGTTCGCCACTTTCGTCACCACGGCGCACAAGTCGGAAAACTCGGAACACGCAACCGGGAATTCTCCATCTGGCAGGGTGATTAAACGCAACTCCCGGGGCGCAGGGCCATGGCGTTCACCCTCGTCAATCGCCGCGCAGTTCCCGTTTGCGTCGCCGTCTCCTATTGGGCCGTCACGAAGCACAACCCTTCGCGCGTCGTCGAACGTTTCCGTCGTGAGAATCGCGTTCGGGTCTTCGCCTGAGGTTTTCCACCCGCCGTTCACCGCGTCGCCGGGTCGTTTTTCCGGAACGGTGTCGAACGCCGGCGCGGCTTGCGCGACACTCGCGGAGACGCCGTGCGCTGCGAAACAGTTGTTGGGAAGAACTCTAAACGTGGCTCCGGATTTCAACCTGCCGTCGTACGCGGGGAGAAGCATCTCATCCGTCAGCGCGATATCCGCGTCGCGGTCGTCCTCCGCGGCGCCGAGCCACGCCGCAGTGCGCGTCGACGCCTTCGTGGCGCGCAGAACCACGAACGAGGACATCAAGTGCGGCACCGCCATGGATTGACTGTACGCGGACCATCCCATTGCAGGGTCGTGCATCCCAATGACCTGTCCCAGCGAGCTTTTCTGCGCCGGGACGCCCTCCGCGTCGGCGCCGCGACGCGCGGGGAGGTTGACCAGCGGGTTCGGTCCTGTAAGACGCGCGCCGTGGCCCACCAAAAGGACATCCACGCCAAGCGCGAGCACCGCAGCAGCCAGTGCAAATTGATGACGGTGGCAAGGCATAGCATGTTGGTGATCCACGCTCTCGCACACGGCCCACGCGTGCGGTACGCCCGCGGCGTTCGCGGTTGCCGCCGCCGCCTCGTCGCTCGCCGCTACCAGCACAGCCTTCGCGCCTGTATCGCCCGCGGCTGCTTTCGCAACATCAATCGCCCGCTGCGCGTCGTTCCCGTAATCGAACGCGATGAGCACGGCACGTTCGTCACTGTTCTCCGGCAAAAGCTCTGCGATCGTCTCGCACAACCCAGAAATCGTCTCCACTGCGACGCACGCGTCGAGGCGGACGCGTGGCAGGACGTCGATGAATCTTCCGCCGTCATCCGCGTGCGGCCCTGTGTTGCACTGAACGTCTTTTCGCGCGTTATTTTGGGCTTTCCCGGTCAGTTTTGATTCCATCCACCCTTGTGGAACGTTGGCGAAACCTCCTCGCGCGACTGGGTCGACCAGTCTTTTTCCTGTATCATCATTGTCATCGGAAGTTCCTCCGAGACGTGATGAATGTGGTTCGGAATCACCGTCGAACGCGCGATCTATGCCTACCAACCCTGACTGCGTGTGATGCGCGTGAGGATGGTGCAAGCCATGTACTCGCCCACTCCTGGTGTGCGCGTGTGTGTCCACACTGTGCACGTGGTGGTCCCTCCTGTGATCCAACCGATCCGCGAGCGTCACCGCGAGCTCTCGATTGTTCCGGCTCTCGTACAGACTGTTCAAGATGTACAGCGCCACACCGGCGATGACCAGCCGGAGTATCGCCTTCGTGCGACTCTTTACGCGCAGCTTCGCCATGACCACCTTCCCGCCACGATCGACCACCGCCCTTGCCCGGTACCCGGCGCCGCGCCTCCGTCAGTGAAGGGGACGCCTCTAGATCGAAGCCGCGTGTGAATTTTGTTGGCAGAACCAAGAGTCTCAAGTCATCTCGTAAATCTCATCGTAACTCCGAACCGTCAGACCGTGCCTTCAGTCCCCACCGCGCACCGCGGTAGCGAGGGAGCGTCATGGGACGCGCTCGAGGTGTTCAAGGGGACGGTGACTCTGGTGCGGGACCTGCTCCTCCGGACGAGGGCGTTCGTGACGTACCGGCGCAGGGACGCGAAACGAACAAGCGACCGAGACGCGCAACGAGAGCTCCCTCGGCCCAGCCAAAGGAAGACCAGACGGGTCACGGCGAAGAGGCTCCGGATGAAGACGACGAGGCTAAGGACGAGGCTGAAAATGACCACGACGAGACCGACGACGAGGTGGAAATCGATGAAGATGACCCGGTGGCTGTGTTGACAGCTCAAGGCGTGTCCGAATCGATGGCCAAAAGTGCTCTCGAGCGAGCAAACGGTGATCTCAACGCTGCTGTGCTGATTGTCGTGAACCAACGCGTGTTGGAGAAGGAAGAGAAAGAGATGGCGAAGGTGATGGAGGATTCGCTTCGGGAGGCAGAGGAAGAGTCGGCGAAGCGAGATACAGAGGAGGCGAAGAAGAAAGCCACGTCGCCTGTGGAGTTCTTCAAAGGGTCGGCGTTTCTGGACGCCCTGGGCGACGTCGGCACGGCGCTCCTGCGAGACGACTGCCCCGCGAAAGCCCACGTCATAGAAACCCTGGAGTTCGAGAGTGACTGTAAGAAGTGGTACAAAAACTCACAACGCGAAGTGGACGAGAAGTTCGCCGCGGTCGCCGCGGAAATCGTGGCGAGCGTGGACGTGGAAGCGGGCGACGGCGTGGAGGCGTCTGACCCTGCGGGAAAAAAACACAAAACCGAGACTTTAGGTGCGGAA
>TARA_B110000977_G_scaffold174410_1_pt1 | contig 17872 bp, 12 predicted proteins | sample TARA_B110000977 | Tara Oceans TARA_B110000977 (sample SAMEA4397798) | marine metagenome | biome: Polar Biome; feature: [SRF] surface water layer (ENVO:00010504); material: water (ENVO:00002006), including particulate matter (ENVO:01000060) such as... | depth 5 m | reverse complement strand
GGGTGAAATACCACTGCACGGACTGCACCCCTTGCCCGCACGGAAGGGTGAAGAGCGGCTGCGCGGTGTGCAACCCCTGCCCTCACGGCAAGCTGAAAAATAATTGCGCGGCGTGGACGCCCTGCCCTCACGGAAAGCGGAAAGGCAGCTGTGAGGTGTGCACCTCCTGCCCTTTGGCAAGCTGAAACGCTTCTGCGCGGCGTGTAAGAAAGCACGCGCGGATCCGCCGAGTTCAAAGCAGATCAAACACGAGCCCGAGGTCAAGCAAGGGCCTGAAATCAAACAAGAGGTTAAGCAAGAACCCTTCACAATCCAAGGCTACTTCGGATTCGACAAGTAAGAAACAAGGGAAGAAGGGAAGTGACGAAAGAGGTGAAGAGACAAGGTATGCACATAGTAAAAGACTCAAAAAATATCAAGTAAAAATAATAAAAACACTTTACGGAGCCGCTTCCGAGTCGAGCTTCGCACATCAGCCGTCGATTCTGGAATCGATGAAACGATTCGAGTTTAAAACCGAGGCGTCACAGTAGTCGCGAGGCTTACCCGGGAACGTGCAGAGTGCACTAGTCACAGAATACCTAGTGCCCTTCATCTCCCAGTTACCTTTAAAGTCGAACACTTTGCTTTCAAAGTGACATTCTTTGAAAGGTAATTTATTTTTCCGGGACGAACAAATAGTTCGGCCCTTACGAGGATCACGACATGAACGCGGTCCCACCCGCTTTCCGAAGTTTATCGAAGTTTTGAGGGTTGAAATACTTGTCGTGTTCTTGTTGACTCCCTTCTTCATACGGTCTAGATGTAACGCTTTGTAACGCCTTTGTGGGTCCAAAATCGTCGTTCAATTTAGCGGCCGAGTACGCTTCGACCAACATCCACTCTCTTAAAATATATTTCGGGTTCGCGGCGTTTAATCGAGTCGCGATTTGTTGTTTGTTTTCGTCCGAAGAATCGCCATCCAACACCGCGGTTCGCCACTCCTTCAACCACCCAACCCACAGCCTTTGGGCCTCCGCATCACCGCAATCGGCTTGATCGTAAAATGAAACTTTACACGGGTCAAACAAATCGTCGTCGTCTTTCAAAAGAATCACGGAACTCAGCTGCCGAAACGCCACGGTAAAGTCGACTTCGTTTCGCCGCAACAGCGGTTCCAGACCCTTAGACCATAATTTTAAAGCTTTTAAATTCTTTGAAGCATCCTTCTTATCTTCAAAGAACCCTAATTTAACCCTCCATACTTTGTTCACCTCTTCCTCGAACACGTCTTCCATCTCGGAAATAATGCTTTGCGCTTCCGCTTCTCCTCCGTTTAACAAAGGACTAACGCTCTGCGCCAGCACGGAAAAGTTCGCCAGCCCCGCGCTTGGCTGGTTCGCGAACGCGAAGTGCTCCCCTGATCCCGTCCACTTCGCGAAAAAAGGGTCGTACTGGTCCATCCACCCGAACGGGCCGTAGTCCATGGTGCGGCCCGCGACGAGGCAGTTGTCCGCGTTGAAGTTACCTTGACAAAAACCGACGCGCAGCCACCCGGCGCACATCTTGGCGATGCCTTCACCTGAGCTTCTCAAAAAGTCAGCCGCGAGCAAGGGAGGGCAAAAAGTCTCCGCGTGTGGAGTGCCGGTTGACATGCCAGGTGATGTCATGTCAGGAGGCTCCATAGGTGAAGATGAACCGTCACTCTCACCGCAATGTTCCAAAACTAGCTCTGGAAACTCCCTAAACGCGGCATGGCGGACGATTTGCGCTAGTTGTAAATGCGCCTCACTGTCAGGACCTCGGGATTCCGCGCGTCGTGCGAAAAGATCCACGTGTCCTATTCTAGTGAACGAAGGGGCTACTCTTGTAGTGATAGCACAGCTCTCGACGATCATCACGTCCGGGTCCCGTTTTTGGTTTCGCGCTTGATTGATGATTTGTCTTTTGACGTCGTCGGGAAACTTTGCCAGCCGCGGGTCGTCCATGGTTATCTTTGGAGAGGGCTTTTCTTCTTTCTTTTCGTCATACCAAGGTCTTCTGACTACATCACCTCCTTCACTCACAACCAAGCTCAGCGCTCGGGTGGTATCGACCCCCAAGTGAAACATTGCTTCGGAGGCTAGGAATTCTCTGATTGACGATCGCAGCACCGCTCGGCCATCCGCGCCGCGGCAAAACGGTGTCGGACCGCCGCCTTTCAGCTGCATTTCCCACCGCTGAGGTTGAGTTGGAGTCACACTGTTTTGAGCGGTAATCACACCATCATGTCCACTCCGGTCACCGAGCACTTCCCCTACGCTTACCGCCCTGCCGTCGCCGTACCCGTTGCCGTTCCCGAAAGGGCAGTTTCCAGTTTGGCGCGCGCCCATGATCGATAACGCATAGGGCGTCGCCCAAGTGGACATGCCCGGAACCACGTCTGAGTCGCCTGAGAAATACGCCGCGAAGCGCTTCGAACCGAGCACATCTTCCTCCTTAATACCCAAGTTTTTTACCATTCCTGGTGAGTATAGCACAACCTTTGGGTTCCTCAGCGGCGTCGGTTTGACAGTCACGAAATGGCCGCTCTTGACTTCTCTGCTCGATCGATTGGGAGTTCGTTGCTCAGTCTCGGGATCGGGGGTTAAGTGACGTGTCCAACTGTGGTCCGCTCTGTCCGCGAGGGACAGGACGGACAGGCCATCAGACGCGTCCATCGTGTCCTCGCCTGAACCCGAAACCTCCGTTGACGCCTCCTTATTGCCCTTGAAGAACCGCCCGAACGCGTGTGGGACGAGATTTGCGGTCCGACCGCGTTGCGCGACCGCGACGGGCCGGACGCCGCGCGTGAGCACTTGCCGCGTTGCGATGGGGGAGGTTGTCCGTGGGCACGTGCGCACGCAGGGCGCGGGGTGCATCCCTCTGACGCGACTGGGACGCGCGGCGGGGACTAAGGGAGTATAGGACGATCGCTCGCGTTATTGAAGATTGATAACGCGAGGTGACGTGGAGTTTTTGACTCTCGCTGCCGACTTTTTCATCCTGAATTTGCACTAGCGGTCCCCCCACAAGGTCACGCGCGGTCGGTGCGTCGTGGCCGTCCCGCGCGGCTTTAGGATTACGGGTGGTTAGGGAGTAGGGTTTCCGACGGCGATGCGTCGGGCTCATACGATAGCACGCGTGGTGCCCACCCTTCTCATCATCAGTGTCTTGAGTTTTTCAATCAAACCCGCTACGGCTGATTTCCACCGCGGTGATCTCGTCCCCGCCTCCCGCCGCGCGCAGTTCCACGGCAGCCGGACGACGTGGCACGACCTGTTCGCAAGACATTGCCCTACGTTTGGGGTAGACGCAGTCGTAGCGGTACCGTTACCCAAACCCCTGAGTTTCAGGGACAACGACGAGTACAAACTGCAACTTTCATTTGACCACGACAGGCACGTCACGCGGTGGGTGACGGTATTAGACAAAGCCACACGAGACGAGTACGCGTTGCATTTGAAAGGGGTGGCTGATAGGCAGAGGAAGAGTGATACACGAATCAAAGGGTCAAACAAGAAGGGTTTGAAAGGAGATAATGGAGACAGTGAAACTTCGTCCTTCGACTTCGAGAAGGATTTCGACCGGTACCCACCGTTCGTACCCATGATCGATTATCAACTCGTTCGCGGCGACGGCGGCGTGATAAAAAGAACCGACATAAAGGTCGTACCGATATCTCCTAACTACTTAAAAACGCACAGGGAGTACGTACGGAACTTCCATAATAGCTCGGATTGGCCTAAACATGTTTTAGTCAGATACACGTGGGATACAGAAGTTGAAGTTGATTCTGAAGGGTTTCTTTCAGTTTCGCTTTTGGTTTTCGTGGTTTGTGTTTTTTTCGTGGTGAGGGGGATTTTGGAAGAGTACGGATCTGCGGGTAACAAATTCTTGGACGGACTGTATGCTCATACGGAGCAGGGCGGTTCTGGGAGGAATATGGATAGCTCCACTATAACTATCAGTACAGGAACCCGGAACAAGTGCGAGTAGTATAGCGGTAGACGTATGTAGATTTTTTGGCAAGATTTTTTCGCTCACAAGTGTCCCCAGCTTGTCGTCTCGAATCTGCAGAATCGAGTTCGTATGTGTTCGTCGGTGTTTACGGACGCGTTGTTGGTGGTGTCGGAGTGCTTTCTGGTGCCTGTGTCACGTCACATCACACGCTATACGTATACGGTTTCGAGCAGTGCATCATCGTCTACTTCTCCAGTTCGAGAAACTTTGGCGGTCCGAGTTTGGTTTTCGCCATTCGTGCGGCTTCGCTTCTCGTGATTCGACCGTCGTCATTCAAGTCACCCGCTTGTACCTTGAAGGACTTAACAGCCTTGGACTCGGAACGGCTCACCTTGCCGTCGTTGTTCTTGTCAACCTTCGTGGATGGGGTTTTGGGCATTTTTGGTGCAGGTGTGCGGTGGAGGTGCAGGTGTTGTGCGAGTGTTGAACGCTTTCGGGGTGCAGGTGCAGGTCGGACAAACGCGTCGTTTCGCGCGAGATTCGAGATGATGCAGATTTTCGTTGATCGAGGCTCGAGGCGTCCCCGAGGGTTAACTTCAAACTGGAGCGAGACACAGAACGGTCAATCGTCGCTTTCAAAAACGCCGTTTTAGCAATCTTACAGTTGAGACAGATGCACTCAGTCATCAAGTCTCATCTCTCCGCGCACCGCCATGCAGCGCTTCGTTCGGAGCTTGGTCGCGAACGGCGGTGGATTCGCCAGCTTGGTTTCCCCTCTTAGGGTGCCAAGAGGCGTCTCTAATTGGCAAACCGCCAGTTTCAGTGGGGGGGCGCGAGCGGTGGTGACCGATCTGATGAAGGCGCCGCACGGCCCAATCGGAGAGGGCTTCACAAAAGGGTTCGGTGGATTCGCCGCGCGAGGTGTCACACACAACCCAAAGCCCTCCTCCCTCCACACCCAACTCCGCCACAAAACCAAAGGCGTCGGCGTGCACGTCTCCGGCGACGGTGACGTGGACCGGGCGATGCGAAAGCTAAAGCGAACGATGATCAACGAGGGAATCGAGAAGAGCATGAAGGCGAGAAAAGTTTTCGTAAAAGGATCGGACCAGCGAGTCGTCGCGAAACGCGAGAGGGATCACAGGAAATGGAGGAAACAACTGCGATCGAAATTGGGGTGGATCATGAGACGGAAAGACAGAGGGTTCTGATGGGGAGGAGGTGTGTATGAGCAAACGGTCTCATCGCAAACGTTCATACGTTCTCGACGATCAGACCGTAGAGGTTTTAGATGCATTTTTTCATTCACAGACGTTCGATACAACCGTATTAAATACCTCCTATTATATGCCCGATACAATCCACTATGGCACTTACTCCGCCTTAGGTGCCTTCTTCATCTCGCTACTAGGCCCTACGAAAAAGATCTTCTGCGAATCAAGCATCTTCTCCAGCAGGTTTTCGAAGTCGCCCTTCTCCTGGCGTTGGCCGAACGCCCCGGAATCCACATCCTCCCCGCCGTTCTCTTCCTTCATCGCCGCGCACTCATCGGAACACGCGGATGAGCAGTACTCACCGGAACCAGGCGCGAGCTTCAGGCACTCACTCTCACAACTCTTGAAACACGCGCCGGGGTCCGCGAACGCGGCGGGGGTCAAGTTAGGCGAGAGCATCAACACACTCGCGAAAGCGGTCGAGGTGAGAATGGAAATCGCTCGTTCCTTGTTGGAGGTCTTCGACTTCACCTCGACCGCAGTCTTCTGTGTCGCGGCTACAGCTACACGCGCGCGTTTGGGGGTCGATGCCGCGCGAGGGCAGCGGACCGCGATTTGAGTCGGGGCTAGGGCGAACATGGAGACAGACGTGCGACCTAAGGGTGTCTGCGATTGTGACAGGTTGGATAAGTCGAGTAGGAATATGCTGCCACGTAAGACCCGTGAAAACATTGTGGCATGATGAATGTACGCACGAGACTTCTAATATAATTGATTCTAAATAACTACACAACCTACACTACTTCTTTTTATCCCACTCCACGTCTACCTCTGCTTTCCGAACTCTTCCAGACGCGGTGGCGGTTCCAGAGGCGCTGGAGAAGTACGACGAAACGCGGCCGGATGACGTCGTTCCCGTTTTTTGAGAGGAGGTTGTTTTTGATGTCGTGCTCGCAGCTTTTTTCGTTCCGCTTCCGCTACTAGTAGTACTCTCCATTTTACTGGGTTTCTGGAACTGTTTCTCGAACGGCCCTTTCGCGGGGTAGGGTCTTGGAAGGCCGCTTTTCGTCATGTGGCTCCTGTTCGAAACCCCTGATGCTTTTCGCTGCTGCATTAGTCTCTCTAGCCCGTCCAACTCCCACAAATACACGCATGTTAAAATTAAAAAAACGCTGAACAATAAACCTGTCCCCATCCTCCGTGCGTTGCGCCGCTTGTCCTTCACCCGCCGGTTCCTGAACCACACTTTGACCGCCACGGGGTCCAGGTTCAGCTGCTGCGCCAGCCGCGCCTCGGTTCTCCAATCCGGCTTGGGCTCAAGCTCATAAACCCCCTCAAGAATAACATCGTGCTTAACAGTGACCCCAGATTGCTTTTTAGAAAGCCGGTTTGTTTCGTTCAAAAACGCGCGCCGGCGCATGCGCACGCTGGGGGACGTGGCGTCGGGCTCCATGGACGGTTTCGGGGGGTAAGACAATCGGCGCGTGTGTCACCCACAACCGCCGACCGTGTCGCACCACTCGCGCGCCACTCCGACTGAAGCCGATGGAGGTGGGGGCGTCGTAATGGCAACAACGAAAATCGAAAATTATGTTTCTCAGCTCCGACGACATCAAAATCAGTTCGCGGCGCGCGCTCCGATGGCGGTTCCATCCCCCCCTTCGTCGCCGAGGCGGGCGGGTGCGGGTCACGACTCCGGGTCACCCTACTGCACATCCATCGGTCTTGTTTTGGCGCTCATCGCCGGTATAGCTGCGATTATAGTGGGAAGCTTAGGCCTCACTTCCGAGCAAACTTTAGGAATCGATCTCGGTACCACGTTTTCGGTCGCCGCGATTTGCTCTCAAGGAACGGTCGCAGTGGTGGAGCTGGAGGACGGGATTGTGACGTTACCCAGCGTGGTGCACTACCAAGGTGAGCGTAGTGCGGACGGCAAATACGGTGCCCGCGAGTGGTGGCAGGACGCTTTACTGTGGTACAAGGCCACACGAGGTGTTGACAGAAACGATGATGTCATAGTCGGTGCTCCTCAATTTCGAAACTCACATCCATCGAGCACAGTGTACGACGCGAAGCGGTTGTTGGGGCGGCGATTTGATGACCCGGTAGTCACTGCTGAATCGGAACACCTGCCGTTTGAAGTAGTCGCGGATGGTGATGGGTTCGCGGCGTTTAGTATTCCTTTGAGTCATGACTCAAGAGATGACGGACGTAACGACGTTGACAAAAAAATAATCGTCTCCCCCTCCGACGTCGGCGCCGCGATCTTAAAAAAACTAAAGCGCGCGGCCGAGAGCGTCGACTGGATACAGAAACTGAAACGCACCCTGGGTTTCAAATACAAAAGCTTGACCGTCAGCGTACCGGTGGGTTTTACTATCAACCAGAAGAAAGCCACTTTGAAAGCAGGAAAAGCCGCTGGTTTCAAACTAGTGCGGTTGTTGGAGGAACCCGTCGCCGCCGCTATTGCGTTTGGCTTACTGGACGAAGAATCAGAGTCCGACTCTGATAAGCTCGTTTTGGTGTACGACCTTGGTGGAGGAACCCTGGACGTCGCCGTGTTACGGCTGGACAAACAATCCAACACGTTTCTTGTTATGGGAAGCAGCGGAGATGACCGGCTGGGGGGGGAGGACTTTGACCGCGCGCTGATGGGGTGGTTTTTGGAGAAAGTGAAAGTGGAGACACCATCAGAATCTTCGGAGCTTCCCATGGACCCAATCGACCTCCGCGACTCGAGACTTCACGAGTCAATGTTGAAGGAGATGGAACACGCGAAGCGGCGGCTGAGTGAGGTGGAGATGGTGGAGGTGACTGTGTTTTGGAGGGACGAGACGAGGAAGAAAGTCGTGGCGGTCAAGACGGACGACGCGATCGAGTCTGAAGCGCATACATCGAAGATAACGATAACGCGCCAAGACCTGGAACACGCGTGTTCCGATTTATTAAGCCGAAGCCTAAACCCAGTCAACGATGCGCTGAAACGAGCCGGGAACGTCCAATTACACGAAATCCAAAACGTGGTGTTGGTGGGGGGGAGTTCGCGGTTGGTTTCGGTGAGGGAAAGGCTGGTTGACATTTTTGGAACGCAAAGAGTCTTGGCGGAAGCGCGAGGACCGGACCCGGAAACCGCGGTGGCGGTGGGCGCGGCGAGGAGCTACGCATGCTGAGCTAATGTAGGATTTTAGGTGCTCGTAGTGAGTAGGGATATGTGATGTGATGCTCTTTAGTATTATTGTAGTAGTGATACAGCGATACAATCTTTTACGTCTCAATTTTTAGCGCCTCGAGTTATGCGTATAGGTATACAGTGCGATACAGTCTTCACAGCGTAGCAGTCTAACTTTACAGTTCATTCAATTCAAGTCAACCCCACCCTTCTGGAACCCCCCCAACGTTTCTTGGTTTGGCTTTCGGTTTTTGCGTTCTCGGCGCGCATTCTCCTGCGTATGTCCCGACTTGCCCCGCGCCGGACGCGGCGAACGCGAGTTCCTCGGCGCTCGCGCTGAGCGCCAAACCATTGCCCAACCCCCCTTTCCCCAGGTACCCTGCTGAGAAGGACTGGATGTTTATTTTTTCCGTAAAGTCTTGCGCATCAGCGGTACCTTTTTCAGGCATCCCTAGCCCGCTGCCTAGCTGTTCAGTTAACTGCGATAACGTCATCAGCGTCACACCCTTGTTGCGCGCCTGGCCAACCTTGGACATGCCGGGTTCCGAGCCCGTGAGTAGCACGTCTGTCTTTCCACTTATAGCCGACGTCACCCGTCCCCCGAATGACTCAATCAACGCCCTGGCTTTGGCTTTGCCCAGATCCAGGCCGTACCCGCCGCCGAGCTCGGGGAACAAGCCGGTCAACACGACGGTTTTGCCTAACAAAGCGCTTGGTACGGCGAGACCTACTCCGGGCCGGGGAATCGTCATCGCGGTAATTTTTTGTTTCCTCGCGAGGATGACCGGTTTTGAGGCGCGTTTTGAAACCACCATCGCGCCCCGCCCCACCACGCCGTCCGCGAACCCCTTCTGTACTTTCGGCTCGGTTTTCGGTTTTAACTTGGCGCCTTTTATTTTCTTGCCACCTTTCGCACCTTGCATCAGGGAAATGGGTAGGTCATCTTCGTCCATGGAATCGTCGTCCAGGTCGTCGGTAAGGTTGATTACAGGCGCGGCTTTCCCTTTGCCAACCTTGGCGCGCTTCGGCTGCGGCGCCGGCACGGGTACCGTGGCGGCGCGCTTGGGCACAGCCTTAGGCACAGGCACAGCCTTCCCTTTGCCCGCACCCCCAAGAGCAGGTCCATCATCATCCGCAGTAGCCGGCGCGTCACTCCCCGCTAACACCTTCTTCTTAACGGCGACTCGCGCCCAGTGCTTCTTGTTCATCACATGTGGAACGATCAAATCCAACTTATCGTCCGGAATCGTTTTCAACCCGGTCAACAGAACCCCGTCCATCGCGAGCAGCGCTTTCTTGAACGCTTCCGGGTTTTTCTCTTTCTGCGGATCGGGCAACCCGCCACTCACCTTGCCTGGGACTCGCCAGCAGGAAAGGTGCACGAACCTGCCGTACGCCCCTGAGACCATGTCCAGCGATGAAATACGCACCTCGCCTTTTGGAATTTTGCACTGTTTTGTTTTCCAGTCTTTTTCAGGCACGTCGGGATCCCAGAATGGGCACTGGTACGTTTTCGCGTTCTTCATGTCGCACGCGCTCCTTGCGGTGACCGCGAGGTCGACCTTGTAGATTGGGAAGCCCTCAGTGCTCGCAGACCGGTAAAATTCCCATGAGGGCGTTTCAGTCGGGCGGTGCTTCTTCGCCTCCGCGAATTCCTTCGTAGCGCTCTTTTTCGCAGTCGCGACATCCGCGAAACTCGTAATCTTGCCCTCCTGCATCATGGTTCGTAGCGTTTCGAACGCATCTTGAACGAGTTCGAAGGTTTCACGGTCACCTCCTTTGTCCGGGTGAGCGGTTAGGACTACCCTGTGGTACGCTTTCTTCACCATGCGGAACTCGTCATCCAACACGGCGCACTCCGCGAACGCGACGCCCGGATCCCCAACGCCAATCGCACGCAAGCAACTGCCCACCGTGGATCTGGACTTTGCGCTCGCGGTCTTACCTTCGGGCTTCTTCTTGGGGGGCATTTTCGGAGGAAAGGGGGGTTGGGGAGGGTGCCAATACGGGGCGCGAGCGGCGGAGACGCGCGATGCGCGATACGCCGCGGGCGCCGCGTCCGTGCGGGGGAGCGCGCGAAGAAAAGCAAACAACGACGAGACAAGAAAGCAAGTTTTCGAGGCGCGATTTCGCGAGTCGTAAATAGGCAGAGTTTGGCGCCAAGCGCGAGATCCGCGGTCTCTGCTCAGCTTCGATTCCTGGCCAGTGAAACCACGCCACCTGGTATTTTCTTTTTGTCGTCGCACCAATTTTTTTTTTCTTCTTGAGTTAATTCTTGAGTTATCGAAAACCGAAGAAAATGGACACGCGCCAACGAAGTCCTTATCGTTCGAACGGGCGCATCTAATCGACCAGTCCTTTGCGCGCGCCACACGATACAAGGTCGTGTTTGACGCGCGGTCGTGAGTCAGGGCTTCGGCGAAGTGAGCTCATAGTATCATGATGCGCGCTTGTGGTGCGCCTACCGCGCCTGTGGGGCGGCAGGCTCCCTCGAAGGCGCTGCGGCATCGTCATCGTTCGCGACGCCCACCAACGCGATGCCTCAAGTGCCCCCACAGAGCGCAGGCTGCCTCCTGGGGCGGCGACGAAGGCAATAAAGACGAGTGGCGACAACACGGTAAACAAATCGTCGAGGCGTTGACACGCGGTAGTTCCCTGGCACGCGCGGCGAGCGTGTGGTTCGTGGACCGACGGTCGGATAGTGAGGGGGCATCCACGAGTGCCACTGCATCCACGACTGCGGCGTTCACATCACCAAGCTCCATCGAGCGGTTCCACACTGCGCAAAACTCCGAAGTTCGCCTTCAAGTAGACGCCCGACGTGAATCCCTGCCACGACGCGCACTTGCGCATCCGGAGTCACGGGAGAACAGAGAGGTTCGCGAAGCGTTGGAGCAGCACCTCGCATCGGGAGGCGCCACGGTATTACTAGCCCCCATCGTGGACCCCCTTATCGTTGATTTAAGCGCGGACGCGGAGCGAGACGCCAAGGCGACGTTCGATGAGGATTTCAGCTCAATGGATATCCTCGGATCGTTTTCAACCTTTGAAAAAACGTGGACTTCGACACACTCAACCGAAACCGGCAACCCAGACGTGTTCGTAGAGGGCACCGCGTGCGCGTGTGACCCGAACGACCCGGGGGATTGCTGTGCTAGAGGATTGAGCGAGTACTGTACTACTTGCCCGACACTCGTGAGCATGGATGAATCTTTGGACGGGCTGGGCGGCGATGCGTTGCAAGTCGGATCGAGCGTCGACCACGGCGCCGGCGATGTGCACTTCTCGACGCACGGAAATCTTTCGCCCCTTCGCTCCACCGACGCCTTGGAATCGTTAGAAGTGCTTCAAGCGGCGTGTGAAAGGGCCACTGCTTCAGGCGACTGCGCGTTCTCCAAAGCCATCAAACACGAAACTTCAAAAAGGAAGGATGAGAACGGGCGGACGTACTACGCGGCGGTGGTCAAGACGGGTGTGGATTCGGGAATTGATTCTGAATCAATTAGTTCCTCCTCCTCCGACGCCCTTGATGGGTACGAGTTGTTCCTCGTGTACCGCCCGAACGGCGATAAGTGGGTTGCGGGTGTTGTGCCTCCGCCCACTACGGTTCGCAGGGCGCAGTTTGGACCGAAATTACGGGGGGAGCTGTGGAGCTTAGCGCGAAGAGGGGGGGAGTTCTAAGAGTTATAACGAGAAGACAAACGAGACGTTCTCACTCCCGACGAGTAGAAGTATTAGCACTGATAATATCATATCATCACATCAACGGTTCACGATTCCCTCCCCATCCTCCGCTCTGGCTTCGTCCACCAGCTCACTCAACCCTTTATCTTTCTTCGGAGGAAGCACTCGGTACTCCAGTAACCTGCAATCCACGCCCCCGATTCCCAACACTCTTTTCCGCTTCGCCCGCATTTTCAGCGGCCGCGTAGCGCCGGCGTCGCCCGAGAGTAAATGCGCCGTGGCCCCGGCGCACTCTCTTCGAAAAAACACCCCCAACGAGTGCCACGCGCTTTCTATTCCATCGTCATCTTCTTCGCCGAAGGTTTCGATGGATTCGAGGTCAGTCGAGGGGGAAGTTTTGGTGGCAACCGAGCGGTGGTCATTACGCTCGTCATCCCCAGCGTAAGAACCGTCATACCCCTCCTCATACTCTTCCTCGTCACCGTACCCGTCCCCCCCCCTGGCTTTAGCGCCCCAGCTCTTACCAGGTCGCCTTTGTCCGTATGCGTCCCGCCCGCCACCGACGTCAAGCCGCTTGCCCCACGGCGGGTTGCTCACCACCAGCACGCCGCCCCCGCCCTCGCGCGTCGTGACCGGACCTAGGTCATCCAAATTCACGAACCCCTCACCATACTTATCAGAGTGTTCATACTCATTGTGGTTCTCGGAGGTGTTGTTATTACCCTCAAACCTTTCCTGTTCAAGAACCCTGGCTTCGTCCAGTGCGGGGTGCGTGATGTCGGCGCAGTCGCCTTGCGTGAAGGTGATTAAATTGTCAACCCCCGCTGCAACCGCCGCTCTTCGCGCCAGAGACAACGCCCCCCCGTGCGCATCGTTGCCAATCAAAACAGGCTTTGACCCTTGTTTACGAGCTTCACTACCGACCACTTCGGCTTCTGATAGTACTTCGTGCAGTAGTCCCTGGTCAAAATCAGGCCACCGTTCAAAAGCATAAGCAGTCTCGACAACCTTTTGGAACCCAGAACCGTCGTCTACGTATTCGTCGCCTGAATAATTGCTCCGTGAATTCCGTCGCTCAGCAGCGTCCATGCGCACGAGCCCAGGGGCGACCATCCCAGCCACTAAAGCAGCCTCCACGAGCAAAGTTCCTGAGCCACACATCGGGTCCACTAACACTGGCAGTTTGTGTTTTTTCGGACCCATAGCTCGAGATTTTTGACAGGCTTTGTTCCAACCCGCGATGTGTAATATACCAGCCGCCGCCGCTTCATTTAACGCAGCCCTGTGAATCGCTGCGTCTCGGTAGCCTCTTCTGTGCAGCGATTCACCGCTCATATCACGGTACAACGTAGCTTCGTCTCGGTATAACGAGAGGAACAGCGGTACGTCCGCTGATGAGTGCCCGTTCGCGGGCGGGGGCGGTCGCCATCCGTTGACGTCGACTAAAGCGTCGCACACAGCATCTTTTGCGCGCGTGACTGCTAACCTAGTAGACGTCACATCCGTACATGACCACACCCTTGATTCGAACGAAAACGTGCTTTTCGTTTGCTCAGGCACCACTTCGTGCCACGGTACCGCGTGGCGCACGAAGTCGTACACAGCCTCCCCGCCCGGGCGCGTGGAATCAAGCCACCCGTGTCTTAATTCGCACAAAACGCGAATCGCGCTTCGCAGCCACACATTTGCGAGGATACCAGTCTTAACAGTACCCACAAAGTACACACCTGACGCGCCAGGTGTGACATCAATTGCATTGATTGGGTGAGACATTAACTCGTCCGCCACCGCGCTTTCCAGACCAGGGTGGCACGTCACGTAGAACCGGGAACACCCGGGGGGAAGAGGTTTTCTTGGGGAGTCGGAGCTTTGAGTTGACGATTCATGGCGGCCGACGTCCCAGTTATCGCCGCGGCCTTGGTCTCGACCCATGGCTCGGTCACCTCTACCACCTCTGTCTCCTCTGCCTTTTTCGCGGTCAATAACGAATCGCCGTTCAGGTCTTTCATCGAATCTATCGTCTCTAGCATCCATTCGCTGCATTCTTTCGATCGGACCTCTAGCGCTCTTTGAGGCGTCGCTTTTCGCCGCGCCGCACCGGAAACACGACGACCGTCGCGCGAAGTTATCCGCCCCACAAGCACCACAGTCCCAATCGTTCTGCCCAGTATCGTTACGCTTCGACGGGTCCGAGTTGTGAAACGTGTTTGGTGTTTCCGGGCGATCGGAGGCGTCGCGATCGAAAGCGTTCTCGTCGCGATTGTTTCGAGCGCCGTAAAATGAGTCACCACCACTTCTTTCATTTCTTCCTCTCGAATCCGTGTCGTACTCGTCTCGAAACGCATTCCGTTCGCCTCGTCCGCCACGTCCCGAGCGACCTCCTCGTCCCGTGCCTCTTCCTCGACCGCCTCTTCCTTCACCTCGTCCGCCTCGAGGTTTGTTTCTGAAATCGTCTCGGAAACCGCCGTCTCGTCCCCGTCCTCTTCCTCCTCTTCCAGGCCGCCTATTACCCTCGTCGTACTCGTCCCTTTGGAACTCGGAGTCGTACCCTCGAGCAGGGGGGCGTCCTCGGCCGCGGCTTGGGGCTGACCTGCCCCCGTCTCTGTCGCGGTCTCGAGACGGACCGTCATCGTTCGACCCACCGCCGCCGCCTCGAGACAAATCGTCAGAAATTCTCCATCCCCCGGCGGAGTGCGCTCGGACTAGCCGGGGACGCGCGTTCGCCAACGGGTGCACCCACGTGGCGCGACTCGCACCGGCTTTCGAGGCGCGACACGCGACGCGGCGACTAGCGGCTGCCGCCGCGACAGGAAGCCAGCGCGCGAGCATCGTGCGGAAGAATGTGCCCAATGAAAAATTCGGCGGGCGCTTTCCGAGGTTTTTCGCTTTTTCGCAGAATCGACGTCACGTCTTATCTTCGAAGCAAGACGTCGCGTCCGCCACACGCACGCGCTCGTCAGTCCGTGGCATGGCGAGCACATCGGTGGCAGTACCTTCGATGGTCACGTCATGCTCATCTGTGCGGCGAGTCGATGCGAAACACGTCAAGCCCCCGAGTGTCGGTGTAACTCCGAGACGTCGTAATCTGTGTAGGCACCACGAGCGTTGGCAACCGCCGAACGGGCGAGGTTCACTGACTCAAACAAAAGCAGCAGAGGAGTCCTCGAGTTCGTCAGATGAGGCACCGGTCTCCGACGTACCTGTATCCGAGGACACGACACCCCAAACAAGTGATGTCCCCGAGGTCCTCGATGAAGACGCCCCTCCCGTGTTATCGGAGCAAGCGCAAAAAGCGATAAAAAGGGTGGAGGACGAGGTGAAGAATGCATCAGCGCAATCTGTTGATTTATGTAAACCCACCGCCGCGAACCAGTACCTACCCAAACCGCCTGGTTTTTCACTCCCCCTCCCCCCCGAACCAGTACGGTTCCCACGAACAAAGTTAAACATAAGGTTAGCCGTGTTACTGTTAAGATCCGGATACGAAACCATCGACGCGATGGACGTTCTCCCGATGGATCAGTTCCAGATTAAATTCTGGAAAAGCCGGCAAGCGGAATGGGAGCCGTACCGGAGTCTATACTCGCCCTTAACGATTACTCAAGGAGAGTTAACAGACCCTTTGTATTTCGATTTCATATCCTACGTTCAGTTCAACGTCGTTGGACGGGAGATTCCTAAAAGTACAAACGTTTTTGAAGAAAGAAGTGGCGCGGAAGGGACGGTTAAAGTGATTCGACGAGATCCGAGTTTGAGCGATAACTCTTTGTTACCGGCTGTTCTCGCGCAACGCTTGGGCGACACCATCTACGCACGTCTGCGGTTCGGGTTCGAAGACACCGTGTTTGAGGGGTGCCCCGAGCCGTTAAATTTGAACAGTGGTACAAGTGACGAGGTAGTGACTCAGAACTTCGAAGTAATACGAAACGGCTTATGCGAGTTAACGAAGTGTATGGTGAGCAAGGGGTATGGTTTAAGGTCTGAAATCTCAATACTCGAAACTCAAACTTACAAGAAGAAACAAAAGGTGAAAATAGTAGTCGAGGGCGTCGCTAATTTATGGGGCGCGCAGGCGCTAGCCGCGAGAGGCGTCACCCCCATGAACGAGTACATAGGGTTCACCTTGACTGCGTTCTGCCGTGCGTCAGGGGTGGGGAGTTACTACTCAACGAAGCAAAGTGACACCGCGACGGAGATTGAGTTCACAATTGTATTGCCGTGAGACATTTAAAAAAAAATGTCTATTCACTCCGCTATTCATCTCTATCTACAGTTCTCCACTCAATCAAACTCCTTCAAAAGATCGCCATCTCCACGTCCCGGCTTCTTTTTCTGCTCTTCGGGGACTTCGCAGACTTGGAGTGGCTCTTGCTTTTGTTTGACTCTGATGACGAACTGGTTTTCTTCGCGGGGGATTTCTTTGCTTCTTTTTCTTTACGTTGTCTCGCTCGTTCTGCGGACCTCGCTTCCGCCGCCCTGCGCTTCTCCCGAACTTGCGCCATTTCCATCAGCACCGAGTCACACACACCAGGCCGTTCATCCTTCACCGCATCCGGGGCGTAATTATATAAGTCCTCTGAATCCGAAGACTCTTCGGAGGAGGATGAGGATGAGGATGAGGAGGTGACTTCATCTGCGCTCTCTTCGCCTCTCCTTGGTTGCGCAAGAGCGACGCGATACAAATCAGGTCTTTTAACCCTCAACTTCTCCAGCCACTGCTTGCTCATCTTGGGCCGCCCCCTTTTCGTCATGCGCCACACCTTGTCGAACCTGTTTGCGTTCACGACGTTTTGCGTCACGGCCACGGTATGGTCTAGGTTTAACACGGCGTGCCACCAGCCGTCGGGGACGTACATAATTTCGCCCGCGTTTTGCACGACGTCCATCGGCGCCGGTTTATTTTGCGACCTCCACTCGTACGACTTAGTCCGGGGGTACATCTTCTGGAACCAAGTCACTGATTCGCCGTCGAGGCCTATTCTCTTTGGTTTGAGATCAGATTTTATTAATCCAGAGGACTCAGTAGGGGGGAACAAACACCACCTTTTTCTTCCGCTGATTAGAGCGTTCCAAGCGCTTGTCGCTAACGGGTCTACATGAACTGAACTCCCAGATCGGGGCGGACCAATCACCACCCATCGATACGGCGGTCTCCTCTTTTCCCCCGCGATCCCATAAAGATCCTCCCGGAAGTACGAAGGCACGTCGTACTCGTCCAGCAGCGGCTTGCTCCCGTCCTTATCACCGAAAGAGCCGTCGAAGATGTATAATGGGGAGTCGTCGTGGAACGCGGTGAGTTTTGAGCCAGATTCATTAGGTCCCTTTGGAGTAGGAGTAGTAGGAGTAGTAGGGATTGAACCAACAGCAGTAGCAGTGATGCTATGACCCATACCACCCCCATCCCCACCATTCAAATTCTTCCCAGTCACATAATAATGAATATCCGAAAACTTCAGCCGCACCGCGTACCCGTCGTCGTCCGAGCCGACTTTGAATTTATGATCCGCGAAGCGCGCCAAGAATCCGTCGTAAGTCCATTTGTGATTCGCGGGCCAGTGCGTCATCGCGTCGGTAATGATGCACGGCTTCCGAGGGGTGATGAACCTTTCTTCGAATTCCCGGATTGTTACATTCTTCGCGCTTATCCTCGGTACGTCGTCGCCCAAGTTCGCGGTGCTCAAGACGTCTGGGTTCGTTGAATACTGGTTCTTGCTCCATTCACCGCCTGACACGCTTAATTCACTCCTGGTGCCTCGTTTGGCGGCGCGCAGGCGTTTCTCGCACCGCTCTAACGGGGGGAGCTTGTGGTGCTTTTCTTTCTTAGCAGTAGCGTTGGTATCACTGT
>TARA_B110000977_G_scaffold5966_1_pt1 | contig 17930 bp, 8 predicted proteins | sample TARA_B110000977 | Tara Oceans TARA_B110000977 (sample SAMEA4397798) | marine metagenome | biome: Polar Biome; feature: [SRF] surface water layer (ENVO:00010504); material: water (ENVO:00002006), including particulate matter (ENVO:01000060) such as... | depth 5 m | reverse complement strand
TCCGCCGAGCGTTCCGTCGAACCCTTCTAAACGTTTTCCAGATGAATGTCAACTCCTTCCCCGTCATGTTGGCACTATCACAGTACCCGTGTATCCGTTGCAGTAACTCGTCAAGCGAGGCGGTCTTTCGAATCTCTCAAACCAATTTAGATTCGACGCGTCGATGATTGAATTTTTTGGAATCAGTCAGACAAGTCGGCAAGTCCGATTGCATTCGATGATGGATCACCGGTCGATCGCCGAGCGTTGGGGTTGACCCACACGTCGGTTTTAATTGAGTTATATTGACTAACTGTGTTGTAGTTACACCACTAATAGGTTCCGAGGCGAACGACCTGGGTTGTTTCGCCCAGGACACGGGAAGCGCGTTGTTACGCGGCACATCGAACCGTGAAGTGCAAGGCTTGGCGAGGTGCGAATATAACTCTCGAACCAGGCGACGACTGCCGCGCATCGTGCGTGACTCGAGCCCTACAGGCACTCGAAATGAGGCACGAAACGTTCGCGTTTAGTAATAAATCGTGCCGTCACCCAGGTCCACAGGCGGTCACCACCCGAGTCGCGCGGTGCTCTCTGCCACGCGATCGTGAACAAGAGAAACAAGAGCCTTGGAACTTGTGAAAAGATCCCCGAAAAATCTTTCGGCCAGTTGTCCTCGAGAGACGAAACGACCGCGACCTGCGCACACCAAGACATACACCAGGACACGGAGCGATGCAGGTTTTGTCCTTTTCTACGCTCGTAGGCGTAGGTGTACGCGTACGCGTCACTGGCCGAACGCCGGTCAGGTGCGTCGCCGTGTCCGCCCACGCGCCTGACCAGGGTTTCGCGATGCGCCGAACAGTGGCTGGCGGATTCGTGCCCACTCCAGTTGTGAAAAAGTCGTATCGATCCGATAGCAAAACCTCCACCACGTCGCGGTCCGTGGCCGTTTTCGCGACCGACGACGACACCCCCAAGCGCGGCGGCGAAGACGAGCCCGACCGGGACGAGGACGGGCTGTACATCGGGACCTACAGTAACTTCTTCACCGACCCGGACCAACTCAAGGGGGTGGTAATCTTTTGTGCGTTTTTAGCCAGTTTTGCGTCCCTGGGAAACATCGGCGCCGCTATTTTGTTACCCATTTTGTACGGCCAACCCATCGAATCGTGCATCCAGGGCATCCTGTTCGGGTACTACTGCCCGCCGTAGAGGGTAGGGGAAGGAAAGGGAAAGGGAGAGTGACTTGTGATACTACTGAGTGTAACGCGACTATCACATTCAAAAAATTCTAAATTCTCAACAAGCTTTCGCCAGCGCGTCCCGCACCGCCCGGGGCACTGTCCCCGCCACCGCGGGCGCGTTGACATACGCCCTCAACGGCTCAACAAGCGCCGGAAACTTCTTCAAAACCTCACTCAACGCAACTTCAGGCAACTCACACAAAACAGGAAAGCTGCGCGGCGCCGCGCGTTTGGCGCATCGAATAAATCCCTCCCAGATTTTTCCGTCGCCTTTCCACACTTTTCGCCTGACCAATTGCCGCAACAGACCCAAGGTGAACTCCTTCAAGTTGGGGTATGCCGTTTCTGCTTGGATCACCGAGCGCATGAATAGCAACGGTAACGGATTCTGCTCGACCATCTTCGACAACGCGCTCGCCAACACCTCTGGGGTGAACACTTTCGGGCGCTCGAAGCACGCGCTCACCGCTTGGATTATTTTCTTTAATGGAACGTCTGTGTGCTTCCCAGGGTCCACGTCGTGCAGCGCGACGAGAATCTCAGACGCTGATAACGGAGAGGGAATATCAACCGTCGTAGGCGACTCTTCACCTTCTATGCCGAACTCATCAAGGGTACGGCACCCACACAACCTATCAAGCGCGTCACTAAACAGCTCATCGGGCAGCGCAACTAGACTCGGCATCAACTGCCGCGCGCGCTCGCTCGTGACCGACCCAAGCAACGGCACTAACACCTCGATACCCAGTGAATTGTTTTTATTCGTAGATAACTGTTCCGCGGCTATGACCAACCCAGTGAGTGATGCGTTGACTATTTTGGAATCCGAAACGTCGTCGGCTACGACGCCGCCCGCCGCCGCCGCGTCCCGCATGTACTCGTCCGTTTCGCGCTTGGTGTCGGCTAAAACCCTGATCGCCCGGACGGCGAGTTGCTCAGACCCAGGCGGCGGATTGCCAATCGTCACGAGCAACGGTTCACATTCCGCACCCACTAACCTGACTAACGCATCAAAACTGTTCGTGCCGTCCAACAGCGCAGGCCGCAACTCCTCCGGTAACTTAACGAACGCTTCGAAAACTTTTGGTAACAGGTTTTGCGAGTTTTTGCACAACGCGCAAAAGAGGGAAATTTTTCGGGACACGGCGTTCACCGCGGATTGGACGGCGGCGTGTTCGATTCGTGCGAGCATCTCTTGCTCATCGGAGTTGACTCCAGCCGTTTCAGGAGCTGTAGCCGTTTCATCCTCTTCCGTTACCTTGCGCCCCTCGGCTTCCGCTTTCAGTCTTTTCGCCTTGTCCAGTCTCGCCTTTTCAGTCGCTTCCAGTTTTTGTTTTTTCGCGGCAATTGAGGACGAGGCTTTCACAGCAACTGCTCGTGCATCTGCTAAAGCTTTCGCACCAGCTGACGCAGCCTCTCCTAGGTGAAAAGAAGCGAACTGCTCCACTGCTTGCGTTACATTCCCCATCGGGTGTACCTTGGTGACGACCATGCGAATCGCCCGGCTTCGAACGTCCTCGTCCGTACTAGTAGCGGCTTCCAGCGCTATTTCCAAACATTTACCTCGCACGACTTGCTTGTGTTCGATCAGCTCAAGTAATGCGTGTAGCGCCACAGTAACCGTGTCACTGCTACTCGGCAATACAATGCCGCCCCAAGAAACCTGGCCTTTCATTGCTTTCTTCGAGTCAATCGTAAAGCCGAAAGATGATTTATTTTCGTCTCCGTCTCCATTCAGCGGTAACCTGACCAGCGCCCTTAACAACCGGGTCGCGGCTTCTGGAATCGCAGGCGCGTCCAACAACACTCTGGATAAGTGTTTCGACCGCGCACTACTTGTTTGCTCCAGAACCCCGACCAAAACAGTCATCAACGACCGCGCGTACAAACCAACGTCAGATATTTTTTCACCTTTTATTTTATTTTCGTTTTCGATTGTTTCGTTCACGAACGTTGCGCCCAAAATCCGGACCACGCTTTGGTGCGCGACCTGATCAGGCAGTGCTTGGATCAAGGTTTCAAGCAGCGCACCGGCGACAGTTTTTGAGTTGGAAGTGTCATCGGTGAAAACAGAGGACGAGAGAAGGCTGTGCGTTTCGTTTGTCGCGGCGTCGGAGGTGATCATAGAAATAGACGCGCCTCCGACTGGGCCGACGTGATTTTCAGACGCGTCAGCGGAGGTTTCCAAAACAGAGTGACTCGCGGCCGCGACGCCTGTTGCGAGACGAGCAAGCAGTGCTCTTTGCACCGTGCTCCCCCCCATCGCGGCAACCGCGCCACTCGGATCCGAGGCTTTGATGATTCGAGCGAGCGCCGCCGCCGATTGTGCGCGGCGAGTTTTTTCTGACATCTCGCCAACTTTGGGAACGAAAGGAGGAGGAGGCTTTGACGCGCCTTTCTTTCCTTTCGTAGTGCCCGCTTCTGTTGCTTCGTCCACAAGCGCGCCTGATTCGTCCAGTTTTATGTGGGTATCTGATTGAGCAATTAATCCCTGACTAGATACCCCTACAGACCCACCTACGGAACTCTTCGTTCTCTCGTGCGTATCCGCCGCCCACTCCACGAAGCCTTCCGCGCCGGCGTCCATCCCGGCGTGGACGTCGATTAGGGTTCGGCCGACGACCAAATGGACGTTGCTGAGTGACGCTAGCACTACGTCCGCCAGGACTTCAGGCGCGAGTTGCGCCACGAACCCGTCAAGCACTGCCCGGTCCGAATGCGCAAGCGCATCCATGGTTTGAAGAACTTGCTGTAACAAATGGGGGGGCGTTACTTGATTTGTGTTTTGGTGGTGACCTTGCGCGTTGATAGGAGGCGTATCGGTATCCCTCTCGTTATCAACAAAATCATCATCCATATCCATCTTCCTTCGTTTAGAGCCCCCCCGTCCTTCCCGTTCTCTTTTTCGTTGTTCCACTCGTTCACGGCGTTGCTTCGCAGCGTCCGCCTCCGCGACGCCGTCCAACCGTTCCCGCAGCGTCTCGTCGATCCTGTCTTGGAACATCTCCATCTCTGAGGTGTCCAGCTTGAGAAGCGTGACAAACGCCCCTCTTAATTCTTTCTTTACAGACGCAACCGCTGGCGTGTCTTGCGCATCGCTATTATCGTCTGAGTGATTCGTAAGCTGGTCCGCAATGTCGCATAAAGCAGGCGCGACGAACTCCACGTACTGCGCGCACTTTTCTGATACTGAGACCGCGCTTTGGATCATCACTAGGATTTTGGAAATAGAAGTCAGTCTTTTGTATGGGCAAACAGTCTCCGGATGTATTGGGACGTATTGGGTGCGTTCTTGGTATCGGGATGATGAGAAATCCCTCACGTGATGTGCTGAAAAGCTCGAAACGGAGGTGACGAACGAGCAGGAAAAGGCGAGCAGGATTTTGTGGCTTGTGTACGTACCTAGGGACGCGGTACTGGCTTGCTTTTGAATCGCTTCTGGTTTTAAGCACTCTAATAGGACGCCTAAAACAGAGTCTGCTTCAGTGGCGATTGAATCAGGGTCCAGTAAAGCATTCTTTTTAGCAGCCGTGCCAACTGTTTGCGTATCGGAAGAATCACTGAAGCTCCCCAGTATGACTAGCGTTTTCTCCAGAAACCGGACCGCCTGCATCTTCACCCCGTCGTTCGCGGTTTCACTCAACGCCAAGGCCTTTAAATCGTTCTTCATGTTGTTACTGGCTTTCCACGTGTCTTTAGTTAGCTTTGGGATTCGGGTTTCCGTTTTTTGAACCTTCAACACGTAATGGAAGCACTCAGTCCACAGAGTTGTAGCGGACTTGATTGCCGCTTTCTGGACAGCAGCGGATTCATCAGCGAGCAAATTGGTAATGGCTTCGACACATTTCGCCAACCGATCGCTACTGGCCTTGCCTATTTGCTCGCACAGGGTCGCTATTGTTTTCCGTACTTGCGTGTTTGTGTCGACTCTCATCTCCAGTAGCGGCTCGAGGAACTCATCCAGTAACGCAGAGTCCTTGTGTACCACGAGCTCCATCAACTGTTTGAGGTGCTCGCATTTTTTAGCACCGTCGCTCGCTAGTTTCGCGTCATTCAACGTTGACACCGCCTGCTCACGCGCCCAGGAATCCACGGGTTTACTCGAACTGGCTTTTCCTGTGGAGCTACTCGCCTTTTTCTTGGGGGGCATCGCGGCGAAAGAACCGGGTGCCTGGCGCCTGATCCCACCCGCGGCGCGCCCAACACAGTGTTCGGTGATGCCCTAACAATGATCCTGAAAAATTCGAGGCGCAAAGTCAGAATCTCACCGGCTGACCGGTTCCGAAATCGATTCAAGTGATGATCTGATAGGGGAAGCGCCTTGATAATGGAACATTCAAACCAAGGCACCGGTCAAACCGACGCATCGATTCGGCCGTGGTAGCAAAAATTCAAATTATTTGTCTTTTCTCGGGATGTTCGTCTTGTCCAACCTAGGCTCACTCGGACGCACGCCTTGACCGGTTTCACGCACGTCTCACAAAAGTCAAGCCCGTACCGACGCACCTCTACGATCTGTCATCGTACACGCTCGGCACATCCACGGGCATCCCACGCGTATCGCTGAAAGGGTCCGCTCGGGATCTCATCTCAGATAAACTTTTGAAAGCGACCCATCTGAGATCGTCCGGCTGTTGTCTACGATTGCACTCTCCTGTCGCCATGCCTGACGCGGAGATGCCTGATGCGGACCCCCCCGTGGCTGAGGTGACTGACGGCCCCGGTGATACGCAAATCACCATCGGCAAGACCGTGACGCTCACGAAGAACACCGGAGATGCAATCGTCGCCAACGACGACGCGTTGGCGTTCGCGAAACGCAAAGCCTTGGCTTCGAACAAATCCAAGTCAGCGGCGGCGAAGAGACGAGCCCAAAAGGCGGGCATCGACGCGGATGACGAGCGTGATTCCGACAACGACATCATCGACGAGAAAGATGACGACGATGTGGATGGAGATGGAGATGGTAAGAACGCGGACAAGTCATCTAATCCCGCGAAAAAGCTCAAGACTTTAAAAGGCGACAGCTCCTTCATCCATTATGGCGGCGACTGCTACGTGCAGTCCACTCAAAGGCCCGGGGGTGGCACTTTTGATTTAGTGTTCCAGTTGTATGGTGAACACGGGGAGTATTATCCGTTCGTCAATACTGACGCTAGAGGGCTATATGCGCCCGGGAAGGAGGCTGCTTTGCTTCGCTCAAAGGTTGCGGTCGCTCGATACTTGGAAAGAGACGGCATGACCGAGGACGACTTGAGAGCGGTGGAGATGGAAGCGAGCGCGTTCCGTGCGTCTGAGCTCGCAGCTGCCGCGCCGGTGTACTTCGAACCAAGAGAACCAAGAGCCGCAAGAGCCGCCGCGACCAAAAACAAACCTCTACGCGATCTCGATTCGGATGAGGAATTATCAGATTTATTAGCGTCCGACGACGAAGGGTACGAATCCGAATCCGAAGAGCCGCTGGACAAGATTGAAAAAATCGTGTACTGCTGCGAGGCGATCGAGGTTGACGATGCAGAGCTTGAGGAGTTGGGCACTGAAGATGCTAAAAAGACCGCAGCCGAGGCGAAGAAAAAAAATAAGATTGCAAAAGGCAAGACTGTTTACCTGTACTGCGTCAAGTGGGAAGGGTGTAGTTACAGGAGACGCTCGTGGGAAACTGCGGCGGATATCAAAGCCGCGTACAAAGCCGACTCCAAGTTGCAATCGTTCACCCGCCGGCACTCCAAGGACCCTGACAGCACAACGAACCCGTTCCCGGAGGACTGCCTCGTTGTGGACCGGGTTATCGACGTTCGCGAGGCGTTGATTGAGGAGGATGAGGAAGAGGAGGGGAAGACGCCCACGAAGCGCATGACGCCGACTAAAAAAGTAACCCCGAAGAAGGAAAAGGACTCCAAGAAGGAGCAGTCAAACAAAGAGTCTAAGAAGGATACAAAGGGAAAGAAGAAGGGTAAGAAGGCTGAGGCGTCCGATGACGAGCCTTCGGATAACGAGCAAGAATCTGAGCTGCAGTACCTGGTGAAGTGGCGCGGGTTGGGGTACTCGGAAGCGACGTGGGAAGCGGCGGAGTCGCTGGAAGCGGACGAGGACAAGGTTCACATCGAAAAATTTGAACTCCGGGACGACTTGAAAGAGAAGAAGAAGGTATTTTCGTGCGCGATTGAAAGGGCCAAGGCGGGTGAGAAGCCCCCTGCGAAGCCCGAACCTCCTATCTTCAAGAACAACATGGCTTTGAGGGAGTACCAGGTCACGTCGTTTGAGTGGATGGTGGGTAACTACCGCCGGCGCAAGAACGTGATTCTCGGCGACGAGATGGGGTTGGGGAAAACCGCGCAGTGCATTAGCGTTATGGAGCACGTCAGGACCGAGCTGTTACGAGCCCCAAGGCCGTTCTTAGTAGTCGCACCGCTAACCACGTTAGGTCACTGGAAGCGCGAGATGGAGAAGTGGACGGATATGAACGTCGTTGTTTTAGACGGCAACGCGGAGGACAGACGCGTGTGCGAAGAGACAGAGTTTTACTTTTCGTCGAAAGGGCGGGGGAAGGGTCCGGCGAAGTTCGACGTGCTGCTCGTTTCTTTCGAAACCGCCAGACGCTTAACCGACTTGATGCAAAGCTTTGAATGGGCGCTGTGTGTCGTCGACGAAGCGCATAAGCTTAAGGACGTCAACAGCCAAACCACGCAAAGCGTGATGGACATCCCATACGAGTGGCTGCTTTTACTCACCGGGACGCCTATCCAGAACAACGTGCGCGAGCTATTTGGGATGATGCACGTGCTTGACCCTGAGAAGTACCCTTCGTGGGAAGAGTTCCAGGATGAGTTCTGCGACGGTGGGAGGGAAGTCGACGCGGAGCAGGTTATGCGGTTGAGAGACGTTTTGAAGCCGCGAATGTTGCGCAGGATGAAAGAGGATGTGGAAACCATCCCCGCGAAGGAAGAGATCGTGGTGTGGGTTGAGCTCACGCCTGAGCAACGGAAATACTACAGGGCGATTTACGAGAAACAAGTGCACGTGCTGCTTGATGGGGCTAAATCAAAGAACGTCCCGCAGCTGAGGAACCTTTGTATGGAACTGCGCAAGGTTTGCAACCACCCGTTTCTGTGCGACGGCTTGGAGGAGGACTACGGCGGCAAACGGATGAAAGCCATTGAGCTGGCGGCGGAGAAGGCGGCGGCTTTGGCCGTGGAGAAGGGAGAGGCAACCCCTCCTGCTCCCACGCCCCCTACCCAGCTCGACCTGCTCACCGGCTCCAGCGGCAAGATGACCCTCATCGCGAAGCTTCTCCCCAAGCTGAAATCCCAGGGCAAGAAAGTGCTGATCTTCTCGCAGTTCACAATCGTGCTAGACTTACTCGAGGATTACCTGCAGATGATGAGTTATGATTTCGAGCGTTTAGACGGGAGCACGTCTCAACAAGACCGACAACAGGGCATCGACCGGTTCAACAAAGACGGCCAGGGGTTCGTGTATCTGTTATCCACCAGAGCGGGTGGTATGGGCATCACCCTGACCGCCGCGGACACGGCTATCATCTACGACAGCGACTGGAACCCGCAGAACGATTTACAGGCGATGGCGCGGTGTCACCGGATCGGGCAAACGAAGGAGGTGAAGGTGTATCGACTGGTGACGAAGGCGACGTATGAACAATCGCTGTTTGAGACGTCCGCTAAGAAGTACGGGTTAGATGAGGCTGTGTTGGGCGGAGGAGACGACTCTAGTTTCGGAAACAAAACCTCGTCCGCCAAAGACGACGCGAACAAAATCAACCGCCTGTTGAAGTACGGCGTGCACGGCGCGTTGAGGGATTCGTCCGGCGAGGAAGCTGCGAAGTTCGCGAACGAGGATATCGACAGCATTCTGAACAACAGGGCGGAGCACAGAGCGATCGGCGAGCGGAAGGGGAACACGTTCAGCACTGCTGTTTTCAACGCCCAGGGCGACGACGAAGATTTCGACGCTGAGGACTTCTGGGCGAAAGCGTTGCCTGACGCGGCTCGCAGATCAAAGGAGGATGCGTTTGCGCACTCGTTCGACCCGCACGGGGGACTGGATGACCGGTTCCGAGTCACAGGCCCAAGGAAACGCAAAGGCATGTACGACTCGTACAAAGAGGGGCAGGGCGGTATGGTTGGTAAAAAGAAGAAACGCAAAGGCGAAGACGACGACTTTTCTGAGGATGAAAGTTCGGATGAGGATGATAGCTCTTTTAGTGGCAAGAATTCAAAAAAGATGGGAGGCGCCGGTCAAGGCAAGGGATGTAAGGGCAAGAAAGCGAGTGGCAAGACCGACCCTTGGCTTGATAGGGATTTGAAGCAGCTTGAAGATGCCATCGTCGCGTTTGGCGTCGGCGTCGATAAACGGTGTGTCCGGGCGTCGCTCGCGGCGACGGAACTGATGTCCGTGAAACGGTCGTTCAAAGAAACCCGGATCGTCGCGGTTTGTCTCGCGGAGATGATCGAGCGCACGGGAAAGGTGAACAAAGCGCGGTTCGAGGAGTTAGAGGAACAAGCCAAGAAGGATGGGATTGCTAATGGAGGTCTTATCACGGCTAAGTGCACCGTGTGCGAGTCTATGAAGAAAGGTAAGTGCGGCACGGAGACTGCGCCGAGGAGCTGCTTGAACCTGAGCGAAGAGATGAAACTAGTTATGGATAAGCGCGGCGGCGGGGTGGATGAGGGAGGCGTCCCGGTCGGTATGTCTCGACAGACCTGGGAGCAAACTGTCGAGGTTTGCGAAGCCGCGATTGAGGAATTCGCCGGGGAGCTTTTGGAAAATGCCCTTGTTTCTTTGAGACGAGGTAACCTGTACAAACGCCTGGCATCGGGGTGGCAAAGAGCGCTGAAGTGCGGCAAGGAACGGTCCGCGTTGAGCGCGGCGCTGGAGGAACACATCGATGACCCGGATGACCTGCCGGTTGACGACAATTCCTCGCCGCGGTTACCGGCTGAGAAGGCCGACTTTGTGTACCCCGGGGGAGGTGTCCAACGCGGCGCGTTGCCTCACTGGTGGTCCCAAGACGCGGACAACGCGTTGCTCACCGGGTCTTTACGACACGGGTTTTCCCCGTGGTCTGCGGAGGTGTTGGACAAGCAGTTCGAAAAAATTCGGGAGGATGAGGGGTTGCTGTTTTCGGAGCTTGGCGCGGAACCGGCGCCGGAGGTCGACAAGGCGGAGAAGAAGACTGACGCGGAGGAGGAGGGCAAACAGTCTGAACTGAAAGAATCGGTTCCCTCGGCGGGCGGGAAGACACCGGTAGACACCTCCCGCGTGATAATGCCCGGCCGCGAAACCGTGAAGAGAAGGTTGCTGAAGCTGTTGGACGGGCTGGTGAATCCACGCGAGGCGCCGCCTGCGAAGGCCCCGAAGCCGCCGCGCGAAGTGAAGGCCCGCCAGCCGACAAAAAAAGAGCAAAAAGAAGCGGCGCGTGAAGCGGCTGCGGTTGCACGAAAAGCCGCCGACGCCGAACGCGTGCTTGAGTTCAAAAACGCATTAACAAGCGGCGCGAAGACGGGGTCAAAAAACGGAGAAGCGTCGGGGGTGACTAAGGAGAGCCCCCCCGGCGCTGTGGACGTGGCGGCGGACGATACGAAGAACGAAACCGCCGCGCCCCAACGCCTCTCTTCCCCCCAAACGCGAAGCTCGCCGAGAGCGACTCCGGTGAAACGCGCGGCGCCTGTTGAGGCTGAAGTGTCTACGCAGCCCTTCGCGAAGAAGGCGAAGCAATCGACGCCCGAGAAGGCCGTCATGGGGACGACATCAACCGCGAAGACGACGCCTGCGAAGTCGCCCTTGGGCAAAGCGAAGTCTCCAGCGGTGAAGGCCAAGTCTCCTTTGGTCAAAGCCAAGTCTCCTTCGGTCAAGGCGAAATCACCCTCCGCGAAGTCCCCCGCGGCGGTGGCCAAGTCCCCCGCCGGCCGCTCGCCCCTGGCCGCGAACACAGCGAGAGCCTCTATTGTGTGCCAATCGCCGCGAGGAAAAATGCTTGCCCCTAAGTCACTCGCCAAGCCTGCGCCTTTAACGGACGGCCAAGACCCGCTCGCGACGCTGGTGTTGCCTGCCTTCAAAACTCCTGGGTTTAAGAAAGGCGGAAAAATCGCCGCGACGTCTACGGGTAAACAGTCAAAGCAAGCGTCGCTTGTTGGGTTCGGCGGGTTCTTCGCCAAGACGCCCGCGGCGAACGCCACGGCGGCTCCGTCCGCGCGGACGCCCACTACGGGAGGGTTTTGAGAGCATAGAGAGAGTTGAGCAAAGTTGAGAGAGACACTTGCGTTCATTTTAATATGATTCATGATTCACGAAAATAAATTCACCGAAACGAATCGGTTTCGAACGCATCAGAGATGACGTCGCGGAGGAGGTGAGGTTGCGTGCTAGACGCGGACGGAAGGCGCATACTCCGAGGAGGGGAAGACGTCACAGCATGTCCATCCCCCACGGGTCGCTGCCGTACACGCGTGCTGCGTGTTTGCAGGTGCTTGGTCTCGGCCCCGGAGACGACGTGCCCGAGAAAATAGCATCTGCATATCAGTCCTCACTGCGACGCCTTCACCCCGACACCGGCGGGAGCACCGCGTGTAACGTGAAACTCAACCAAGTGGTGCACGCGCGGAACATGTTGAAGAGTGGGACGTTCTCCTCTGGGGGAAGTTCTGGGTCGTATGGTAACCAGTGGGGCGGATACGGAGGAGACGGGAGTTACACAAACCCACATGGATACTCCTCATCATACCCAGAGAAAGATCCCATGGGCCTCCAACGCCTGCGCTCGCTCGGCGCGCGGCGGTTCGCTGGTAATGTCCGGCTAGGTTTACTAGTCGCCCTGTTCGGCACTGGAGCGACGTTAACCTACGCAAAATCAACCTCGGAGCGACGTAAAAAGGAACGCTCACCCAGGTTACGCGCACTGATGGGGCTGAGACAAGAGTAGTAGGACGAGGGGAAGAACCAAAAAAAAAGTAAAAAAAAGTAAGACGTCTCTGAATGACGCGTGTTGTTGTATGACTAAATAGCCACCTTGTATTCATAATAATTGGTTACGCTTCCGCAGCAGCCTTTGCCGCTACTTTCTCCGCGGATTTCTTCGCCTTCTTCTCCGCGATTTCCTTCTCCTTCTGAATCTTCTTCAGCGCGTTCTTTGAAAGCGGAGCAGAGGGGTCGGCGGCTCCGTCTTGGTTTTCAAATTCTTTTCCATTTTTACCGCCGGGCACAGGTGCGCCGACCGCGACGAGCTGCTCTGATCCCTGGAAAGAAACAGGCCCGTCACTCGGAGCGGGAGGATGTCCATTTAACTCACCAAACATAGAGTTAAAGTCTCTCGGTTCAGTGGAGAAGAACTGGTCCACGTGCGCTTCCGTAACTTTTTCTCTCGCATCCTGATGAGCTTTAATCATCGGCGACAAACACTCGATCAGTTTCACCTTAATCTCGCCGCTCGACATCACGCCTGACGAAAAAGCCTTCCCGATAGCCTCCAACTCCCCATCGTCCTCCATGAAGAAGTTGAGCCACTTCCAAGGAATGTCAACGTTTAAATCACCGCCCTTTTCCCGGTGTTCCTCCAAAGTCTCTTTACCCCCCGAAAACGCATACTTGTTTATTTTGTCCTTGATTTGCTTTGGCGAGTCGGTGACGTAAATGGCGGACGTCGGGTCAGACGCAGACATCTTCCCGGATTCACCCTTCAAAGCAGGAAAGAATCTACTCTCCACCAAGGCTGGCTTGTACCCTCCAATCCGTGGCGCCGCGTCCCGGGTCATGCGAAAGTAAGGATCTTGATCTATAGCGCACGGAATCAAGCACCTTAAAGATTTCTTGTCGGTTCCGAACAGGTGAGGGAAGCAATCTGGGAACGCGGGGGCGGCTTGTGTGGGGGGGAACCCGATCTGGCCTATGTTGGATTCGCCCGCGAATCCGAATATTCCCCGCGCCTGGTTAAACGTGACGCACTTCGCAATATTCAGCGTGTTTAAGTAGAAGGGGGTGCACATGTAGTTGACGTCTGAGAAAATAAACGTTCTCCTCACGTCGAAGCCCGTGGCGATGATATCCTTGGCGTTTTCTCGCGCCAATCGTCTCGCATCCTCAAGTTGCAAATCCTTCCACAGGAACTTCTCGTCATCTGTTAGCTGAATAACTAAAGGGACCTTGAACGCCTCCTGGAGCCACTTCGTGAAGTGGAAGGGGATGAGGTGGCCTAAATGTAACGATTCCGAGCTCGGTCCTCGCCCGGTGTATAAATAGAATTTCTCTCCTTTTTCATAAGCGGTGACGATCTGATCCAGCTCTCTGTGCGCGAAGAACATGCCTCGTCGAAGGAATGGGTGGGCTTTCGTACCAGTTACCTTCTCAATCCGTTCAATCAACCCCTCGTCAATCACCTGGCATCCGAAGTCGTTCACCAGCTTCATGTAGTCGATCTTGCCGTCCGCGCCCGCTTCGACGTCCCACGGGGTGACGACCTGTTCCGCCGACTTTTCATTATTATCATCAATCGAAGCATCCGCAACACCGGCGGTCACCGTCTCAACGCCAGACATTGCGTGCGGCTGTGTAGATATATGTATGCGTGTAGGTCGTAGCTGTACGAGATGTGCTACGTAATGGTCCTCCTACCCGATTCGGGAACGACGCGCGCGGTGCGATTGAACAACAACACCTTTCGACGGCGCTGAAAAGCTTCCGGATTTCGTAGTGATCTTGAGAAGAAACAGTCGAGTCTCGTTTTGGCCGCGCCTCGAGATCATTCGATCGCTACTTTGGAGTGCGCTGTCGACTCGTCCGCAGGTCCGATGAGCGCCAAGAAAGCGGCCAAAGCCGCTGCGAAGGACGACCACGATCACGACCACTCCCGCGCGTTGGCCTACATCTTACGCGGCAACAAAGGCCCCGAGGCGCGAAATGCCAGATTGGAAGATTCGCGAGTCGATTATTTCCGAGGCAAGGATCTGTACCGGTCGTTGAAGGCTCGGCCGGAGATCATCGATGAGTATTACCAGAAGTTAATTGGCCAGCCCACCCCCACCACGCCTACGGAACAAGACAGAACCAAACAGATAACGCAAATCGGCCAGGAGATGTTAAAACGAGGGTACTTCGTGAAATGCGATCGCGTGTACAAAACCGCCCGCCCCGGTCGCACTAAAAAAGTTAAATTTCCAAAATTCTTGACGACCATGCCGCGGACGCAACAGACCTTCACCGAGGATGGGGAAGGGTTCTACTCATGGACGTACGACCAGCCCATGTCCTGGACGTTCGTGATCATCGCGGTGTTGGTGGCGTTCGCGGTTATTTTAATGTGCCTATTCCCACTAAGCCCAATCTGGTTCAAGAAACTGATTCTGTATTGTTGTCTTTCGATTCTCGGATTGTTTTTCGTAATCGGCGTGGTGCGTGTCATGGTGTTCGCGGTGGTGTGGATCACGATCGGGCGACAGTTCTGGGTGCTCCCGAACATCACGAGCGATGAGATTCCTATCGATGAGGTGTTCTCGCCGATGTGGGCGTTTGACGACTTGGACGTGAACGGCAACGTGGTTGGTCGCATTCCCGCGATAAACAGGTTAGCCGCCGCCTCAACCGCGTTCGCCATCCTCGCCGTTTTATACAGAATCGCCCCCGAAAAAGGCTCCGCGATCAAAACGATTAACAAAGCGCATGGGTCTATTCTTGACCTTTTCGACCTGTACGACACGCCGAAAGGACTGCAGGGGTCAGTCGCGCCGAACGTCACCGAGAATGCGACGGGCGCGGAGGGAGAAGACGCCGGAGTCCCGCTGGAGACCGACGCGGGAGCCGCCGCCGCGGACGGGTGGGACGCCGATGCCGACGTCGCCCCTCCAGCGCCTCCCCCGCCGTACTCCGGACCGCCGGATGAAGGTGCCGAGAGTGAGGGTGAGACCAACACTGAGACAGACACCAAGGGAGCGGATGCAGAGACCAGGGCTGAATTGTAATGGTGATAGATGTTAACGACTTTTGATAAAATAAAATAGAATCAGTCTACACTCTCTCCATAAACCCCATCGCGTCTCTTACGTCCGCGACAGTGGCTTCCGCGACTTCGTTCGCCCGGTCCGCGCCCTTCGCCAACACCGCGTCCAAGTACCCGGGTTCGTCCATTGTTTCCTTGTACTTCAATTGAATAGGCTCGAAGTGGTTGACGACCGCGTCCGTCAAAACCGGCTTGAAATCGCCCCACCGCATGGATCCGCACTCGCTGAGGACCTCCTCTTTACTCAACCCGGTACACAGCTGGTACATGGTCAACAGGTTCTGCGCTTCCGGCCGTTCGGGGTTGTCAAACTCAAGCCCCTCGAATGTGTCCGTTTTGCACCTCTTAATTTTCTTCGCGATTTCATCAGGCGTGTCCAGCACGTTTATACGACTTCCCTCCGCCGGATTCGATTTTGACATTTTAGCCGAGCCGTCCGTTAAGCTCATAACCCGCGCCCCCGCATCTGGAATGAACGCATCAGGTACTCGCAGAATCTCACCGCCTCTATACCGTCCAGACGGCGCCCGTTCGCCTTTCGGACCCATCTTCTTCCACTTGTTCCCGCCGTATAGGTTGTTAACCCGTCCCGCGATGTCGCGAGTCAATTCCAAATGTTGCCGCTGATCCTCCCCAACGGGCACGACGTCCGCGTTGTACAACAGAATATCTGCTGCCATCAGCACCGGATAATCAAGCAAACCAACAGAAACGTCCTCCCCCGCTTTCCGGCTCTTTTCCTTGAACTGGATCATCTTTTCCAGCCACCCGATCGGCGTTGCGCAGTTTAAAAGCCAGCATAATTCTGAATGCGCTTTGACGTGCGATTGGACGAACACGTTTGACTTTTCCGGGTCCAATCCAGAGGCTAAATAAATCGCAGCGCTACTCCGAGTGCTGGCCTTCAGCTCCTTCGGATCGTGGTTCCCTGGTGTGATCGCGTGCAAATCAACGACGCAGTAAAACGCATCGAAATCCTCCTGCATGTTGACCCAGTTTTTAATCGCGCCGAAGTAGTTTCCGAGATGGATGGAACCGGTGGGCTGGACGCCTGATAATACTCGCTTTTTGCGCTCGGTTGTGGTGGGGGACGCCTCTGCTGGCTGTTCCATGGATGCGGGGGAGGCTCTTGTGTGCACGGTCCGGAGGATAGATGACCCGAAGCGTTGTGCGGAGACACCAGGGATGGCCGCCGCTCGAAACAAAGAGGATGACGTGGTCTTCGATGAGAACATCTTCACCGCGAACGGCACTTGGGGGGCCCTGGCCATCACCATCGTGCGATGCGTATCGAAAACCGCGGAGGAGGAGCGGCGGAAACGCGACCAGGCGACGCGATGCATGCGATGGCGCCGGTGGCAGTGACCAGAGCGACGCAGCGAGCGAGGCTAAGATAGATGGATAACTCTGATTCGTCACGCCTGAAACTCGCGCCCGTCAAAAAGACCTTTTGAGGTTTCCACTTTTCAGTTGCGTCGGCGGCGGACGTATGCGGAGGTGGCGTTCACTCGCGATGTTGTCGTGTCGGGGTTCGACGCAGACGGCACGCGTGTCTCCAGGTTTCCATCAACTCAACCGACACAACTCCACCACCGCGGGTTCTATGGGCAAGCAGTCAGGCCAAGTGCCGATGCGCCATTCGAATCACCGCCGCCCCGAATTCGGGCGCTTTTCTAATTCAAGGTCCTACCACAGCCGGTGGTCCATCTCCGTGTACGGCAAAGAACCCGGCGCTCCAAAAGAGGAGTACGAAGGATACGAAGGGGAAATGCACGAGTACAAAAAGAAAGGCGTCGCGTTCGAAGACACCATGGTCAACGACGACGGGAACGAAGTTGTTGTTGGGGTGAAGAAAACAAATGGAATCGATGGGAATGCAATCAACGAGACTAACGAAGACGATGACTCCTCCCTGGACCATTTAGGCAATATAGAAAAGAAGTGGGACGAGGAGGACGACGATGAGGGTGTTACAGAGGGTGTTATAGATGAAGATGATCCATTGGAGGAATGGGCGGGGGGTGACTTGGATTTGCAATCAGCGGCAAAGAGCGCAAAAAATGAGTCAATCGACTCCGACCCCCAGCTCGACCCCGGCTTGTACCTTGTCGGCACGCCTATCGGCAACCTGGAGGACATCACGTTGAGAGCATTACGAATCCTGCGATCCGCAGACGCGGTGCTGTGTGAAGACACCAGGCACACCAGAAGGCTGTTACAAAGGTACAACATCGATCAAAGACTAGTGAGTTACCACGCGCATAACCAGCGCCAAAAGCGCGACGGGTTGGTGGATAAAATCCGAAGCGGGTTCAGTCTGGCGCTGGTGTCGGACGCGGGGACACCAGCGGTTGCTGACCCTGGCGCGGATCTAGCCTCAGCATGTGTAGAGGAAGGGTTAGCAGTAGTGCCCATTCCAGGACCCTGCGCCCCAGCGTCAGCGATAGTAGCATCCGGAAACCTAACCCCCAACGAAGAGTCGTTTACGTTTATCGGATTTTTGCCGCCGAAGACGGGTCAAAGAAGAAAGCGGTTCGCGAAGTTTTCGAACGCGCCAGGGAGTTTAGTCGCGTTCGTGCCCCCGCACAAGCTCGTCGCGACGCTAGAGGACGCCGCGGAGGCGCTGGGGGACCGTGGATGCGTGGTTTGCAGGGAAATGACAAAGGTAAGATAGCGAAGTTGGTTGGTTTACGTTTCTT
>TARA_B110000977_G_scaffold165743_2_pt1 | contig 17962 bp, 10 predicted proteins | sample TARA_B110000977 | Tara Oceans TARA_B110000977 (sample SAMEA4397798) | marine metagenome | biome: Polar Biome; feature: [SRF] surface water layer (ENVO:00010504); material: water (ENVO:00002006), including particulate matter (ENVO:01000060) such as... | depth 5 m | reverse complement strand
TGGTGGACGGGGTCGGGGACGGGGAGGCAAGGGTGGCCGAGGTTCTGCATCCTCATCCAACTCCAACAGTTTGGACGACCTCCTCAGTAAGTATTACCGCTGCGTGCAAACCAGCGTAGCGTCGGCGCCGCACGCGCATGCGGCCGCCCCGGCAACGCAATCATGCAGAGGCGCTATTTTACTAGCCGTGTGCAGAGGCAAGGTTTCAGAGGGCATAGACTTTGCGGACGCCAACGCACGGGGCGTTATCGTGGTGGGCATCCCGTATCCAAATTTAAAAGACAAGCAAGTCGAGTTGAAACGCAAGTTTAACGATGACGGCGCGAGGAAAGGAACAGGCGTGCTAACCGGGGACCAGTGGTACCAACAACAAGCGTTCCGGGCGTTGAATCAAGCGGTTGGGCGGTGTTTGAGGCACCGGACTGATCACGGCGCGGTTTTGTTGGTCGACGAGCGGTACATGCACGGGAGCGGGAATACATCCTTGGTTAAAAATTTGCCAAAGTGGTTGCGCCCGGCGTTGCGGAAGTGTGTCGATTTTGATGACTCCGTTGCCGGGCTGCGGAAGTTCTTTTCCGAGCGCGCTACAAATCCACCGCCCGAGGCGTTTGAATTGACCCGAGTCGTTAAGCTTCAGCCGTCCGTCGGTAACGTCGATCGAGGGGAACAAGGTGACCCAAAGCAGGCTGGCAAAAGTAACAACAAAAAGGAAAAGGAACCTGACACCAAGCAGCGGGATATAAAAAACTTTTTTAAGGCTACAACTTCAACTTCGTCCGTGTCGACCAAGGCGGCAACCACGAAAGCGGCGCTGGAATGTGGCGGTGAGGGATTTGGAGTTGTCGGGATTGATGCGACAAAGGACGACGTCAGTATGGATGCGACAAAGTCCGATGTGCGTGTGGATGCTCCACCCGCTGGTGAAAAATCTGCGCCGTGGCAATCCGCGCCAATGCCCGTGTCGTTCGTACAGTCCGCTCCGCAGTCGATGCCTCCGCCTACGTCGCAGGCGCCGCGCGACGACCGTGCGAAACGATCGGCGGCGGTATCATTGCCGCTGGTGATGAGTCAGCTCACGGATCCCCCCTCGGCTCCGCCATTTGTGACGCTTGCGGCGAGTAGGCTCACGGACCCGCCCTCCGCGACGCATACGCAGGAGGTTCAAGAGATGGCTTCGGCGCACCACGAAACTCCTGAGGTTTCGACTTTACACGGAACTCCTTCGAGAGCCGTGTCTGCTGTACAGCCTGCTTCAAAAATGACTGGTGCATATTCGCGAAAAGAAAAGACACCCGCGACTTCCCGACCTCTTCCCGCGGACCTCGCTGAGATTCCCGACGAGGTTTTCGAGTGGGGCGCCGTCGACGAAGTTTCGGATGACAAACACGAAACTCACACAAACACGCAAGCGCTTAGCGACGAAGAGTTTCTATCCGTGTGGGGCGGTACCCCTGGGACGCAGGAGTTTGGCGCGCGGGGGTGTGGGGCGACGCAGCAGTTTCGGAATTTTGCGCCTGCGCCTGAAATCTTCAGGGAAGCGTTGCCTGAACCGCTCCCGGTGAGGAAACAACCTTCGTCAGTTCTCGTGCCGGAGCCGGGGGTATTGGAACCGCGGATGTCTCCGGAAGAACCAGAGGACCGTGTGTTTACGAAACAAAAAACACCTCAAGCTGTGACTCATAATGCACCGAAACAGGTAATCGAACGCAAACCAAACATCCAAGGGAAACCTTTCGGCTTGGGTTTCGGTGCAGTCGCGACGTGCGGATCGTGTTTGTCAAAGTCGGTGTCCACGGCGACTGCGTTTGAGATGTCGGACGCGATTGAAGCCAGCGCAACGCCCATTCGGCGAGTCTGCACCGGCACGGGTAACGTGAGCTACCTGTCAGTTTTAGTGGAGGCAAACGAACGACAAACACGACCAAATTCAATGCGAGTAAGCTCGAAAAAGCTGACGCACGTACAAGCCCGGTTGTTGTATCAAAACGAACCGTTCCCGTTGCGGTGCGCGAAGACGGTGAGTGGAGGTACGAATGACGGCATTACCCAGAACACCTCATCGCTAATCCCTCCGCCTCTCGGTGTAACACCCGAGGAAACCCTGAACCCCGCTGGCGTTTGGTCCACAAACGACGGGTGTTACTTCACGCCGTTGCGGTGCAAAGGCCGGTGGGTCGGCGCGAGGGTCGAAGCCACGAATCCAGCCGATGCATTTGCAATGGTTGAAACTGCGCCCGTCGAAACGGACTTTTTTGATCCCGACGACGAAACTATAGACCCTCCCCGACGCAAAAAAACGCAAATCAAACCGGGCATGGTGTTTTTCCTGGAAGATGCTATTCTTCCTGAGCGAGAGGGCACAAGGGGTGTAGGTGTTCTTCAAGGGACAGAACAGGTTGTGCAGGCGATGGAGACTGAAGACACTGCTGACCCGTTCTCCACTGAAGACAACGACTTGTTTGAAGACGAAAATACTGATTCGTTTCCAAACGAAAATAACGGTCGATCCACGAAGCGCCGCCGCGTGCGAAGAAAGGGAAGCGCGGAAGCGGGGAGGGTTGCTTTACAATCACGTGAGGACTACGGGCACCTGCCGCAACAAGTTTTGGAGTAGAGAGGGATTAGAGACTAGGGTAAGAGTTTATAGAGTGAAGAGTTTATAGCTTTAGAAGAGTGTTGAATATCATCCACACATTAGTAATTCGTCTATGCTCATCAGCTCATCTTCCCCATCGCCTCCACCCATCGGTGTATCCACCGGTCCACCATCCCCGTCACTGCGAACACGCCTCCAACCACCGCACATACGCGGGCCAAAAAGTGCCCAAACGAAACGTGCGCGTCTGAAATCTCCATCACCACCGGCGACAAGTCGTAGATGAAGAAAACCGCCGGCAACCCGGTTTCGCTCCACCCCTTGCTCTGCGTGAAGTACTCGGTGACGGAGTATAGGTTGGTGCGGATAGAAGATCGGTCGAGGGGCGGTTGACGGTTCTTGTAACTCGTGATCCCGTTCTTGCCCTTGTTACCCGTGTTTTTGTCCTTCACATGATCACCGACAGTCTGCAAACTTTGCGGCGATACATTCTTCTTCCGTCCGCGCGTGTACGTCGTCGGCACGATTTTCAAAAAATACTTGAACGTCCCGCTTTCGGTTTTGCTCTTGTCGAGTAACCGCTCGTACCCGTTCAGGGGTTCTATCTTACCCGGGTAGTCCCGGCCGAAGCTTAAGCGTTTTATTACGTGCGAGACGTCTATATCTGATACCTTGTCGTACACCATCTGCAGCGTTTGCCAGTCCCGCTGGTGCACTGAGATGTGAAAGTTCCCGGCGACGCGCTGCACCTTCATGACCCCGTGCACACGACACCCCTCCTTTTCCTTGCGCGCCTTCGCAACCTCCTCGAAGTGCTTGATGTGCGGCATCGGGTCGTTCGGGTTTCTTGGTTTTAAAAACTGAATTATGCCCAACGTTAAGTCCTCGAAGTGCGACTCATACGTCCCCAAGTTTTTGCCTTCAGAAGAAACTCTTTGTTTGTGTAGCTCGCCCCCGATGTCCGCCTCGTGTTTGCCTGACGCGTCTAACGCGTCTAAACTGATGATCTGGCACGGCAGCCCGGGGAACGTGATATCCAGGTTTATCTGCAACAGCTCGTCTCGCGTGATATCGACGCCCATCGTCGTGACTCGCCGGGGAGAGAGGTAGGTTCCCAGCTCGCTTAAAAACAAGATCGCCATCAGCGCGTAGCCCACTAAACTCACGATTGCACCCGATGTGGTCTTCCTCGTCAAGTGCGCCTCGGGCTTGACGTACGCGTCGAAGCCCTTCAGCTTTGCTAAGAAACCCATCGCGGATTTTGAAGACGGGATGCGCCCTGCGCCGTCCCTACTAGCCGATGCGATGCAGATCCGCGGCTTGATGAAAAGTTTCTCGAACCATCGAGAAGAACTTGTGTCTCGGGATAAACTGTGGATAGCAACGTCACTTCCGACAGCACGCGGCGATGGCTCTCGCGGCTCGCTCTTCGTTATTCCTGCACAGCACCTTCGTTCGCCGCGTCTCTATGTCACGCACCTCCCCCGTCCGCACCATCACGCGCGCCATGGGCGCCACGATCCCGGAAGGGGACCACTTCACGATGCCGGATCAGCCCGCGCGGTTCGCGAAAGGCAAGGCGGAGAACAACGCGCGGATGTTAACCACGGACTTCTACGACGGCAGTTTCTTGAAAGACCAGCGAGTTTTGGTCACCGGGGGCAACCGCGGGATCGGGCTGGCGCTGGTCAAGGAGCTCGTTGAATGCGGCGCGAACGTCATCGTCACGTGCCGCTCCTCAAACGATGAACTCGCATCGATGAAAAACGTCCAAGTCATCGAGGGATGCGACGTGACTGATTTAGATTCCGTGAACAAAATGACCGAGCAGGTAACAGACCCGGTGGACATCGTAATCAACAACGCCGGGTACTTCTACGAACCCCTAGAAACAATCGACACCATGAACTTCGAGGAACAGCTCAAGATGATCGATGTTTGCGCGGTTGGGCCGTTAAGGGTGTCCTCAGCATTGTTCAACGCTGGAAAAATTATGCCGGATGGAGGCAAGATTGCTATGATCACGTCCCAGGGCGGGTCAGTCGCGTGGCGAGTGGTGCAGAACCCCACCGGGCACGACTACGGCCACCACATGTCAAAATCAGCGGCGAACATGGGAGGGGTGTTACTCGCGCAAGAGTTAGCGCCGAAAGGAGTACTGGTCCAGATGTTACACCCGGGGTTCAACAAAACCGGCATGACCAAAAAGTACGAGCACATCTGGGAAGTCGAGGGCGCCGTGGACGCGTCGATGGGCGCGAAAAGGGTGTTACACGAGGTCAGCCTTATGACCCCGGAACACAACGGGCTGTTCATCAACTGCGAAGACGGGCTGCAGATTCCGTGGTAGTTAGTCACGAAGTAAGTAGGGTAATAAGCGTGCGGTTAGCACCCTAATTGAAATGAAAGACATTTTTTTGTTACCGTATCCGTTGTACGACTATCACTACTATCACTACTATACCCACTATTACTCACAGCAGGAATATTCGCCTATTAGTATCTTCAATCGCTTTTGCTTGCGCTGCTTTCGCCTCCTCCGCCGCTCGTTCCGCGGCCTCTTTTGCTTTCTTCGCCTCAAAAAACGCATCGATTTCTTTTTGTTCTTCCCTCGGACCTTTCAACTCCCATTCGGGTCTACGTTGCAACGGCTCGTACCACTCCTTCCCGAACCCCGCGTTTGCACGTGCGTCATCGTTAAACGGAGGCTTCAAAACCCCGCGGAAATGACGCCACGCGATGCGGTTGAACTTTTCGGTCACAGACGCGGAGGGGGGCAACGGAGGTTCCGGGTTGGCGTAGATAATTTCTTTTGTGGTCGAGGAGCTCACGTCATTCTCGCAATTAGTTTCATCACCGTCATCCAGCGGCCCTTCCCCGTGCGCGAGCATTCGGTCATTTATCTCGAAATCCCCACACGATGCATCCCCTCGAGTGCACAGATACGTGAACCATTTGACGCCAGCGGCGCAGTGCGTGATTTCCTCCGGGTAGATTGTTTTTTCAAGTAAATCAGCCGAGGCTTCGTCTCCGTTGTTTCGAAACTTTTTTATAGTCGCCGGGAGAACGTCCAAGCCCCGGGCTTCGTGCACACAGTGTTCGATGACTAAACGTGCTTCCAGACTTTGGCTCGTTTCTGTTGCGCTGTTCCACAGGCCGTCGTGTGCGTTCAACGCTCCGTAATTAGATCCTAAACTCTCGAGTCGCTTTGATAATAATGTAAAGTGCCTCGCTTCGTCCACCGCTACGTTGACGAAATCGTCGAAGAACTGTTTCGGCATTTTTCGAGTTTGCCCGAACCTCGCAATGACGTCCCACGATAGATCGATCGCCCAGCTCTCGATGTGCGCCAGCGAGTGCAGGATCGCGACCCGGGACTCGGGGGAGCCGCCCTTGCCAAGCCGGGGGGCTTTCGAAGGCTCCACGAGTGTCACTTTGTCATACCTCAGGTAATAAGAGTGGAAGAGGAAGGAGAGGTAAGCGTGGGGTTGGAAAAGTGCCGACTTTGCGTTTCGGTCGAGCACGCACGTCAACGTGGGTGGAAAAACATCGAGTGCGTCCTACCTCGCGGGTTTGTCTGGCGGTTGTTCGTGTAAAGCGTCCGGGTCCAGGACATAGGCTTCACGTATATCCCCTGATGCCCACGCTGCCGCGATCTCATCTGTAAGTTTCGCTTTGTCGTGGGGACTCGGCGTGTGGAGCACCCTGCGAGGTGGGAAGGGGAGATTTCGTGAGTCGCGTTTTCTGGGAAGCGGCGGCGGGAATGGCGACGGGACGACGGGAGGCCTTTGCGTGTCCAGGAGTGTTAATTTTTCCGAGGCCGATTATTGGTAGTACTCCGCAACACTTCCACGCACCTCAACGCGGCTTCCACCAAAGTACACCCGGCTAATGGCGTGGGGGACGTCATGTGCGCGACGACGTTGTGCGAGAGAGATTCGGGAAAACGTGATTATTGAGTGGGGCAAAAAAAACGAAAATGAAGCGAATAGTATGATTGCTTTCGAGGTAGACTATTAAGCACCACGCTATGCACTGCTATCGATATTATTCATCATAACAATACTATGACCTCTTCTCCCCACTGAGTGTTTGGTCCATTTTCTCAGCCAGCACCGCCATCCAGGCTTGGTCCGCCGGGGTGAATCCCCTTTGCGTTCCGGAGGCAGCGACTAAAACGCCGTCGTTTCCAATCGGACTCACCACCACCGCTTGCGCGTTCTTGGGTAAATAACTCTCAAACTCTACCCGGCCGGGAAATAAAATCAGGTTAGCAAGGTAGTTGCCCCCTCCAGACGACATGCACCGGTGGCAAATAGGGCCTAACGTGACAGACTCGGTGATTCTTTCAAGCGCGTCGTCGCCGCTCAATTTATTTCCTTCCTCTCGGCTCGTCACTCCCACCATCGATCGGGGTACCGACCCCGCTTGTAAAACCCGCTTCCCCTTGTACACCACTATTAGGCTACCACAAGCTGTCGCCGTACGCAGCGCTTCCCACACCCACGTGAGTTCCTTTGTTTTGTTGGAAGGCAAAGTCGTATCGACCCAGCCCTTCCCGGGTAACGCAACTCCATCTAAAATAACTTTCGTGGGCGGTTTTTGTTTCACCGCGAGCCATTGCAACCCCGTTAACACCAGGGTTCCCGCCATTCCAAGACACAGCACGTCCGCTCTGGACTGCGCGGACGATGCGTCCGCCACAGGGGCGACGCCGGATAGCAGTCGGTTCAGCAATAACAATGCCACGGAGACGCCGCCCACCACGAGGGGCGATGCACGCACCTGGTCTTCGTTTGTCTTGACCCAGTCGGAGTCAAATTCATCGGTACTCTCCACCGATGCGCGGGGGACAATGGGCGTGTTTCGTTTTAATCGGCGGGACGGGACGGGCGCAGTGCGAAACGAAGGAACGAGGCCGCCTCTGCGTACGCGCGAGGACTCGACGCACCAGCGCCCAGACACGCTCACGCACGACGCGGACGTCATCGCGCAAACGAAAGTGTCGGCGACGTGTTTTGGGAGCTGAATTGGCCAAGTCGGCCATAACCTGGAATCTCGGGTGCTAATTTCAAATAAATCTCGAGCAACAACCTCGCGATCCCGATAGTCGCGCGCGGGTGTGTGTCGTTGCACGCTCCTTCACGCGCGGAGACGGAACGAGTAAACGCGGGAAGTCGACGCGTTTCGCCATGGATCGACCTTCGCGCCGCGGCGCCAACAAGGCCGCGAAGGCTGAAGCCGCGGGCCTCGCGCTTAAGAACCTCCGTGAGAAGGGACTTAAAAGGATGGACACGGTGGATGACTTGGAGGACAACGACGTGTACACAACTGTAGGTTTCGGGATACGCGATGAATCGAACCCCGCATTCATCCGCCGAACGCGCATTCGTCTCGACTTCGACGCCATCGATGCGCCCGGTCCATCGCGCGCCACTCATCACGCCACTCATCACTTCAAACTTTCTTGGCACCCCCGATTGCCAAATAATCAATCCGCCCGCAGACACACAACTGACTCGTCTCCCCCCTCCCCTCTACCCTCCCCCCTAGATGACCGAGGACGAGTACGCAAAGTTCGCCAATGAGCGCCGCCAGAAGTACGGCGGGTTCGTCGTTGGGGAAGAGGGTGACGAGTAAGTGCCCCCGACTCGATGGCTTTCAAATCTCGACCATCTCAAAATACTGGCGGGAGTTTCTGTGTGCCAAGTTCTTCAGTTTGAAAATCGACAATCTGATGGATGACGGCGAGATGTCCCGTGATACCTTTTCTCTTTTTCTGTACCCATGACTCAGTATCCATGTTCTGTATCCATGACTGATCTTGTTTCTAACTCTAAACTCTTTTACCCACGTTAGGTACGTCGACCTGGGCGAGGAGGACGACTGGACCACGGCTCAAGCGGGACAATCCGACGATGAGGATGAAGAGACGGAGGGCAAAAAACGCAAGAAGGGTGACAAAAAGTCCCCCACCGCAGCGAAGAAAGCCAAGCCCGCGGACAAGAAGGACCGCCAACGGCTGGCGAACATGTTCGCCAAGAACGCGGCTGCGGCGGCGGGGGGGTTGAAGCGCAAAACTGCGGACACCGGCGCGCCAGCGCCGGCGCAAGACGCCGACGCGCTTCTCGAGGATATTCTCGCCGGCGTCGGGTCCGGAGACGCCCCCGCGCCTGCCTTCCGCCCCTCTGCGAAGGTCGTGCCCACGAACCAGTTCCGCCGACCTGAACCGGGAGCCGCGCTGCCCTCCGTCGCGGCGACCCCCGCGACGGTGATGAATCCCACCATGGTGACCCCGTCCGCGCCGAGAACCGCGCCCACCAGCGCGGGGAAGGGCGTTACCTGGGGCGAGAACAAAACGAAGGCGGCAAATGAGGACGAGTACTTCATCCCCCCCCCGCTGTCGCCGCCGTCGTCTCAGAGGGACGACGACGACACCGCATTGCCTCCCATGGACGACGACGCCATGGAAGAGGACGACGAGCCCCCGTCACCGGGCGCCGCTGCCGCCGCGGCGAAGAAGGGCAAGTCCCCCGCGGGTATTTTGAAGCCCACCTCTGCGGCTGTTGTTTCGGACGCGCCGGAAGCGCGCGCCGTAACCGCAGCGGGCGTCGCCGTCGGCACCAAAGTGCCTGCCGCGCCCAGCGCGAGTGACGCGTATGCCTCCATGATGGCGGATGACGACGGCGAAGTGACGTACGACATCGCGCCCGCCACGATCGCGGACGGCTCGCTTCCCCTGGACACGGATGAATCGCTTCCCTTTTACCTCCTGGACGCGCACGAGGACATCAACTCCCCGGGGAAGGTGTTTCTGTTCGGCCGCGTGCCCGTGACCGCTGCCGAGGTGAACGGCGAAACCGTCAGCGCGTGCGCTGTGGTGAGCAACATGCAGCGGTGCATGTTCGTTGTGCCCAAGCCCGAGGTTTTTGAGGACAACGAGAACGAAATCTCTGAGCTGGAAGAGGCGGCTTTGATCGCGGCGCGCGACGCCGAGGCGAACAAGGACGACGCGGACAAGGCCACTGTCGCGAAGAAAGCCAAGGGTGCGTTACTGCGGTGCTTGCAAGGCCGCGCTGGGGACGTCAAGGGCGAAATCAGGGACATGCTCCTCGCCAGAGGCATCGAGCAGTTCTCCATGAAGCCCGTGAAGCGCTTGTACTGCTTCGAAAGAGAGGACATCCCACGCGGCGCGCAGTACGTGCTGAAGGTTCGGTACCCCGCGCTCAACGCGCCGCTCCCCGCAGACTTGAAGGGCAACAACTTCGTGTGCGTGTTGGGCACGCAGACCGGGGTGCTGGAGCACTTGATGATCAAGTCAAGGGTGATGGGCCCGTCGTGGCTCGCCCTGAAGGGCGCCGCCGCCGTGCCGCAAGCGCAGCAAGCGTCCTGGTGCAAGCTCGAGGTGAACATCGCGGGCGCGCACAAGTCCGTGCGCCAAACAAGGTCGGACGCGCCCACCAGGGACCCACCCAAGCTCACCGTCGCCGCGCTAAACCTGAAGACGGTAGTGAACCACCGCCAGAACGTCAACGAAATCGCCAGCGCGTCCGTGGTGTACGTGCGGGACGTACGCGCGGACGCCGCGACGAGCACGGCTGTTTTACAAGACGTGAACAAAGTCAGGCACTTTTCCTGCGTCAGGCGGTTGGACGGCGTGTCCATGCCCCCAGGTTGGGACCAGCTCGTGTCGCACGAAAACACGCACAACCCGGCGGCGCGAAGAAGCAAGTCAATCGTGCTGTCATCGCAGACCAGCGAGCGCGGCCTGCTGTCTTTCCTGTTAGCCCGGTTGCAACAGCTCGATGCGGACGTCATCGTCGGCCACAACATCGCCGGGTTCGATTTAGATGTGTTATTGCACCGCCTGCAAAGCAACAAGGTCCCGCTCTGGTCGCGAATCGGTCGATTAAAGAGAACTAGATTCCCCAACCTCAACGGGTCCGGCGGCGGGGGGTACGGCGGCGGCGCCTCGATCGGCGCCATGTCCTGCGTCGCCGGGCGTTTGTTGGCGGACACGTACCTCGCGTCGCGCGAGTTCATCAAGGAAGTGAGCTACACGTTGACTTCCCTTGCCCAGAACCAGCTGAAGATGACGCGTCACGAGATCCCGTCCGCGGACATCCCCGGCAAGTTCTCAACCGCGCCCAACCTGCTGTCGCTGACGAAAGCCACTGAGCACGACGCGTGGCTGTCGCTAGGCTTGCTGTTCCACCTCTCCGTGATTCCGTTATCCAAGCAGCTATCGAACATCGCTGGGATTACGTGGTCAAAGACGCTGCAGCACACCAGAGCGGCTAGGGTGGAACACCTGCTCCTGCACGAGTTCCACGCCCGCAAGTACCTGCTTCCGGACAAGCTCTCCGCGAAGGAGCGCAAGCACGGGCGCGGCGGCGGCGGCGAGGACGACATGGGCGACGGCGAAATCAAAACCTCGGGCAAGAAGAAAGGCGGTCCCGCGTACGCCGGTGGTTTGGTGCTTGAACCGAAGAAGGGCTTGTACGACAAGTACGTGCTGATGCTCGATTTTAACTCGCTGTACCCGTCAATCATCCAGGAGTACGACATTTGCTTCACCACGGTGAACCGGCCGAAGCTGGACCCTGCTGATCTTGACGCGCCGGCGCCACCGGTGCAGCTCCCCGAGCCCCCCCCCGGCGGTCCGGGCGGCCCCAACGCCGCGGTGCTCCCCCAGGTGATCCGCAAGCTCGTGCAAAGACGAAAGGATGTGAAGAACATCCTGAAGACCGAGCGCAACCCCGCGGTCCGGGAACAATTGGACATCAGACAGCTCGCGTTCAAGCTCACGGCGAACTCCATGTACGGCTGTTTAGGTTTCGCCGCCTCACGGTTCTACGCCAAGCCGCTCGCGGAGCTCACGACGTTACAAGGCCGAGAGATTCTGCAAAGCACCGTGGACCTTGCGCAAGGCACCCTGGGTCTCGATGTGGTTTACGGCGACACCGATTCCATCATGGTCAACACCAACTCGAACAACCTTTCAGAAGTGATGCAAATCGGGCAGAGCGTCAAGAAGGAGGTGAATAAAAGATACAGACTGCTGGAGATTGAAATTGACGGCGTGTACAAGTCGATGTTGCTTTTGAAAAAGAAAAAGTACGCCGCGCTGAAAGTGGAGCACGGGATCGACGGCGCGATCACGACGGTGATGGAGCAGAAGGGCCTTGACATCGTGCGTCGTGATTGGTCGCTCATCGCGAAAGCGCAGGGGAACAGAGCGCTTGATTTGATTCTTTCAGGCAGACCTGCTGAAGACGTGGTGGAGGATATCCACGAATCGTTGAGAAAGTGCCGCGAGGATCTCATCGCCGGCGCGGTGACCATGGACCAGTTCGTGATCACGAAGCAACTCACGAAAAGGCCGGAGGACTACCCGGATGCGTCGTCGCAGGCGCACGTGCAGGTGGCTTTACGCTTGAGAGCCGCTGGCAAACATGAAGGCACAAACCAGGGCGAGACCGTTCCGTACGTCATCGCCGTGAAGACGGACGCGAGCGGCGAGGACATCGCGTCTGGGAAGTGCGGCACTTCCGGGGGGAAGGGTTTAGCCGACAGGGCGTACCACCCCGATGAAGTCACCGCGGAAGGCTCTGGTTTGAAGTTGGACCTGCACTACTACCTCACGCAGCAAGTGCACCCCGTGGTGAGCCGTCTGTGCCAGCCCATCGAAGGCACGGATGCGGCGCGCATCGCGGATTGCTTAGGACTGGACCCGTCCAAGTTCCACCACCAGGTTGTGCAGAACTCGAGTGGAGGTGACGACGACGACTTCCTCAACGCCGGCTCCGCGCTGGATGACGAGGAACGGTTCAAATCGTGCACCCCGCTGACGCTGAAAACAAAAGCGGGTAAGTTTGACTTTCCAGGCGTCACCGCGATCCTCAAGGGCCAAGTGGACGGCAACGCCGCGCTGGCGCCGCCCCCGGCGAAGCCGGAGGACAGCGCAAAGGAAAACGCGGGCGACGCCAACGCCACGGCGCAGGCGCAAGTTACAAAGTCACCCGTCGTGACCGCCGTGCGCCCTCTGTCCGGACACGCCCTGGCGAACCAAGTCCGCCTTGCGGTCCGCCAAGCGACCATGGAGTACTACGCCTCGCCCCTGCGCTCCGATGACGAGCTCGCGCCCGCGGAGACGCGGAACGTGTCGCTTCGCGTCGCGGGCGAAGGCACGGGGGGCAACGTGGAACCTGGTACGCTACCCGGGGACCCCAAGCTGCAGGGCATTATGAGCAAAATGACTTCCGAAGCCTCGTTGTACACCCAGCTCGTGCACTTCAGGCGGCTCCTCTCCGTCCCGGACGCGCTGCAGCGCATGCCGGAGAAGGAGCGGGACGCCGCGCGCGCCAGGGTGCCGCCGGCCACCGCCGAGGCGCTGCGCCTCGCCGTCGACGCCGTCGACGAAACCCTCGAGCGCTCGGCGTACCGCTGGATCAACCTCAGGGAGCTTTACGGAGTAGCGGGGATCGCTTAAGCTTTGAGAAGGGAGGGGATGGGATGGGAAAAATACGGGAAGGGTTACACGGAAGATGGGGTGTTCGAGAGAGGGAGTAGAGCAAGTGTTCTCTTGAATAATATTTGATGATCGCCTATTCCATGGAACTCCCTACCTAGTCGCCTTTCTCGTCAGGATATCGAATACCGTTGATGAAATCGACAGCCTCCCCTGACCTATGACGCTGCGGATCGTTCGGATGTGCTTTCGAAGCGTTCGGTCCAAACCCGCCCAACACGTGATTGTCATACGGACTTGTTATGAATGCCGAGCCGCTCTCCATACCTGTGGCGCTCAAAAGTCTGCGGGCGAACCCATGGTAATTCTCCTTGACGGCTTCAGGAACGTATTCGTCATCCCCGCTAAAATACCACAACAAAGGAGGTCCACGATACAGGTGGTCAAGTTTGTCCTCGAGCTCACTTTTTGTCAGGTCGGAGGAGAACATGTCGTCCGCCGTGCATCGTCCAGAAAGGCTGGCGTACCTCGAGGCGGTGATTGGCGTGCCAAACACACCTGGCGTGGTGCGAGGCATTATTTCATCGCCGTCGCCCGCCGCGCACATTTTTTCACCAAGCGCCCGAGCGGATGCTATGACATCAGCGCCGTGCTCATTAAACATCGCCTCGCGATCGCTTACAGGCGCCTGTAGAACTGCCGAAGTTATTTTGAAGCGGTGCCTGCCTTTTTTAAGGTACCGGACGATATCCTGACAGCTGGTGCTGTGACCTATCAACGAAATTTTGTGATTTTTTGTTGCATCAGCAAGCAGTCGATCGATGACTTCGTCCAGCTCTTTGACGTCCGTATCCAGGTCCGAGACCCCGAACCCGAGGTACGAGCTGGACAGCGTTGGCTGGCACAGCCGCCAGGGCGGGGATATACGCGAGAGACATCGGGCAATCAGTAAGCCCCGGGATGAAAACCGTCGTACCGCCGGAAGCCCCATCCCCGCTCGTGAACATCGTCAACGTGGGGTCTTTTTTGTACACGGTCAGAGTACCTCGCAGCGAGGCACCCAACTTTATCATGGACGGACGGAAAGAACGACGCGCAGACGGACAAAAGTTACGGATCCACGCCGGTGCGGTTCCAAAGCACACGCCGGCGCGCATGAGAATAAATCAATTATAGTTGTTAACTTTCTCGGACGACGAGACAAAAGAAACTTTGGTTTTCTCGTTCGTGACGAACGATCCTCGACACTCCGCGGCGGCGCGCGCGTACCCGCATGCCCCTGAGTTCCGCGTTTCCGTCGTCACGTATCGTGGCATCGTCCGCACTTCGCCGACCCGTGAACGACACCACCGAAACTCGAGTCTCTGCTCGCAGACCCTCAAACAGGATTCGTGCTTTCCCGAAATTCGGGAAGTCGTTGCTTCCGCGTCGCGCTCTCCTCGTTTCCGCAGCACTCCCGTTCTCCGTCCCCGGCCGAGCCATGGCGTGGCGAAGCAGCGGCCGTAACAACGACGAGCTTGTTCAGAACCTGTGGGACAACGGTGTTATCGAGCATGCGGACGTCGCGGCTGCGATGAAATCCGTGGACCGCGGTTGCTACGCCGTAGGCACTGGCGATCCGTACCAGGACTCGCCGCAACCAATCGGCGCCGGCGCGACAATTTCCGCCCCCCACATGCACGCGCATTGCCTTGAAGTGCTTCGGCAAATTTTAAAGCCAGGCGCCAAAGTGCTGGACGTGGGATCAGGGACCGGGTACCTCACTTCCTTGTTTTACGAATTCGTGGGGCCGGACGGAATCGTCGTGGGGGTGGACCACATTCCGCAGCTCGTGGAGACGTCGATTGAAAACATAAAAGCCGACGGACGTTCACATCTTCTCGATAAAAACAAAATCGTGATGGTCGTCGGCGACGGTCGTTTGGGCGACCCGGAACAAAGAGGTCCGTTCGACGCCATTCACGTCGGCGCAGCTGCGCCGGTGTTACCAGAGGCGCTGTTGGAGCAGCTCGCGCCGGGAGGAAGGCTTGTGTGTCCCGTCGGCCCCGAAGGAAAAAGTCAGCAACTCGTCGCCGTGGACAAAGCAATGGACGGCAGTCTCAAACGCCACGAGTTGATGGGCGTCGTGTACGTGCCGTTGACGGATAAAGAACACCAGCTGTCTCGGGCGGCGTGAAGGGAGGGAGACAGATGGACTGCGTGTACAGACAGACTTGGAGAGAGAGACACTTTGCTCAATGGGACTGATGAAAGACAAAAAATGCCAAAAAAAGCGTTTCATGACCGAACAAACGCGCTCTCCTTGCGACACGTCACCCGGCGTTTCGGTGCATAAAAATCTCGTTGTCCGCCTTCCCTCGCGTCACACCAACCCGCGCGTTGCCTCGCACGAGACTACCCTACGGTTCCCAAACACGCGAGCACGCCGTTACACAAGTCATCCCCGCAATGACGGCCGCGACGCATCGCCCTGACGACCCGAACGCGGTCCACTCCTCTGCGTTGAGTGCTTTCCTGTCTGGCCCCGCCAAAGGAATCGCCGCAGTGGAGTCATTACCCGCGTACGTCCCTGCGTACGTCCCACCCAACGCGCACACTGCAACCACAGACGACCCCGAGAACATCCGCCGCCGTCGGTGGGGCGCGGGCGCGGGTGTGGGCCGCGCGTCCTCCTCCAACGCCCCCACGACGCCTCCATCCAGCGGCAGCTGGTGGCAAAAAACCTCCTGGTTCGCGGATGGCGCCGCGGACGTCGCACCGGTATTAGCCGACCCCACGGGCGCGGACAACGGCGAGGCGTTCCCACGTGAGGACAGTGCCGACGGCACGTGTCGCAACAGGTTCACCGGCAAAGGTCAAAGGGACCCGTTGAAGCCCGCCACCGCGAACAGCGTGCGTCTGAACGACCCGGTGGAGGACCCTGGCGAGCTTTACGGCGGCGCCAACATGATGGCCAGGGCGAGCGGCGGCGGAGCGTACACACCCGTGGGAGGCGCGATGGTTCACTCACGGCTAAGCATTCAACCGAGAGCGCGGCCGCGGGCGATGAGCAGCAAGGACAACCAACGAGGCTCTCGGTGCGCGGACCAATTCGAAAAAGAGCTGCGCGGCGGGGCGGAACCAACGCGCGTCGCCTGCGCCGTCGCCTCCGCAGCGAACAGGGTCAAGTACGACTTTGACTTTCAAAAAGGCGTGTGGGAAGTCTCGGGGACGAAGAAGGTTGTGCCGAGTAAGTCGAGCGTGGCTGAGCCTGCTGCGGATGTTTCCATGGAACAGCAAGATGACTCCTCCTCCTTTTCTGACTCGGACGCCGAGGTGGAGTTGGAGATGGACCCCGAAACCTTGGCGCTGATGGAGACGACGCGGGATTTGAGGTTGCACAGGTTCGCCGCTGGACACGACGCCGCGCTCGCCACGGCGCAGGCGAAACGCAGAGCGCGTGAAGCCTCTGTCGCTGCTGCGACTTTGAAACGCACGGCGCAACAGGTACCCCTGCCTCCCCTCGGCGCGCGCAAGAACTTTTCGCGAGTACGAACGAACGAAGAAACAGAAACACAAGAAACTGAACTCCACTCGACGGACTCTACGCGTTGGCGCATGCTTCGTTTGTCCACCGGCGACGTCGTGTTTTTCGACGCGCCTGAGGCTTGTGCTGAACTCGTGTCGCAGTGGATCTCAGGAGAAACGGCTTGGCCTGAGATTCGAGTCCTGGAGATCAGCCTGGCGGAACGGAAAAAACGCAAAGTGCCGGTTGGTGCGCCCGGGCCGCTCGCCGACGACGCGCTCGATGCGGCGGCGAGGGAAGAGCTTAGGGTGATTTCAGAGGAGGACGCTGCGGAGGCTAGGGAGGCGAAAGCAGCTCAGGAAGAGTTACGTAACTCTTCTGGAACCGGCAAGGGTGTCGCCAAAATGCCCCCCGGCTCGACAGCGACGCCTCAGCAGGCGAACATCATCGACCGCCTGGTTGACGCGACCGGAGCGAGCCGAGGGGCGCTGGAACGCGCGGCGAACGGAGAGAGTCTTTCGGACGCAAAAGACACGAACGAGAACCGTGATTTGCAAGCCTTGAAACAATCACTGCGGGAGAACATCCGCGAGAAGCATGAATTCAAGGTTCGAGCGGCTGCGGCGGAGGCGCGGGTCGCGGCGCTGGAAGCTGCGCTCGCGGCGGCCGGGGTAAAAGCACCAAAGTGATGTTTGGACCCGATTTTGCATAATAGATCAATAAAATGTTTAATACAAACTGATAAGCGATACTCGTAACGCGAATACATAATAGTAATACTTTCCTTAAAGTTCTTCCTTCGCCTTCCCTGGTGTGATTTCCCTAGCTATTTCCTTGGCGACCCTCTCCCCCGCAGCGACCGCGCCATCGACGTGTCCGCTCTTCGCCTCGGTTTCCGTCCCCGCGAAGTGCACGCCCCACTCGGTTGGCTGCCGCAGATTGGGATGGCCGTAAATTCGTCGGGGGTCGTCTCCTCGTGACAGCTTACCACCGTCGCCCTCGTGCCACGTGTACTTCTCCCCTGTCCACGCCTGGTGGTACACACTCAACAGCTGTTCCTTCACGACGTCCTCGCCAAACGCGCTCGCCAGTTCCTTCGCGACCGCCGCGGTGAGCGCTTCGTTCGACTTGCCCGTGGTCGGATCGGCGTGCTCGCCAAACTTCGCCAGCTTGGCACACGCCCCCTCTCCGAAGTTCACACCGGCTAAGCATGCGCCCTTCTCGCCCAACTCATCGGGATCCGCGGCCTCCCAGGTTACAATGAGCAGTGAATTTCCCCCGAACTTCACAACGCCCGCATCGCCATTTTTGCGCCAAAAGTTGGACTTGAAGCTCGCGACGACTTTGCACCAATCCCCGGCCCACGTCGCGGTGCCTTCCATTTGCTTTA
>TARA_B110000977_G_scaffold50099_1_pt1 | contig 17981 bp, 15 predicted proteins | sample TARA_B110000977 | Tara Oceans TARA_B110000977 (sample SAMEA4397798) | marine metagenome | biome: Polar Biome; feature: [SRF] surface water layer (ENVO:00010504); material: water (ENVO:00002006), including particulate matter (ENVO:01000060) such as... | depth 5 m | reverse complement strand
GTGACCTGTTTGTGGAAATTGTGGAATTTGGACGATGGTGGGGGATGTGTGTGTATGGGTCAGTGTAAGTCATTTATGTGTATCGCGGTCATGGTCTGTGATTGCGAGTGCTAAACGAGTTGACGGTGCTCCATAGAGTCGACAGGTCTTGTGTGTGTCCCTCCCACCGCGTTCGTCAATCGAACCGCGGTGGACGATCCGAAAAGCATTTGGTGCATTGAGGGTTTGTTCGTGTTTGTCCCCCGTCTTCCACACGTACCTGCAAATCGAGGTTTCCCACGTACACCGTCGCGTCCTGGTTGCGGTCCGCCGCCTGCTGCCCGAGCAGGTTCGACCCAGCACCCGCGGTGATGCGCCCACCGGCGATTCCCACAGCCGCCATCGCGCCCGCCGTTGTGAGAGCTTAAAATTCGGTAAATGTTCTCCAGTGAGCGTGTTCCCGCGGTCAACCGACCGTCAGTGGTTTTGGGCGGCGGCGGCGGCTGACCGCTGCTTTCCCTCAGCACTCGGTCACACGCACACGCGCTTCCCGCCGTGCGTTCAACGACTTCCGGTCTCGTACTCACGCGCCCCGTGGTCCAAGACACGCGCGTCACTTTCGTTCGTCGACGTCGCCGCACCGACGCCCGGCTCCGGCGCGTGCCATCGCCAAACATGAGGCCTCTCGAGGAGTCTGAGATTCAGCAGGTGTTCGAGAAGCTGTTCAAGTTCGTGGGGAAGAACCTGAAGAACATCGTGGACCGGGCGGACCAGCCGCACTGCTTCCGGCTGCATAAGAAGGTGGGTTATGCAGCTGTTTTTGGTATGGGTAAACAGTCACGCCATCGCGAACCGTCCTATCCCAACAACTTCATGGCGATGCAAATCGTAAAACCCACACCCTTTTTTTTTTAAAGAATGGCACGCATCACATTGCGTTCACGTTTCCTGTTTTTCCACACCGCACACGCATACCGCATATACACAACACGACGCTTTCCTCCCCCCCTGGTTTGTCTCTGACAGCAGTGATGAGGAAATATCCGCGCTTCCGACGGGGTTACTCGTTTGAGGATAAACGATATTATGGTTGAATTTCTTCGGCTGAGCCGTCAATAATGAGACAAATCAAATAGATCGATTGACGCTTATAGTTTTTTACAAGTGCCCTATTCCTGTATGCGCAAAAGCCAAAAGCTTGATACTCGATGAAGGCGTTAGCTGCATACTCGATGCCTGAATATCTGACGCCTTGGCCTGACCGTTTCTTCCCTTCCTAACTGTTTACCCATACAAACAGCGCGTGTATTACGTTCGCGAGGACATCATGAAGCGCGCGACGAGCGTGGCGCGGGACCAGTTGGTTTCGTTAGGCGTGTGCGTGGGGAAGTTTACGCACAGTGACAAGTTCCGCCTCACGATAGGCGCGCTGGAGCTACTCGCAGCGCACGCGAAACACAAGGTACGCAGGTTATGATTGATTTTCTGGGAATTGGTTTTTGAGGTTTTCAATGTCGCTTTTCGTTTCTTTTCGTCCTTTCTTTTCGTCACGTCCCATCCGCCCGGTGATGCGTCGCATTTCAGTCTTCAACCTGAACCTCTGTGACGAGAAAATTCTCATTGCAGCGCACTTGAGGGCGGGAACGAGACGCTTCGTGTTGTTTTTGACACGCTCGGTACGCCTGCTTTGATTAGTCGTCGGACTCCGCTCATCGCTCACCTCTCTTGACTTTTCCCCTTCCTCCCTCGCAACAGATGTGGGTCAAGCCCACTTCGGAGATGAGTTTCCTGTACGGCAACCACCTTTTGAAGTCGGGTTTGGGGCGTATTACGGAGAACACGCCCGCGAACCAGGGTGTGGTGGTGTTTTCCATGTCCGACATTCCGCTCGGGTTTGGAGTGGCTGCGAAATCAACGCAAGATTGCAGAAAACTCGACGCGTCGTCAATCGTGGCGTTCCACCAAGCCGACGTCGGCGAGTACCTCAGGGCGGAGGATGACATGGTGCAGGGGAAGAAGGAATAGAAGGGCGACTTCTTACGTCTTCGAACGCTTCTAGAAAAAAATACAAGTTGGGGTGAGGGTCACCGTTGCGATAGGAAATAGCACGAAACACAACAGCCAACGGGTCGAATCGTAAACTTTCGTTCTGCACTTTCTTTGGTTTGGCTTTTCTGGCCAAATCGATTTGGAATCGTGTCACTCTCGAGGTGCGCCGTGGCATTCGCACCGGCTCACGCACCGCGTCTGCGCGTTTCGGTGACCAGTCCGGTCGAGTTTCGCCATGACCTGCTTGCTGTGCCTCCCCGTGGTGGTGTGCAACCTGGGTGTCGAGATGCTGTACGTCCTGGAGCAGCGGTTGCGGGCGCAGAGTGTGAGCGACGTGAAGTCTGTGAAGGTGTTGCACGACGTAACGGGCGCGATGTTCGCCCCCGAGTTCGTAGATGAGATGTTCACCCCCCAGGCGGTGTACAGCCAGCGGGCGACGCGGCAGATCTTCGACAAACTCGCGCATGCGTCAATCATGCGGTTGAGCGAACAAAGCATGGACAAGCTGTACGACTTGATGACGATGGGATTTAAGTACCAACTAGTGCAATGCGTTCGCCCCGAGGACATTTTGAACGTCACGTTGTTGCATTTGTGTACCCTGAAATCCTACCTCACAGACCAAACAGTCATAGACTCCGTAAACGCAGTCGAGACAGAACTCCGGGCAACCTACGGGCAATTCACGAAACACGAGTGGAACTCGTTGCGCCGCGATTTATTTCGATTCCTGGGAAACAAACGCGTTAAAGTTTCGTTGTTGTTGCACGAGAAGCTGCAGCTGGAGGACGGGCGAGTCCGACTGCCAAGCTCAGACAACGTAGACAACGTAGACAGTCGGCACGTTTTAGGCCCAGTGGGCACTGTTATACGCCACGACAACTCCGGCCCGGAACATAAGCGGACTTCGAAAATCACCATGAGCTATGATAGGAAACATCAAGGAGCGCCAACGCCTGAAGTGACTCCGGGCGGGAACATGTACTCTCGCGACAGGCAAGCGCCGCACCCGCCGCAGCCGATTCAGACGCTAACTGGTGGTAGAGATCAACACGGGAGCCCTATGAACAACACATTAGAGCGATCCACGAGCAAGGCTGACAAACTGATGCACTCCGCCAAGAGGACGTCGTTCGTGGAGATGAACGCTTTAGCGGGGTTGATACGCGGGACGCCTGAGAAATCGAAAAGCGGCGACGCGTCCGACGCATTCCAGCTGAACTTGTTCGCGGAGGAGACTGATTCTTCCGGGAACGCAGGATCCAGCAATATAGGCGATATGACGGTGTTGGAGTTTCGAGCCGACAGCGGAACTGGGAACAAAGCCTCCGGATTAGCGGACGTGATGAACAGCTTCGGGATCGACGAGAAGAGCCCCGCTGGGAAAAAAAATAACGAAAACGAGTTTGCGTTAAGTGACGAGGACGACGAGGACGATCTCCTCGCGCTGATGGACGGAGCGTAGTGTGGGTGCTTTAGACTTGTTAGACTTGTGTTTAGTAAACTATAAGAATGTCAGGGACATCTCTTTACTGTTACACTCTTCCCTCATACACTTCCTAGCAGCTCAGGTTTTGAATCAGCGCCGCACATTGTTCTTCGTCTTCCTGAAAATCAAACGTCTCGACGTTTGTTCCGTCGACTGCTCGGCGCGTATACAACAAGTTAGGGTGTTCGCCGAAAGGCATCTGGTTCTCGTCACCCCAAACCGCGAGCCGGGCGTCTGCATCCCCTAACAGCTCAGCTCGTAAGAACGCAACCTGCATGCCGAACCAGTAGTGTGGGCCTAGGTTGTGTCCTCCGCCTTTCACGACGCCTTGGAGCTTGGGACCGGCAGCCGAGTCGAACACGTTTGCGCTCCCGTCGCGCCAATCGCCAACGACCAAATCGTCGTCGCTGCCGAGAAGAAGTAAAGGCGTTTTGAACGAAGTTAACCCGGGGCCTTCGTACCAGCCTTGTAAACTGACGGCGGCGCCTACGTTTTGGGCGACGCACGCCACGTCGTCGCAGGTCAAGGGGGTGGATTCATCGAGAAGTGCGCGCGTAGTGGAGGCAGAGCGTTTTGACGTCGCAACGGTGGCCCGAGAGTCGACGTCAACGTTCCGCGGATCCAACACAGAAGTGACTTCATCCTCCAGATCCTCCAGAACCTGCGTGATTTCATCATCCAGGTCCTCCAACACTTGAGCTATGTCGATCTGCGCCAGGGTAGAAATACCCCGCACGACCCTTCCACCGCCAAGTGAGTACCCCGCAACGCCGATCGCGTCAGTTTTGAGTTTCAAAAACAGCTTCGAGTTTTCATCAGCGTTTCTATCCAGCGCGAACCGCAACGTCGCAAACAGAACGAACTCGTCCCCCGGAAAAGGTTCTGGAAAAACTTCAGGACAGAGTACGACGAATCCCCAGCTAGCGAGGTGGGTTAGGGTTTCGAGGTTGTCGATGTGTGTACACCCGTTGTGCGCGCCAACGCCCCACGCGATGACTGGGTATTTATTCGTAGGGTCGGTATCGCCGTTGTCGAAGTCGTACGGAAACGCCGCGACTACTTGTGAGAACCCGAAATTTTGCTGATCGGTCAAACCCAAGTCGAAGGACTTTCCGCTGACCTGCGTGGCGAACGGGCCGGGCTCACCGTACGTGCCGGCGTACATAGGGTGGAACGTGGAGGTCGAGCGGAACGGGATGGGGATGGGGTCTAAGGAGCCAGGCGCGGTCTCGCCCCCGGGGGGGAGCGCCCGAGCGCGACTTTGCGGCAAGCTTGAGGTTTCTTCCGAGGCTCGCGGCTGAACCACGGGCGCATAACGTCCCGCGGGACGTGACGCGCGAACGGCCGAGACCGGGACGCGCGCATTGATCGGAGCAGCGGCCGTGGCGGAGACGAGAGCGAGGAGGACGACGCACGTGTTACATACGCTGAAGGAACGCATGTCGCGCGGTAAGCCGCGCGGGAAGTGTGCCTACGGAAGCGGGGACAACGACAGAGAAAAAGAAAAAAGAGAAAACGGCTTCCGCGTCACGAAACGAGTCGTCTTCCGTGTCTCGGACGACGCGTCAGTACCTTGCACCAGCGCCCTACATTCGTGTGCCCGAGAATGACTGTTTAGGTATAGGGTTGCACGTGTCGCCTCCCAGACTCGTATACAAGGGACTTGCAGTTAGAAAAGAAAAGCTTATTTTCAGCGAAAAGTTTGTTGTGAACATTGTCGACGAAAACACGAAAACACTGACTCACTACCTACTCTCTTCCCCTCACCTGTCTCTGTGCCTTCTGGGTATGCGCGGCAACACGTCGTTTCTTTGTCGTGCGGCGCGCGGTGCGCTAGTACGCTTTGTATCACACACACGACCGTTTTCAGCCGTTTTATCCCCGAGCGCCTCTAAAACGTCGCGCAAAACACGAAGCGCTTCCTCCTCAACGCCTTTTGCTCGCGTCCAGGTGAAGGTCGGCCGGGTATGACTTTCCGGTCTTGAACATAATCCTACTCCATTCGTCCCGTCAAGGTCGCCCCGAAATATATCAAGCAACGCCCTTCGCGTATCACGCTCCACGTTCAACCGGGAGCCGCACACCAGCACGCGTTTCACGAGCGTGGAGCGCAGAGGCGTATTATTATTATTATTGTTTCCGAGTCGCGCCGCTGCGGTGAGCGCTTTCCCTAGCCAGTGTTGCAATGGTCGCCCCCGGGGGGTTTCCCACTGCAAAGAATGCACAGTGCGCTGGAGTAAAGGGTTTGGGCCGGTGTGAATATTCTCTGGATACGTTTTACCTGGGTCTATAACTCCTCCTTTCTCCGCCGCCTCAGCCGTGGCTACCCACCACTTAAGAAGCGTTTTTCGCAACGTTCGCTTTTTCGCAAAGTTTGTAGAGGCGATTTGTCGTCGGTTCGTGGCGCGCAGACTGTTTGCCCATATAGAGAAGCATTTCATAGCAGGTCGAAGAACTCGTAGTCGTGTGACAGCTGTGCATCGCGTTTCGCGTATAGCTTGACTCAACCCGCGCCACTCCCGAAACCGTTGGTGAATGTTTAATCGCCGCCGGCTCTTCGCGGCTCGAACGAAGAAAAGTAAACGCACTGAATGCAGGATTTTTTGTTTTCGCTTTTGGTTATTTTTCGAAATTGTTCGCCACCGCTTGAGCGCATTCCGGGTTTTGTTCACTACTAAAGCAGTGTGCAGGATTGATTGAACACGCTTTCTTTTTAACGAAATAAACGCTTTCCAAAAGGTCACAGCTGTTTTTACCTTGATACCATTAAAGGTACTCATAAGACGACGCGTCAGCTGTTCATCCAACACCAAATTAACCTTCACAACCTCTAGCCACTTTTCCACGATTTTCTTTTTCATCAATTTCCTCCGCCACAGAAACGCGGAGGCTAAGGCTTTGATATCCCACTGTTTCTGTGACTCCATTGCTTTTCTTTCCAAGATCTCCAACGCTTCCCTTTTCTCTATCGAACCAACAGCAACTTCTCGCCACTGCTCCAATACCTTCCACAACACTTTATCGTGTACGAACTTTTTCAAATACAAATCAGCGATGAACTCTTTCGCTTTTTGTTTATCTTCAACCGCTTTGTCCTTCTTGTCCAACCGTTTTTTAATATTATCTTTCGTAACGGTTCGCCACGCTTTGAACGTGAACCGACCAGTGCTTGATAGCAGTGTAAGCTTTGTTTTGATCTTTGATAGTGCCAGAGCGGCTTCCGTTGACCCATTAGCTTTAGTCGCAAGTAACGTCGCTTGGTTTTTTTTTTGCGTCTCGATGAAGTGGAGCGTTTTGGTTTTTTTTTGAATAGATTTCAACGTTGCGACGCGCCACGTGTGAAACGCATCTTTTTCTTTTGTTTTTTGGATTTGAGTGCTTTTGATGTTCGCTCGTGCGGTGTTAGCTTGTGAATTACCCTCCTCTGTCTTCCTCATGACCTGTTCAAGCTCAAGTAAGTTCTCTTTCGCTTTCGCTTCCCACGCGAGCGCTTCGCTCTTTTCGCTTTTTAACTCGAGTCTGGAATTTTGTAACTCGAGTTTGACTTGGTTCATCTGTTGTTCGGAAGACTCGCGTGTTTGCTGGACCACGTCAATCGCAGCATCACGCGCTCGTTTCAATTCACTTTTTTTCCAAGCATCCACCGCAGCCTTGTGTTGGGCGTCGAGCGCTCGAAGTCTCGTGGCGTGCGACGCCCGGACGTTCGCTAAATTCTTTTCACAAGATTTGCGTTGCTCAATCAACTCGCGCCTTGTCTTTTCAGTCTGCTCGTCCACCTTCAATAGCATCCACTCAACGAGTTTTTCAATGCCCGTGTTCTTGACGTACTCATCTGCGGTGGTCACGTCGCAGGTCTCGGATCCGCGGTTTGAGGGGTTCAACGACGTGCGCCAACCACTGTTGTCAGACCCATCGGATGACCCATCCATCTTTTCCGCACCGTCCGATGCGGCGCTCACCACGAGCTCGCGCATCGCCTCCACGAAACGCACACGTGATGTGTCTACGCATCGATACTCAGATCCACTCGTACCCGCAACGCACGTCACATCATCACTCCCTTCCGAACACCTTTCACCCAGATCCATGGCCATCCCCCGAGGCCGACGCACTTCCACCGCGCCGGCCCTTTTTGGGAGCGACCGAAAAAGAAACGCACGGGACGAAAAAGTGCCGGTGGCTTGCTGTTCAACATGGGCAACTGGGCTTGGCAACCGCGGGTCTGTGACTCAACGCGTAAACCTCCGAAAGGGCCAAAAACACGCCGAGCCGAAGGGTCGCGCAACGGAACGCCGGAAGTCCAATATTTTGTCCGATTCACCAGCATCTATTCGAGCAATCAGTTAGGAGAAATGAACAATGAGGTGTGAGCTGGCTTTCGAGAAAAAATCTCTGCGTCGGATCGGCGTAACGACCTCGAAAACGGTGGAGGACCAATTCGCGCACCGTTGGGTGGCGTAACACCGCGCCTCGCGGCGACACGACGGCGCTTAGTACGCCGGAAGCCTCGGGCCGGAAGTACCAGGCTTGGGGGTCTGTGGGCGTGCCGTTTAGAGTGCAGTGTGAGTGTACCGTAGGAGTAGAGAGGACCGCGTTTCGCACTTGGCGCACGCGCTTTTGCAAATCGACGCGAGCGTGTGAGATTAATCTCCCGCGTCACCATGGCTCCGGCTATGCCCCGGGCGAGCAAGGAGCAGGTCGCTGTGCGTGTTATCGAGCGGCTGAAAGATACATGGCACGAGCTTGAAGACGTTTCCCTTGAAGCGGCGGTGAAGGTGCACTTGTTGCGCCTCCCAAGACGCTACGCGCTCGATATACACAACCTGGAGGATCTGAGAACACACATGAGTTTGTTACAAGCGGCGCAGAGTAGTAATGGTGCCGTATTGTGCGACTCGCGCGGGATCCGACTGTCATCCGCGGCTTTAGGCGACGTTTCCAACTCCTCGCTGCATGACATGGACACCACGGGGTCTGTTGGGCCTGGTTCTCCATCCGCAAAGCGGCTGCGAGCCCCAACCTTCGGCTCTTCGTTCAACCTGCAAACCTTGGACGAACACGCGAACTGCGCCGGGATTGGAGGAAGCGGCGGATCGGGGCAACAACCGCCTGTTTATGAAATATCGGTATCAGGGCTGAACCGGCCACGCATGCTGAGCAGAGTAAGCACAGCGCTGTTCGACATCGGCTTGAACATATCAGAGGCGCACGTGTTCTGCACCGAAGACGGGTTCGCCCTGGACGTGTTCGTCGTGCAAGGGTGGGTTATCGACGACGCGGTCAATTTAAACAACACCTTAGCAAAACGATTACAGCAAGTCAACTGGGACGACGCGGGGAAACCGGGGACGGGAGGGAGCGTCAACGGAGGTACGGCGAATGGAGGTGCACATGCAGGCAAGCCGTCTCTCCCCGCGCCGGCTGATTCCTCGGAGTGGGAAATTTCAGAGTCACAACTAAACTTTCACGACAAAATTGCTAGCGGCGCGTTTGGAGTGCTGTACCGAGGGCACTACTGCGGGCAAGAGGTTGCGATAAAGGTGCTTAAAACAGGCGAGAAAGCGAGCCAAGAAGAGGTACACAGGGAGTTCGCACAGGAACTTTCCATTCTGCGAAAAGTGCGGCACAAAAACATCGTGCAACTCATCGGTGCGATGACGAAACCGCCGCGGCTGTGTTTGGTGACTGAGTTCATGAAGGGAGGATCGGCGCTTCAGTTTTTACACAAACACGCGCCGTTGAAGCTGCCTCAGCTGTTGAAATTGAGTCTTGGCGTAGCGTTGGGGATGGACTACCTTCACAAAGTAAACGTGGTCCACAGAGACTTGAAAACCGCGAACTTGTTGATGGATGAGAATGAAGTGGTCAAGGTTGCGGACTTTGGCGTGGCGCGAGTTAAATCAACCGACGGCACGCCCATGACCGCTGAAACCGGAACCTACCGTTGGATGGCCCCAGAAGTCATCGCGCACCAGCACTACACGCACAAGTGTGATGTGTTTAGTTATGGGATTTTGCTGTGGGAGTTGGTGTCAGGGGGGGACATTCCTTACAGTGGGTATACTCCTTTGCAAGCCGCGGTTGGCGTGGTGCAACGCGGGTTGCGCCCGACGGTGCCGCAAACGTGCCACCCCGTCGTAGCGCAAGTCATGCAGTACTGCTGGCAGCCCGACCCGAACGCGCGGCCGGAGTTTGAACAAGTCGTGGAGTTGTTGCGGCACACGGAGAGTCCTGTAGATGCCGCGGAGAACAAGTCGTTCTTCTCACGGTTGAGGAACATATCGAGGAGTAGCAGCGCGAAGGCGGGGTAGATGAGTTGAGATTGTGCGCTTAGGACGAGAGACTTGAGGTAGGGTAAATCGCCACTGCAATAGGTACCGCTTAGGGTCGACGACTTCGAAACGGGTGTATTATGCTCGTTCCGAAACGTCGTCGCCCCGCCACGCGACATTAGGACTTCACTGTATTACGAGGTCATACATACGCGAAGCGAACACGTCGACTGCTAAGTTTCTTTGCCTCGCTTCCAAAATAATTTCACCGTCAACAAGATAAGATGTGTTCCGACGGCGTCGGGTTCACACTGTGACGCGCTTCTGTGCTCCCAAAAGCTCGCTCGTTCGTCGCACAGCGTGTTTGTCGTACAGCTCCACGCGCCAAGGTTTGATTCGCGTCGCAGGTTTCGGACGCATATCGACGAAGCTCGAGTGTTGCAATGAGTGCCGTGATGACGTCGACTTCCGTAAATGGAGTGACCCATGCGTTGAAGTCCCGCACCCTTGGCGTTTCCAAGCCCACCGTCAGTACCACCGCAGTTTCCCAACGGAAGCAAATGCGCTCCGTTGTCGTGCATGCGGCTGATTCCGGCGAAACCAGGAACTCCGAGAGCGGCATCTTCATGAGGCAGATCACGGAGGCCGAGAAAGATGCGGAAATAAAATACCTGTCAGGTATGATCAAGCTCTGGCTGGACGACGAGTGGAGTGTCCAGACGCCGCATTCCGATTTAGCAAAGCAAGCCGCGGAGAAGTGCGTCGCGATGAGACTAGCCGGGTGCGAAGAGATGGGCTCGCTCGTGATGGGCATCGCCCAAGACCTTTTAAGCTTCGACTTCTCCGACACCTTCGTCAACTCGTTCGAAGTCGCGAACAAGACGAGCGAGATTTTGATGATGAAGGAAGGGTACGAAGTTTGTTGTTTGAGTAAGGAGGATGAGACGCGACAGCAGAGGTACGAGGAGATGGTGGCTAATGGGGAGATGTAGGTGAGCTTTTATATGCGATATGATTCATTCTTTTATTTATTGGGAGAAGAGAAGGCGCAGTGCATTTTGCAAAATCTGTCTCACTGTAGCCTGCCGTTTCACTAAATATGGGCCTACTCCAAGTTCAAAAACCACAATGTTTGAAATTATTGCCGCTCGACCTCATCATTCGGCGCGCGCGTTCCCCCCACGCCGCCAACTTCCGAAAGCTCCCACACGATGGCCGAGCTCGCGGGCCCCAAGATCGGCGACGCGCGTTCGTTGTGGAACTTCACCCCCTCCCCCGGTTGGACCAAAGATGAAGCCAACGCGTTGCGTCTTTGTTTGATGAAGTTAGGCATCGGCCGGTGGATTCAGATCGTGGACACTGGAGTTCTTCCCGGGAAGCAGATTCAGCAGCTTAACGGCCAAACCCAAAGGCTGTTAGGCCAGCAGTCCCTCGCCGAGTTCACGAACATGAAGGTGGACGTGGATGCGATTCGCGCGGATAACTTGGCGAAACAGGGCACTGAAGTGTACCGCAAAAACGGCCTCATCACCAACCAAGGGGGCAAGTTGAAACCCGAAGCTTTGAAAAAACTCAGGGCGGAGAACCTTGAGAAGTACGGCTTGAGCGATGACGTGGTCGACGCCATTGTTTTACCCGACCCCCCCCGAGCCATGAACCTGGGCGCAAACGCGTACATGGGCAAGAACCACAACAAAGGCGGGATCGCGGGGAAGAAATCGTTGAAACGGACGAGGGTGGATGACATCATGACCGTCGACGTTGACTCGCTTTCTAAAGTTTCAAAAATCACCCTCCTCACGGCGCTGCGCAAAAGGCTTGTTGTGCTGAGTGAAGGGAGTGCTGCTAATAAGGGTACCAAAGCCACGAAGAAGGTACTTACGGAGACTAAAACTCAGACCAAGAAAACCAGTGCCACGAAAAAGCGCCGGACTTCTGGTGAAAACCAGGTGCCCAACGCGGGTTCCGCTGTTAAGAATTTGGTGGGCATGGGGTTTTCCGCGAAGAAAGCGAAAGACGCCGTGGACGCCACCGGGGGCGACGTCCAAGACTGCGTCAACTGGCTCGTGGCGAACATGTGAGGGGGTTGTGTTGGAGAGAGGTGAGACGAGGACACGTGTTTCCGTCAGGAAGGAGTAGTTGTGTAATCGTGCTACTAATAATTACATTCACTTAACAATATTGATGAGCTTGTAGTAGTCCACCAGCTTCGCCTTTGCAGCCTTGGATTCGTGTTCTGTCTCGAACTTAACAGGCACGCCGAGCGCGTCGACAGGGCAAGGTATGAGCGCTAGCATCGACATCGGCGAATTAATGACCTTGTCCGCCACGTCAAGCATGAAGAACCTGAGCCAGAGGCCCTTGTACTTCTCCTTTACGTGTATCCTACGTACACGCAGGCAGTCGTTTTGATCTATATCGTCAAACATGTACTGATCTCTGATTTTATCAAGGAAAGCTCCAAACTCAGCCTCTTCCTCTCCGAGTTCGTCCAAGAGCTTCCAGTACCCCCCGGACTCGCTTAAGTCTTTGTCGATCACGTTGCATCTGTGAATCTGCAAGCATGTAATGGTACCAGCTTCTCCCCTTTCGTAATCCTCGTTTTCGTAGTACAGAGTGCCGTGCCAGTGAGTGAGGAAGATAGCCTCCCATTGCAACTCGGCAGTCGGCTCCGTTTCTTTTAGAGCAGCTAAAATCAACGTGGAAGGCGTCTTCCCAGTCTCTGCTACCTTTCGGCATCTCTTTCTTCGCGCGGTACACCCCTTCCTCAGAATAGATTCCCAGGCGAGGCTTGCTCGCGGGGTCGCTCCCGTCCTCGTCCTCAACGCACGTCCTCTTCATCGGAAGCGCGAAGATGAATGCGTTCTGACAAGTGTGATTGTTCGTTTTTAATGATTCTGAAAGACTGAGCTAGATTCTCGAGGACCAAGCCGTGTATTGTAGAACTCGACGAACGAAACGAGAATGCCTAACGAGGATGTCTATCGAGATTACCTATTAAAAAGCTGCTACACACAGTACCCACTAGTCCTTACTCACAACCCGAACCTGTCCGGTTTCCGCGTGCCTTTTGAAAACGTCCCCGATTTCTCCCCAGTCGCCATCTCCGCGTTTGAAACCTTCTCCGGTTCCAGCCATTTGTTACTCTTACAGTCGAAGTACTTCTTCGAGTTAGGGTCGTAGTACTGCTGCGACGTGACGTCGAAGTACAGCCCGGATGTGCTGTCGAATTGCCACGACGTGACGCTGTTTCCGGAAACCGCTGTGGCCATCTCGCGCGCTGCGCAAGCGATTGTTGTGACGCCGGTTAATCTGTTTTTTACAACGGCGTCAGCGGTGGCTTTGACTTTTTCGGCTTTCTCTTTGCGTGCCGCTCCATCTTCCTTTTCCTTTTCCTTTTCCTGCGCTTCGTTTGCTTCTATTTCAGCCACGGTGCGTTCCTTCGGGGGTCCGTCCTCGTCGTCCTTCCCGGCGGCATTGGATTCATCCTCTTCGTCTTTTTTTTCTTCACTGATTCCCCCTACATTATGATACGTGGTGTCCCACACCTTGACTCCGCACATCGAGCACTGGCCTTGCGCGTACGCGCACTTCTGGCAGAAGATGCCCTCTTGGTGCAGCGAAAGCTTGCATATCCGGCACTTCCCTCCAGCACCACCCGCGCCGTACGGCGTCCACTTGCCGGTTTTGCCCTTCGCCGTCAGTGCTTTGTTTTCGTTGATCTTTCGGCCACCCTCCAGCGTGTTCCGGGAGCCTTCCTTCCACATCTCCTGGTGGCTCCCGCGCGAGAGCTTCTTCTCACACTTGGAACAAACCATGATGTGCTCACGAACGCGCCGACAAACCAAACCCCGGCGCGCGGCGCAGTCTGCGAGACGAGACGAAAGTTGTGATTCTTAAAAGTTAAAGTCGTTGTTTACTTTTCATTCATGATGAGCGCCGCTGTCGCCTCCTTGGCCCCGGCCGTGCCCCGGGCACGCCGTTCGCGGGGTTCGTCCCGTGTCCGCCGCGGCCCGATGGTTGTGCGCGCCTCCGACGACTCCAACGGCCTGGGCTTGCTCACTTGGGCCGGGGCCGTGATTCCCCAAGGCGCTATTGTGACGGGGGTGAAAGGAATTTGGAGGGCACAGTGGCAAACCATGGTAAGCTTTGTGAAAATGTACCTCATTTGAGACGCATCCTTGCCATGTAGACCCCGTGTAATCGTTCGCCAACTTCACAATCGTATCCGCGAGTGAAACTTCACCGTGGTGGTACGCACTCTTCTCAGCCACAAATGTCGCCAACTAAGCTGCCTTCATCTCATCACAGGTCACAGAGCTCGCGCCGCAAAGCAAGGAGGGCGAGTACGTACGCCCTAAATACGCGTTCGACGAGGTCATTGGAAACGATATAAACGCCAAACACCCTCCAACAAAAAATCGGTACGTGCTGTACGTGGGAAACGCGTGTCCGTGGTGTCACCGGGTGACGTTAACAATCGCGTTGCGAGGTTTGCAGAGCGACATACAAATCGGAAAACTGACGGATGACGCCGAGCGCGCGTCGCGGGGCGGCTGGGTGTTCGAGACGCAAAACCCAGACCCAGTGTTTCGGGGCAAGGATCTACGCGAGGTGTACGATGCCTTGAGTAAAAACTCAAAAGGCGAGGGTTATAAAGGAAGGTGTACGGCTCCGCTGTTGGTTGACGCTGAATTGAAAACGCCGGTAAACAACGAATCCGCCGATATTTGTTTGATGCTGAATTCCGTAAACTTTGATGGGGCACGTTCAAAGGGAAGTGATACGGTTGATAGACAAGCCGTCGACCTTCGCCCTGCACACCTGCTGACTGAAATCGATGACTTGAACGAGTACATATATAAAAAGCTGAACAACGGAACGTACCGCGCTGGGTTCGCGACTACGCAAGCGGCGCACAATAAAGCGGCGGTCGACGTGGTGGACGCTCTTGAGTTAATGAACCATAAACTTGCCGGCAACAGATTTCTGCTCGGAGACAAGGTCACCGAGAGTGACGTGCGCCTTTTTCCAACTATCGTACGGTTCGACACAGTCTACGCGTCGCTGTTCAAGTGCGGGTCGCGCAAGGTGAGTGATTTACCGAATTTGAGAGCTTGGATGCTGGACTTTTACAACCTGCCCGGCGTCGCCAAAACCGTCGACGTGGACGGGTACCGCAGCTCGTATTTCGGCCAGCTGTTCCCGCTTAACCCCGGGGGCATCGTCCCGATCGGACCCACGGCAAAAGATTTAGGGCTGGGAACCGATCCGGGAAGAGGGAGTGTAGATAGGGAAGACGTGTTTCACTTGAAGGAGTAGAAAAGTGGAAGTAAAAAAATAAATTCATAATAAATCACCGACTACTCCCCTTCCGCCCCCCTAAACCTACACACACAATCATAAAGCGTTCCTTTGAGACACGTGGCTACTTCCGGGTGCTTGACCATCCCTAAGTTCAGGGCGTCGCAGGTGAATTTCGCATATAGGTTGGTTTCCACCGCCCGGCCCATTCCTTCCATGACGATTAAATCGGCGCCTTTCGCTTCGGCGCAAAGTTTTTTCGATAATTTCGTGAGGTCGATGACCGGTAAGTCGCTGCCACTTGAAATGACTTTCAAGGCATCTGAATCCATCGCTTTTTTGAAAATACCCTCCATATCAACCTCCGCAACCCTCGGCAACATTTCATTTAATTCTTTAGCAGTGATGTCGTTAATACTGGGCACCTCGTTTGCCGCCAAAATAACGCACGCTCCGCCTTTTAACAACTCGCGACAAAACGGCAACATCCCTAACACAACATCTGCGCCCGCGTTGTCCACGAACACGATGACCTTTTTCCAGGGAGATTTTATTATATTAGTATTGGAAGTAGTTTCTCCATTTGCAGCATCTCCATTGCTTATATAGTCTAAATTTTTTGCACTCCCAATCCACCTGTCTAAAAACTCATCAAAGTCGTCGACGCACCACGGTCTTTTTTTCAATTTACTTTTTGTCGCGGAGAATCCGTTGGTTCCGTCCGCATGCATCTTCGCCGAGGCTGCCGCGCCTAAATCGAACACGTTCCCGGCGAACGCACCTTGCACTAAGGCTTTGATCCTTTGGGTTTTGTCTGTTATGGCGTCTATGTCTTGTAAAACCTTTGGTAACTCAATCAGCGCTTTGGTATTTTCAGCAGTTTTCACCGCAAGAAAGCAATCGGCGAAACCAAGTTCCCGGAGCCTCTGGTCTCGCAACTTGCACAGCTTCAACACGGTGGGGGGTCCGTCGAACAGGGTGGCGTGCTCCCCGTTTATCACCGAGTCGAGATCAGCGTTAAATGTATCGGCGAATTGCGTAGAAAGGCGTTCCGAACCCTGCACGGTTCCATAGGCTTTCGCACGTTTGGAAAACTCGGGAATCGAGCCCCGAAAAACCTCGATCCACTGTTCTTTCGTCACCAAAGTGGTTTGCTCCGCCTCGGGGGAAGGGTCGTAGTCGAATGTCGTGGGACGGTACCCAGCAACGACGAGCTGCGGCAAAGACGCGAAGGGGGAAGCCATGCCCGAGACGTACGTAGCGCACGTGCGTCTGACGGGATGCAAGATTTCGTTTCGTGAAAGTCGAAAAAAGTGAATGACTGCAAAAGTGATATCAAATCGTTCATCGACCTTGTCTCTTTTCTTCCTCTCTGTTCTCTGGACATATTGCCTATTTGCACAACATACCTAGTCCAGCCCCAAGTCGTCCAGCAACTCTTTGTTCGCGTTGGACCACTCCGTCTCTGCGTCCAAGTCAGCGCTTTGCGTGCGCCCCGGCTCCAGCGCTTCGCCCATGGAATCACTCGCGTCGAAAAACGACGATCCAAACCCGCCGTTTGAATCTCTCGCCGGCGGAGGCGCCGGCGCGCCCCACATGTTGTACCCCGAGCCTCCGCCCGATAATAGGTTGAGACCGATGCCGCCCCCGAACGGAAGAGCTCCTCTAAAAGCAGAGGTTGGTTGAGGCTGTCGAGCCTGAGTTTGACTCGGGTCCGACCTTGGCGGCGAAGGCACCCAGCCCCCCGCTTGCGTGTTCGCGAGATTATTTCCCGCGTTCGCGTTGAACCTCCCAACAACGTTCGGCGAGTCAAACACGGACAACCCCGCCGCCGTTGCAGTGGCTTCCGCTTGACGCGCGGTTGGCGAGAACGGGTTGGTGAACGCTCTGGCTGCGTTCGCGGGGGGCGAACTAGGCGGCAGCGGCGGTTGCGCCGGTCTCTGCTGGTCTGCTGGTCTCTGCTGTTGCACATCCGTCCTGGCTTGCATGCCGATTCGCCACAAAGGCGAGTTTGAGTTTTGTGGAACGTTTCGGTTTTGCTGGTCCGCGACGTTCGGCGCGCGTCGAGGTAATCCACCGCCGAACAACCCGGGAGGGGGTATTGTGGGCAAAGGCGGGTTCGTGTGCGGTGCCACCGGTCTGTCGATCATCGACACTGGTGTCCTTGTCTCTGTTTTAATCGGTAACACGCTGTTCTGCGTCCCCGCCGGTTTGCTCACCACAGGTTCCGGCTTGAGTTTCTCCTTTGCGCGTGACGACGCGAGCGTTTTGGGCGAAACAGTCCCAACCGGCGATGCCGGCTGTGACCCTTGTGGCGACCCGCTCTTGACTTTGGGTTTCGGAATCGAGGACAGGGTTAGGGAGTTCATCGGCTTCTTCTCATCCGGATTTAAGTGCCGCCTGCCCGCTTTCGGGGAAGGCAAAGGAGAACCTTCTGAGCGATTGTGAGCGCTTGTGTCGGCGCTTGTGTCAGGCAAACCTTCACCTTCACTTTCCCGTTTCTCGGAAGTTCGGCGCGTCATCGCGGCAATCGCGGCGGCGGCGCTCTCCGCCGATGAATCAACAACAGGCGATGGAGGCGTGTCCGGTTGCGACGGGTCGTTGCTGTCCGGGGACTTGGTTAGAATACTGTCTATGTCACCGTCAACACCATCCCTCATGACGGAATCGGGCGAGATGTCCTCACCGCGCAGTAGGTGTTGTGAACGATCGCGCGTCACCGTCGTGTCTTCCGCGGGCGTTTCGAGTTTCGTCAAAACAGGCGCGCCGCGCGTCTCGTCGCCGCCGTCGCCGCGCGCTTCCCGTCGTCTCTGCGCCAGCGTCTTGCCATTGGACGTAGATGGAGATACAGTGCGCTTCGACATAGGCACGGAAGAAGCTCCACTAGC
>TARA_B110000977_G_scaffold14891_1_pt1 | contig 17992 bp, 13 predicted proteins | sample TARA_B110000977 | Tara Oceans TARA_B110000977 (sample SAMEA4397798) | marine metagenome | biome: Polar Biome; feature: [SRF] surface water layer (ENVO:00010504); material: water (ENVO:00002006), including particulate matter (ENVO:01000060) such as... | depth 5 m | reverse complement strand
GTGGGGTTCGATACAACTGCAGGGTGTTCGTCCTGAACCGGGAAATCATCCTCATTAGGCCGAAATTGTGTTTAGCGAATGACGGCAACTACAGGGAAACGCGCTGGTTCACGGCGTGGCAGCATCCCAAGAAAGTGGAAAAATTCAGGCTCCCTTTGCTTGTGTCCGACGTGACAAAGCAAACGCACGTACCTTTTGGTGACGCCGCTCTGGAGTTCATCGACGGGAGTCTTGGCAGCGAGACGTGCGAAGAGCTGTTTACTCCGAACGCGCCGCACATTCAGCTCGCGCTGAGCGGCGTGGAGGTCATCAGTAACGGCAGCGGCAGCCACCATCAGCTTCGAAAACTCAACCAGCGCGTGGAGCTCATCCAGTCAGCGACTGCGAAAGGTGGTGGAGTGTATTTGTATGCCAATCAGCGAGGGTGTGACGGTGGTCGAATGTATTACGACGGCTGCGCGTGCATCGCGGTGAATGGAGAAATCGTCGCGCAAGGCGAACAGTTCGCGGTGCAAGAAGTTGAAGTCGTGACTGCAATCGTGGACCTTGATACGGTTGTGGGTTTCAGAGGTGCATTTCAAAGCATGTCCGTGCAAGCCGCGGCTAGTGAAAAGCAACCTGTGATTGAGGTGCCTTTTCTGTTGTGCGTTCCCGATCCAATCAGAGCTGCGGTTTCCAAACCTGTGAAGGTTCGGTATCACGCGCCGGAAGAGGAGATCGCGATGGGACCTGCGTGTTGGCTTTGGGATTACCTCCGACGGTCGGGTGCGAGCGGATATTTGCTACCTCTCTCGGGTGGTGCCGACAGCTCTTCCACCGCCGCGCTGGTGGGTTCAATGTGTCAACTCGCGACGAAGGCTGCCGCCGCCGGCGACAAATGCGCGTTGGCGGATATTAGGCGCATAGCACACCTGGACGACAACGCGCCCGTGCCGTCGGCGAAGGAACTCGCGGCGCGAGTGCTGACCACGGTATACCTCGGCTCGGAGAACAGCAGTAACGAAACCCGCGTGCGGTCAAAAACCTTAGCCAACGAGGTTGGATCTTCGCACCTCGACGTTAAAATCGACACCGTAGTCACCGCGATCATCGCGTTCTTCGTGGCAATTACACGCAGAACCCCGAAGTTCAAGGTGGACGGCGGGAGCAATGTGGAGAACTTAGCGTTACAAAACATTCAAGCCCGAGTGCGGATGATTCTTTCGTTTGTGTTGGCGCAACTCATGCCGTGGGTGAACGGGCGAAACGGTTTCTTTCTCGTACTCGGAAGCGCAAATGTTGACGAAGGTCTTCGTGGGTACATGACTAAATACGACTGCTCTTCCGCGGATATCAACCCCATTGGAGGCATAAGTAAAGCGGATCTGCGTTCGTTTCTTCGCTGGGGAGCGCAAAACCTTGGGTTTCCCACCCTGGCGAGCGTCGAAGAAGCGCCGCCCACCGCGGAACTGGAGCCTATTCGCGAAGATTACGTACAAACGGACGAGGAGGATATGGGCATGACTTATGATGAGCTTGGAGTGTATGGCAGGCTGCGTAAAATTGCCAGGCTCGGCCCGGTGGAGATGTTCAAAAAGTTGCTGCACGAATGGAAAGATCGAGGAACGCCCACGGAGATTGCGGAAAAGGTGAAGCGGTTTTTCTTTTATTACTCGGCGAATCGGCACAAAATGACGACCCTCACGCCGTCGTACCACGCTGAGAATTACTCACCAGAAGATAACCGCTTTGACCTTCGTCCATTTTTGTACAACGTGCGGTGGCCTTTGCAATTCAGGAAAATCGACGAGCTCGCGGAGAGAGCGATGAAGGAGAGGTAGCGAGAGAGGTGTTGTTATGCAGCGAAACTGCGGATTCTAGCCTGACGCCCTGACTAAGCTCATACGATTCACTTTCGTGGGCCAGAACTGCGTTGTTTTTGAACCCGTTGAAAGTCATCTCCGATCGCCCCCGTCACCTCATACACGTTACGCGCGTCCTGACGCGGCGGTCGTCGGTTGGAACAGAGGCGAGCGCCTGTTACTAATCGAGGCGAGGCTTCGGCGACGGACGACAGGCGGCGAGGCCAGGAACAGTCGACCTGCCGCACGAGATGGCTGCCGAGAAAGCATCCCCCAAGGAGGATGGAAAGAAAGGCGAACCGTCGAATGATGACGCCAAAGGCAACAAGAAGGAGGAGAAGAAAGAAGCGGAGCTTTCGGATGAGGACGTCGCGCTGAAGGAAAACCTTGAGCTCATGGTAACCCGGAGCTCGGATTCCAAAGCCGGCGTCGCTAAGCTGGCTATGGAGACGATGAGGAGCGAGATCAAGTCCGCGACGAGGTCAGTGTGCCTAAACGAAACCTGGATCTAACGTCGACCGACGCGTGTCGCGATCTGGCGCGTGCGGTCTTTTTCTCCTATCGAACGCGCGCGCGGTCCTGCGGAACATTCGAAGACACCATTGCTGACATATTCCCCACATATTTCACCCTTCGCAGCTCCATGACGAGCGTCCCTAAGCCGCTCAAGTTCCTTCGCCCGCATCTGCAAACCCTCAAGGACACGTTCGCCAAGATGAAAAAGCCTGCGGAGAACAAGAAACTATTGGCGGATATCATCTCTCTGCTCGCCATGACCGACGCCCCCGTCGAAAACGTCATACCTGAGTCGCTGAAGTATCGCCTGATGGGCTCGGGCGAGGACATCGGAACCTGGGGACACGAGGTAAGTCACAACGCATCCTCTGACGCCAGATCTAGCGCGCAAACGCATCCTGACTCCACCTAGATCTTGTTAATTTTTCAATCGCCAAACGCACATAACTGACCACCGTTCCTCGTTCCTATCCCCCAGTATGTGCGTAACCTCGCCTCTGAGATCGGTACGGAGTTCCACCGTCGCCAGGAAGAAGCCGGTACTGACAGCATGCAGGTGGACAACGAAGATCTGATGGGCCTAATCAACGAGATCGTGCCCTTCCACATGAAGCACAACGCCGAACCGGAAGCGGTGGATCTGCTTATTGAGGTTGAGAGACTGGACATTCTCGCGGACCACGTTACGAAAGCGAACCACGCACGTACGTGTCTTTATCTGTTTAGCTGCTCGAGTTACTTGCCCGAGCCTGAGGATGCCGAGGTGCTCAAAGTCGCGCACGCTATTTTCATGAAGGTTGAAAAGTACACCGAAGCTATGCGCGTGGCGTGCCGTCTGGGCGTGCAAGAGACGATGGAACAGACATTCAACGCCGCGGAGGACAAGCTCGTGAGGCGTCAGATGTGCTACATGCTCGCCAGACACGGCCACCCTCTTAAACTCGACGAAGGTCCTTGTGAAGTGACGGACGGTGATGAACTCGAGGAGCTGCAGTTGATCATGAGCAACTCCAACCTCAGCGCGAATTATCTCACCCTGGCGCGCGATCTTGACGTGATGGAAGCCAAGCTTCCGGAAGACATCTACAAGACGCACTTGATTGAGGGTCGCGCACCGGCTGGTGCCGCTGTCGACAGTGCCCGCGCGAACTTGGCGTCGACGTTTGTCAACGCCTTTGTCAATGCCGGTTTCGGTCAAGACAAGCTGCTCACGACGTCTGAGGGCGCTGAAGGCGGCGAGGGTGACGCTGGCACGGGGTCTAACGTGAGCTGGATTTTCAAGAACAAGGATCACGGGAAGATGTCCGCGGCCGCGAGTCTTGGTTCGATCCTGCTTTGGGATGTGGATGATGGTTTGCCTCGCGTAGACAACTACCTGTACAGTATGGAACAGCAGGTTGTCGCGGGTGGCTTGCTCGCCGTCGGCCTTATCAACGTCAACGTGCGCAACGACTGCGACCCGGCGTACGGTCTGCTGTACGAGAGCGTGAGCAAGGAAGACTCATCGGTACGCATCGGTGCTATCATGGGCCTTGGACTTGCGTACGCCGGTTGTCAAAAAGAAGAGGTGCAAGAGCTCCTCGTCCCCATCATCACCGACGAGTCCGTCCCCATGGACGTCGTGGCGTTCGCCGCGCTTTCCCTCGGCCTGGTCTTCGTCGGTACCTGCCACGAAGAGTGCGTGCAGGCCATCGTGCAGGCGCTGATGCTTCGCCCGGAAAAAGATCTTGAGCAACCCTTTACTAAGTTCCTCTGCCTCGGCCTCGGTCTGTTATTCCTGCAACGACAGGCTGAGGTGGAGGCGACGCTGGAGGTTGCCAAGACGTTGTGCCCCCGCGTGAGTGAGTTCCTCCAGGTGACGCTCGAGGTGTGCGCGTACGCTGGCAGCGGCAACGTGCTCAAGGTGCAGGCGATGCTCGCGAGGTGCAGTGAGCACCCTGATCTTGACGGTGAGGAAGCCGAGGGTGAGGATGCTGCCGCGGGTGAATCGGGTGAAGGTGAGTCCAAGGATTGGCTTGCCGATCCACAGTCAATCGCCGCCCTCGGCGTGGCGTTGATTGCGTCGGGAGAAGAGCTCGGGTCGGATATGGCGGTGCGCGCGTACGATCACCTGATCCAGTACGGTGACGCCGCCGTGCGCAAGGCGTGCCCTATTGGTCTCGCTATGTTGCACATCTCCAACCCCAAATTGCAGGTGACGGATGTGCTCGGACGCCTTAGCCACGACAGCAATGAGGACGTCGCGCAAGCAGCCACCCTCGCTCTTGGTATCGTCGGTGCCGGCACCAACAACGCTCGCCTCGCTACGCAGCTTCGTCAGCTGTCGAGCTACTATTACAAGGACCCTAATCTGTTGTTCCTCGTGCGCGTTGCGCAAGGTCTTGTACACCTCGGAAAGGGTCTGCTCACCCTGTCCCCGTCGCACTCTGACCGTTCGCTGCACTCCAACGTCGCCCTCGCCGGCCTCGTCATCAACGCGTTTTGCATGCTGGACATGAGGCAGACGATTCTCTCCAAGTACCACTTCATGCTGTACTACCTGTTCGTCGCGGCGCAGCCTCGCATGCTGATGACTGTGGACGAAGAGGGCAAGCCGGTTCCCGTGTCGGTGCGCGTCGGACAGGCTGTCGACGTTGTGGGGCAGGCTGGTAAGCCTAAGACTATTACCGGGATGGCGCAGCATACCAGCCCTGTGCTGCTGGCGTCGGGTGATCGCGCGGAGCTCGCGACGGATGAATACATCCCGGTGACGTCGATGCTCGAAGGCGTCGTGATTGTGAAAAAGAACCCAGCGTTCATGGCGGAAGATAAAGAATAGGCGAGGCGTGTAATGAGGATAAGCGTGCAATCTTAACCAAGCTGTCACGACGCAACACCAGACACTTATACTCTCTCAAATCACGACTCAACTCTCCTCTTAACTCTCATTGTTAGTATTCCAACATCTCCGTGTCCGAAAAGCTAAGATCAGTCACAGTCTCCGCGGGGACGAATGACCATGAGTGGCATGGCTTCGACGTGTCGAAGTATACGTCCATCATCGCGATGGAGCATGAAGCTCTCAAGGGCAAGCACCGTTGGGCCGAGAAGCACCGTTCGGCCGATGCGTGCGATGTACGCTGATGAAGACGAGCCCGTGGTGCAAATCTTAACCGCTGGCGACGCGACTCTGCCCCCTCTCGTCGAGGTGGCGGTGAAGGTGGGAAACGAGGAAATCAGGGTAGTGAAGCCTCCTGATGTAGACGAGCTATGGACATGGTACGAGCAGACTGGGAACATGGAAGCAGACCCATCGTGGGGGAAACTTTGGGAGACCTCTAAAGCTCTCGCAGCAAACGTCGTTGACGAATCCAACGCACTTGTCTCGGTCAATGGCAAAAGAGTTGCCGAGCTTGGATGCGGTCTTGGACTCGTAGGTTTGGCCGCTGCAAAGCGTGGCGCCGCTTCGGTGATTTTCTGCGACAGAGAGCCACTCGCTATTCACTGCGCGTTGAGCTCCGCGGCAGTGTCGGGAATGAGTGTCGTCGCCGTATCAGAACTCGAAAACGCTGACGCTGGCGCGTGCTCGGGCTCTCTGCTCGATTGGGCAGAGCCACAAGCGCTGGCGCAGCAAATCGATTTCATCGTAGCAGCCGATTGCTTATATGATCCAGCTACAGCAGCGCTTTTAGCTGGTTGTTGCGCTGACTTGATTGCTGGAAAGGGAACGGTGGCCATCGCCGAGCCTGAAAAGGAACGCGCAATCGGATGCAGGGCCGCCTTTCTAGACGCCGCAAAAGCAGCGGGGGCGAAGCGTACAGAAATTCTGCCCCTACCCGGGAGTTCCAGCGAACACCCGCCAAGCGTGCTGGTGGTCGCTTCGTGGGAGTGAGTTGTAGGGAGATGTAGTAGAATTCTGTCTAGAGGTGTAAAATTGTGGCTGTCGCATGATTTTGAATTCTACGTCTCCGTTGTGACGTAGCATTTTGCGCATGTACCTAGTGCTTTATTAATATGCTATTATCGCTATGCAATGATACTTTTGTTTCACGGTGTTTCATTCTCCTGTTCGGATGTTTTTCCCTCTTCCCGAAGCTTGACCTTTTCTATCTTCTTCGCTAAAATCTCCGCGAGCCTATTTTCGTGCAAGCCGATCGTCTTTTCAAACTTCGACCGTATGGCGTACGACGCCGCCGTCTGGCCCTCCAGATCCCCACACATCACGAGCGCGACTTGCTTCCACTTACGCTGTTCGGTCACAGCCTCAGACCCTCCGCGTGACTGCACTTCAGAGAAAAGTTTGTGCAAATCCAGCTTCACGCCGCAAAACGTCGGGATTCTGAGTTTCCCGCCAGCCTTGCGATGCAGCTTCTCAAGGAGGGACACAAACGACGATTTCGAGCCGAAGGACGCTTCGTCCGCGTCGGACGTTGGATCTTCCGAGTCGAGTCGTTCCCTTTTGGTTTTCTTCCGCGATTTCTCAACCGAACCGCGTGATACTTTCGCCTCGCCATCGCCGTCATCGTCCTCGTCAGCATCGTCGTCGCCTTCGTCGCGCTCAGACGAACGTCGCTCCTTTTTCTTCCTAATTGGCGCTGGCTTCACCTCCGGGAACGGCGCGCCGTCAACCAAGCCCCAACCGGCGATGCCTTCGCCGCCGTTCGGGCGCACACAGAACATCTCCTCATCATCGTCTTCCTCCGATGCATCGCTCTCGCTGCTCTCCCCGGACGAGGGCTCTGCCGCTGTGAGATCGACCCAGTGTAACTTGCCGTACTTTCGCTGAAACTTATTCGAAGCTCTGCTCTCGGGATCATCGCCGGAGGGCGCGTTGTCTGTAAGGCGCTCACCCCCGTGCAACGCGACAAGAGCGCGCAACGCCGTGCGTTGTGCTCGAAGTCGCGTCGTTTGATGATTAACTGACGTCAGCGCGTTTGACGAGAGGCGGATAGATCGTGCGTCGACAGCAGCGCCGAGCTTCCCCGCGCTCGTATACGCCGCGTGCGCGATGTCGTCAAATCGAGACGACGCCGAGGATGCACCACCGCCGCCTTGGGGGAAATAGTTCCCTACAGCCACAAGTGCAGCAAGCGCAGTGTTGGCGCCGTGAAGCGCCTCCGCAACCTTCGCAGCAGTAAGCGAAGTCTCGCCTCCGGAACGCGCGCTGCTACCATCTCCGAATCCGTTTCGTTTCACCGTCGCCGTAACTGCGTCCAAAGTTTGGCACATGAGTCTACCCAATCGAAGCGTCCCGGAGACGTCGACAGCGGAGCGCGCTCCTCCTGAAGTCCCGGGGGTCCGAGGGGTGGGTGTCGGCGCGAACACGGACGATCTTGCGCCGTCGACGGCACGGCGCGCGTGCGCGGCGAGAAGACGAAGTACCACGGCGGCGTTCGTCGCTGCAGCGGACGAAGGCACCGGGTTTGTGGTTGAAGAAAGTACGTGAACCACGTCCGCGAGCGTCGAAACCGCGGCACCGGCGCCGTTGTGCACGAGCGCGAGATGATGCGCTGCTTCCAAGACGGCAGTGCGGCGCGCACGATCCGCCACGTCGTCTTCATCATCACCAACATCATCGACGACTTTGTTGACGAAATAGCGTTCTTCCGCGGTGCCTGACAACAACCTCTCCCCTAACCGCGAAACACCGATGCTTCGTCGTTTGTGCTCGTCTGGATCGGCATCCGCGCGGCCCCAGAGCGCAGCGGAGGCGTGCGCAGTGACCACCATCGACGCACACGCGCCCGCAGTCTCTTCAGATAAACCGGAGAGTAAGGTCGCGGCGAGCGACAGCGCTGGCGCGGCAGCTCGAAGCGCGCCGCACTCAGTGGCGCGCGCTGTGACCCAGTGTAACAACACCAGCCGACTGTCAGGAGCGTCAGGATCGTCGTGAATCTCCTCAGACGTGTCCAGATGAAGCGCCGGAGCCGCGAGCGCATGGATGACGGAAGCCTCGAAGGGCGGGGGCGAAGGTGCTTGCGCGGCGGCAAAACATAATTCGAAGCAACCTGCGACGACAGACGCGCGCGTTGACACCGGTGCCAACGCCCAACGCTCAACACCGGTCGCCTCGGTTAGTCCGGTCCCGGGGTTCCCGGAGGTTCCAGCTCGAGGCGATCCGATGCGGTCGGCGAGTAATCGACGCTTCTCGTCCGCGTCCTCGGAGTCTGCGACGCTCGGCGCCAGACGCTCAGCGAGTTTCAGCGCCCTTCGCAAGACATCCCGAGTTACGAGCGCACGAAGTGCGACGCTGGGATCGTGCGCGCCCGCGGAGACACGCCCAGTCGTCTCGCTCTTCTCCAGTCCAAAAGCGACAGAGACAACTTCCGCCGCGCGCTTCAGCACGCCAGCTTGCGCACGCGGGTCCACGCCTCGCGTCTCGTCTTCGTCTTCAGACAACACGCTCTCCACAGCAGAAATCCACGCGCTGACTCGCACTCGCGGTGTGGAGGGCGTCGCCGCGGTGCGAAGTTCGTTTCGTTCATCGCTGCGTCCGCGCTGGAGCTCCAACAGACTCGACAAGCGGCGCAGCAACGCGTTTCTCGTCTCCGCCACCGGCTCTCCGAGGTCTATGCCATCGGTGTCGAGGCAGGATTGTAACGCGTTGGCCAGCGTTACCATCACCGCCGCATCAGTCTCATTTCCTCGTCGCGTTGTCTCGATGTCCGTAGTGTCACTCGTCCTTCGGTCCTTGAGATCCGTCTCGCCGCGCGTGACGCGCGCTTTGAACGTCGCCAGGTCGACGCGCGCCGTAAGCACCAACTCCGCGTGGAACAGCGCGGAGACGGCATCTAAAGGCAGCCGTTCGTTGGAAGGTACACGCACATGGCTTTGTACGGTACAAACCGGTACGCCCGCGTCGCCATCGGAGCGCCACACCAGCGCTTGCACGCGTAACCGCGGCGCGAGCCAACCGTCCCGAATCGCTGCTAAGTCGGCAGGGGTGAGGTACCGCGCCGCCGCGACGAGCGTCGCCGCCGCCGATATCAACAGCCCGTGTGTCACCGCATTTCTTTTCGCTTTCGTCTGTTCACCTTGCGTTGTTTCCAGTGACTCATCGACCGTGCTCGCGGCGTGCAACGCCCATCGCACCGATAATGCAACGTGCGACAACGGAAACGGTCGTTCCGGCGCGCTCAACACCGCTCGTAGCAAATCCAAACCGGCGCTTCGCGCGCGCGCTGAGCCGTTCAACTTGCTTTCGATCGTCACGCACAACTCGTCGCGCCTGTCATCGTTGGATTTCGAAACGCGAGCCAGCGCGCGCCCCACGGCGGACATCAACGGCGTCGGGGCGCGAGCGTCGGGAGAGCCTCGCTCGCGGACAGGCGCGGCGTCGACGAGAGCGCGCCACACGCGAGGCCACGCGAGCGTCGACGACGGAACCGCAGAGAGCGCTGCGTTTAACGCACGCGCGCCCGCCGCGGCGCCAGCTACGCGGTCACCATCGCCATTGCCATCCTCTACGTCCCCCGTGTCGCTCGATTCACTCGCCCGCGACGCGCGAACAAGCATCTCGAGCAGAGGCATGAGTGAGTGGGCGTCGCGTTGATAAATCACCGCGACGAGGGGGGCGCTCTCCTCGGCGAGCGCCCAAGCCCGAGGCGAGTCAGAACACAACAACGCGCCGAGAAGCGCAGGAACGGCGTCGCGAAGCCAAGGATGCGCGTCATCACCGCCTTTGCCTTTTCCAGCGGACGACGCAACCTCCTCGGCGAGTTTCGCGGCGTCACGCACTACGTTCGATCCGAGCGTTCGGCGCGCTACCGCGCGTCCGAGCGTGGCTTCAGCCGCGCGCGTCGTCTCGTCGCGACCGGTAGTGGAGCACCGAGCCAATAACACCCCGATGGTGAGCGCGTCGCTGGCAGAGAGCGCACGAGCGCGCACTCCGTCGTACACCGCGGCCACCCATTGGTGGGCCCTCAAATCGTCGAAAAGGAGCCCGCTGAGGTGTCTTGGCATCTGGGACGGACCGAGGTCTTGCATGGTGGGCACAGCGTCCGCGTCGGTCTCTCTCTTGGCGACGTTAACGGAGCTTCATTGTCTTTGGAGTCGTGGTATAGTTTTCGCTTACGTTACACCCAACGCGTCGTCTCCCTGCCCGCCGACGTGTTCGAATGAGATGGAGGAAGGTCGTGGTTTGAAATATAACCCAATAAAACCAGTGTTATTGAGCAAAAAGCTAAAAGAGAGCGCTTGAGGCAAAATAGAGCGCGTTAAACGCTTATAAGAAATGGCTACACTCGGTTCTGACGTTCAAGACACCTCCCCTCTCTACGCTAATCGTTCCAAAATCGTTTCCGGGCTGAGGTTAGTGACGTATCCGTCGCGAACGTCCCATTCGAATTCGTTTTCGCCGTCGTTTTCCTCTGCGCACAGCCGTTCTATTTCCCGCTGCACCTGTTGCGGCCAGCTTCTCTGTTCGTCCAGGAGGTTGCACGCGATCTCCACAATCACACCGCAACAGTCTGTTCCGTGAGGAAGCGCCATGGCTTGTACTCCCGGAAGACCTCCGCCCCGTTCGCTCAATTTTCGGGCCAACCGGCGACCCGCGCGCACGGCGTTTTCCATCGCGTCTTCGCCGTTTGCATTTTGTTCTCCGCGTTTTGAAACAGCGCCGATTGGGACGTTGAAGTTACACACCCACGGCGTCGCGCCGACCATGGCGATTCCCGTTTCCGGAGGCACGGCAGTTGGGCCGTACTCTGGGTCTACGGAACCGCCGTCCACGTAATGCGCGCCGGACCAACCTCCCGAGCCCGCGGTTTCGCGAAAATAACCGTGCGCCCGCCGCAAATCCGCCAGCGCCGCGCCCTTTGCACTCGCCCCTCCGTACAGCAGCACGGGCACTTTGAGGTGTTCGCCGATATGCGCGCCTATGCCGTGTGCCAGGGAAACAGCGACGCCAGGCGGCGCGTCACCCACGGCGTGGCAGCTGATGTGGTCCACGACGCCGCAACGAGGGTGCGTCGCGGCGTGCTCGCGCAGATCCACTAATGACAGCGCCTTCTCGGCGAGGGTCGTGGCCACCGCACCGAGAGGTTCCGCCGCGTCAGCGTCGCCGACACCTACGCGCACGCCAAGGGTAAAGCCCGTCCGGTTGTACTCCACATCGCGAAACACGTTCACCACGCGCGCGCCGTGCTTGGCGCACGCCTGCTCAGCGGTCGACTCCAGTTCATCCACCACCGCCACGTTTTTTCCCTCGGAGATGTACACGACAGCCACACACCCACCCGCAGCCTTGGTCGCCTTGCCGCGCGCCGCCGTGGAGGATGTCGACATCCGCATCGTGGCGAGACCCCGTATCGCGCGCGTCGCCAGCGCGCTGGCCGCCATGAAGGACGACCGACGCGCCTGATAAGTGGAGAAGGCAATGACGTGTCGTAGTAATTTAAGAGGAAAACTGAGTCGTCGCCAATACGAGTCGTCCGGCTTTAAAAGTACAGTTACAAAATTTACAAGCCTACTAGCCATATCGCGCGATGCACGTGCGCGTCTAAAATCATCCCTTGTTCCGCCGCGCTCATCACGGCTCGCCCGTTCGCGGTGAACGTCTTCGCAATTGACGCTTCGCCCAACTCAAACGCGTCGAGTTGAGGTTTCGTGATTCTGTCCAGTTGCCGGACTTGCGTTTTTCTCGCCTCGACGCGCGCGTCCATGTCAATTGGAACCTCAAGAACCTCGACCCTGTGACGCCACACCTCTTCCCACCGTCGCTGTTCTCTGGGACCGCCCATGTTGGCTAGAATCTTGGCGAACCGCCGAAGCACCGATGGGTGCGCGACGAGCCGGTCGTACTCCAGAAGGTGTTTTTCCAAGTGCAGCGGGTCTTCCAGCTCGGCGGTGAGACACGCGGCATGCTGTGTTTTCTTCGCCGCCCACTCGCGCACGGCTGGGTCATCCAGGAACGTCACAAACGATCCACTGGTTGGGGCGCTGACTTCAGACACGAGCGCGAAAAGAGCGGTGATGTCAAGGTTCGCCGTGGTGACTGGTTTCGGCGGCGGAGGTAACACGTTACGCGGATCAAGCGCCGCCGAGCCGTTTTGACCGCCCACGCCGAGCGTGGTTATCCCCGCTTTGTGCAAAACCCTCGCTTCGTGCTCCCCTAGGGCGCCAGTAAGAAACACGCACACTTTCGGCGCCACGCCGTACGGCCTTAAGTTACACGGCGCTTTTGCTACTTTCTGAAGCTCGAGCGCTTGCTGTACCAGCCCCGTCGCGACTCTGCCTTTCTCGGCTTTGCACTCGATCCACAGCGCTCCGTTTTGCGCGACGACGTCCACCTCAACGACTTCATCATCCTCGAGCTTTTTCTCGATGGATGGCGATCGACGTGCGAATCGTTTGCGAACCGCGGTCACTTCAGGCGCCCAGCTCGCGCACTCCAACTCAAGTTGAAACCCACGTAAGTTGTTTTCCAAGCCAGTCACGCCTCGCAGGGGATCGTCTGCGGTTTGTAAACTCAACGCGACTTCGCGTTCCCGTGAAACCGCCCTACGCAGCTTGTCCATACCCTCGACGGCTGGTTGCTTGGCCTGGAAATTCGCGATGCGCGTGTCGAGTGCGTCACAGTTACGCAACAGCCGCACACACCTCGCCGTGGTGTCAGGCGTGTGCACGCTCTTCTTCGCAACCACGTTTGATTGTTTAACAACGTCGTTGTCTGTGTCCTTCATCGAGTCCTCCATGAGCGTACACTGAACACGGGTGGTCGCACGACGAACTCGCGGGCGCGCGGTGTGAAACGCCCCTCGAGGCAAAACAGATGCCGCGTGCATGCGATGATGGTTACGCGCTCTGCGTCATTTGTGCGCGGGCTCTTCTCAAATAAAAGCGCGCGAGGGGAAAACCGAAAAGCAAAAAAAAACATATCATCGCCTTTTTTCTCCATGGTATCGAAGCCTATTAACACGAATATTAGACTGCTGCTCCATACAAGTTTGGTTGGTCGACCATCACCTGTCTTCATCGAGGGGTTCACTAAAAGATAGATCCTTCTATCAGTGGGCGGGGTTGACCTCCAGCAACCACACCCGTGGGCGCAAAGACAGACACTGACCCGAGTGTGTCGGTCTCGGATACGGACGGACGTGACAGCGCACGTGTGACGTCCGCTTTTTCTGTGCCGTCGGGGTGAGGGACCCGCGACGCTGTTGAGAAGCGACGTAAAAACACGCATCCGCCTCGGAAGGGGGAACAACGACGAGCAAAGCGCGATGTCCACCACCCCAACGGCGGCCGATGGCAAGCCCAAGGTCCCCGTGCCGACGCATTTCTCCTGCCCGGTTTCGATGGAACTCATGGTGGACCCCGTAATGGTGGTGACTGGCCACACGTACGACCGGCCGTTCATCCAGCGCTGGCTCGAGTCCGGAAACAAGACGTGCCCCGTGACTGGAATCAAGCTCAGGTCGTTGGAGCTCACCCCCAACTTCGCGCTGAGGATGGCGATTCAGGATTGGGCCACCGCTAATGGAATCAAGCTAAACACCTCTCAACTCACGAGCGTGATGGAAAAAGCGGTGGTGAACACCGCGGGCGAGGGCGAGGACGGCGTGGCTGGGATGAGCGCCAGGGTGCCGCACAGCGTGATAGAGGGCCATGACGAGATCGTGTGGGCGGTGGAAGCGACGGAGGGGCATTTGTTCAGCGCCAGTGCGGATAAAACCATACGGGTGTGGGACACGGAAACCAGACGGTGTTTACACGTGCTGGAGGAACACACACGACCGGTGTTGTCGTTAGCAGTGAGTGAGAGGCACGCCAAGCTGTTTTCAGGTTCCTACGACTGCTCCATCCGCGTTTGGGATTTAACCACGTACCGCAGGGTGAAGAGCCTTCACGGTCACACCGACGCGGTGCGCGCGTTAGCCGTGGCCGGAGATGTGCTGTTCTCAGGGTCCTACGACAGCACCGTACGCGCGTTCGACATAAACACCCTGAAGCCTCTCAAAGTGCTGGAAGGACACACCGAGCCGGTAAGGACGCTCGCCGTGCTGGACGGTAAGCTGTTCAGCGGCTCGTACGATAAAACCGTCCGCGTGTGGGACACGGTATCGCTGGAATCCCTCACAACCCTGGAAGGCCACACAGATGCGGTACGCGCGTTGGCGTCGTCACCCGTCGAGGAGTGCAACTACGTGTTTTCTGGATCAGACGACTCCACCGTGCGCGTGTGGGACGCCGGGTCGTTCAACTGCGTGGCGGTGTTCGACGGCCACGCCGATAACGTCCGCGTGTTAACCGCTGATTCACGACATCTGTACAGCGGGTCCTGGGACAAAACCATCCGAGTATGGGACATGAGGACACTACAATGCGTCAAGGTACTAGAGGGACACGTCGAAGCGGTGTTGGCGCTGACGGTGATGCGCTCGCATCTCATTTCAGGGAGCTATGACACCACGGTGCGGTTCTGGAACACCGAGTCGTTCACGTGCGTTGGGAAGTTCGAAGGGCACGAAGACGCGGTGAGGGTGTTGACGAGCACGGGGGAAGGCGCGGAGACGGTGTACAGCGGGTCGTACGACGGAAGCATAGGGTTCTGGTCCACGCCCGTCCCGGCGACGTTGCCCGCCGGGCAGCCGTCCACCTCTGGAACTAGGAGCTTGTCGGAAGCCATGTCCAGCCTCAGCATGGGGGGTGCTTCAGCCGCGGCGAGTTGACTGGAGGTGTGAGACGCGTGATGAGTAAAGACTATCGGCGAAATAGACCGAATCGGACTTATGTAGACGCGAAAACGTGTGTAACGAATAGCAGCAATAATGACGTAGGACTAAAATCGTATCTCGACTTTTACAATCGCCTAAGGCTGTTCACGTACGCGTACCTGCTAAAAACCACGAAGAGTTTCCGGTACCACACCCACTGACTTCTATGTTTGCTCATAGCGCGTACTATGTCCACTGCGCTACTCGCTGCTGCTAAAACGTGCGGCTCACACACGAACGACACGGCGACTTCGGCAAACATCGAGAACTTTCGCAGCGGGTTCACCGTGACCAACGCCCATGCCGAAACGCTCGCCTGCGCCTTCGTGTCTTGTTTCCAAAGACAAACGCCTCTGTACGCGGAAACGTGGTTAGGATGCCCAGACACGCCTTTTGAGTCGAACGTCAACACCACATCAGCGTCGACGCGTCGCACGGAAGCCTCGACCCTCGCCGCGACGACATCTTCCGGCCACACCTCCCCAAACCCATCTCGCAACTTCAAATCGTTCACCACCTCGCAAGAGTCCACGCCGAGAAAGCTCCTCGCCGCTTCGAGCTCCTTCTCGCGCACCGCACCTAGCCCGTCCGCGTCACCGTTGGAGAGGCACAGGATGTGCGTCCGCGCACCTACACCGCGCAAAGCCTGGATGGTGGGCCCGAAGAACATGCTCTCGTCGTCCGGATGCGAGATCACAAGCAACACGCGTCGCCAACCCGCGAGCGACACACCGTGCTTCCTCCGGACTTGCGCCAACGCGCACAGGTTGAGCGCCAGCGCGAGAAACACTACGCTCGCAATTGACACCCAGCCGCCGAGCGATGCTCCATCCAGGAACATCATGTGCTCTGGGTGCAACCCCGCGTGTTGGGTTGTGATGAGGAAGTGGAAATGTTGTGTGTGTAGAGGCGCGAGCTAGTTATTTTCTTGCGAGGCGCTTTTTGAGTCAACGCGATTGTGGTGCGTGCATTAAACTACTCTATCGTCACGTCATCATCGGCATCACCCCCTGCGCGTTACTATTCCCCTCCCCCTCGCCGTGGAAGCACATCATTTCCTCCCACACCTTCCGCCGCAAATCGTTTTCTCTTAATTCTTCATCTTCAAAGTCAAACTCAAACGGCGTCGGTTCCTCGCTCGCGGGTTCCACCGTGGGGTCGTGCAGGGACGCAAGGTATGGGTGCGCCAAGGCTTCCTCAACAGTGATCCTCCGTTCCGGGTGGAACTCCAACATCTTTCCCAACAAGTCGATCGCCAGCGGGTTGGCATCGGGGTACATCAAGTCGAACCGCGCTTTCGGTGACCGGGGAAGCGCCCTGATGTAATCCCGCGCTTTCCGGCTCGTGATGAATTGCATGTCCTGCTCCGAGGGTGACCCCAACACCTCGATTATCAACCGCATCTGGTGGATGTAGTCCTTCCCAGGAAACAGCGGTTTCCGCCCAAGAATTTCAGCCAAAATACACCCCATCGACCAAATGTCAATTGCGCTGGTGTAGTCCTCGCACGACATCAACAACTCAGGCGCCCTGTACCACCGCGTGACGACGTACTCAGTCATGAACCCCTTCTCACTTGACGTGCGTGCTAAGCCGAAGTCGCAGATTTTCAAGTCGCAGTTCGCGTTTAGGAGTAAGTTTGAAGGTTTCAAGTCCCGGTGTAAAACCTTCGCGGTGTGCACATACTTCAGCCCGCGTAAGATTTGGTACAGAAAATACTGCGAGTGTTCGTCGCTCAGCCCCTGTTGCGAGCGCACGATTTGGTGCAAATCCGTGTCCATCAGTTCGTACACCAGGTACACGTCGTTGAACTCCTGTTTGTCCATCGAGGGCGGTTTCATAATATCCCTCAACAAAACGATGTTCTCGTGCTGCAGCCTGCGTAACAATTTAATTTCACGCAACGTCCGCCGCGCATCAGTCACGTTGTCAAACGCGTTGGCGATCTTCTTGATCGCAACCTTGGCGCCTGTTTCCGAATCTCGCGCACTGCACACCACACCGTACGCGCCTTTCCCTATCGGTTTAATAGGGACGTACTTCTTGTCAATCTCGAACAAACTCTTCCAGATCATGTAGCACTGTTTGCCTGGGCGGCCCCCTGTGCGTTGCGGAGGAGGAGAGAATTCAGGGAAACGAAGTGGTTCGCGTCAGCAAGTAACAAACCGTGTCGTAAAAAGTGCCGCGGGAATCGCCGAGCACACGCGGACGGGTCGGGATACGCGGGGAGAATGCGTCGGCTCACTGGATTCGATTCTTGACGTATAGAAACGCAGGCTAAAAACGCGTAGAATTCAGGAGAGAACACGCACCTGGCCTGAGCACGGGAACCTTGTCGCTGTTGCTCATAGTCCCCGGTGGTTGCTCCCGTGGAAATTGTTGGTGTTCGCCGTCTCTTCGTTTCGCCCCTGGGTCCGCGTCGCGAAGCCGCTCCGATACGCACAAACGTCGGGTTCCCTTGCGATACGCGCTTTGGGGTCACCAGCGAACGGATGCGGATCGATTATTGCGTGGCGTAGCACGCGCGTGGCACTGTGAGAGTTCTCCTAAATTAGGCCGCGTCCCCCGGTTTCCCGTTGTAGTGGGCGTTTCCCGCGTGACTGGTAAAAAGTTGTCTTCGAGTTTGAAACTGCATTGCCGCTAGACGCCCCACACCTAGCCGCGCCGAGACGACGCGTGCGAGGTAGTCAAGTGAGGCCCACACCATGGTGCCCGCGAGCCTCCCCGTCGTGGTCCGCGTGAAGCGCAAGCGGGATCTCGAACCGGTGGACACAATCGTGGTCGAGGCGGAAGAGACGCCCGCCGCGAAACGTCGGGCGCGTGACGCCGCACTGGCTGCTGAGCTCGATGCGGTGCTGGCGGGCGCAATGGAAGGCGGTGAAGCCAGAAAGGTTGCGGATGCCGCCCGCGCGCACGCTGGCGTTGACGACGCAGCTGCCC
>TARA_B110000977_G_scaffold199502_1_pt1 | contig 18001 bp, 13 predicted proteins | sample TARA_B110000977 | Tara Oceans TARA_B110000977 (sample SAMEA4397798) | marine metagenome | biome: Polar Biome; feature: [SRF] surface water layer (ENVO:00010504); material: water (ENVO:00002006), including particulate matter (ENVO:01000060) such as... | depth 5 m | reverse complement strand
AAAAATTATTGCTGAAGTGGATGAATGGTCCAGGATGGACCGAAGCGTCGACGTGTGGGGGCTTAGTCGTAGAGTTGTTCGTGTAAGAAACAGGTCCGGCTACAATATAATGACTCTTCGTGTGCATCGTGGTCTCGTAACCAGTGTTACCTTTCCTTTGCCTTTCCAGCCTCTCAACGTTGCGCACAGTAAAAACCCTAAAAATACGGTAATCTATGACTAATCGCTATTACAACCGTTTTTAACGAAGTTTGCGACACCACGAGCGTTCTCCAGCTTCGCTTCCACACCACCCACATAGAACTCATTCACTCCCACTGCGCTTGTCCGTACTTCCAGTTCGCCTGGTCTACAGCTCTTTTGTCGTTCTTCGCTTTGAACATCTCGTGCTCGAACCCGGTGCCTCTGTTGACGCCGTCCCAGTGCCGTCCGGGATTAATGCCGAATCGATTTAAAGGCGCACCGACGCCGCGTCGCAGCCAGCTGTGCTGCGGAACCTCTTGCGGTATCCTGAACCCGCTCTTTCGAAGCGCGTCAATGCTGATACCGGCGACGACGCTTTTTGGTTCACTCCTCATCAAGTCGAAGCTCTCCGTTTGTTTTTTCCGCGCCAGGTGCGCCATGGGGTCGCCGAACCGCGACGCGATCCTCATGGCGTCGTCGGTGCGTTTATCGATTTCGGACCGCGCGAATGGGTTTGACGATTCCTCGGCGAGCGCTTGCATGGCTTCCAGTTCACCTCTCGATTGTGCCACACCAGATGCCCATACGGGTTTCTCTCTCGTCGGTTTTTTACTCGCCAGCTCTTTCCGTCGCGCCAACTCCTCGGCGTCGATCATCTCGCCGGTGGCCTTGTCCCGAAACTGCGTCGTCGCGTGGCGGCCTGACACATCATCTGACATGTTGGCTATCCGTCTTTTGGCTAGTTCCCGCTTCGCGTCCGCCTCTTCGACCACGGTGAAGGCGTCCACCAAACCCGCCGTGGTGCCGTCCGTCATCTTTCCGCCGCCGGATGAATCTTTTTGAGACGGATCGTTGAGATCAACATCCGCCCTATCGCTACTCGACGCTTTTCTAGCCCTTCTAGGCGGTGATTGGTCAGGCGATGCACTTGCACGAGTACCCCCGTCGTCAGCGGGACGCCTTGGCGGTGACTCGTCGTCGTCGCTGTCGTGTCGTGTACCCGCTCTTGGCGGAGACAGATCTCCATCATCACTGTCGTGCCTGTTACCCGCTCTTGGCGGCGATAAATCCTCGTCGTCGCTGTCATGTCTTCCCCTTTGTCGAGGCGGAGACAGGTCACTCTCATCGTCGCTGTCGTCCCTTCCCCTGGCTCGGGGAGGGGACAAGTCTCCAACTTTGTCATCCGTGTCGTGCCGCCCGGCGCGTGGCGGTGAAAGGTCGTCGTCATTATTATTTTTCGCATTCGCATCCTCCGCCACTGCCCACCCTGACCCATCTTCCTTGATGCCGAGGTACGTGCGTCTTTTTTGTTCAACCGCTTCAATCTCGGCTGCATCCACGACAACCGCCTCATCATCAACCTCAGGTTCTTTATCGCATTTCCAGTCGTCGACGTCCTCATCGTGAATCCGAACGCCAGCGCCAACCTTTTTAACCTTCACCTCATCCCCACCGGTCTTGTCCTTCTTCTTGCGTCGTTTCTTCTTCCCGCCGGCTGCGGGATCTGTGTCATTGTCACCGGACAGGTAGCGTTTCAGGTAATCAGCCTTGGAGCTCATCGCGACGAATCAGGCCGAGGACGAAGCCCGCCGCACCCTTTTCGATTAAGTGCCCTTTCGATTACGCAGTCCGTAGGCGACAGGTCCGCGCCACCCAGGGAAGGACAAGCGCGTAGACGCGTGGTCACTGTCACCACGTCTTCACGATGGTACGCCCGCGCGTCTCGCCGCGAGAAACGCGCGTCGGCGAGAACCGCGCGTGCCTCGAACAGTGGCGTGCTTCTCTTATTTTTTCGCCAAACGGGCGTCCGGCCGACAAGTTTTCCAGAGTGGCCATTTTCTACTTTTGGTGTCATTGTCTCTCCGGTGTCACTCGCCCGCGCACTTCGTTTCGGCGACGTCATGTCGGACCCGCCCGCGGAGAAGTCCGCAGTAATCCTTTTGATCGAGGTGGGTGACCTGGATGGCGTCCGTGCTGCCATCGTGGGTGCTGGCGACACGGACGCTCAACGAAAAGCGGTAAACGCGGAAGACAAAGGCACCTGGTGTAGTCCATTACACTGGGCAGCGACCTTTGGACATACAGACATCGCGAAGCTTCTCATCGATTTGGGCGCGGACCCGAACGCGGAGGATATAAAGGGAAGCACGTGTTTGCACTACGCGTGCAATGCTTATAACGGAGACACTAGTGGTGCATTACACTTCGAGGACAGTATTGTGCAATTGGTAGACCTTGGCGCGTTTGCGCTTGAAGACGTTTCAGGAAAGCTTCCCGACGCGGGGGACGACGCGAGCGGGTTCGTCGTGAAAGCGCTTGAGAAAGCATTCAATGATGACAAGGCGAAGGACCTGCGCGCTTCCCAAAAGTCCGACCGCAAGAAGAAATGCAAAGCAAAGATGGAAGCTATTTTCAGCGGGAAGATTCAGGCGCACGTTAATAACGCGTCGGCGGTGGCGATCACCGTCATCGACAGCGGCGCGTCCGACGGGTACAAAATGGGAAGCAGAGGGTAGCAAGAGGGTACTTAAGGTACGTAGTAGTATGATAAGGTGTAATAGTGTAAAGTATATGGAGCAAAAGTATACATAGAGCGTGCATTGTATCCACCGCGATACACATCTAACATGTTTGCCAGAAACTAACTCACTTTCTCCTCACCGTGACGAACGTGCTTCCCTTGTCCCCCCTTCCTAGGCGCATGTCGTTGTCTAGGTATGTGGTGTCGAGCCACCCTTCCGGGCCTTTCCCGTCGTTGATCCAGTCTAAAGGGATTTTCAAAGACGGTAGAGAGCCAAAGGTTAACGAGACTCGCTGAAAAGCAACAGCTAGGCGAACTTTTTCACTCGTCGACGGAACGTCTACGGGCACGCAACTAGCTTCGATTTTAACCTTCAAAGGCACCCCAAGCAACTTAAGCTCAGCTGTGTTCTCCACCGCGTTCCTTTCAAGGTATATGTCCTGAAAGTTCCCCAGATTTTCGACGAGGCCCTTTTTGTCCAGCGTGCCTATGGTGCGGCCTAGCGGCATTTTTTCAGCGCCTTCTTCTTTAGTCACGTTTCCGCCTTGCAAATACGTTGCTAGCTGTGCGTTTCCAGTACTCCTGGGTTTTACTCCGTCCGTACTCGCGACGTTCCCTGAGCTCCCCGTGACTTCTGTAAGCGTGCTGCCGATGACGCCTTCCATCTGCGCGCGTTTCGCAGCATCGTCCGCACTCGCGCCCGTGTATATCAGCGCCCATTTGCCGCTTATTTTTTGGGAAACTGCGGGATCGTTCGTCTCGTTCAACGCCTCCAAAGCGGTGACTTGCGTCTCGATAGCCGCCGCGGTTTCAACCGAAGCGTTCTTGCCCCTATCAGTGTTCGCGCATAAACGAATCAGAAGCTGCTTGCGCTCCGACAAGGTCAACGAGCCCTCAGTCTGGGACGTGTCCGAGGAGGAGGATGCGTGGGAAAACACGCCACGTAGGCACCCTCGGCGGGAACTAGTGGCATGACCTCTAGAGCTATGCCGGGGAACTCCAGGGCGAGCGACGTGCTGTGCATGCATCCGCATCGCGAAGCAGACGACAGACGATGTCATCGTGACGCGGGGTCGGACGAAAATCGAGGTATGCGCCTCAAGCAGTGACACGAATAGATCCGAGGAAATGAGGTACAAAATCAGCGTTGTTAAGTAATCAGTGATCAAGGCGCCGCATCCCGCCGGGACGACGGGACGCTGGTCCATCGTCTGCGATGACCCCCCCGAAACATGACACGGATGCGCATTTGAAACGCACCCGAGCGCGCCTCGCGCGCCTCGGCGTCGATGTCCGGGACGATACGATGCGCGGCAGGTGCCTCGTCGCGGCGAAGGCTTTCAAGAGAGGCGACTTGGTGTTGGCGAACGCTCCGTACGGCCTACCCGTCCCATTCTGCGGTGGCCCTGACGGGACGTGCGCCGGGTGCTTCAGGCAGAAGAACGACGAGATGTTTTTCAATGGGCTCGGTGTTGATGAGCGGTGCAAAGAGTGCGACTGCGTGTGGTTTTGCAGCGAGCGGTGCAAGGAAACCGCGATGGCTGGCGGACATAAACAGGAGTGCGTGGTGATGAAGCGGTACTTTGAGGATAACCCTCACATCGATCCTGATGCGCCCGCCGCTCCTGACGGAGGGTTCGCAAGGATATCCGCGCTGTACCGCCAGTGTGGTATGCAATACCACGATAATGACGAACCGACGGATGTGGACATAACCAGCCCCTACCTTGTACCCACCGCCGGCGACAAAGCCGATGCAACCGCGCGCTGGCCGGCGATAGGGTTCAATTGGCGCGACTTTCTCGCAGGCGACTGGGGTTCGCCGGAAACAATCGCCGGCTTGCGCAACGTTGCTGCCGCTATTAACCCCACGCTCATGCCAGTGTCAGTGTCGGACGAGGAGGTGGAGCAGGAAATTGTGCGCAGCAGGTTGAACGACTTCTTCATCCAGCAATTCACGGGAGGCGACCCATCGCCAATTGCTGCCGCCGTGTATCCCCTAGGCGCGTTACTCAACCACTCGTGTTACCCGACGTGTGTGTGCTCGTACCGATTGGATGATTCATCGTCTTCAGGTATGACTTGGATTCAGGAGTTCCGCGCTTGTCGCGACGTGAAAGCCGGTGAGGAGCTGACGCACGCGTACGTCGATGCGTCGGATTGGGCGACGCACCGGCGCGCAGCGTTGTTCGACCGATTTGGTTTCGTGTGTACGTGCGCTCGGTGCCCGACTACCGCCGAGGGTGACCCTGAAGAGCCTCCAGAACCTATGAAGTACGTGTTGCCCCCTAGACAGCCTCCGACCATGGAAATGATGGGTAACATGACGGAGGACAAACGCAGCGCGCAGATGGGGAGGTACATCCAGTGCCAGGAAGAGTTTTGGGCAGTGGCCGCAATGCGGGATGACAAGCGGAGTATAGCGGTTGTTAAAATCGCGGGGAACTTGATTCAAGCCGCGGAGCAGGCGGAGGAGGTTTCGGATGAGCGCAGGAAGGCTGAGAAAGCCGCGGATTTGCTCCGTGCGCTTACGGTGGACCCAAACGCGCATCTAAACATGAAATTGCGAGAGCCGTACAAACCGTGCCCCACCGTGCCGATGCGAATCAAAGCCCTGGCGATGGCTAGCAACATGGCGATGTTCGAAGGCGACTTTGAAGCCTCACTTAAACTGGGGGAGGAGCTCGTGGAGTGCTTCAAGACGGGGTACGGTACGAATTGGCACGCCAAGATCGCGAACGAGCTGATACGGCTTGGTGGAGTGGCGCGCGAGGGGTTGGGTGATGAAGAAAAAGCCAAGGAGTTGTTCCGTGAGGCGCTTGAAATAGGGCGCGTCACGATGGGCGAGGAGTGCTGGGTCTGCAAAACGGCAAAAGGGTTCTTGAGCGAGTAGTAGTTTTAATAGCATAACATGGTATTGTACTTGTAGTGTATCGCTCATGGCAACGCACCTCCCAACTCTACAATCTCCATTTCTAAGTCACTCATCATTCGTCGGGGCGGATCCGGCCTCGGGTACGGAATCGGGGGAGGTCTCGGTCGGGCCATGGAAAACCCGCTTGTTTCTTGTGCCCCAACGCCAGTCGCACTCGCGGCTTGCTCCACGAAAGCCTTCGCCTCAGCTGTTCAAGTTTGAGGTACGTAAATGGGAGAGGATGGGTCAGTAACAGGACGTTGTTGACTTGTTGCGTTCGAAATCCCTTTTCGATATTTCCAGGGAGGGTACTCCGTTCACCACGTACCTGCGGGCAAATCAGATACCCTCGTGCCGTCCGGGAGTCTCCTGGTGGGGAACTTGATGCCCGGCACGCGCGCCGCCGCGCGCACCACAGCGCTCGCGCGGAACACGCTCATCACGAACGCGCCGTTGGATATGAGATGGCAAACGCCAAAAAAGAACTTGCGAAATATTGCAGAGGCCGCGGCAAAATTTAGAATTTGTCGACACTTCTTGGCAAGGTGGTACGCGCATCGGAGTGCATCTTACCGACTGTTTGAGGTGTGCACGGTGTCCTATTATCGGCGACGTCCTGAGGGTTTGGGGTTTGCCAGGGTATTTAGTCAGGCCTCGAACGATGGGTCTTTTCGAAGATGCGATCGCGGTGTACTCCTACGTGGGATTGTGGATCTCCCTTTCCGCGGGTGTCATCTTATACAACAAGTATATACTAACCGGGTTCGGGTTCCCGTTCCCGGTGACGCTGACGATGTTCCACATGGCGTTCTGTAGCGCGCTGGCGTTTGTGCTAGTTCGAGTATTGAAGGTCGTCAAAGGAGTGAACATGTCTAGGGATGTGTACATCCAGAAAATAGTCCCGATTGGATTTCTGTTTGCCATAGTGCTTTGGATGGGCAACAGCGCTTATGTTTATCTATCAGTGGCGTTCATACAGATGGTAAAGGCGCTGATGCCCGCGGTGGTATACCTAGTCGGGATTGCGTTCAGGGTGGAACAATTCAAAACTAAAACCATGGCGAACATGTTGACCATCGCTGGCGGAGTCGCCATCGCGTCGTTTGGAGAGATTAACTTCAACGGCTTTGGGTTTAGTTTGTTGATGGCATCTTTAGTCAGCGAAGCCATCAGGGTAGTCTCCATACAACTCCTACTCACTTCCGCGGACATCAAGCTAAACTCCGTCACTACCCTGTACTACGTCTCCCCCGTGTGTTTCGCGTTTTTGACCGTGCCGTTTGTGTTTCTGGAGCTGCCGCGATTGTTAAGCGCCGAAGACATTAACGTAAATCCCGCAGTGTTATTGAGCAACGCAACTTTAGCATTCGCGTTGAATGTTAGTATCTACCTGTTGATAGGAAAAACAAGCGCGTTAACCATGAACGTCGCGGGCGTGATCAAGGACTGGATTTTGATTTTCATTAGTAGTATGCTGTTCGATGCGCCGATTTCCGCGGTGCAGCTGTTGGGGTATTTCCTGGCGTTCCTTGCGGTGTGCCACTACAACTATGCGAAAATAAAGGAACGGGAGAGTGCTAATTTAAGTAGCGCCAGTAGCAACCAGGGAGATGCAGGAAAGGAGATGCAACACAAAAGCTCCGAGGCTTGACTTTGGAGTGGTAGTCGTGGTAGTCGTGGTACGTAGCGGTTTATTACAGAAGTATGATTACTAATATTGCGTTCCACCGGTCTCCCGTGACTAAGTGATCTACCATCCATCAGCTCCCGTCAACCTCCATCGAGGCGTTCATCTCTTCGTCCCGAATCTCGTCGTGAAACCCGTTCAGTTCCTGGTACACCAAATCCCTCACTCGCCCTTCGGAAAGCGTTGTACCTTCGAAGTCGAACGAAAAACTCGAACCAGCTGTCGGCTCGTCGCTCTCGTCGTGCAAAGTCGTGAGGTACGGGTGCGCCAAGGCTTGCTCCACCGTGATTCGCGTACTTGGATCGAACTGGAGCATTTTGGAAATGAGGTCAACGGCTTCGGGGGCGGCGTAGGGGTACATAGCTCCGAAATCCACCCTTTCGAATCGAGGCAAGCTATTAATATATTTTCTCGCTTTGTCTGAGCTGACGAATTGCATTTCATAATCCTCTGGGGTTCCAATAATCCGCGCGATCAAGTTCATCTGGTGCACGTAATCCTTGCCCGGAAATAAAGGTTTTCGTCCCAACAATTCAGCGAAGATACACCCCACTGACCAAACGTCAATCGCGCTAGTGTACTCTGCACAGGATAACAATAATTCAGGCGCCCTGTACCATCGCGTCACCACGTACTCAGTCATAAAGTTTGACACGTTGGTTGTTGGTTGAGTGGGGGATTCAGAAGAAGTGTTATCGGAAGTTCTATCCCCACTATTCCCTCCAACACTCGACGCGTTCTTCCCGCTATTAACCCGCGCCAAGCCAAAGTCGCATATTTTTAAATCGCAGTTAGCGTTCAACAAAAGATTAGAAGGCTTCAAGTCCCTGTGAAGAACGTTCGCGGAGTGGATGTACTTCAACCCTCGAAGAAGCTGGTACACGAAGTACTGGCAGTGGTCGTCGGAAAGCGGTTGATTGCTTCGAATAATCTGGTGAAGATCCGTGTCCATTAATTCGTACATCACGTACACGTCGTTGAAAGTGGACGGAGCGCTGGTGGATGGAGTACCGTCGATTCCCTGATTTATTAGACCGCCAGTAGGTGCTACGACGTCTGCAATTCGAATAACGTTCTCGTGCTTCAAGTGCCGCAACAACTTAATCTCTCGCAAAGTTCGCTTTGCGTCGATGGCGTTTTCAAACGCGTTTGTGATTTTTTTAATCGCGACGCGTTGGTCGGTTTTCGTATCGCGAGCAGAACACACCACGCCGTACGCTCCTTTTCCTATGGGCTTTATGGGGGCATAACGACTTTGGACTTCGAACACGTTGCCGCACACCATGAAGGAGGACATCTGATAGGTTTATTTAGAAAGGGATCAAAGGGTTGAAAGGGAAGATGGAAGGATTGGTGTGAGATTTGATTGGCGAGATGGAGTTTTTTGGAAAAGGTGGATTAGATGTTTGGCGTGTTTGGTCATGTCAAGCTTTATCATCCTTGGTGGGGTTAGGTGTGTTCCCTTATGTGTACATGTGAGCTCGGGTGTCGCGTATCACTCGTCATACGGTAGAGTATTGTCCCACTGTACCGTTGAGAACCCTGCATCGTTCCCTTACCTGTACGTCTCCGTCCACGACTTTGGGTGACACCAGAATCTCCCCGTCGTGCGTGGATGGGGCATCGTCGCTAGGCGTGGATCCAGACGGAACCACCATCCTGAACAGGGTTTAGAGGTAAACCCTGAACCCAACGCCAGCCCTGTGACGCCGACGATGAAACACACCACCGAAAAACGCGCGCGCGTGCGGTGTGTGACAAAGGGCGTGGTCGTGCCTCCGAGGTCAAGTTGCGTTGACTTCGAGAATATCGAAAGGGAGACGAGATTCGCGAAGCTGCTCTTTCAGTTGGAAAGGCACGCGACGCAGGGTGAAACACCCTTGACCGAGTGAAACGTGGCCATGAACGACACGTTCCGAGTCATCGTGCTCGTGTTCTTCGCCACGCACATCCCAGCTACGGTGATGATGGACTCGCAGGCTATCGTACCTCCCCGGTTCGTGCCTCGATTCGCGAAAAACGTGCTCGATTTTCACATCGACACAAACCACGACCCCCTGATGGATGACCAACCCATATGGTTCAAAACGTTCATTCTGTTTGAACTTTTGTTCCAGCTCCCGTTCTTCTTCGTAGGGTTCAAGGCGTTCAATGACAAACAGAACTGGATACGAATACCGGGCATCGTGTACGGCACGCACACTGCGACGACGTTGTTGCCCATCTTGGGGGAGATTTTGTTTTCCACCGACATTCCAAACGACGCCGCGCGCATCCAGCTGTTTTTAATATACCTCCCCTACCTGGTGATTCCATTCATGATGGCGCTTATTTTGGCACTGGAGGAGAAGCCGTTCGGCAAGGAGGGAGGGAGCAGCGAGATCAAGGGGAAAGCGAAGAAGAAATAGACGCGAGGGATGGACTGAGAAAGGAAGTACAAAGTGTAGCTTGAACGATATTTAAACGATGATTACTAGTCGATTAATCATTTAACTCATTCCATACTCTCCAACCCTACGTGTCTCCCAAGAACGCGACGCAGAAGGTCCCCTTGTCCCCTAGCGCAAAGCTGCCCCCTTCAGGGTTCCACGTAAGGGTTTTGGGGGTGAATTGCGGGAGGGGAATTTGCACGAAGGACGCGCCGTTCGGCGACCAGATGTATACGCGCTCGCTATTCGTGATCACCGCTAGCCTATTGCCTCGCGGGTCCCACTTGAACTCCACCACAGGATCCATCTGCACCAAAACCGAGCACAGCTCGATGTTGACCATGTCCCACACGTACACCGCTTTTGACGTTTTCGTGTCCAGCGTCGCGAGGAAGCGGTCGTTGAAACTCCACTCGCACTGTTTTACGCCCGTCGATTGTAAAGAAGGCTCGGGAGATTTAGAAGCGCCATCGCCAGTGAAAGGAATACTCGCGGGTAAACTCTTGACGACGTACTTCGGCACGAGTTTGCCGTCTTGAAGGTCTTTCTTGCGTCGCTGCGCTACCCTTACCGGGTCTTTAACCGCAGTGCCCTCCGCGTCGCCGTCCCATACGTCGTCGTACCACTCGGAGTCGGGGTCGACGTTTCCGTTATTACGTAAAACGTTTTCCTTTTTATCGAGTGTGCCAATTCCATTCAGCCGTTCCTCCGTCTCTTCGTACACCGCCACCGTGGCCGGCGCTACGACTCTATCGTCGTGTGCGAGCTCCGCGAACGCCCGCCAGCTCACGTGGTTCAACACGCGGCACTTCCGGTCCCGGCAACCAGCGGCTAGGAACGACCCAGAGGAGGACCACTTTTGACACCGCGTGCCCGTGTATGCCGTGGACGATGCGTCCATTGACGAACGCACCTTTGAATCATCTTCAGCAGGCTTGTACTCCCTCAACACTCGTCCGTCAGGCGAGTACAGTACTAACCCCCCTTCGGCGTTCTCACTGCCTGTGACGGAAATGCTGGTGCTGTCCGGCGACCACTGCGCGTCTGAAACGTTATCCATGTTAATCGCAAAGTTGGAAGCGGTCGTCCATGTGGCGCAATCGATAATTAAGATTGAGTCAACGCATTGTTTCCGCTCAACGAAGGACAGGAACTTGCCATCTGGACTGAAGTCAAGCCCTCTGCCGTCGCAAAACTTCGGGGATTTGATGTACACGCAGGAAGTGTCTATGAGAGACCAGACTGACACGCGTAGGTTGAACTCTGTGACGCACAGAATCTTTGGAGAGGGATCTGTATGTCAGTACGTGGCAAGTTTCTCATCATATAGGGATGGCGAGGAATCCCTCACAGGAAGTTACGAAAACCGGGAACTCAGGTACACGAAACGACATGGAAAAGGCGAGCAGGATTTTGTCACTTACCTTTGTTCCGCACGGCGCCCACTTCGCGAACGCGATTCCAGCCGGCCCTTCATCGATCAAAGCCTTCCATTCGTCGTCCGAGAATTTGAACACCTGGACTTTGCCTTTTCGGTACACAGCGCACAGCACGTGGTCGCTGTCGTGGGACCACTCGATGTGTTGAATCTTGTCAACGCACTCTTGCATGCATATGACGGCGCACGTCTCTGCATCTCTAAGCACCAAACGATGGTCCACCGCAGTTGCTATTTTTTGGCCATCTGGGCTGAAGCAAGGGGGGGGGCCTGTGCGCTTGTACGTCTCGGAGAAGTCAAGGGACATGACGTTTGAGTAGAGTCACGACGAGCAGTCGCGCGAACCAGGCGGGCGAAGCCGTGCGTGTAGCTGTGCTACCTGCTCTGAGCCTCGGGGGCTTCCGAGGATGTAAACGGTGTGCCTACATCAACGGTTCGAAAATATTGAGCGAAATATGAGGTCACACGTTCTGGTCCCTCTCACCACACTTCCTGATGCACGCTGCGGCGCGTGTTCCTCGCGCGCTCGCGTTTTCCGCGTCCTCCGTTTTCGGGCGCATCCGTTCGCTCCCTGTGCAGCGCATAGGCCAGACCTGTAAGCTACACCGCGTCGCGTCCATCTCCGCGACGTCATCTCGAACTTCGGAAATGACATACCCCATCGGCGAGCCCGGCGTTCCATGGACCTCCGAGGAGAAGAAACAATGGCGCGCCTCCGTGGAAACCCCAGTTCGGTCGTACAACGACGAAGTCATTACTAAAATCGATTCGTTACGCAAAAACTTCGATGTCCAGATGTACGGCGCGTTACCGTACGACGATGAAAACACCGAGCGCTACCCTCTTTTCGTCGTGTTCAGTAAAAATTGGGATGAAACCAAACCGAGCGTGTTAATAACGGGCGGCGTGCACGGCTACGAAACAAGCGGGGTTCAAGGCGCACTTGAATTCTTGAAATCAAAAGCCCTTGAATATTCCAACACGTTCAACATCGCGTGTGCGCCTTGTGTCAGCCCCTGGGGCTACGAAAGAATTCAACGGTGGAATGCAGAGGCAGTCGACCCGAACCGTTCGTTCGATAAGCAAAACGTTTTCGGGAAAGGTGAAACTCCTCCCGCCTATGAATCCGCGGCGCTGATGCGCATGCTCCGCACCTTGGGCGTTGAGGAGTGGCTGGTGCACATTGATTTGCACGAAACAACGGATAGGGACGAGTCCGAATTCAGGCCGGCGAAAGCGGCGCGGGACGGCGAGACGTGCGAGCCGGATGTCATCCCCGACGGCTTTTATTGCGTCGCCGACTCAAACAACCCCCAGCCTGGGTTTCAGAAAGCTATCATTGACTCCGTGCGGTCTTTAACCCACATCGCGCCTCCCGACACCAACGGCAACATCATCGGCGAGCCCATTAAACAGGAAGGTGTTATCGAGTACCCGCTTGATGATTTGTTTTTGTGCGCCTCGATGACTGGGGCTAAGTATACGTCCACGTCGGAGGTGTACCCGGATTCGCCCACAGCGTCGCCGGAGGAGTGCAACCAAGCGCAAGTCGCGTGCGTCGTGGGGGGGCTGGACTTTGTGGTCAAGGAGGAGGGGCTGGTGTCGAGGTGATGAAGGGATGTAAGGATGGATACTACTACTAAGGGTTACTACTTTTATATTTTAACTATCCACATGGGACTTCAATAATCCCTACTAGCTACTGTCTATATGCTTTCACCCCCTACCCCTACACCACACACCCCTACACCTGCCCGTCCGCCAGCTCTCCGTTGTAGTACACCCGGTACGCTGGAAATTGTGATTCGTCAATAACGCCGTTGCCGATGTCGCGCACGGTTACGTTGAGCCGTCCGTGAAGCATCTTACCGCGTAATGACGACGGCATGGTTTTCGGTATCACCCGCAAAACGCTGTGGACGAGCATTCGAGAATACCCTCCGAATAAAATAACATCCCCTGAATTCAGCCGTATATTCGTGTGTTCCTCGCCTTCAAAGCTGTGTTTCACCGCGAAGTCACAGCTCAAGCCTACCGTGAAACTCACGATAGGAGGCGCTTCAGGCGTGTGTTGCACGTTTGGATCCTCGCTATCCCTGTGCCATTTGAAAACCGCGTTTTCCTTATAGAAGTTCACCAAGGTAGTAGTGGGGTTCATGGAAGGCATAGTATCCGTCGCGGTCTGTGCTAACTCTACACACTGCATGCATAACTCCCTTAGTCTGTCAGGAAATTTATCGACCCCCAAAATAACCCGGCCTCGGGTGCCTTGGTTTAGTCGGAGCGTCGTGGCGGTTGCGTCGTCGCCATCTCCATTCTCGCCAACCATGTCCCCCTCGCTTTTTAAAGTCTCCCTGATAGCCGTGACCTTCTCGTAGAACCCCCGCGTGCCAGTGTTACCATTTGCATCGCCCGCCTCGAACGCCGCTTTGACTAGCCACGCCTGAGCGTCGTGATCCAGCGCGTCACGAAGCACCACCAGGCCGTCGCCCAAACATTCGGCGTGGTAGCTTTGGGAGGTACCCGCAGGGGCACCGAGCGGGCTCGTCGCAAGTTCCGTTCGCAAATCACCCGCTCTCAACACTTCCAATTTCTTTCGGATACCCTCGTCAGGGTACGTGCCGATGACCTCATCCAGCACGTCGGGGTAGTCTGAAAGCACGTCCTTGGCGTAGTGGTAGTAGATGGCTGGGGATAATACACCTTCGTTTTTCTGACTCGCACGCGCCGCGCGTCGGAACGCGTCGTACGCCTCGGGGCCGAGTATCGTTTTCAAATTCCGAATCATGGACTTCACGCGGTGACGCGTGTCATCGCCCGAGTACATGGGGGGCGTGATAAGCCTTGAGGCGTGGCGCGTCGTGGTGTGACGCCGGATGGGCACCTTCATCAAAACCTGGACACAGAATTTTTCTCGAGGTCCGTTTGAATCTCGACACGTGGTGTTGAGGCGATACTTGAGGCAGCGCGGCGTTGCGTCCCGGGTTCGCACGCCCGCCGGCCCCATCCACCATGGGCGACGTAAACGACCCTTTCTATCTGGTGAAGGAGGAGATTCAGAATTCCGTGGACAAAGCAAAGAGCGTAACGGAACGCATGGACCGCCTTCCCGAATACAACGGCGAGCGTGTGAAGTACGCCAACGTGGTGGTCACGGAGTGCGACAGCGTGAAGTGGCAGCTGGAGGAGCTTGACCGGGCGACGCAAATGGCGGAACGGGATTTCGTGCGGTTCAAGGTGGACGCGAACGAGCTCGCGAGCCGGAAGCGGTGGACGCAAGTCAGCAAAGACGCGGTGGAAGCCATGCGGGGCAACGCCCAGCGAGTGTTAGATGGAGCGAACCGAGGTGGTGGCCAAAATGGAACCGGGTTCGGCATAGCAGGGGACCAGCGACGGGCGAACGACGAGTACCTGGACGACCAGCACGCGCAGCAGCAGAGCATGTTGCGGAGCCAGGATGTAGATCTAGAGGACATCTCGACGAGCATTCAGAGGATCGGACAGGTGGGTCTAACAATAGGCGAGGAGCTCGCGACGCAGGGAAAAATGCTTGAAGATTTGGAGCAAGACGTGGAAGGCACCAACTCGCGATTAGCGGCGGCGCAGCGAAAGATGAACCAGGTTTTCAAAAAGGCAGGCACGAAAGGGCAGATGATCATGATCGCGGTGCTCACGGCGATTCTTATCATTCTATTTTTGATCGCGTTCATGTAGGGGGTAGGGGGGGTAGATATTTGTAAGCCGAAGGACCCATCGTCTTCGAATCTAAAATGCATGTTGTCTTTTCCACTCGCGACAATAAAAAAACGCACTTGAATTTCACATTTGACCTCGGTCAAATAGAGAGGGCGCGCACCTGGGGGTGTGGCGGACGAGACAAACAAGGGCGTTTGTCTCGGTGCCGCGATGAGTAACGAGACCCCTGGGGAGGGATGGGACGTGCGTTTCGACACGCCGGAGCGCGAGGCTTTGGGAATGCCCCCGCTGGATGGAGCAAATTCGGGCAAGAGTCAAATTGAGCCCGAGGTGGTGACGCCTCGGGGTAAGCGTGGGGATGACCGCGTTGGGGGTGGCGGTGAAGCGTCTGGTTCGGGAAGCGGGAGCCCGGATGAGAACGTCAACAAACGTTCCAACCCGCCTTCGCCTCGTGATAAAGGTCCACCCGTGACACAATCCACGCCGCTCACGGCACCGGACGATGACTCGCCACGGCCCTCGCCTTCGAAGGTCGTGACTCCAACCGCGTTCGAGCAAAATCGAAGGGACGCTTTGGCGGCGAAGCAGCGACGGCTGGACGGCATGATTGGCAAGATAGGGAGTAGGTCGGATATCAAGCCTGGGCCGAGCGGCAAGGATCCTTTGGACCCGGAGACAACCAAGGTCCACGATTACGCATCCAATGATGCATTCGAAAAAACTGAAACAAAACCACCCCCGGTGCTTTCTGAATCCGACAGCGACGTCGAAGAGGGGTGGGACGATTTGTTAGCGGAGACCACTCCAGCCCACCCTAGAGGCGTTGGGACTGTGGCAACACCAAGAACTACTGGTATCAACGTGCCATGGCACCGACTCGAGCCCACGCCGACGCCCGAGACGCTACACGCGCCGCCAACGGAGGTATTGGAAACTAAAACAGAAGAGCGTTTTCAAAAAGAGCCAGCTTCAGAAACTACGAATTTTCCGCCATCCCGCACTGCTAAACCGTTATCGAAAGGCGCGGCATCGTTCATGTCGACACTCGCGAAAGCGCGACGAGGCACGGATGGTGACCGGGAAGTGCTACGGCGACGGCTGCTCGGGGTTGACGGACGAGTCGGGGATGAACCAGAGTCACAACGAGAACTTCATGAAAACAAAAACAACGCTTTGAACGAGGCTTGGTTCTCCGACGCGGCGGCGGCGGCGGTGAGGGAGAGGGAGGCGGCGAGGGAAGGCCCTATGCCATCTCCCCTGTCACCGACGAGATCTCTTGGTGTGGATGACTCAAATGGAGAAGAGGGTGATACCTTCGCGGTGGGTATTCAGTCACCGGTGAGTCATGTTGCGTCGACGCCGAGAAAGTCGACTGCGACGCCGATTGCGACGCCGCGAAAACCGCTGATGTCGCCCGCGGTGGGTGTGGGTAAACAGTCTCCCTTGGGTGGCGTCACTCGAGTAGCAGGTGTTCCTTCGACCCCATTTCGTTTACAGTCGCCAAGTGCTATGGGCAAACAAGCCGCCGCGCGGATGCTCATCGCCGCGGCGTCGCCTACGAAGACATCAGAGTTTCAAAACTCCCCAAACCGAAACGAGCTGCTGACGAACATTATGTTTTCGCCGTCGCCGACGTCGCCGAGACTAAATAGGCATACGAATCGTGTGTTGGATATTGCTGACGAGCGGGGCACGCCATCCTTCATGCCGTATAATGCAATGCCGTATTCACCTGCTACTTCCGCCAACGCCACGACTCCAGACGCGAAGAAACGCAACGCGGCGCGGCGGATCATGCTCGCCGCTGCGGCGCGGAAAGCGAGCGAGTTTTCAAAGCGGGACGTCACAGACAAAATCCCAGCCACACTAACTGCCCATACAAACCCTACCTCGCCGGTTCCAAAAGCGTTGCCTTTCGAGTCCCTGATATCGCCAATCCCTGCGGTGGAGGAGGAGGTTTTCTTGCCGAAACATAAAACAGCGGATCGTCCTGTCGCGAAGCGCGGACTAGGCCAAGCTCTTGATGCGAACGCTGAGACGACTCCGAACGCTGTTGACGCTATTGATGTGGAGTTAAAAAAAACGAATGCAAACGAGAAAAACAACGCCGAGAACCTTGAAGTTGATTCGGTGTCGCCGGAACAAGTCGAAGAAGTGGCTTCAGAACCTGTACCAGTCGAGACGACTTCGACTGTGCCCGATGCTTTTGAGTTCCCAACCCCGGTTGCGCCGTCTGCGCGGATTTTAGCAACCGACGAGCTCGCGTACGAAACCGACGCGGGGTACGGAACTGCGATGGAGTCTGTGTTTTTGGGAGAGGTGGTTTTGGATACTGTCGGAGAGAATATTCAAGATCTTCAAGAGCTGGACACCGCACAGGAGGCGAGCCGCAGATTGGGTAATGACGACGAAAACCAAGTCAACTTAAGGGCGTATCGCAACGCCATCGAACGCGCCGCCATGTTGGCGATTCAACTGGAAGAAAAAGAGTGGAGTCGCGAGGCGCTTGAAGCGCGGGTCGTTGAAGCTGAACGAGTTGCGGAGGAGGCGTATTCGAAGACAAAATCCTCCAATACCGATCAACTCGCGCAGCTGAAGGAAGAGTTTGACCGGAACGGGTATTTAAGGCGGTTGTTGGCCAAGGCGGAACAGCGACGGCAAGAAGCGCGAGGACGCGAAAAGGAAGCGAGCATCCGATTGAACGCGTTGCAGAATAGTTTCAACCAACAAGCCGAGGATTCACAGATAAAGTTGGAGCGTTTGGAGGACGAAACACGGGGCACGCGACGTAGAATTCAAGCTGAAAAGCACCGTTCGAAAGCCCTGGAACACGCCCTGAGCTGCGCGAACGTTGAGCTCGCGGAGCATCACCGCCATCGGAAAGGCGCTTCCCAAATGCTCGGCATGGCACTCGCCGCGATTGTCGTGTTGACGCTGAGGATCGTCGCGGGGGGAAGGGGAGATTTGGGGAGAATGGCAACATCCACGGGTTGATCAACAGACACGTCCGCGCCGTCCAACACTCCTCCTCGATTACCTCCCCCGTACGAAGCTGGGTTCGGGCCGGCGGTGTGAGTACAGACTAATCGCTCATACGATTGTAATTTATGTAGCAAAGACAAAATCGTTTTTT
>TARA_B110000977_G_scaffold201103_1_pt1 | contig 18023 bp, 17 predicted proteins | sample TARA_B110000977 | Tara Oceans TARA_B110000977 (sample SAMEA4397798) | marine metagenome | biome: Polar Biome; feature: [SRF] surface water layer (ENVO:00010504); material: water (ENVO:00002006), including particulate matter (ENVO:01000060) such as... | depth 5 m | reverse complement strand
ATGCATACTTTCTATGGAGATGGTAGCGAAATTCCAGAAGAAGATATTGAACATGTGCGTGATCTTATTTGGAAAAACTTACAAGTAAATGCATGGCAAAAGGGTGATGTCCTGGCAATTGATAACGCTTCGGTCTCGCACGGACGCTTACCTTATAAGAATGAAGATCGGGAAATATTAGTCTGCTGGTCCTAATCTCAGGAAAAGCAGCAGCCAAGATCGATATCTAGACTGCACCTTTAGTAACCCGGAAAACCTGGCCCGCTCGTTGCTTGACACGATCATGTACGCAGGCGTTCCGCTGGCCCAACTGTTGGCCAACGCTGATTTTTCTCTGCCCTAGTTCACCGGGACGCGTGGAGGTCGTAAAGCAATGGTGCGGTGCATTTTCATATCGTCGATCGTGGCTGTCATTGGGGCCGGACATCAGCATATCCAACGTAAAGTGGTTGGCATTCGCGCCACTTGGATTTCAGGTCGAGATAGCGATGTGTAGGCGCCCATCACAGGCTAGCGCGACGGGTCACTATCCATCAGCATCCCCTTGCGTGCGCCACAAAAGGAGGTATGATTCAAACCAAGCAAGCGCTTGGTTTAGGCGATTCTACCGCCCTACTGCTGGAAAAATATAAGACTATCCATGAGCAATTCTGACGACTACCGCACACCGACGATTGATCGCGCCGCCCCGGTGCCGGACTTAGGCGATAAGCGTTTTGAGGGCAGCCGCTTCAGTTCACCCGAGTTTATGCACAGGGAATGGACTGAACTGTGGCGCAGAACCTGGAATATGGGGCCTAGGCTAGAAGAGCTGGCCGCACCGGGTGACTACGTGGTTCATAATCTAGGCACAGAGTCATTCATTTTTGTGCGCGGCGAGACCAGCGAAATTCGCGGCTTTTACAATGTCTGTCAACACCGCGGCAAGCGTATCATCTGCGACACCCGTGCAGGCAATGCCAGATTCTTCAAATGTGCTTTTCACGGCTGGTCTTATAATACCGACGGCAGCATCAAAGGTGTACCCGATCCCGAGACCTATCCACAGTTTAAAGACGGGATGCCACAAGACGAACTCTCGCTGAGTGAAATTAGCGTAGAAAGCTGGGGCGGCTGGCTGTGGTTCAATATTGACCGCAAGGCTGAACCGCTGCTGGACTATCTTGATGTATTGCCGGAGCACATCGCCCCTTATCGCATGGAAGACATGCGTATGTATGTAAACGCAACGTTCCTCTGGGACTGCAACTGGAAGGTAGCCGTTGACGCCTTCAATGAGAGCTACCACTTCCGTGGCATTCATCCGGAGATGACGCTGTGGTCTAACGGCGACGCAAAACTTGAACTGCTTGGCAAGCATAGCCGCATGATTAACGAGTACGGCGCGCCCAGTAAGCCGCATCGCGATACGCTAGAAATCTCAGAGCGCATGGCGGCCTACATGCGCTATTTCGGCCTTGACCCAGCGACATGGGAAGGTCCAGCAAAAAACGTGCGGCTGGCAAAACAACATATGAATCGCAAGCAGCAGTCAGAGTTAACCCACCTCCCCTACTCACAAATGACAGATGAGCAACTGTCCGACGTGTACCACTATTTTTACTTCCCCGGCGCCGCCCAGAATATTTTTCCAGAGGGCATCAACACCTTTCGCTATCGCCCTCATGAGTCTGACCCCAACAAATGCTATTACGACCTGATAATGATGGCACATTTCCCAGAGGGCACAGCACCGGAAAACGTCGAACATCAGCATTTTGATCACAAAGTTCAGTACGTAGACCTTTTAGACCCCGCAGTTGAAGTTGCCTCCTATATCCTACAGCAGGATGCTGACAACGTTCCAGAAGTCCAACAAGGGGTGCAGTCGGAGGGGTATAAAGGTATGTTCCTCGGAGACCAAGAAATACGGGTGCGCCACTTTCACAATATGATTGATCTTTATCTCAAGGGCGAAGAGCCGCGATAAGATGCGTCAAAGAACATTAGCTCACTAAAAAGCTAAACAATGGATACCTCACAATACGCTCGTGATAATGGGTACAGCGCAATGAAAATTGGCATCATGACGGGATCAGGATTCGACCCGTCCCCGACGCTTGCTGGAATGATCGAGAATGCCAAGCGCATAGAAAGCCTGGGGTTTCACAGTTTGTGGATGGCAACCATCTACAGCTACGACGCGCTAACCGCTCTAGCGGCCATTGGTCCGCACACACGACACATAGAGTTGGGCACAGCCGTGGTCGCTACACATGCGCGCCACCCAATGGCCATGGCGCAGCAAGCTTTAACTGTTTCGGCTGCTTGTTGCGGTAGATTCACACTCGGTATCGGATTGTCACATCGCTATGTCATCGAACAACAGATGGGACTGTCGTATGAGAAACCGGTGATGCATATGCGCGAATACTTGCAGATTCTTCGTCCCCTGCTTCAAGATAAGCAGGTTGATGTGCGAGGTGAGCTGTTCAGCACTCAAGTCAGTCTCGACATATCCGAAGCGCCGACGCCTCAGTTGGTTATTGGTGCGTTGGGACCCGCGATGCTAACACTGACTGGCGAGATGGCGGACGGTACGACTCTGTGGCTAACGGGCCCCAAAACAATTGCACAGCATACCATTCCGACCATTCGTGCCGCAGCAGACGCGACTGGGCGCAAGCCACCGCGTATTATCGCTGGCATGCCTGTCGTGCTAAGCGATGATGAAGCAGAGGCACGCCGCATGGTAGACAGGCAGTTGGGGCTGTATAAAGATATTCCCTCTTATCGCGCTATGCTCGATAGAGAGAATGCCGATGGCCCGGGTGACGTAGCCTTAGTAGGCAATAAAGCGCAGTTGCACGCGCAACTAAACCAACTCCGGGCTATTGGTGTTACCGATCTCAATGCGGTCCTGGTGAATGAAGACAGCAGCACCTACGAGGCAACACTCGGGTTTCTTGCGCAAGAGCTTGAGTATTTTGGCAGACGCGAGGACGTAACCAACTAATGAGCCAAGACAAACCTAAATCACGCTATTTTACCCCCGGCATTGACTCCGATTGTCCTCTGCCTGATCTCGGGCAGTCTCGCATCGAGACCAGCCGTTTCAGTTCCCCCGAATACAAGGATCGTGAATGGACACAGCTGTGGCGAAAAGTCTGGAACGTCGGCCCCAGAGTGGAAGAATTTGAACAAGCAGGCGACTTTGTCACGCATACGCTTGGCAAAGAATCCTTTCTCTTTGCTATGGGCAAAGACGAGAAAATTCGAGGGTTCTACAATGTATGTCAGCATCGCGGCAATGTTTTAGAAAATAATGAGCACTGCGGCAATCGAAAGTTCTTCCAGTGCCCTTTCCATGCTTGGAGCTACAACCTTGATGGCAGCATTAAGGGGGTCCCAAGCGCAAAAGATTTCCCACAGTTTGCAGACGGACTGCCCGAGGATGAATTGTCACTGCAACAGATAAGCGTTGATTTCTGGGGTGGTTTTGTCTTTTTTAAACTCGATTCAGGCGGTCCTGAGCTGCTCGAGTTTCTAGGTGAACTTGTTGATCAGTTAGCACCCTACCGCCTCGAAGATATGCGTCTATTTGAATATAAAACCTTTCTCTGGGATTCGAACTGGAAAGTCGCCTGCGATGCCTTCAATGAGACCTATCATTTTCGGGGCTTGCATCCGCAAATGCTAAAATGGGCTGACGAAAGAGCGCGCATTGAGTTAATGGGCGAACACAGCCGAATGATCAACAAATACGGTACAACCTCCTCACCCTACACCGGTGGGAGCGAAGTTTATCCCGAGTTAAAACAATGGTTATTGTATAACGGCATGGACCCAGAGGAGTATCAGGGTGCGCCAGAGGACACCTGGAAAGCAAAAGTCGAATTTGCACGCAGCATCCAGAACATGGAGGGCGTTACCGCGGCTTATGCTGACATGACAGATGAGCAACTGACGGATGTGTACCACTACTTTATTTTTCCTGGCTTTGCGATGAACGTATTCCCCGAAGGCATTAACGGGTTCCGTTATCGTCCCCATGAAACGGACCCACAAAAAATGTACTACGACCTGATTATGTTGGTGCACTATCCCGAAGGTGAGAAAATACCCTGCGAACACAAGTTTTTTAACGAAAAAGTCCGCTATGACACTGTGACAGACAATCCACTGTCGTATATTGTCACGGATGTACTGCAGCAGGACGCAGACAATGTCTCCGTCAATCAGCGCGGCTTAAAATCAGATGGTTTTAAGGGAATGCTACTGGGTGATCAGGAACTGCGGCTGCGCCACTTTCACAACACACTGGATAAATATCTTGGCAGCGACTAACTAGCATTAGGTAGTCGGCTGTTCATACTGGGTATGTCACGACTATTTAGCTCACCACGGACCATGGCGCGCAGTGATAACTGACCTCTATCGGGTATCAAGGTGTCAGTTTTTTTAAATCGGTGAAATACTGCGGCGACGGCCTGAGTTGGGGTCAGGCCTTCTTAGCGCGCTTCGATTAAACGTTTCTATTAAACGACGACGGGTATGCCGAGGGTCAATAACGTCATCAATACCGAAATCAGAAGCGGCATTCAGCGCATCTGTCTGTAAGCGAATGCCATCAATCATCGCCTGTCGAGACGCAGCGGGATCCTCTGAATCTTCGAACGTGCGTCGGTAAGCAACGTCTACTGCACCTTCAATCGACATGGCACAAATTTCAGCCGTGGGCCAAGCAAAGGACGCATTCGGATTAAACCCCCTACCACCGCCCATCGCATAATAGCCACCGCCGTATCCTTTGCGCAGCGTGATAGATACCAGCGGCACTGTTGCCTGTGCCATTTCATAGAATAGCCGTCCGCTGCGACGTCCAATGCCTGTATCCTCTGCTGCTGGACCGATCGCAATTCCGGGAACATCAATGAGTGACACTAACGGTAGGCCATAGGCATCGCATACCGCGATAAAGTGCGCGGCCTTCTCACAGGCCGCCGCATCCAACATACCGCCCTTGCGCAGTGGCTGATTCGCTATAAAACCGACTGGGCGTCCTCCTAGGCGTGCGAAAGCGGTAATAAGGTTACGCGCATATTGCGGCTTCAACTCGAACACACTGTCCCTATCCGCAATCAAATCAATAGCTCGACACATGTCATACACCTTGCGAGTATCTGCTGTGACCAATTCCAGCAGAGCATCCTCCATTCGGTCAACCGGGTCAGTACATTCAACAGCAGGCGGCTGCTCTCCTGCATTAGCGGGGAGGTAAGACAAGTAGCGGCGAATGATTGTCATGCATTCTTCTTCAGAATCAACCGCAAAATCTGCGATTCCTGTGCCACCCACCTGACGGCGTGTTCCTCCCAAATCTAACGCGTCAATCGTTTCACCCGTGCCCGCTTTGACCAACGCGGGCCCAGCCATGCCCATAGTGGACTTACCCTTAATCATGATAACGAGGTCAGCCATAGCCGCATACGCTGTGGGTCCAGCAAATCCCTGTCCCATAATCGCAGCGATAGACGGCACCCAGCCCGACAGTCGAGCCAGCTTGGCAAAGACCGGAGATGCCGCTGAAAAGTGTGCCGCATTCATGCCGTCCTGAATGCGATGACCTCCTCCTTCAAGCAGCATGACCACAGGACTGCCATCCTCAGCAGCACGATCGAGAAGGCGGCACATCTTACGGTCACCCACCGTACCGATACTGCCACCCAACACCGTATAGTCTTGCGATAGTAAGTGCAGTGGACGCTGACTAATCGTTCCACTTCCGCAGACCAGCCCATCAGCCGGCGCCTGCAGATTCAAACTTAAAGTATTGCTTCTATCGGGCTGCACCAATGCACCGGACTCAATAAAACTGCCCTGATCGAGCAACAGATCGATGCGCTCGCGTGCCGTTAGAGCGCTGTTCGCACGGCATTTTGCGACAGTCTCTGGGCGCGCCTGATCTGCCGTTGCTTGGCGCGCAGCTTCCACCTGCGCCAACTGATCCGCTGTCGTATTATCTTTACTCATAGCATTTTCTTCACTTTTAGCTGCTTCCTGACGCCGCCATTATTGGCCGATATTGTCGCGCCGAACGACAATCCCTGCAGTTTCACGATCCCAGGTCTGTGCTGTTACGCCCTCTGTCTTCAGCACATTTTTTCTAATTTTTTGGGTTGGGGTTTTTGGAAGCTCATCAATAACACGGATAAACCTCGGCAACATGAAATGCGCCATACGTGGTCGCAAAAACTCAAATAATTCAAGCGGATCGACACCCCCGCCGTCTATAGCGCTTACCACTACCATCACTTCATCCTCTCCAAACACACTCGGCACACCCACGGCCGCAGCCTCTGCGACACTGGGAAACGCCGTAATTTCATTCTCTATCTCAAATGACGATATGTTCTCTCCGCGGCGTCTTATCGCATCCTTAATCCGGTCGACGAAATAAAAATAGCCCTCTGCGTCGTAGCGAAATCCATCGCCGGTGTGGAACCAGCCATTTCGCCACGCCTCTGCTGTCGCCTCTGCGTCACTGTAATAGCCGTGGTTGAGTGACCAAGGCCGGTCGGATCTCACAATCAACTCGCCAGTCACGCCAGGAGCCACCTCACAGTCATTCTCATCAACCACCCGAACCTCTACTCCCGGCCGCACCTTGCCACAGGTGCCGCTCTTTTCGGGATAGGGTTCAGATACCAGTGGGCCTGAGATTTCAGTCATATTAAAACAGGTGCGTACTTCTACAGCATGGCGCTCGCCGATTGCTCTGCCGTCGTCGTTCCACGGAACGCAAAGCGCCTTTTTCAACGTATGATTTTTGTCATTTCTATCCGGAGGTCGCTTCAATAAAAAGGGAATCATTGCCGCAACCAGACAGGTAGAGGTAATCTCCCAATGCCGCACAGTGTCCCAAAATTCCTCAGTTTTAAAATGGGTATCAATAAAGCACGAACCGCCCCTTGCGAGAGTCATAATCACGTAAATAGTCCCTCCAGCATGAAACAACGGCATGTTGACCAGAGAACGGTCCTCTCCCGTAACATAGGGATGGGCCTCAGGACCCATCGAGTAGCCCTGCAGATAAGACGACAGTACGGCCTTAGACGGGCCAGTCGTGCCGGAGGTGTAAATGATGTATTGCGTGTCCCACGGCGCAACCTCCACGGGCATGGCCGTTAAGCCTACGTCTGCAATGAGCGCGTCGTGCCCATGTAGGTTCACTCCCACCCGATCGGCAAGCGTTGGGTCTACAGTATCAGAGTCTGTCACCAACACATCCTGTACCGGTGCAATGGCGATATCAGCAAGTCGATCCGTTAAATCACGGTGACAGATCAGAAGACGCGCATTCGCAAGTTGAATGACGTGCTGCAGCACCTTGCCTCTGAGAGCTACATTGATCGGAACATACACCGCGCCAAGGTAATTCAGTCCAAACCAGGTCAGCAAAGCCTCTTTATTGTTGGGCTGCCACGATAGGACATGATCCCCCTTACCTACACCGAGCGCTCGAAGTCCTGCGGCGGAGCGGCGCGTCATCTGCAGCGTTTGTGCCCAAGTCCACGTCTCGCCGCCGTAGAAAATCACCGCCACCTGATCAGCACGCTCCTTGGCCCAGTGCTCCAGCTGGTAGGGCAGTACGCATTCAGCGAAACTAGGAACACGAGGATCAAACACCATGCGGAAGCTCCAAGATCATGCGGTTACACCACCGTCCACTGTGTACGTTCCACCGGTAAGAAACGCCGCCTCCTCGCTGCATAGGTACGTCACCATACTCGCAACATCTGCCGGCTGAGCATATCGACCCATCGGTATCGTTTCTTCAACCAGCGAATGTGCAGTCGCAGGGTCATCCGGCATCATGCGCGCTTCAATAGAATTCATCATGCGTCCCGCCATCGCCGCAGGACACACTGCGTTAATCCGCACGTTATGTGGAGCCTGCTGAATAGCCACCGAGCGCGTGAGCCCGATCACGGCGAACTTGCTGGTGGAATAACTGGCGAGCGCTCCCACACCGGACAGCCCCGCCACGGAGGCCGTATTGACAATAGATCCTCCACCTGCGGCGCGCATCTCTGGCACCGCATATTTCATTCCCAGCAATACCCCACGCACATTCACCGCCATAACACGATCATAGTCAGCCACATCGCACTCGCTAATATCGCAAGACTCGCTTTCGATTCCCGCGTTGTTAAACAGTATATGCACTGCGCCATAGGTTTCGCGCGCTACGCGCACATAACTCGCCACCTGTTGCTCATCTGTGACATCAGCCTGCACACTAATACAGGCAGCGCCAGCTTTCTCGACGCTCAGCTGCGACTGAATCAGAGCTTTTTCATCGAAATCGACAAGCACCAGTTTCGCGCCGCATGCAGCGAAGCGTTGCGCCGTTGCCCGACCGATATCACCGGCCGCACCGGTAACGATAACAATTTTGTTCTCAAATCGAAGCGTCATTTTTTACTCCACTGCCCAGCTAGGTTTTCGCTTTTCCACAAAGGATGAAACACCCTCCCGGCCTTCGGCGCCAAGCATACAATCGGCAAATCCTTGCGCCGCGAGCTGCACCATTTCCTTCCTTGCAAGATGCTGGGTGGCTAACACGATATTTTTGGTGACAGCATTCGCACTAGGCGCGCAGCGTAAAACGCCGCTGCGGATTTCTTGCTCGATCGCGTTGAGCTCAGAAACATCAGAGGCGACATAATCCGCCAGCCCGAGCGCTACTGCCTCGGCTCCTTTAAATCGTGCGGCGGTCAGCATAAGCCTTCGTGCTGCGGCAAGACCGAGGCGCTGCACTATGAACGGCGCTATTTGCGCCGGCGGTATGCCTAACGTTGTTTCGGTTAATGCAAAACGGGCGTCAGCGGTGACAGCAACAACATCAGCACAGCAAACGATGCCGAGACCACCTGCCATTGCTGCACCCTCAACCAATATCACAATCACCTGGGGCATCTGATTAATAAGATCAAAGAGCTCTGCCGCTTCGACGCTTGCCTGCATCACATCGTCGCGAGTCTGTTCACCGCCTTGAAAATTGGATTTGAACGCTTTGAGGTCGCCTCCAGCACAAAATATTCCTCCGCTGCCGCGCAGAGTGATGCCTCTGTAGGCATTGCTTCCCCGGACACTTTCCAAAACTTGGCGCAGCTCACCGGTCAGCCCTTGAGACAGGGCGTTACGCGATTCAGGTTGATTGAACCAGATGGTCAACCAATCCTGCTGTTCCTCCAAGAGTAAAAATTGAGTTTTTGGCAGTGTCACAATACTGTTCTCCTGTTATGCGAGCTATCACATTCTAGCTATGCCGTAGCTATTTGGCCTCAATTTACGGCCCCCCGCTTCTAGGCAGGTTTCAATGGCAAATCCCAATACTTTGCGCGTATCTCTGGGGTCAATCATGCCCTGATCCAGCATACGGCCCGATGTGTAAAACGCGTCTGATTGGCTGTCAAAATACTGAATCAGATGTTCTTTTTGCGCCGTTAAGGCTGACTCATCAACTGTTTCCCCACGACGTTCAGCACTGGCCCGCATCACATGGTCCATTGTGGACGCAGCCTGCTCGCCACCCATAACACCGGTAATGGCACTAGGCCAAGTAAACAGAAAATCAGGCACAAACCCTAAGCCGCACATACCGTAATTTCCAGCACCAAAGCTAGCGCCTATGTAGAGCGTGAGGCGAGGTACCGAGATATTGGAGGCCGCCTGAATCATCTTAGAGCCATGCTTAATCATTCCAGCGCGCTCGTATTCTCGACCGACCATAAAGCCCGTCGTGTTACTCAGAAAAACAACCGGTATCTGCGCCTGATCACATAGCTGCATGAACTGTGCCGCCTTAGTTGCGCCCTGCGGATCTATGGGGCCGTTATTACCTATGATGCCGCAAGCGTGACCAAAAATAGCGCCCTGAATGCACACCGTACTGACACCGTAGCCAGCTTTAAAATCAGTAAAGTCGGAGCCATCCACAATCCGCGCAACCAATTCACGGACATCGTAGGGTTTGCGATAGTCCAACGGTATCAGACCTGCAATTTCATCCGGGTCGCAGTGCGGATCGCTATAGGCTTGCACAGATAGTTCAGGGCCACGGTCGTTCCAATTCAAATGCGTGATCAATTCGCGCGCGATCAGTAGCGCATGGCCATCACTTTCTGCGCTGTATTCCACCAATCCAGAGACAGTGGCATGCATATCCACACCCGCTAACTCCTCCTCGTCGGACACCTCACCAGTCGCCGCCTGCACCAGAGCCGAACCGCCCAGCGACGCGCGCCCGCGTCCTCGCACCGCGATCACGTAATCACTCATGCCGGGCATGTAGGCTCCGCCGGCCGTCGCCGGCCCATGCAGTATTGTAATGGTTGGAATGCCTGCGGCACTGAGCAAGGCATGGCGGTAAAACATTCCTCCAGCGTGTGCCCATGCTTCGACTTTATAGGCAAATAGATCAGCGCCAGCACTTTCCACTAAATGAATAAATGGCAACTTATGTCGTAGCGCGACATCTAGGGAAGCAGAGACTTTTTCGCCTGTGGTAGGCGTCGCCGCTCCCGCAGAAATACCGCTATCATCAACCATGATCATTACTCGCACACTGCTAACAAACCCTATACCGGTTATCACACTAGCACCGGGCACTGAGGAGGCACGGTCGTCGTCATCTACCAAATAGTTGGCCAGACCATAAAGCTCCAGAAAAGGCATTCCTGGGTCTAACAGGCGCTGCAAGCGTTCCCGTGGTGTGAGCTGACCACGCTCCTCAAAGCGAGCACGCCGTCTCTCTGATAACGCAGCTGAACGCTCGCGCAATACACCAAGGTTGTCCAGTAGACCGAGCATTTCACGGCGATTATCTGCAAACGCGTCTGAACGCTTATCCAGTCGAGAACGGAAATTATTCATAGCAGTAAACCCCCACTGGACTAGTCAACGGCCAGCCTGGCGATAACATCCCCTTCTTTGACTAGCTGATTCTCTTGCACGATGATCTCTATCAAGCGACAGTCCTCGGGTGCGCCAATTGGAATCTCCATTTTCATGCTTTCAATGATCAGTAGCGTGTCATCTTCGTGCAGAACTTGCCCCTCGCCGGCCACAAGGCGCCAGACCGTCCCGGTCACCTCGCTTTTCAACTCGATGACAGGCATTACGCTTTGCCATCTTTTTTACTGACGCTCTTCATATCCTCAAGGTCAGCCAGAATGGGTTTCCCAGTCGCCACAAGGGCGTTCCCGTGTCCTAACTGATGTATATCGAACGCTGCCTCAAGAGAACTTTGGTAACCCATAATATCTTGCGTGCGGTTAACAGCTCGCTTTGCCATCGCAAGACCAAAGGCCGGCTTTTTCGCAATGGATTGCGCCAGCGCCATGACTTCGCTGTCTAAGTCATCCAGCGGCACTACCCTATTCACCATCCCCAGCTGCTTCGCTGTGGGGGCATCGATAAAACTGCTGGTAAATAAAATCTCCTTGGCCTTGCGTGCGCCAAACTCCCACGTGTGGGCATGGTACTCAACGCCACCTATTCCCATAGCAACAACGGGGTCACTGAATCGCGCATTATCGGCCGCAATGATTAGATCACAGGGCCAGATCAACATCAGCCCGGCAGCAATACAGGCACCCTGCACCGCTGCAATGCTCGGCTTTGGGACATTGCGCCACTTAGTACAGTATCCCAAGAAGGTTGTGCTTTCGTAGGCATATAATGTCTCAACGACTTGAGGGTCATCCCAATCGACGTTGGTCACCTGCTCCATCGCCTTCTCGGAAATGTCGTGACCAGCGGAAAAATGTGGCCCGGCGGCATTAAGGACAATGACTTTGACCTGCTCATCTGCCGCAGCCTGCATCCACAACTCGTCTAGCCGCTGGAGCAGCTCTAGATCCTGAGCATTACGTTGCTTCGGACGATTCAGAGTGATCACGCCCACATTACCTTGAACTTCAAACAGTACCTTGTCTTCACTGCTCATAATCTTTACCTATTTTTTCGCGTAGTTGTTGTTTGAGAATTTTTCCGCTGGGATTTCTAGGAATGTCACTGATAAAATGAAAATATGCCGGCACCTTAAATCCCGCCAGCTGTTCTCTGCAGAAGGCGTTCAACTCTGCCGCTTCTACCTGTTCATTTTCCGCACAGACAAGAATTGCCAGCGGCACCTCACCCCATTTGGAGTGACTCACTCCAACCACTGCCGCATCGAAAATTACCGGATGGGTTGTTAGCACGTTTTCAATTTCGACCGGATAGATATTCTCTCCACCAGAAATAATTAGATCTTTTAGACGACCCACAATGGTCAGGTAGCCTTCTTTATCTAGCCGGCCCACATCGCCCGTATGCAACCAACCATCGCGAATTGTTGCAGCCGTGGCTGCGGCGTCGTTCCAATAACCCTGCATTATTTGAGGCCCCTGTGCGAGTATCTCTCCCGCCTCCCCAGGAGGCAAACCTCTGCCATTCGGGCTAACCACTTTAATTTTGGTATTAAATGCCGCACGACCACAGGCGTTTAGTATCTCTGGTTTATCTTGTAGCGCGCGACGATGATCAGAGGCTGACAACATGGCAACAATTGAGTTAGTTTCCGTCTGCCCATAGCCCTGAGTGAAATCGCATTGGAAAATCTTAATCGCTTGTCTTAGGAGTGGCACAGAAATGGGGGACGCGCCATAGTAGATCAATCGTAATTCAGGGAACGCCATCCGATCAAGCCCTGGCACGGTATCGATAATCATCTGCAACATTACAGGCACCAGCGTGACAGCAGCGATTGGCCGCTCCGCCAGTGTTTTAACGACCCGCGTTGAATCGTATTCGCGATGGATGACGAGTGTCAGTCCCTGCATCAGGCCGGTGTATGCAATCATAATGCCGGCCGCGTGATACATCGGAGCTACCAATAGGAACTCATCGCCCGCCATAAAAGTGAACTCAGAGGCCATAGCAGTCTGATAAACGTTACTGATGATATTGCTATGCGACAACAGAACACCCTTGGGCAGACCCGTTGTGCCGCTGGTATACATTTGAGACATTACATCATCGGCAGTCACTTCCGTGCGTTCGTTGCTCTGCACAGAGGCCTCGAGCCATTGATCAAAGCGGGGATAGTCATCATGCTCCCCAAATAGGCATACGGACGCTAGCTCCGGACAAAGCGGGTCGACGTCCGCGATCAAGTCGTTATCACAAAACAGCAGCTTGGCCGTCGCATCTTGCGCGATATAGGCGGCCTCCTCGGGTGTGAGTCGGTAGTTGATCCCAACCGGCACCACGCCCAAGCGAGCACAGGCGATATAAAGGAAGAAAAAATCTATAGAGTTCTTGCCCAGCAGGCCAATACGATCACCTTTTTTTAGTCCCTCCGCTGCCATTCTGCTGGCAATGGTATTCACGCGATCGCGTGACTCGCCAAATGTCAGCGAAGTTTCATCTTGGATAACAAAGGGAATCGCCCCATGCACTCGCGCGTGGTAATCGAGAAAATCATCAAGACGCTGACACAACATTAGCGCGTATCCGTCTCGAGGTAGTCATAAATAACCTCACCGTGGTCGAGAAGAATATCGCCGACACTATAGACGGAACTGACAATATTTTTAATAGGAATATCACCCAGCGGATTCGCATTAGTTGAACGAAGATGAAGATCAGCCTCCCCCTCCCATATTTCTTTACGATGGTCATTGCGCACACGACAGGTGTTGATCTGACGCACGTCAAAGCCATCGCCACTTACTGCGGGAATTGACTTCAGTAGAAAGTGTTCCCGGTCATAAGCAGGACTTGGTTCAACAGCCCGCTGAATATCCATATTCATTTCAATAATGTTGGTTCCACCGTCTGACACACTGGCGGAAACGCTGCTGTCATCGCGATTGAACGACACGTCACCACGGAACTTAGGGAAGCCCCAGAGTTCGCGACCGGATGTCAGCAACTCCACTTCATCAAGATATAAGACCGGCAGATACGTCCCCCGTCGCTCTCCTAGGCTAACAGGGATCATAATGCCGGCCTCACCATAGCTGACCACCTTGGGCTCAATCACGTGCAGCCAGCCTATATAGACCACCAGAGTATTGTCTTCATTCACGATCATGGGCTCTGGAACCAAAGCGCGCAGATAATCCTCAGCCACCTCGAGCCTTAACGTAAGCATCTGGTTGTCCCGATACTGATAGGGCGGAAATGCATAAGGCGGAGGATCAACACTCAGGCAGGTTCCGCTAAAGTCGTAGGTTTTATTCATGTCTGCGTCGCTCACGAAAAGAATTCACTGCTAACACGAGGCGCCTCCGTCCAGGATAAGTGCGTGACCTGTCATAAATGAAGACTGTCCACTCGCCATCCAGGCCACTGCATCGGCGACCTCTTCGACCCTTCCAAGCCTACCCAACGGGTGCATTTTCAAGACTTTTCGGGCAATACGTTCATCACTCATGAAACTACGTTCGGCAATATCAGTGTCGATCACGCCAGGACATATCGCATTGATGCGAATGCCGACAGCGGCGTATTCTCGGGCGGCAGTTTTCGTCATCCCGATAATGCCGTGCTTACTCGCCGTATAGGCAGAACCCATCATTTCATTTGCGCCCAGACCGGCAATGGAAGACATATTGATAATGACGCCGGCCTCAGCCATATCGGGTAATTCATACTTCATGCAGCGCCACACCCCTTTCAGGTTCGTATCAATGACTGCATCAAACACCGCTTCGTCGTAATCCGCCGTTGGTGTAAAAGGCGTACCCTCTATACCCGCATTGTTTACCGCTACGTCGATAGCCCCGAATGCGTTAGTGGCGGATTGCACTAATGCCAGCACAGACTGCGAATCAGTAACGTCTGCGAAGATAAACGTTGCATTACCACCGCTGGCTTTGATCTCTTCAACAACTGCCTTACCCGTTTCCTCGCGCCGAGCCGCTACAACAACATTTGCGCCTTCGCGCGCCAGACGAAGTGCAATACCACGTCCGATACCACTGCTCGCCCCCACCACAAGCGCGTGTTTGTCATTAAGAAGTGCCATTAGTCGATTGTGCCCCCAACGCAGGCGAGCTTTAGCGTTTGCCTTGACAATTCCTCAAGTGAAAGTGCTCCGCGAAAGTCGTACCAGGTACTGGTCCAATGAATAGCGCCCGCCAATAGGCGGCGTAGCACGAAGGTATCACCGGCAATTAAACCCGATGCTTGTGCCTCAGCTAGAACATCCATCCAGAGCTGCTCGTAAATCGCCCGATGGTCGAGAATGTCATGCTGGTTTGTCTCACAAAGGCTGCGCCATTCCGTTATCAGAAGGGACATCATGGCGGTGGTATCGTCCCCTACCGTAAACTGCAATTCACTGTGTATACAGGCGCGTAAACGCGCCTCGACACCGTTTGCCGACTCAATGGCGGCACGAAGCTCTCCAGTAAAATAGATAAGGGCCTCACTCATCACTGCCTTCAGAATATCTTCCTTGGATGAGAAGTGATGAAAAATACTGCCTGACTGTATACCGACTGCAGCGCCGATATCTCTTACCGTGGTTCGTTCATAGCCCTTCTCACGGAAAAGTTGCGCGGCACAATCCAGCAGCCGCTGCCGCGGGCCGCCAGTGCTTGTAAGCGCTGTGCCGTCAAATGCACGATCGGGCTGTGGCATCAGGTACTCCTCTATCACCAGTCTCTGCAAGGAAAGCGGATCAAAATGCGCCAGAAGACAAAAACAGCGAATTTCTCTCAACCAAGCGCTTGCTTGGTTGAGAATGTTACGCCAAAATCAACAAACTGCAACCGGTGATCCACAATCACCTTCTTGGGCACATTACTCGAGGGGATATCGCACAGCATGAAACTGTCGGAACAACACCACGCGTTACAGGGCACGTTACGGAGTTTTATTCGCTCTGAAATCAATCCCCATGCGGATGAATGGGAAAAGGCCGGCTTTACACCCATGCATGGGTTGATGAAGAAAATGGGCGCGCTTGGGTTGCTTGGCATCGACAAACCCGAGGCCTTCGGTGGTCTTGGGCTGGACTACAGTTTCGCCATGATGGCGAATGAGACTCTGGGGGAAGTGGACTCTGCCGGTGTCAAACTTGGAATCGACGTGCAAACGTCAATGGCGACTCCGGCTCTCGCACGTTTCGGTAGTGATGATTTGTGTGAAGAGTTTCTACGCCCAGCCATTTCCGGTGACAGCGTGTGCTCGATTGCAGTCAGTGAGGTCAGCGGCGGCTCCGATGTTGCAGCAATCACCACCAAAGCTCGCAAAGACGGCAGCGACTACCTCGTCAGCGGCAGCAAAATGTGGATTACCAACGCCACTCAGGCAGACTGGATATGCCTACTGGTGAATACCTCTGACGACGGTCCGCATCGCAATAAATCGCTGCTTATTGTCCCCACCAACCTGCCGGGTTTTTCCGTTTCCAGCAAGCTGGAGAAACTTGGCATGCGCTCTTCAGACACGGCACAGATATTTCTCGATGAGGTGCGCATACCGCAGCGTCACCGGATTGGCGAGGAAGGCATGGGCTTCAGCTATCAAATGCAGCAATTCCAAGAGGAACGACTCTCCTGTATCAGCAACTTACGTCCACTCGAAATCGCTATTGAGCGCACGATTGAATACTGTCGAGAGCGTCATGTATTCGGAAAGCCGGTACTAGACAATCAAGTCGTGCACTTCCGACTGGCGGAATTGCAAACAGAAATTGAAGCGACGCGTGCACTCTTTTACCGCGCATCTGACGCCTATATCGACGGCAATGATGTCACCCAACTAGCCTCCATGGCAAAACTCAAAGTTGGTCGACTAAGCCGCGAGGTGGCAGACGCCTGCCTTCAATACTGGGGTGGGCAGGGCTTTATGTGGGATAACCCGATTTCGAGGCTGTATCGAGACGGAAGATTAGTCTCCATAGGCGGCGGGACAGATGAGATTATGCTGAACATCATCGCCAAAGGTATGGGCACTTTACCCCGTTAGCTAAACTGGAGCCTAAGCTCAGTCGGGTCAGGCTCTCAAGGTGGCCACTGCAATGATGCCTCTTGTCGGTCAGACAGAAGACTATGCAACGTGAAGTCGTTGGTTGCGTTGTATCATCCGCTATCGATATGGCCTTTGGGGAAATAGGCTGCTTACATATTGGCTCGGCTGATCGCGAAGGGATCTTCTCTCGCAGGCCGTTTATACGGCCGATACTTCAACGGATTTTAGACCCAACCTCAGTTGCGCGTTACTTGAGGTCCTTCACCCAGTCCCAGGCTTTGTACATCACAAATCCTGCTACCGCTATAGCAAGGAGGACGAGGATTCCGTATGCAATGAACTCCACCATAATCTCGCTCAATTAATTAGCTAGCGAACCCTAAACACACCGTAGCATGCCGAAAGCAGACCGATAGGGCCATTATAAACTAATAGACCCTGTAATGCGTGGTGGTCGAGCGAGAGACTAAACATAAGACTTAGACAGACCTCTTTCGCACACCAATGGCTTGTTATCTGTTAGATCTTATATTTGAAACTACCGTTTCTGCATTTGCATTGCGAGCAGCTGCCGCAACCTCTTTCGTTACAACAGTTTTACCTATAGGTGAAATAGACATTCCTGCTAGCTTCAAATGCTGTAATGCAAATGGAATTCCAATAATAGTTACAAAACAAGCAATAGCCGAAAAAACATGACCTAACGCTAACCAGAACCCAGCAAAAATGAACCAGATAATATTACCTATCATTCCCAAACCACCGGCACCAATGTCTTCAGATAAGGTTAATTCATCACGAGCTATAGCTTCTTTACCAAATGGGAAAAAGGAAAAGCCAGCGATAACAAAACAAGACCTTCCCCAAGGGATACCTACAATACTAATAAAGGCTAAAGGCCCAAAGAAGCACCAGGCTAACCCCATAATTATTCCATCAAATATAAACCAAACACATAATGCCGCAAACAATGGCACGCGTTAGCGCGTTCGCCTTGCTTTGTCTTG
>TARA_B110000977_G_scaffold183078_1_pt1 | contig 18029 bp, 17 predicted proteins | sample TARA_B110000977 | Tara Oceans TARA_B110000977 (sample SAMEA4397798) | marine metagenome | biome: Polar Biome; feature: [SRF] surface water layer (ENVO:00010504); material: water (ENVO:00002006), including particulate matter (ENVO:01000060) such as... | depth 5 m | reverse complement strand
TGAAAACCTGGCGTCCTAACCGATAGACGAAGGGACCGCACTTGGTGTCGCGTATTTAGGAGACACTTGTGATCGACGCAAGCAGAAACTTATCAAAATGTGCGTTGATTTTTCAGCTGGCAGGTGAAGCGTCTTCGAGACGCAGTTGTGGGCTTTGACGTCCTTGCCATGTGTTGATTTCAAGCCGCCCCGCCAGATGGAATTTCGCCCCGCCATGGTTTTGCAGCATCGGGCCGAGGGGCCCATCCATCGCACCAAAACAAATCGAATCAACGCGGGCGGAAATTCCGTCCCCGAATGTGATCTTGAGGTGGTTGGCCCCGACGACTTTGGTGAAGTGAATCGTGCAATCCGGAAACACGAAGCGGGGGGCAGGGGCACCCGCACCAAAAGGGCCAGCCTGTTCGATAACCTCGATCAGCTCAACCGTGGCGGCACCGGGCATAAGCAGCCCGTCCACCTTTAGATCAGACGGCCCAATGTCACCTGCGCCTTGCTTACCGAGCAGTTCGGACAGGCGCGCCATAGCCGCGTCGACCTTGTCACGCGCCACGGTCAGACCAGCGGCCATTTTGTGCCCACCGCCCTTGATCAAAAGACCCTCAGACGCGCAGCGTTGGATCGCGGCGCCTAAATCAATGCCGCTGACACTGCGCCCAGATCCTTTACCAATATCCCCGTCTAGCCCGATGACAATCGCGGGGCGATTGGTGGCTTCTTTCAGGCGCGACGCGACAATGCCGACGACGCCCGGATGCCAGCCCTCACCAGCGGCCCAAACAAGGGGGGCATCGGTGCCGCGCGCTTCGGCCTGTTCAATCGCCATGTCGCGCACGGTTGTTTCAATCTCGCGGCGCTCAGTGTTGAGCTCATCAAGGCGTTCGGCCATGCTGGTGGCTTCGCGCGGATCGGTGGTGGCCAACAGGCGCGCGCCAAGGTCGGCCTTGCCGATCCGTCCACCTGCGTTGACCCGCGGCCCAAGCAGGAATCCGAGGTGATATGACGAGGGCGCGGTGTCCATGCGCGACACATCCGCAAGCGCCACCAGTCCGACCCGCTGACGTCGCGCCATAACGGTCAAACCCTGGCGCACAAACGCGCGGTTCACGCCAATCAGCGGCGCCACGTCCGCCACAGTGCCAAGGGCGACAAGATCAAGCATCGCCATAAGGTCGGGCGTCTTCTGTCCCGCCTCGCGCAGTTGGCGATTTGCCTCAACCAGCGTCAAGAACACGACACCCGCGGCGCAAAGGTGTGCAAGATCGCCGATTTCATCCTGTCTGTTCGGATTTACGACAGCCAGTGCAGCGGGCAGGGTTTCGCCACCCAAGTGGTGATCTAGCACGACGACGTCAGCCCCTTTGGCGGCTTCAATCGGGTCATGGGACAGGGTGCCGCAATCCACGCAGACGATCAGGTCATGGTCGCGCGCAAGGGCAGACATTGCCTCATCGTTGGGGCCATATCCTTCGTCGATACGGTCTGGCACATAAAGTGTTGGGGTCACGCCAAACCCACGCAGCCAGTCGATCAAAAGGGCGGCCGATGTGCCACCGTCCACGTCATAATCGGCAAAGATCGCGATCCGCTGGTTATTGCGCGCGGCCATAACAATACGCGCCGCCGCAGGTTCCATATCGCGCATGGATCGTGGGTCCGGCATCAAATCGCGCAAGGTTGGGGCCAAAAATGCTGCGGCATCCGGTGCGGCGACACCGCGGCGCACCAAAGTGCGACAGACCGGCGCCGGCAATCCGGTGTCTTGTTCCATGGCTTGCGCCAAACGGTCATCTTCACCAGACGGCCCAACCCAGCGTCGACTCGTGGCCGATCCTTCGACATTCAAGAAGGCGCGCGCGATATGTGGTGTATCAGTCATCACGGACTACCATATGGCGCAGCCATCAGATTCGCCACGCCCCATTGTCAAAAGACGACTAATCTTAAGATTGCCCACAACGCGTAGCGTGATTGGCCCTACGGAGTTTTCGGGTTTTGGGTAATGACGCGGGCGGTAAGCGCCAATGCGGTCAGGATGAACACCCCGATGACAACGGCCACGGTCAGGATCGCGGCGATGTCGTCATAGGGAAATGTGCCTGCATTGGTGGTCGACACAGCGCCAGCCGCAAGGGCCGACGCAAAGACCAAACGCCCCACAAAGCTTTTGAGGGACAGCCATGTCGCGCGGCTGTCATCGGGCAATAGGGGTTGGATTTGCCCAAGAATAAAGGGGCGGGACAGGGCGTCGGGCACCATGCGCAGCAGCAAGAACACCAATACAATCGCGCTGTCTGTCAGGGCCATGACGCCGCTGATTGCGATTTGTAATGTAAATGCCCCAAGCAACAACATGGGCAGGCCCAAAGCCGCGCGCAGCTTTAACGCAAACAAGGATGCGACCACGGAAATGACCATCATCAATGCCGTGACAGCACCACTGACCAAGGGCGCAGAGGCGGCAAACCCTGCGCCATCCAGTGCCTCAAGGATAAAGGGTTGGCCAAAGACGAACGGCAAATGGCTGAACCCGTACATCGCAACGGTGAGCGCAAAGAACCACAGCAGCACCGGATTGCGGAAGGCATCGCCCAAATGTGTGACCCGCAGCAATTCAGATCCTTCGGCGGACGGGGATGTGCGCGGCGGTTCAACCATAAGAAACGTCACCCAAATCAGCCCGATCATCGCAATGGCCCCTGCAACGAAAGGCATACGCGGATCAATCAACGCCATCGCGCCACCCGTGATGGCAGACAGCGCGAGCGCGGCGAAGGAATAGCGCCAGGCGACGACTTCTTGGGCTTCGATTTCGTCGGTCCTGTCTGATGCGGCAAGGCTTTCATATAGCATCGCTTCGTCCGTACCACTTGCGAACGCACCGCCCATTCCGATCAGGGTTTGTGCGATTGCGAACGTTATAAAACTGTCCCCGACGGCAAGGCACACGGCCCCCGCGAAGGCCGCAAAAGCGCTTGCGATCAGGGTTTTACGCCGCCCAAACTTATCGGACATGTAGCCTGAGGGAACTTCCAGTATGGTCGTTGAGACGTCATAAACGGCGTACAGCAAGATCGCTTCGGACGCGGACAGCACGTCTTGAAAGTACAAAAACCACATGGCCTGCCAGAAGATCAGGCTGCGCAAAAAGCGTGACCAACGGTAGAGGGTAATGTTGCGTTCAATGGCTTGCATTACCAAGACCCTAACAGGTCGCGCCCTGAATGCTATTTAACTTCTTCGATGCGGATCGCGACGGGATCACCCTGCACGACGGTTGTTTTGGCCATTGATTGAAGGGCCTCGTCCAGTGCGGAGCGTGTGACTTTGTGGGTCACGATCAGCACAGGTGCTGCGGTGTCTTGGTGGCCGTATTGGCGCATCCGGTCGATCGATACGCCCGCATCGCCAAGCACGGCGGCGACTTTGGCCAAGGCACCCGGTTGGTCGACCAGCTGCATGCGCAGATAATACGGCGCGGGCACGGCGGCCTTGGCAGGCTTTGCGACTTTCAGCGTTGTTGCAGGCTGGCCGAACGTCGGCAGGCGCAAACCACGGGCGATGTCGATGATATCTGACAACACCGCTGATGCGGTCGGGCCCATGCCCGCACCCGCACCACGCAAAACGATCTGCCCCACAGCGTCGCCTTCGATCACCACCATATTGGTGCCACCGTCCAACTGACCGAGGGGGGAATTGTCCGGCACAAGGCAGGGCGACATGCGTTGCTCCAAACCACGGCCCGTCATCTGCGCCACGCCAAGCAATTTGATACGATAGCCCATGTCGGCGGCGGTATCGATGTCTTCTAGGGTGATGTTCTGGATTCCCTCAAGTTCAACCGCGTCGAAATCGACCTGCGTGCCAAACGCCACAGACGACAACAGCGCGAGCTTGTGGCCCGCATCAATCCCGCCAACGTCCAAGTTTGGATCAGCCTCAAGATAGCCGAGCTTGTCGGCTTCTGCGAACAGAGCGTTATATCCCTGACGGGTCGCCTGCATCTGGGTGAGGATATAGTTACAGGTACCATTCATCACGCCCATGACGCGGGTGATGTCATTGCCAGCAAGACCTTCGGTCAGGGCCTTCATCACCGGAATACCGCCCGCCACTGCGGCCTCATAACGGATCACGGTGCCCGCGGCTTCGGCTGCGATTGCAAGGGCCTGACCGTGGTGGGCGAGCATGGCTTTGTTTGCTGTAACCACGTCTTTGCCAGCCTTGATCGCGGCTTCGGTTGCGTCTTTGGCGGGGCCTTCGTCGCCGCCCATCAGTTCTACGAAGACATCCACATCGTCACGTTTGGCAAGCGCGACAGGATCATCTTCCCAAGCGTAATCACACAGCGGCACGCCGCGATCTTTGTCTTTAGAACGTGCGGAGACGGCGGAAATTGTGATTTTGCGACCTGTGCGGGCCTCGAGCAATGCCGATTGCTGGCGCACGATGCGCACGACGCCTACACCAACGGTTCCGAGGCCAGCGACGCCGAGGCGAAGGGGAGATGTCATACTGCGTATCCTTAAATCTGGCCTGAATCTGGCCTAAAATTGGGTTGAGCGGGTGTTAGCCTGTCAGTGCGCAGACTTCAACGCACGCCGCGCAGCATTCTTGTGCGCACCGCTGCCGGAATGACCGGACCGCGCAGACGTGCCGCGCGTGCATTGAGAGTGACGATCCGTGGTGCCACGTCGGCTGCGGTTGTGGTTGCTGTTGCGGTGTTGGAATTGATCTGGGCGATCAGCGGCGCAAGATCAGGAAACGGCGCGTTGGCCAACGCAGGGGCAACCGTGCCGTCAAGCGCGGGGAACTGCGTGCAGGCGGGCAACACGATCAGAAGGGCAAAGACGAGGCGCATGGGTGTGTCCAACAAGGTCACCTAATCATAGTGGGGCAGCTTGGGGCGGGCAAGAGACGACGGAGCGGCTGCGCCGCCCCTGATTTTTAGTGGATGTGGAAAGGTCGCAGCATCGCGGTCGGGTTTGGAGTTTTACTGAGCATGTCGGATGCCTCCAGCGGGGATATTTGAAACACAAAGATCGCAGGTGTCGCGTTTGGCGCAGACGTGTCGTAGATCGCGCGAAAGATTTGAGAAAACAGGAGCGTTTCATGAAGGTTGGATTTGTAGGTTTGGGATCGGTGGGCGGTAAGCTTGCGGGGTCTGTGTTGCGCAATGGCTTTGAACTGGTGGTTCATGATTTGGATGCCGATTCCGTCGCGGGATTTGTTGCGCGCGGCGCGCAAGATGGCGGGTCGCCAGCGCAGTTAATGGACATGTGCGATGTTGTGATCACGTGTTTGCCCTCCCCTGCGGCGTGTTCTGCGGTTGTCGAAGCGATGTTGCCGTCAGTGCGCGCGGGTAAAATCTGGCTTGAGATGTCGACCACGGACGCGGATGAAGTTCAGCGATTGGCCGCCGCAGTTCAGGATGCGGGTGGTCTTGCTGTTGATTGCCCCGTGTCCGGTGGCTGCCACCGTGCCGCGACGGGCAACATTTCGATCTTTGCGGGCTGTGATCGCGACACATTCGACGCTGTTTTGCCGATCCTGACCACGCTGGGGCGGCGGGTTTTGCACACAGGGCCCGTCGGGTCGGCGAGTACATTGAAGGTGATGACCAATTATCTTGCCACGGCGAACCTGTTGTCGGTGTGTGAAGCCATGGTGACGATGAAGGCTGCTGGAATGGATATGGCCACGACCTATGAGGCGATTAAAATTTCAAGCGGGACGTCGTTTGTTCATGAAACCGAAAGTCAGGTGATCCTGAATGGAAGTCGCGACATCGGGTTTTCCATGGGGCTGGTGAAAAAGGATATCGGGTTTTTCCAGCAGATTGCCGAGGACCACAATGTGCCGCTTGAAATCAGCCCGATGATGGTGGAAATCTTTGAAGAAGGCATCGCGCGCTATGGGTTTGATGCGCAATCAGACGATATCATCAAGCGCCTTGAGGAAACAACCGGCCTGTCCATTACAGCGCCCGGTTTTCCAGCCGAAATGGTGGATGATGAGCCCGAGGAGCTAGGATACGAAGTGCACCCGCCGCGCTAGTCGCTTTCCAAGCCTTCTTTGATTGGCTAGAGGGGCTGTAACCAAGGGGGATGCGCGCGTGCAAAACGAAGACGTGATTGTGACATTGCAGGCATCGGCGATGCGTCGCTATTTTGCCTATGGCGCGGTATTTATACTTGGTGCCATGCTGATTTTGTTGGCGTTCGTGCAGCCGCCGGCGTTCGGGTGGCAAGTGTTTTTGATCGCGCTCGGGGCTGGGACCTTGGTCGTGGCAGAACGATTGCGCCGCGCGACGATGCTTGGGCTTATCATGACAGAAACTGATTTGCGCGACACAAGCGGGCAAATTTTGACGACATTGGGCAACATCAAATCAGTCGATCGCGGCGCCTTTGCCTTTAAGCCATCGAATGGATTTGTTCTGCGTCTTCATAAAAGCGCACCGCGCGTTTGGGCGCCGGGTCTGTGGTGGCGTTTCAGCACACGGATTGGGGTCGGCGGTGTCACACCCGCCGGTCCGGCCAAATACATGGCGGAACAGATTGCTTTGCGCGTTAAGGCTTAACTGTCGAGAGGACAGATGCGGCCCGCGTCCTTGTTGTTGTGGCTGTAGCAAAGGCCCTGCCCGAAACGTGGGCGCGTGAAGATCATGTCTTCGAACGTGAAATTCTCAATACCGATCAAGAACTTTGGTTCGTAGTCGACCGACGTCTGCACGAAAATCAGGCGTTCAAGGTTCGGCATAACGGGGATTTGGTCCGCATCCATGCCTATCTCGATCCGCTCACCAAAGTCTACACTCGATCCGCCACCTTTGGTGCGGGACCAAATGACAGTGTGTTCGTCATCTTCTTCTACGTATTGAACGATCCTGACGCGCAGGCGGGTCAAATTAGGTGAATTGGTCAAAAAGCGGTGCAAATTTCACGTGTGGGTCATCAATCGCTTCATATTAACCTTCCCTGACAAATCGCAAGCCGGACCTATCGCTTCAATCGACGATGTTTAGACCATCACGGAATGTCAGAATCAGGGTGAAATGGGGCGAAATTTCGTTAACGCGTCGCTGATTATGCGACAGTCCGCACTGTCGGAGTCGGATTGTAAATTAAATGGGGACAATAGCGGCTGGCCGGCGAAAAGCAGGCCTCTGCACAAGGATCAACAGGTTAACGAAATCTGCACATTTTTTCCTCATTTCGATACCTGAGCCACGAATCGTGGTTAGCTGACGTCATGTCGCGCCAACGGGTGGCGACGAAGATGTCTAGAAAGGACTTCCAATGAGCGATCCTAACGCCCCATCCTTCGAGCCATCATTCCGCGAAAGCGTTGATATTATGTTCAACCGTGCAGTTGCGTTGATGGATCTTCCGCCGGGGCTCGAGGAAAAAATTCGCGTGTGTAACGCCACTTATACCGTCCGGTTTGGTGTGCGCCTGCGCGGTAAGATCGAAACGTTCACGGGGTATCGGTCAGTGCATTCCGAACACATGGAGCCCGTCAAAGGCGGTATCCGCTTTTCCCTTGGCGTTAACCAAAACGAGGTTGAAGCCCTTGCCGCATTGATGAGCTATAAATGCGCTTTGGTGGAAACGCCGTTTGGGGGATCAAAGGGTGGGTTGTGCATCGATCCGCGTGCTTGGGACGATGACGAGATGGAAAAAATCACCCGTCGTTTCGCCTATGAACTGATCAAACGTGACCTTATCAATCCGTCCCAAAACGTCCCCGCTCCTGACATGGGAACGGGAGAACGTGAAATGGCGTGGATTGCGGATCAATACAAACGCATGAACACAACAGATATCAATGGTGCAGCCTGTGTGACGGGTAAGCCGATCAATGCGGGTGGTATTCAGGGCCGCGTCGAGGCGACGGGACGGGGCGTGCAGTACGCCCTGCAAGAATTCTTCCGCCATCCTGAAGATATAAAAGCGGCTGGCCTAAGCGGCACACTGGATGGCAAACGCATTGTGGTGCAGGGACTTGGCAATGTGGGCTATCACGCCGGCAAATTCCTGAGCAAAGAAGATGGTAGCATCATCACGGGCATCATTGAGCGTGACGGCGCGCTGACGGACGCTGGTGGCCTTGACGTGGAAGCAGTGCACAAATGGATCGCCAAAAATGGCGGCATCAAAGATTACCCCGGTGCGACCTATGTCAAAGACGGCGCCAAGGTGCTTGAGCTGGACTGTGATATCCTGATTCCTGCCGCACTTGAGGGCGTGATCAACATGGGTAACGCCGCCAACGTCAAAGCCCCGTTGATTATTGAAGCGGCGAACGGCCCCGTGACCGCTGGCGCGGACGAGTTTTTGCGCGAAAAAGGCTGTGTCATTATCCCTGATATGTACGCCAACGCGGGTGGTGTGACGGTGTCCTACTTTGAATGGGTCAAAAACCTTAGCCACATCCGGTTTGGTCGTATGCAGCGGCGTCAGGAAGAAGCGCGCCACGAATTGATCGTCGGCGAATTGCAGCGGCTGTCCGAACACCTTGGTGATCAATGGTCAATGACACCCAATTTCAAACAGAAGTATCTACGCGGTGCGGGGGAGTTGGAACTGGTGCGTTCGGGCCTCGATGACACGATGCGCACAGCCTATCAGGCGATGCGGGAGGTCTGGCACAGCCGCGACGATGTCCATGATTTGCGGACTGCGGCCTACCTCGTGTCGATCGGGCGCATCGCGAGCAGTTATAAAGCCAAGGGCCTTTAAGCAGCCAACACTTTTTGTGTGGAACTGAATGATCCTTTGAAGCGTTTGAAATACAATCTGACGCATCAAAGGATCCTCGTACATGGACGAAATCGACGCAAATCCCAGCCTGATCTTTGATCGTATTGATGCTTGGCTAGACGGATTTTTCAAACTTCTTCCGAATATCGGTGTCGCGATCGTCGTCGCAGTTCTGTTTTGGGTCGCTGCGTCCGTTGTTGGCGGGATCATCCGGCGGTCTGCATAACGGAGCGACCGCGAAAGTCTTGGCGAAGTTGGCGGATCACTTGTGCGCTGGTCCTTGGTTGTCTTGGGCTTTATGTTGGCGGCGACCGTCGTCGTTCCAACGCTTATGCCCGGTGATTTGATTGTGGGCCTTGGTATCGGATCCGTTGCGATTGGCTTCGCGTTCAAGGATATTTTGCAAAACATGCTGGCAGGCGTGCTCATTTTGTTGCGTCAACCCTTTGAGGTTGGCGACCAGATTGTATCGGGTGGACATGAGGGTACAGTCGAAAAGATCGAAACCCGTGCCACCTTAATCAAAACTTATGACGGTCGCCGCGTGGTTGTTCCAAACTGCGACATTTACATCAGCGCCGTCATCGTCAACACAGCCTTTGATATCTGCCGCAGCCGGTATGACATTGGCATTGGATGCAACGATGACTGGCAAAAAGACCATCGTTTGATGCTTGACGCCGCATCCGGCGTGGACGGAGTGCTGTCAGATCCTGCGCCTGAAACTATACCAATGGAGCTTGGCAACAGCGCAAATGTGGTGCGTCTGCGCTGGTGGACGAAATCCGACCGCGCCAGCCAAATCCATACCTTCGGGGATGTACTGCAAGCGGCCTATATCGCATTGGATGAGGCCGGGATCGACATGCCATACCCAACACAAGTGCACCTGTTCCACGATCAGACCGAAGACTGGGATGGCGACCGCGCCCGTCAAAGCGAAGGTTGGCCCAAATCGCCCGGTGAAAAACTGAAGCCTCGCGCTGCGCGTGTCAAGCAATCAACGTCTGATCGACAAGTTGCGTCGTGACCTACCCAGTAATTGTCGATTTGTGACATTGCGTTGACCCGTTAGCGCGATAGATTGGCCTAAAGCAAGGGGACGTCTGATGGGTTACTCCGCATTAAAGATTTTCAAAGAAGGGCTGTTTGGCCAAAAAGGGTGGAAGCCCGTTTGGCGCAATCCCGAACCAAAGCCCGAATATGATGTAATCATCATTGGCGGTGGTGGCCATGGTTTGTCGACGGCCTATTACCTTGCAAAGGAACACGGGATCACCAATGTGGCCGTGCTTGAAAAGGGATATCTGGGCGGCGGCAATGTGGGGCGCAACACAACGATTGTACGCGCCAATTACCTTCTTCCGGGCAATTCTGAATTCTATTCCCATTCGCTGAAATTGTGGGAAGGGATGGAACAGGACCTGAACTACAACACGATGATGTCCCAGCGCGGGATCATCAATTTGTTTCATTCAGATGGTCAGCGCGATGCCTTTGCGCGGCGCGGCAATGCGATGATCAATCAAGGCGATGATGCGATCCTACTGGACCGTGATGGCGTGAAAGACATGCTGCCGATGATTGATTACGACAATGTGCGGTTTCCAATTTACGGCGGATTGTATCATCCGCGTGGCGGCACGGCGCGCCATGATGCGGTTGCGTGGGGCTATGCGCGCGGCGCAGATCAGCGCGGCGTTGATTTGATCCAGAACTGTGAAGTCACGGGCATCGATATCGAAGGCGGTGTCGTGCGCGGGGTGCAGACCAGCCGCGGTGCGATCCGTGCCAAAAAGGTAGCGATTGTTGTGGCCGGGCGATCTGGCCAAGTCGCGGCAATGGCGGGGATGCGGTTGCCCATTGAGAGCCATGTGTTGCAGGCCTTTGTCACCGAAGGGGTCAAACCGATCCTAGATAATGTCGTTTCATTTGGGATGGGCCACTTTTATATCAGCCAATCCGACAAGGGCGGGCTGGTGTTTGGCGGTGATCTTGATTTTTATGCCTCCTATGCGGCGCGTGGAAATCTGCCGATGGCCGAACATGTAACGGACGCGGCGATGACGTTGATGCCATCGATTGGCAAGGCGCGTGTGTTGCGATCATGGGGCGGGATCATGGACATGTCATCTGACGGATCGCCGATCATCGATAAAACGCAGACTGACGGGCTCTACCTCAATTGCGGGTGGTGTTATGGCGGCTTTAAGGCCGTGCCGGGGTCAGGGTTCAGCTATGCCCATTTGATCGCAAAAGATGTCCATCACGAACCCGCAAGTAAGTTCCGATTGGATCGTTTCCGCACTGGACGTGGTCTGATGGACGAAGAGGGCACCGGCTCTCAACACAATCTACACTAGGATTTAGATATGCGCCTGCCATGCCCTTTGTGCGGTGAACGTGATCGCCGCGAATTTTATTACCAAGGTCACGCCACGATGCTGGACCGTCCGGCGCGCGACGCTGGGATCGACGCGTGGGACGATTACCTGCACAACCGCGACAACATCGCCGGTGAGGTCGAGGATTTGTGGCATCATGAGGCTGGGTGCGGGGCGTGGATCAAAGTGACCCGCAACACCGTCACCCACGAAGTGTCGGGCGCAAAACTGGTGAACGGAGCACGCAAATGAGGGTCGCTGGCAAGGGTCTGAACGCGCATGGTGCGCCCGTTACGTTCACATTTGATGGCACCACATTTGAGGGACGCGAGGGGGATACTCTCGCGGCGGCGCTGCTTGCAAATGATGTACGTCTTGTTGGGCGGTCGTTCAAATACCACCGACCCCGTGGGATATTGACCGCCGGATCGGAGGAGCCGAATGCGCTGGTGACGATGGGCACGGATGCGGCGCAAGACCCCAACATTCGTGCTACCACGCAGGAAATCTACGACGGGCTTGCGGCGCGATCCCAGAATGCGTGGCCGTCGCTTAACCGTGATGTTATGGCCGTCAATGATCTGCTGTCGCCATTCCTAAGTGCTGGATTTTACTACAAAACCTTCATGTGGCCGAAGTCGTTTTGGGAAAAGGTGTATGAACCGATCATCCGCCGTGCTGCGGGCCTTGGCGCGCTGTCGGGGGCTACAAATGAAGACACTTACGAAAAGGCGTTTGCCCATTGCGATGTGTTGATCATTGGCGCTGGGCCTGCGGGTTTGATGGCCGCACTTACGGCGGCGCGGTCTGGTGCTGATGTGATTTTAGCTGACGAAGACAGCCAAATGGGTGGCCGTTTGTTGGCTGAAACCTATGACGTTGACGGGCATGCTGGCGCAGATTGGGCGGCCGGTATCGTGGAGGACCTGCGCGGCATGGCCAATGTGCGGTTGATGACGCGCACGACCGTCACCGGCGCTTACGATCAAGGCACATATGGCGCACTTGAATTGGTGAACCATCACAGAACGCCGAACGCAGCGGTCCCGCGGGAATGTTTCTGGCGGATCGTTGCGAAACGGTCGATCTTATGTGCCGGTGCGCTTGAACGTCCCATCGCGTTTCCGAACAATGATCGCCCCGGCATCATGACAGCGGGGGCCGTTCGCACCTATCTGAATCGTTGGGGCGTGGCCCCTGGCAAGTCGGTGACGGTTTTTGCCAACAATGATGATGCCCACCGCACGGCCGTTGATCTGGTTGACGCCGGCGTGACAGTGGCGGGCGTCATCGACAGCCGTGCAGATGCGCCGCAGTTTGGCGACTACCCTGTCTTCAAATCCGGCCTTGTGATTGCCACCAAAGGGCGGCTTGGCCTTGAAAGCATCACGGTTCAACACAGTGGCGGTACACGAGACATCCGCACGGATTGTCTTGCGATGTCAGGGGGGTGGAACCCAACCGTGCATCTAACCTGTCATATGAACGGGCGTCCAACTTGGGACGATGATATCCTCAGCTTTGTGCCCACGGACGGGTCCATTCCGGGGATGAGCGTTGCAGGTGCCGCAAGCGGTGTTTTTTCAACCCACGGCTGCCTTGAAAGCGGAATAAAGATCGCCCGCGAAGTCGTGCTTGAGCTTGGTTTGACGGCGGGTGACATCGACATGCCAAGTGCGGACGACAGTGCCTACCGGATTGAACCGCTGTGGCAGGTTGAAGGGAAGGGGCGCAAATGGCTCGACTTTCAAAACGATGTGCATGTGAAGGATATCAACCTCGCCGCACAAGAAAACTTCCGCTCTGTTGAGCATATGAAGCGCTACACAACGCAAGGCATGGCAACGGATCAGGGCAAGAATTCCAATGTGTCCGCTTTGGCTGTTTTGGCCGATGCAACGGGGCGTGGCATTCCTGAAACGGGCACGACGACGTTCCGCCCGCCGTATGTCCCTGTGTCAATTGGCGCGATGGGGGCAGGGGCGCAGGGGCATGGATTTGCGCCAGAACGCCATATGACATCACATCACGCTACGCTTGATCGTGGTGCCCCGATGATCGAAGCGGGTCTTTGGTATCGCCCGAGTTACTTCCCCAAAACGGGTGAAACAACGTGGCTTGAAAGCTGTAATCGCGAAGTGAACATGGTGCGCAATACGGTCGGAATTTGCGATGTCAGCACGCTTGGCAAGATTGATATTCAGGGGCCCGATGCGGCCGCGTTTCTGGATTTTGTGTACTGCAATACATTTTTGACGCTGAAAGAAAATCGTGTGCGTTACGGCCTGATGTTGCGTGAAGATGGCTATGTGATGGATGACGGGACCACCGCGCGACTGGGTCCGAACCAGTATGTGATGACGACGACGACAGCGGCGGCAGGACAGGTGATGAAGCACCTCGATTGGGTGAGCCAAGCGCTGCGTCCTGATCTTGATGTGCGGTTTGGATCCGTCACAGAACAATGGGCGCAATTTGCAGTTGCGGGGCCAAAGTCACGTGATTTGGTCAATTCGATCCTAGATCAGGGCATTGATGGCGAAAGCTGGCCGTTCATGGCGTGCGGCGATGTGCAAATATCGGGTGTTGCCGGGCGCTTGTTCCGCATCTCATTTTCGGGCGAACATGCGTATGAAATTGCGGTGCCTTCGCGATATGGTGCATCGCTGTTTCGCCAATTGTGCGCGCAGGCTGAGGCCATGGGCGGCGGCGTTTACGGGATGGAAGCCCTCAACGTGTTGCGCATTGAAAAAGGGTTCATCACGCACTCTGAAATTCATGGGCGGGTGAATGCGGCGGACATCGGGTTTGGCCGTATGGTCAGCCAAAAGAAAGACTGTATCGGGAATACGGCGTCCCAACGGCCAGACGTGGTGGGCGGTGAACGTGAACAACTTGTCGGGCTGAAACCTATTGATCCTAAGGGGAAATTGACCGCTGGGGCGCATTTGTTTGTGGACGGTGCGGACGCGGTTCGGGTGAACGATCAGGGGTATGTGACGTCGGTGTGTTATTCGCCGACTTTGGGTCATGACCTTGCGTTGGGGTTCCTGCTTGATGGGCACAACAGGCATGGTGAAACGGTGCAGCTGGTCGATCATCTGCGCGGTGTTGAAACGGTGTGCGAGGTCTGCCACCCCGTGTTTCTTGACCCAGACAACACCCGCGCAAAGGAGACGTCCAATGGTTAAACTTATTGCCAACACGCCTTGTGGGGATTTGCTGCCACGCGCAATCGGCACCGTGTCCTTGGACGAGGTGATCGTGGATCAGATCACATTTGTGGCACCTTTCAATGGCCAACAAAAGGCTGTGTCCGATGCACTGAAGGCCGCAATCGGGATCGGTTTCCCCGCGCCGAACCGCTGCATCGGGACAGGCCCGCGCGCAATGTGGTGCGGCATGGGCCAAGCATTGGTGATGGGCGCGTCCTGTCCGGACCTCGCGGCGCAATGCGTGGATCAGTCAGACGCTTGGGCGATCGTAAAAGTCCACGGCGTGGATGCGGCGGCGGTGCTGGCGCGATTGACGCCCCTTGATCTGCGCGCGTCCGAGTTCAAACGCGGCCACACGGCCCGCACGCTGATCGGACATATGACGGGCGGGATTACACGCTTTGGTGCACAGTCGTTCGAGGTCATGGTGATGCGATCTATGGCCGCCACGCTGGTGCATGAATTGACGCAAGCCGCTGAAAACATGCATGGGCGTGAGGCGTCACTTCGATAAAAGACCGGCATCTGGTGGGCTGACTTTTGTCAAAACCGACGCTTGGGTGATTTGCCCGATCTTTTGGCCCCCATCCGTCACATCAAGCGCACCGTATTGCGCCAACTGATCAATAACGTCGCTGACGGCTGTTTCAGCATCGACGCTTTCCGTCGTGTTAGCAGTGGCTTTTGCGGTAAGCTTGGCCATCCAGCCGCTGTCGGGTTCGGCCGTGTTTTGCGCCATGACATCACGGGCGCGCAACACGCCAAGTGGATTCATATTCGCCACAAATTCAGCGACATAGCCATTTGCAGGGTTGCTGAAAATATCACGCGGTGTGCCGCATTGCACGATCCGCCCGCCTTCCATGATCGCGATGCGATTTCCAATTTTGAAGGCTTCATCAAGATCGTGGGACACGAAAATAATCGTGCGGTTCAGGCGTTTTTGCAGATCAAGAAGTTCGTCCTGAAGGCGGGTGCGGATCAGGGGGTCAAGGGCGCTGAACGGTTCATCCATGAGTAAAATTGGGGCGTCGGTGACAAATGCACGCGCAAGGCCGACGCGTTGTTGCATGCCGCCCGACAATTCCCCCACGAGGGCCGTTGCGCGATCTGACAGACCGACAAGTTCAAGTTGTTCATCGACCTTTGCGCGCAAGTCAGCCTTCGCCATCCCACTAAGTTCCAGTCCCAAACCAACATTATCGCGCACGGTGCGCCATGGCAGCAAACCGAACTGTTGGAACACCATCGACACACATTCGCGTCGCAAACGGCGCAATTCCCCCGCCGGGGCAGAACCGACGTCGCAAGACCAATCACCATCGTGGACAGTCACGCCCCCGCGCACCACAGGGTTCAAACCATTCACCGCGCGCAGCAATGTTGATTTGCCAGACCCGGACAGCCCCATGAGAACCAGAATTTCCCCGGCTTCCACATCAAGAGAACAATTATGAACGCCCAAAACCTGCCCCGTGGCGGTTTGGATTTCGGCGCGGTCTTTTCCATCGTCCATCATCGGCAGGGCGCTGCTTGGTGCGTTGCCAAAGACAATCGACACGTTCTTGAATTCAACAGCTTTCATTATTTCGACCCCACCCGCAACATGCGATCTAGCATGATTGCAACGACCACGATGACCAATCCGGATTCAAATCCCTTTGCCGCGTTCACGGTATTCAGCGCGCGGACCACTGGAACGCCCAACCCATCCGCGCCCACAAGCGCTGCGATCACGACCATGGACAGTGATAACATGATGGTCTGGTTCAATCCGGCCATGATTTGCGGCAGGGCTGACGGCAGTTCAACCTTCAGCAGTTTTTGCCGCTTCGTTGCGCCAAAGGCGTCTGCCGCTTCAAGCAGTTCTTTGGGCGTAGAGGACACGCCAAGTTGCGTCAGACGGATCGGGGCGGGCAGCACGAAGATGACAGTCGCAACCAATCCGGGAACCATGCCGATACCGAAAAAAACAATCGCGGGAATGAGGTAAACGAAGGTTGGTAGTGTTTGCATCAGGTCCAAGACGGGGCGCATCCAAGCGTAAAGACGAGGTCTATGTGCGGCTGCGATGCCGATGGGAACACCGACGCCCATGCACACAACGCAGGCCGACAGAACGAGGGTCAGGCTCTCTGTGGTTTCTTCCCAATAATCTTGGTTCAGGATGAACAAGAAGCCAAAGGCGATCAGCAGACAAGGTTTCCAGCTGCGTTGCATCGCCCATGTCAGGGCGACGAAAGCGGCGATCACAAACATGGGATGGGGTGTTTGAAGGATCCACAAAATGCCGTCAATCAGGGCCTCCATCGCGTCGGCCATACCGTCAAAGAACACGCGGCCCCGCTTTTCAAGCCATTCAAAACCGGCCTCAGCCACATCGCCTACGGGGATTTTAGTGTCAGTCAGCCAGTTCACGCCACTATCCTTTTTGCCAAGTAAAAAGGGCCGCCCAATGTGGCGGCCCTTTCAGTCGTTGGTATCGTTTACATGTCCATCGCGGCTTTGACGGCCTCAGCGGCGTCGCCACCGTCCAGTGCTGTCACACCGTCAAGCCATCCCATAACCACGTCCATGTTCGCCGCCATCCAAGCGGTCGCAGCGACGTCCGGATCCGTGCCGTCATTCAGGATCGCGCCCATGATTTCGTTTTCCATGGCCAGCGTGAATTCAAGGTTTGTCAGCAGCGCGCCGACGTTGGGGCAGGTGTCAACGTAGCCAGCGGATGTGTTCGTGAACACGGTCGCGCCGCCAAGATTCGGGCCAAACCAATCATCGCCATCGGTCAGGTAGGTCATGTCGTAGTTGGCGTTCATCGGGTGGGGTTCCCAGCCGAGGAAGACGACAGGTTCGTCACGTTCGGACGCGCGGCCCACTTGCGCGAGCATCCCAGCTTCTGAGGATTCGACGACTTCGATTGCATCTGCATCGAGGCCGAATGCGCCGGATTCGATCATCTCGATGATCAGGCGGTTGCCGTCGTTGCCCGCTTCGATCCCGTAAATTTTGCCTTCAAGCGCGTCCGCATTGGCAGCGATTGCGTCAAATGATGTAATTCCAAGTGCGGCACCAGCGGCGTTCGTGGCGAGCGTGTATTTCGCGCCCTCAAGGTTTGCGCGGACCGTATCAACGGTGCCAGCTTCGCGGTAGGCGGCAATATCGCCTTCCATTGTTGGCATCCAGTTGCCCAGAAACACGTCGATGTCACCTTCCGCCATGGACGAGTAAGTCACTGGAACGGATAGAACTTTGATGTCGGTTTCATAACCGAGCGCTTGCAGAACCACTGTTGTGGCGGCGGTTGTCGCGGTGATGTCTGTCCAGCCGACGTCGGAAAACGTGACAGTGCCGCAGTTCGCGTGGCCGTCCGCTGCGACACCCGTGGCAGCACAGATAGCGAGGATTGAGATTGTGGATTTCATGAGTAGTCTCCCAGTTGGCTTTTTGTTGATTGACGAGTCAATAAAGAACAATTTATCGTCGCTTGGCAACAGTCGTGAGGAAATGATGCCAAAGCTTGGAATGGAGCCTATACGCCGCGCGGCCTTGGTTAAAGCCACCATTGATGTGATCGGCGCGCAAGGATCGCTGGATGTGACGGTCAGTCAGATCGCAAAGCAGGCGGGCATGTCGTCTGCGTTGGCGCATCACTACTTTGGCGG
>TARA_B110000977_G_scaffold199264_1_pt1 | contig 18034 bp, 3 predicted proteins | sample TARA_B110000977 | Tara Oceans TARA_B110000977 (sample SAMEA4397798) | marine metagenome | biome: Polar Biome; feature: [SRF] surface water layer (ENVO:00010504); material: water (ENVO:00002006), including particulate matter (ENVO:01000060) such as... | depth 5 m | reverse complement strand
AGCCACGCGGTCGCGCGCCGCCGCCGAAGCCCGGGCGTGCGAGTCGGACCAAGCCGCTTGCGACGCGCGGGAAGAAGCCCGAGCGGCGAGGGCTGAGAGCGCGCGTCGCGTGGCCGCCGCTGATGCCGCACGGCGTCACGCGGAACGCATCTCGGAAACGGCGAAAGCGGCTGCGTCGGTTGCCACTGGTGAAGCGACGAAAGCCAAGCGAGACGCCGAACGCGCGGTTGCGACGCTTGACGAGCGCGCGGTGCAACTTCGCATCTTGACCGAAACCGTCGAGGCACTGCAAGCGAGCGCGGGGTCGGGTGACCGGGAGCAGAAGATCGTGACCCTGGCGGCGCAGGCTGCTACCGCCCGGGCGTCAGAAGCCGCATTGGAACGTCGGTGCGCAGAGCTATCCCAAGAAGCCTCCTCGCGCGTCGCCCGGGTCAACGATTTGGAGCAGACACTTTCCGCGGCGGAGCTTTCCGCGAACGCCGCGGATGTACGGGCGGACGCCGCCGAGAAGCGCGAATCGAGCGCGCGCGAGGAACGCGCGGCGGCGAGAGAGGAAACCTCCGCCAGGGTCGAGGAGGCTGCAGCGCTTGCGCGACAAGTGGACACCGCCACGGATGCACGGGCGTCCGCTGAAGCACGTGAAGCCGCCGCACGACAAGCCCTGGAACAGCAACACCAGCGCCACGTCGAGCAACTGCACCATGAACGCGAAGCTGCGAACGACCGACTGCGGAAAGCCGCCGACGACGCCGCGCGTGCCGCGGGGGTGGTTGGCATCGTGGGTGTTGCCACGTATGGCAACGCGTTTACATCGACGATCGTGACAAAAGATGAGCTCGTAGAGGCTGCGAACAACGCCGCTGCGATTCGCGAAAGGATCGAGAGACACTTACGAGACGTCGCGGATTCTGTTAAATCCCTGTTGCGCTCCAAAACGCAAAAAGGCGAAGACAAGGAAAACAAGCCGAGTAAAAAAGGGTTACCGCAACGAGGCACAGGGGCGTCCTTCCCGGCACCAAACAATATCACAGTGTCTATGTCAACTGATGAAGGTACTGACAATCGTCAAATTTCCAACGCGTGGGCGCTCGCGGTGCTGCAGCGCTTGCGGCAGCTCGTGCTGGAAGCTGAACGCGACATCGGGCGCGCGACTTCGGCGGCGAGAACCGCGGCGGCGGGCGAGAGTGCGGCGCACAGGCGCGCTGCCGCCGCCGAGGCTGCGCTGGACGCGAGAACAGCGGCTTGGGAGGAAGCCACCGCGGCTGCGACGGCGGCGGAGGAGCAGGCAGCGCGACGCGAGGCGGTCGGTGCGCGGTGCGCAGAAGAAAGAGCAAGACACGCGTACGCCCGGGTGGAGAAACTCGAAGACGCGTTGGCGTCGGCGACGCGGCAGCTGACTGACAAAAACGCCGAGGCGACAAAAGAGCGCCGCGCCGCCAAGGATGCCACGCGACGCGCCGAGACTTTAGCGCGAAGAGCTCGAGTCGCCGAAGCAGACGCCGCCGCGGCGAAGCAAGCTGCTCTCGCTGCTGCTGAGGAGTTGGAGGGCTCGCCCAACGGCGGCGACGCCGTGCGCGACCTTAAGGCGTACTTTGAATCCGAAGTCGTGGGACGAATGATTCTCGGTGACGAAAACAAAACAAACGACGCTTCAGAAAATGTCCGACTGGTGGGCGTCACCCGGGAGCTTTGCGCCGCGAAGCTCACCGAGCGGAGCTTATTAGCCTCGCTGGCGGCGAACCGGCGACGAGCGGACGCCGCCGCGGTGCACGCGGTGGAGCTTCGCGGATCGCTGGATGTTGCGGAACAGAGACTCGCGGAGGTGACTCGCGCTTTGGCGGACAACGCGGGCGATGCCGAAAACGAAGCGGGCTCAGAACTCGCCGCTCGGCTTTCACGAGAAGCGCACACCGCCCGGGAAGAGACGCTTCGTCTCAGGGCGCGCGTCTCTGAGCTCGAACTCGAGTGCGCCGAGCTCGCGGGCGCCCGGGAAGCCGCTGCGGCGGCCGCGAAGGCGGCACGGGAGGGTGCTCGTGCGGAAATCGCCGCCGCCGCCGCGCGCGACAACGAAGCCTTCGCCGCAAAGGCGGCTTCGCTTCGCCGCGACGCCGAAGCGGAGCGCGACGCGTTGCGCGCATCTCTCCGCGAGGCGCAGTCACGCGCGCAGACCGCACGCGCGGAGACTGTGGCGATGATTGCCGAGGGTGGTGGCGGTCCTGAAGACAGTGGTTCCACCAAGCCGCAGTGGAGGGGATCTCCCGCGGTCGCCGCCTCTGAAGCGCAGGCCAGGGCGGAGAAGGCTGAGCAAAAGCTGAACAAAGCGAAAAGGCTCGTTGTGGAGCTTAAAGATGAGCTCAAATTGAAGGATGGGGTTGTGGAGCAACTGCGCAGGGCGTTCGGTGCGCTGGACGTGTCTGCTGGTGTACCTGCTAAGCGCGGGGGTAAACGAAACACCGACGCGCCTGACCCGGCGGTACTCGCAGCCTCGGCGGTGGCGACGTCCGCAGGGTCCAACGCAGCGCTCGGCCGGCGGTTGGTGGAAGCGCGGCTGGCAGAAGCGGACTCTTTGCGCAAGCTGAAAATCACCGCGCACGCCGAGGCGGAATACCGTGCGATGGTGGCTGACCGAGACTCAAAACTCGTGGAACTTGAATGCAAGCTGCGAGACGCGGGGCGGGACATATTGGCGGGCGTGACGCAGGTGACGGGCAGTACTTCGGGAGGTGTTGCGTCAAGTGGAAGCGCCGCGCCTCACCACCAAAAATCGCAACCGACTTCGCGCACGGCTACGCCCCGGACGACGCCCCGCGCGACGCCCACGAAACCCGCGTTCAAGCCTCCTGGTACGACTTCAAAAGCAGCAGCTGCTGCGACGGAGGGCAAGGACGGTGCGAACGCCAAGGGCAAGAGCATCGCGCAGCTCGCCGCCGCATCCGCCGCGGCCCGGCGCGGTTTGATGCCCCCGTCTGTATCGTCTTCCGAAGACGAAGTGACTGCGTCGTTGGAGCTGGCGGCGGATGCTTCGTACCACGACACGCATCACGGCGCTTACATCCACAGCGCGCCTGCTTCGCCTCGCGTTTACGAACACGTTTCACCGGAAGTCGCCGCATCTGGCGACATTGCGAGCGCGTTGGCTTTGGAATCGGAACTCGTGCGTTTAAGGGTCAAGTGCCAACGCGCCGACGCCGAAGTCGAGCGGCTCACCGCGGAGCTCGACGCGTTCAAGGCGCACGCCCCCGAACCAGAGGAGATGGACGCGCTGAGGGATGAATCTAACGCGTTGAGGGAACGCATCGCCGTGCTTGCCAGTGTAGACGGGGCCACAAGCCCTGAAGAGCTTCAGAGTGATATCCACGCGGCGGTGGTTTCCGCGGCGACGGCGCTTTCCGGGGGGAACACGCACTTTACGCAAAAGCCCAAGCCCGGAACCGCCGCCGCGGCGACGGAGCAGCTGATCGGCGCGTTGCGTGAAACCAGGAACGAGCTGTTCCGGGCGAAGCAAGAGCTGCGAGACGCGTCGCGCAGCTTACGTGAAAAAGGCAAAGAGAAGAGCGCGGCTGATTCAGCCGAGGAATCGCGACGAGACGTGATTCGCGAGCTCACGCAACGCGCGTCGACGTTGGGTAGGGACAAAGCGGAACTCATGGACGAGCGAGACAAGCTGCGCGAACGGTGCCGCGCGCTGAGGAAAGAAAGAGATAATGCGAATGGTGATGACCAAGCAGAAAACGTACCAGGAATGTACACCACGCATATTTCATCGACGGCAAATCGCGACGCCACCACTCAAGCCGGCCCCGCGCGTGGCGACGCCGGCGCGCTGGTGGACGCTACTGCGCTTGGAGAGGTGCTCCGGCAACGCGTGGCGGGCGTAGAAAGAGCCGCGGCGTATTCTCTTCGGCGCGCGAAATCACAATCAGGCGGTGACGTCGCGGAAGCTGCAACCGAGGCAAACGCGCTCGCAGTGGATGCCGCGGCGTTGAGGGCTACTGTAGAGGCTTTATGTTCAACAGAAATCAGAGACGAAAACCTATCACCCACGGAGATGGTTACCGCTGCGGCCGTCGCGGCGATGCGAGCCATGCCGGACGCGCCTGTTGTGCACCACGTCATGCCAAGCGTGGTCGTGTCCGCGATGGTCACCGCCCCTTTGGTTGCAGACCCTAATGTCATTGACGCCCCGATGGCATGGGTAGCCAAACAAACCAAGGACGCGGCGACTGACGTTGAATGCTTGGCTGTGATGAGAGATGTTGGTGTGGACGCGTTGACGCTGACATCTGTAGCACGCTCCGGACCAGACGCCAAGGACGACCCGGAAGTCGTCATCGCCGCACCTCGGGACCAAGGCACGTCACCTGGCATAGGCGAACGCGTGCGGAGCGTTTCGGTTGGCGTCGGGATTGGTGGACGGAGCTCAATTCCGCCCCCGGGAGAGATGTTCCCTCCTGAAACCAGGGAGACTGGAGTTGATCCTGTTCCAATCACCCTCGACACCGCGACGTCGCCCAAAATGTCAACCGCTCAATTCAAACATGATATGACCGCGGTGGCGGAGCGAGACGCTCTGGCTAAGAAAGTTTTTGAATTTGAGCAAACAGAAACGCACTTGAAAGAGAAGAGCGAAAAGTGGAAGGTGCGGTGTGAGAGTTTACGATTAGAACTGGCTAAGACGATGGAGAAGACGTCGTTGGCGGAACAGGAAGTGACTTCTCTTCGGGAACAGTTGGCCAAGACTGAGTCGCACGAAAAACAACGCGCGGTTAAAATCGACGCCGCGGCGAACGGCGCGTTTCACACAGACGCCCCGCTGCCCTCGACTCGCGAGGCGATCGTGGCTGCGCTGTCCTCTGTGAGTGTGCAGGCCCGAGACGCGGTGGCCTCCGCGGATGCGCTGCGCCTCGAACTCAACGCCAGGGAGGAGGAACACGCGCGCGCCGTGTCGGCGACGCGCACGGCGATCAGAAACCTGCGAGGCTCATCACCCGCTGACCGTGCGGCGTACCTAGAAGCGCTGCGCATAAGCACGGACAACGCCGCTTCTCGCAGGCGCGAGCGCGAGGGAGGGGGTGGAGATGTACTTCGAAGGGCTTTGAATGGTGGTGGTGGGAACTCACAGACTACTGCTCCGTCCAAAGCCTCCACCGCGGCGCTCGCCAAGCACAAGCTCGCAGAAGAAAACGCGGATGCGCTGTTGGAGCGCGTTTTGGCCACGGAGACTCGTTTAGAGCGCGCGGTGGCGTCCACGGCGACTGCGCTGGCGGTAGCGGAGCAAGGCGCTCGGCGACTCGGCGACCGGTTGGACAAGGAGGCGCAGGTCATCGCGAGCCGAGTGGAGGAAACCGACCGCGTGTGCGCCGTGGCGATCGCGAAGTGCGAGGTGACTATAAATAGCACGGAGGAGCGGGGAAAGAAAGCGCGGTGGGGACACGTCACGCGGTGTGCTCGGTACCGAGACTTGCTCCGAAAACTGCTGGACGAGCACAAACAGGATCGAACGGATTTCACGACCGCACTGGCGGAGGCGGAGGCGAAGATAAGCGCGCTGGAGCAGCAGAAACGGAGGGGTAAGAGTAGCGTTTCAAACCCGATTTTCGCCAAAGGTGACGGGACGGAAATTTTATCTGATTCCGTCGGGTACATCTCGGACGTCTCGCCGCCCAAACGCCGACGCGGTTTACACGAAAAGGAATCACTCGTGGAGGGACGCGTTTCCGTCGCGGTTGCGGAGATTGAGAAGAGAAGATTGGAGCATGGCAGAGTTCGGCGTGCGACGAAGCCTCCTCCTGCGTCTGTGAGTTCCGCTGGGTCGGATTTCGACGTGGGAGGCCCGGCGGCGACCGCAGCGAAGGCGGAACTGAACTTGGAAGATGGAAAGTTGGAATCGTCGAAACCTAAATTCACCGTGGGCGGCGGTTCTTTCGAGCACTCTGATGTTGCGCTCGACCAAATTCCCACGTCCACGCCCGCGATTCTAGCCGCGCAGAAAGCCCGGGAGCTGCTCGGCAAGCTTTTAGCCTCACGGGACGACGTGGAGAAGCTTGACTGGCTGGAACGCAAGGCGGTTGAGAACGAGCGCGAGGCGGAGCGTTTGCGTCTGCAACGGGACAGGGCGATTGAGAGCGGCGCCAAGGCGGAGCGACGAGCGCGACACCTTCAAGGACGAGTGGAGCAACTGCGAAGGGCCGCTGCTGAGGCAGAGAAGGCGGTCACCGTACACGGCCGTGCTGCGTTTGCCGAATTAGAAAAAGAAAAGGCTGAGTTGGACTCGAAACTCAAAAAAGCAAAGCTAGATGGCGCACGTTTGAAAGCCGTGACCGGCGATATCAAAAGCGCACTTGACCGGGTGAAGGTTGAAAAGGCGCGATGCGTTCAACTCGAGAAGTCACTGGCGGTGGCGGAGGCGCGTGTTTCCGACCAAAAATCTGGACTGGAGCGAAGAGACGCCATGGTGCAGGACTTGAGTAATAAGCTGGATCTCGCGACGCACAAGGTGGCGCAGCTTGAGTCCGTTTCACGAGCTTCTGGGGCGACAGGCGCGGCGCATAAGGACGAGCTCAGAGCGCTTCGCGATGAGCGGGACAAACTGGCGTCCAATTTGGCAATCACAAAAGAACGCCATACAATTGCGTTGAGAGATGCTGCGTTGGAGGCTGAGACTGCAGAACGAGAGCGAAGCAATGAAATCACGAAACGTATGAAACGCGAGGCGAAGCGGAAGGACCAACTTTTAGCGTCTGTGGATGAACGACTGGACGCGGTGCGCTTGGAAACTGACATGGCGCGGCGCGAGAAACTGGAAGCTGAGAAGAAAATTTCTGAGCATCAAACGTTGGGGTACCAGTCCGCGGCTACATCCAGAAGACACTCCGTCGCGATGCTCGGAAGTGTCAGAACACTCGCACAGAGAGTCTGTCGCCTCGCCGCAGCCGTCGGGCACACCGTGGGCGCGGCGAACGGCCACAAAAGCGACGCGCAAAGCTCTATGGAAAACGCAGCGGCGTCACTCGTGGATTTCGCCCCCGATGAAATCGCGGCGCTTCTCGGCGCCGATGACGGTGACAGATTATCAGACTTAATGCCCATACGCGGCGGCAAAGCTTCTACCCCAGAGTCGTTCCATAAGCTCGTCTCAACCATGGAAACCAAGGTGGATTCGCTTTTGAATTCAATGGTGGCGAGCGGGGATGCTTTTGTTGGTGTAGGAGGTGAGAAAAAAAATGCGATTGACTCAGAGTCGCTGCGCTGGATCGTCGCCGCCGCGGAAGCCGAGGCGGAACACGCGGAACAATCTTTGAAAGCAGCGGTGCCCTCGATGGAGGCGTGGTGGGATAGTAATGGTGAGGGTACTAGTGTCGGACAAACCTCTTCTGTCCGGAACAATGTGTCGGAAAACGTGTCGGACAATTCATCCAAGCGTAGGGGCAAACAGTCTAAAAAGAGTTCAAAGAGAGATACAAAAGAAGACATCGCCGGCGGAACGCGCGCCAACTTGTCCGCCGCCGCGCGGCTGCTGGCCTCCTCGGGGGACGAAGAGAGCAACTGAGAGTAACGAACCATAATACGTAAGGTGACATAGCACACCTTGGGTTAGGGTTAATTATTGTGGTAAAAAAATACTTAGAATACAGATATATGCACAAACTACCAACACGAGCTCTCCTCACCTCGCGTGATGAAAAGCCAAAAGTGTTTCAGATTCCTTTTCTTCTTCATTGTGTTCCTCGCGGATGGCCGACACTCCTTCCCCGAAACAGTCACGCGCGTTCGTATTGTTCGGTGTCGCTGGTAGTGGGAAGACCACTGTTGGGACCGCGCTTTGTGACCGTTTGAACGCCGTGACTGACCTTACCAGGGATGCGGTGTTCGTCGACGCGGATGACTTGCACGATGCAGAGGCGATTGAAAAAATGTCAAAAGGCGTGGCGCTGACAGAAGAGGACAGAGACCCGTGGCTCCAACGCGCCCGCGCACGCGTCGCGGAGCTTGCGAACCCGGACGGGCCTTGTGGTAGCGACGTGTCACGGCATCGCGACATAATCCTAGCCTGCTCCGCGCTCAAACCAAAGCACAGAGCCTTTCTCGTGGAGGATGCGGAAGAAGCGATTTGGCTAAAATCAATTCACTTCGCTCACTTAAAAGTTTCGCACGCGACGCTTAAAAAACGCCTCGAAACTCGAACAAACACAGGCACGCATTTTTACCCACCGCAGTTACTGCAGTCGCAGCTTGACACGTTAAAGCTTACAGGTTCCGAAATTGAAATCGACGCGGAGGGTTCTGTTCAAAGCGTGGTGGACGCATGCGTGAAAACGATGAATTCGTTTGCGACTGAGAACGAAAATATAAAGAAAGACGATCTCTCCGTCGCGTCGCTGTTGCGTTTCATGGACGCATGGTACGAACGGGTTGCGGAACTTGGTTTGGGGGGAGAGGTTGATTCTGATACTGTTGTCATCGATCACGCGTGTTTCCGGTGCTCCACCGCGGAGCAGTACGAATCTGTGATTGATGATTTGCAACAAATGGGACACGAAGTAGAAGGAGCCAGTGTTATCGGCGGGCGGGAAATATCGACGATTAAATTAAATCCTCCGGTGACTTGGAGAAAAAAAGAAATCCAAGCCATCGAAGTCCCGATGCCCAAACCCGGTCGGCCGAAGCCGGACGGGTGGGAACACGCGGAGGTGGCGCTTATGGTTGGCGAGGTGGTTGGGAGTGGGGAATTGGAGACGTTCGTGGGTAAATACAATAACCTGCCGTGGGACGTGAAAGGGTTGGCAAAGACAATAAACTGCGAAGTGTCGTTGGACCTGGGAAACATGAGCGTCAAGTTCCACAACAGGCCGTTGCTTGAAGTCGTGGAGTTTGAGATTGCGAACGGCACCGCGCGTGTGCCGAGTAAGCACGGCGAGGGGAGAAAACGAAAACAAACAGAAACGGATACAAAAGGAGTCGGCGTAATTGTGAGTGAAGAGGATACTCCAAGCCTTGACGCTTTAAACGCATTCGCCGATGAATCAAAATTATTTGGTCTGGAGGTTCGCGAGCCTTGGTCTTCTTTGATTTTGAACGGTACGAAAACAGTTGAAACCAGGGCATATGCTTTACCGGTGGGGTTGATGGGTAAACCGTTGGTGCTTCTTTCCGTGCCTGAGTTGAAAAAAGGCGAAGCCGTGAAGAGCGGGATTCCGGACGAAGCGCCATTTGGCGCCGCAAAAGTTGTCGGCCTGGTGACTTTCGATGAAGTTGATAGGTTCGAAACCATCGATCAATGGAAATATGACCGGGAGAAACACGCAGTGCCTGAGGAATCGTCTTTCAACTGGGACGGACAGTCGCCTCTGTTCGGTTGGCGCGTATCAGAAGCACTTGCATTCGGTGATAAGAAACAATCACCGCCGATGACCCGAAAATACCGAAGCGTATTCCAGATTCACGCTGACGTCGAGACACTTCTTGGAGAACAAGACGAATCAGAAGACGACGACCAAGGCAGATGGGGAGACGAAGGCGCGTTTGACAGGCCGTGGCATTAATATTTGTAGTTTGGACAACCATGCCACCTAGTCTAAATGTCTATTACTTTTTCCTTCTTTTATGAATAGCCTCCGCGGCCGCCGCAGCAGCCGCCGCAGCTCGCTCCGCCGCCGCCGTCCTAAACTCCACGACTCGATTGGGCCCTAAGTCTTTCCTCTCCCGCTCTCTTTTCTCCGCAAGCCGCTTCTGTTGCTGTGCTAGCGTGTCATAGAAGTCATCCCTCGCATACCCGTTCGGGTCGAAAACGTCTTTTGAAAAGTGTGTCGCCCTCTCATCAATCGCAAAGTGCCGAACCGCCGATTGCAAAAAATCCGGGTTCCTAAAACCCTTGCTTTTGCGCAACGTCGAGTTGACGTTCACCCCGTTGCGTTTCAACTGCATCCACTTGTTGAGCTTCTGGTGTATACCCGAAGTAGTGCTAGAAGTGCTTGTATCTACTTCGTCAGCATCTTGTACCGCCGCTTCTGGTATTTTGACTCCCTCGAGATAAACTGCGGGGGCGCTGTGTTTCACGCGCGGCGAGCGCGTCGCGATGGATGCGGGGTCCGGAGGTGCCAGCGTACCAGACACTCCAGCCATTCCAGCTCCATCTTGTGTTCGTTCGGGATACGCCGCGTGTGCGTTCTCTACGTCCCCGGGGGCGGGGCGCGAGGGGCCAGTCATAGGTGCGTCGTCATTCGCAACAGCGGCTCGGTGCCCTTCTTCTTCGAATCCTACGGGCGCCGCGCCCTCCGATGGGACGGGTGGACCTCTGGAGGGGCCAGAGGGTACGGGATCTAACCCGTCATCTGGGTTTTCAGTAACGCGTGTATCCGTGTTTGGTGATTTCCGTGCATCGCCGCTCGCCCCCGCGTCCGCCCCGCGCGGTACTGGCCCAGGCGGCGCCATTGTGCCCGCTTTTTGGCCATCGCCCAAATCCGCAGAGTCATCAGAGCCGTAGCCACCGAGAAGCGCCCCGAGGCCTCCAGTGGAGTCATCGGAGTTGGGCGGCGACATACCCGCGCACCGCGGACGACACCGGTGTGTTCGCGTTAAGCGCGAGCGGCGGGGCGCGACAGGGTATGAGGGCGGCGACGGGTAGGGCAAGAGATGTCAAAAAGGTAATTCGATTGAAGAGGCCTTCATCGCCGGCGACTTGCGATTTTTGCCTTCCAGAAAAATCAATGCCAAATCATCAGCGATCGATTTTGTTTCGGTCGGCTGATTAGTCCCCCTCGTCTCGGATGCGTCGGGACGAGTTATTAGACCAAGACGGGGCAAAAATGGCGATTTTTTGTTCGTCGCAAATTTCGGCGGGAAAGTGAAGTCGCGAAACGTTTCGGAACCGACGAAACAAAGATTTCAATCTTGGATGTCTCAGACCACACGCGCACTCAACACGCGCGGTTCGGTCGAAAACATATCGAGTAACGTTGCGCGGAGTAATTGCGTTCGTATACTCGCGCAAGCACCGCTTCGAGGTGGACAGCGTTCTTGACGCGCACTCCACTTCGTCCCGGTTCATTCGCACCGACATCTTAATTGTCGGGCGGCCACCAACTCATCAACATGGTTGCCGCCTCCACCAAGAAGGCTTCTAAATCCCCCGCTAAGCGCGGTGCGGGTAAGCCTTCGCCCGTCATCACCAAGGCCAAGACACCTTCGAGCCCGCTGGCGTCGCCCACGCCGTCGCAACGCAGCCGAGGCCGCGCATCGGTCAAGCCCGAGGCGCGATCGAAAGATGCGCAGTCGCCAATCTCGAGGAGATCTCGTGATCCTCCGACGTCGCCTACGTCTCCCAGGGGTACCCCTCGCAGAGGCGCCGCGGTCAAGGCGTGCCTGAACATGGAAGCTGCGGCTGCGCACGAAGCCGCGTTCGAAGACAAGCCCTCTGGTAGACGCTCCAAGAACAACGACGATGATTTCGACGCCAAGATGGAGGTCGACCACGACGCGTTCGACGAGCCATCGTTTGGCAAAAAGCCTCCGAGGCCGAGAAGCAAACCGGGCACCCCGAGGTACGTTTGGGTGAATCGCCTTGCCTGCTGTGCATCGAATCACTTCATTTTTGCATCAAAGCAAGTGCCGGAGTCCGATACACGTCTTGAGCTTCGAAGCAGCCTTCGAGATGATGATGGACACAGACGCAGAGGCTCCTCCACCACCACGATCGTCGCGATCTTAAAGGCCCCTGTGTCGGAATTTGCGTCTTGCCGGCAAGCCAAAAAATCGTATTTTCGCGATTTTATTTTTTTCCATCATCGATCGATGACACACGCTCACCTGTTCCCCCTTCCCCTCACTACTCTTACAGGAAGCCCGCTGGTTCCCAACGCACCGCGTTAACGGATGGCGGGTCCCAGGACACGCAAGGCAAGTGCCAGCTCGCGGAGAACCTTCCCGCGATCCGGGACGTGCAGGACATGTTCACAGACATGGTCAAGAAGCTCCCTGAATTAGGCGAGTTCATCACGAAGCTTGGCCGGCCATTGCGCGTGGCGACCATGTGTAGCGGCACCGAGTCGCCATTGTTAGCGCTGGACAAGATCGGCAACGCGTGTGAACACGTGTACGGCGCGAAACTCAACGTGGACCACGTGTTTTCGTGCGAGATCGAGCCGTTCAAGCAGGCGTACATCGAGCGCAACTTCGCGCCTCCAATTTTGTTCCGCGACATTCGCGAGCTGGACGAGGACCAGGCGACGACGGCGTATGGGGCGTTGGTGGACGTCCCTGGGCACTGCGATATGCTCGTCGCAGGTACCTCGTGCGTGGATTACTCCAACCTGAACAACGAGCAGAAGGAAATCACGGAACAAGGGGAATCCGGCCAGACGTTCCGTGGGATGATGACGTGGGTGCAACGGAAACAACCGCCGGTCGTGATTCTTGAAAACGTATGCGGCGCTCCGTGGGAAGGTAAGTTTTTTTCTTTCCGTTTGTCCCATGAAAATCTTGCTCGCCTTTTGACGCGTAGTTCGTGTACATCCTGACGGTTTTTAGAATGGATCCTGTGAGGAATTCCTCACGATCCCGATATACTGTACTGTCTCTCAATTGCCCATACAAAAGACTGACTTCTATTTCCAAAAACTCAGACATTGCCACGGCGTTCCAGGAGAAGGGCTACGCCGCACACTTCATGCGGGTCGACACCAAGCGGTTCTACATCCCGCACACCAGGACGCGTGTGTACTTGTTTGCTACGAAGATCGCGCCCATTGCAGGCGAGAAAGCCCCCAAGCCCGGGGAGGACTACACCTGCACGAAGTACCTCGAGCGCGTGAAAGCGATGTCGGGGTACAAGGATAAGAGCAAGAAGAACGTCGAGGGCACGTTGCTCAAGCAGTGGAAGGAGAAAGTCAAGGAGCTCGAGCGGCCTGCTTCCTCTACGTTGGAAGCCTTCCTGTTCGACAGCGACGACCCGCGCGTGCACAAAGGGCGGCAGATGCTCGCCAGGCCCGGCGAGGACGGCACCAGGGCTGGAACAGACTGGGCGCGGTGCGAGTCCAGGCACCAGCGCGCGCGTCTCGAGGAAGGCTTAGGCGCGCGCCGACCGTTCACGAACTGGGAGGGCGGGTGTACTATGCCTGACTACGCGTGGAACGACTGGGGCAAGGCGCAGACGGACCGTGTTTTGGACTTGATGGACATTGACTACCTACGGTTGGCGCAAGCGGACACGGATTCGACGCACAAAACCCTGGTGTGGAACCTTTCCCAAAACGTGGACCGCACGACTGGGAGCGGCGCCGCCGGGATTTGCCCGTGCCTCACGCCGTCCATGGTTCCTTTCGTGACCAACCGCGGGGGGCCTCTTGTCGGCATTGAAGCTCTGTCCTTGCAAGGCATCCCTGTTGACGACCTTCTCCTAACACGCGAATCGGAAGGCCAGATGTCGGACTTGGCGGGCAACGCGATGACCACCACCGTGGTGGGCGCGTGCATGCTCAGCGCGCTGTTACTCGTGAAGGATACGATTTTCGAGTACTCGTCGGTGGTGAAGAAGGGCCTCGCGGAGGAAGCGGCGAAGAAGAAGTCCGCTAACGGGGCCTCATTGGGCAAGTCCGCTACCTCTCTCAACGTTGGCGGCGCCGCGGGTGCCACCGCGTTTGCGTCAAAGGTTGAGGGCGTGACTGACCTTCAAGCCGGTGACTTAACCCTGTGCTCGGTGCTGCCCAAGGGCGACGCCAAAGGGTACCAGAAGCTCCTTGCGGAAGCCGGCGCGGCGGCGCGGCTGTGTGTGTGCGAAGCCCAAACCGGGATCGTAAACGACATCAAGAAGTGCGTTGATTGCGGGCACACCGCGTGCGGCAAGTGCTGCGGCCGACCCGAGCACAACTACTCGGACCACTGCATCACGCGCACCGAGCCGAATGATTTTGCCGCGAAGCTCAAAAAGACGCTCCCGATGCGCGTCAAGCTTGACGGCCTTGACGTCATCGCGGCTACGGCCAAGGCCAAGGCGCTCGCAGAGGATGCCCCTTCCTTGTTCGGTTCGGAAAGCACTGAGGACGACTCCCGGAGTGAGACGTGGAGGCAGTGGAGCAAGGCCATGGAGACGGTGGCGAACGCTGAGTTTCTGTTCCGGGACGTGCGCCGCGCGGACGTGTGGATCGCCAAGTACGTGTGTCCCGGACAAGACGAAGTCGTGCTGGAGTTGCGCATCGGCGCATCGATCGCGCAACCCGAGTGGAGAGTGGTTGTGACGCCTGCGCCCACGACTGACGAACCCGTGCACGACGTTTTCCAACACCCCGTGGCCAGGATGCGAGTAGCACCAGGCGCCAAGCACATGATGGATGGGGACTGGCAAGTCCTCGTGCCGGTGACGCGTTCCTTCGATCTTCAAATCACGGGATCCGGCGCGCTTGTCGAGAGCTGGCAAGAAACTTTAGGCATGTCGAGCGACGAGTCCAAGATAAGTTTGATGGCCAAGGACCGCAAGAACTGGACGGCTAAGCGCTTTTCCGAGTACAAAGTCGCGTGGGTCAACAAGAAGGATAAACAGTTACTGGACCTGGACATCGAGGGCACGTACAAGCTGTTTGACAAGTGCGGCGCGGCGCAAGCGTCGTTACACAAGCGCGTCGGCAAAGACAGTTTGAACAAGTCAAACGACATGTACTTTTTCCTGGATCCGATTCGCAACTCCAAGGGGGAGAAGGATTTCTTCGTGTTTGCGGACAACCACCGGCGTTTGCAGTACGGTGAGCACCGTGTGCACAGCGTGCGGGTGTCTCCCGACTTCCGTAACTCTGATTCGAACTCCAAGGTTCAGTACGAGTGCTCAACCGACGGGCAGTGGATGAGCGTAAAGTCCATTTCGCTTGAAGAGCGGAAAACTTCCAACGCGACGTTAGCGGCGCCCAAGAACGCTGCCGCGCTCGGCGTCAAGGTTGGCGGGTGCGCCAACGCTGTGGCGGTGATGAAAGCGAGCGTGCCATTACCTGAAGTTGACGCGAAGGACTGGCCTGAAGGCGATTTCGTTACGTTGAGGAACGACAGGTCAAACGCCACGTTTGGGCGATTGGCGTGGTTCACGTCTAGGCTTGATCTCCCGCAAGGCGTGCAGAAATTCGTCCCGCTTGTGCAGGGCGACAAGAAGGCGTGCGCGGCGCTTTGCGACACCGCGTGCCCCAGGTGCGCCCCCCAGCCCCCCAAGCTGGAGTGGGTACGGAAGGCGGACGAGAAGAACGAGAAGAAGATCGAGTGTCGGGAGGACCCGGAGCAGGCTGCTGTTTTCGAGCAGACGTTGAAAAGGAGGCCGGCGCCGTTCGTGGTGCAGTGGAGGAAGCAACCCGCCAAATCGACGCCGTCCAAAAAGTCAAAAACCGTCGAGGACAAAGCGGTTGGCGACGTCGTGATTGCGGTAAACCCGGCGACACTTGTTCACAGGGCGCTGGCGAACATCACGGGCGGGGTAGCACGTGAACGGTCCGCGGCCAGGCTGTACGACGAGAAGAACCAGGCTCCCGAGATGGAGTGGCAAGTCGTCAAGCACCTCGAGATGGACACCGCCAAGCCGCTCGCGCCCTTCGAGCTCATGAGCAACCGCCGCGATCCGAAGGCGGCGCAACCCCCGGGGTGGAACGTCAAGAAGTTCCCGCTAAGGCCGGAACAACTCCGTTCCCTTCATTGGATGCTCGAACGCGAAGCCGATACTCAAGAGCCGTTTGTGGAGGAAGAGGTTGCGGAGTCCGTGTTACCTGCATTAGGGCTGCGGATGGACGGCCGAGCGCGGGTGCAACGTCTCGTCCGCGGCGGCATCATCGCCGACCAGGTTGGATACGGCAAGACTGCGATTACGATTGGTGCGATTCTTGCGAACCAGATCAAGTGGCCGTTACCCAACACGTTCGGCACTGCTGCGAATCCAGTGCCCGTAAAGGCGATTCCCACCAAGGCCACGCTGGTGCTCGCTCCGTCCCAGCTGCTGCGCCAATGGCCCAGGGAAGTTGAGAAATTCTCCCAAGAAGGCAAACTCAACGTCGTCGTGATTCGCACCGTCGCGGACATCACGCACCTGACGGTTGCGGAGGTGCAGGATGCGGACGTGGTTATTTGCGCCACCTCGGTGTTGAGGTCGCCCCTGTACTTCGAGCGGCTCGCCCGTTTAGCAGGCGCGGGGCGCATGCCCGACTGCAAGTCCACCAACGCCGGGCGACACTTCGCGTCTTCGTACCACGGGTGCCTTGAGGGTTTGGAAGCGCAGTGCGAGACCCTGACCGGCGCCGGTGGCGCCGCCGCTTGTTCAAAAGCCGTGCGCAAGGGCAAAGGAGAGATCCAGAACGTGCGCATCATCGCTCCTAAAAGGCTGAAAGGGGACAAGCTCGTGCAAGCCACCAAAGCCGCGGGCGGCAAGGAAGGGTTCAGGTACCAGGAAGTGGCGAACAAGGAGAAGGCGGCTGAGGAAGAGGAGGCCAAGGCGAAACCCGTCAAGAAGACGCCCGTGAAGAAGGCTGCCGCTCCCAAGGCGAAAGCGACCCCCGTGAAGAAGAACCCCACGAAGAAGACCCCTGTGAAAAAGAGCCCCACGGCTACGCCCACGAAGCAGACGCCTCAGTCCATCAGAGGCACCCCCAAGCGCAGCGCCGCGAAGGCCGTAAAATACGACGAGGACGACTCCGACTTCGAGGCGGATTCCGACGAGGAGACGGACGAGGAGTTTGACGTCGCGCGCAGGAAGAAGCAGGTCAAGGCGCGTGCTGCGAAGTCCAAGAAGCGCACCAAAGTTGACGGTGCTGATGACTCTGACGATGACGCAGGCGACGACGAGCCTGTGGACAAGGACCACTGGGGCTTCGACACGCGCGAAGTCAGAGCGGACTGGACGGAAACCACGAGCCCGCCTTTAGAGATGTTCCACTGGCGCCGAGTCGTGGTGGACGAGTTTACGTACCTGAAGAGTTCGGACCGGTGCGTTGTGCTTGGGTTGAAAGCCGAAGCCAGGTGGGTGCTATCAGGCACGCCTCCCGTAGGCGCGTTCGCCGAGATCAAGGACACCGCCGCGTTGCTAGGCACCAACCTTGGATCCGACGAGCAACCCCGGTTCACGAAATCGGAAATCACAAAGGCGGAGACGTTTCAGTTTTTCAAGGAAAGGCCGACACAGCACTGGCACGAAACGCGCCACGCTGTGGCGCAGGGGTTCCTTGACCGGTTCGTCCGGCAGAACATCGCGGAGATTGATGAGATCCGGAGTGAAGAGATTCCTGTTGAGATTTCGCTGAGACCTGCGGAACGCGCGATTTACCTTGAGTTGGACCACTACCTCCAGGCCATGGACATGAAAGCGCGGCAGCAAAAGAAAGGCGGGAACAAAGGTGACCGCGACAAACGTTTAGCGGCAGTGTTGCAAGGCAGCGCCACGGCTGAAGAGGCGTTGATCAAACGCTGTGCGAAGTTCGAGTTAGATGACGACGAAGGCAACGCTATGAGGACGTGCCAGGACATTATCGACGTGCGTGAATCCCAACTGGAGGAGTGCAAGCAGTCGATGATTGAAAAGATCCTGGACGCGCGTTACTTTTACAAGGAATGGAAAGACACGGCGGAGTGCGTCGGGGTGGAGCTGTTTGATGAAGAGGACAAAGAAGAGGACAACGCGTTCATGAAGTGGCAATCCATGATTCAGGGGGAAGGGGCTGGGGACCCGGAGGGGACTGACTTGCTCAACTCGCTCCTTGAGTACGCGTCAGAAGAGCGCCTCGTTGAAGAAAAGCACGAGCCCAAAACTCGAGTCCCTCCAAAGGGCTCAGTTCTGAAGCTGCACATCGACGGCGCGTGGAGGGTGGGCACGGTGACCTCCATCACTGGCTCGCAAAAGCAAACCCTGGTGCTTGTGTTCGAGAAGAACTTCAGGCCGAAGAAGCAATCGTTCGTTCCGTCGCAGGAGACTGATATCAGGGTGGAAATCAAGAAGATGGATCCGGACGACGTCGAGGTGATTGAAGATGGCGGGATCTTGGCGCAAGCGCGGCGAGCGGCGGAGGCGGTGGTCGCGGCGGCG
>TARA_B110000977_G_scaffold66610_1_pt1 | contig 18069 bp, 13 predicted proteins | sample TARA_B110000977 | Tara Oceans TARA_B110000977 (sample SAMEA4397798) | marine metagenome | biome: Polar Biome; feature: [SRF] surface water layer (ENVO:00010504); material: water (ENVO:00002006), including particulate matter (ENVO:01000060) such as... | depth 5 m | reverse complement strand
TCTTGAGATTATTCGTATTCTTGGGAATCGCAAAGTTTTTTCCCCGGTAGTGCTCGAAAACAGGGATTCGGTGAGCCCATGGAAACAACGCATAATCCACGAGGCCTGGTGTCATATTGCCTCCGAAGAACGGACCCGAATCTTTATCGTCTTGAAGCTCACCTCCGAACGCTTCGATTCCTTTCAGCAACGCTTCGAAGCCTTCCTGTTGTTCCCGTTTGTCTTGCCTCACCAACACGTGGTAGTACTTTGAGCAGATATGTTTGTTCACCACGTCCGCGGCGACTCTGGCTTTTGCGCGCTCGTACGGACACGTAGGCATGATCGGGGTGGAGCCGCCGTTGACGAGCTCGTCGACGAACTCGATCGACACTAAACTCTCTCGGACTGGAGGTTTCAGTGGGCCTTTGCTCGTGTCCTCCAGAAACGTCGCCTCGCTGACTAACGTGGGGACCATCCCCAGCGGGTTGTGTTTCATCAGCTCAGGGGCTTTGAAGTGGTACCAGTTTTCGTGCGAAGTGTCGATCGGTGCTCCTTTGTCGTGCGAAGCCCCGGTGGCTTTCCTTTTCTCCCATCCAAGCGCTTCGACCCACTCGTAAGTTACATGGTCGCCGTGGTGTTCCAGCGCCAGCGTGGCTCGGTGCGCGAACGGACAGAACCAGGCGGACATGTAGTATAAATGCGGCTTCTTCGCGGCAGTGCTCATCACGCGCGCCAAGGGAGCGGCCATCGCGGAGCAGGCGCGGGAATGTGAGAGAAGGCGGACGAAGCAACCCTAACTATTTATTCATGTCGAAAACTACGGGAGGTGCCGAATATGAGATTGCACCACTCTTTGCGGCACGGAAGGGCCGTCCCCATGGCGCCCCTTCCCGACCCCCTGGGTGGATGCCCCGACCCCTCGATGCACGTGAGTTACGTATCACCCGCGCTCGCGTTGGACCCGAAATACTGGCGCGCGCTTTGCCCCGACCTGCACGTGTGCGACGATGCATTCATCGATGGAATAAAACCAATGGTAGTCGGCGGCGGCCTTGCACAAGATGCGAAGGACCGAATCAAGGAACTTGGGTTCACCAAGATCCCGAAACAGGTTTTGAACTGGAAAACTGTGCAGCACCGCAAGCTAGCATCAGCGGTGATCACCCTGATGCAGCACGGGTGGAACCCTTCCTGGGTGTTGGTGTACGACGAAGCGTGGGCGATTGTTCAAGAGCTTTCTCAACTCATTTTCGAATGCACCGGCAATTTGGTAAACCACGACGCGCTGGCGTGGCACGTCTCCCCACGGGACGAAAACCCGAGCGCATTTTCCCCGCACCGAGACCGACAACCAGACGACGCACCGAGTTCGTTTCGAAATGATGGAACTGCTATGTACGCAACCGCGTGGGTACCGTTAACGGACGCTACTCCCGAAAATAGTTGCCTCAACTTTATTCCACGAACGCAAGACCCGGGGTATTTCGACGGCGACTGCGACGATCCGAACGTGCCTGCTGAACAGAGTGACCCACTACGATTAAGCTTAAAAAACAAACAAGCGTACCAGCACATCACATGCGTCCCCGCGGAGGCTGGATCGGTAATAATCTTCACTCACAGAGTCATTCACTGGGGAAGCGCGCCGCCACCGGCGATGCCGAAATCTTTTGTTAATTCTGGAACTTGTGAGCCTCGCGTGTGCGTGTCGTTCGGGTTCGCGGATGCGGAATACGAACCGCCGTACTTGAAAAGTGTTGCGAGCAAACAGTCTAAAGACACTGACTTCCCTTCTCTTAAAAAAAGGATAGCCCTGGTTGCGGCGCAGATGGTTTCGTACCACGAGCGCTTTCCGAGCGACAAAAAAACTTTGAAAAAGTTTCACCAGCTGTTCACACACGCGGACGACATGTTTTCGAAAGAGTATAAAAGGAAAGTGCTGGTAGAGTACGTAAGGGCGGCGGGAGAAATCCGTTCAGGGGTGTGTAAGGGAGGTGATGAGACGAAAAAGAAAAAGAAAAAGGAAAGGAATGATGACGACGACGGGAGTGACGACGATGAGAAGAGCGATTCACAAAGTTCCGATGCATCCGACGCCGACTCTGGTTCCGACGCGATGGACGCCGCATTAGACGCTATGCTGGACGCTGAAATCGCCGGGGACGGCTCGGATTTCGAGGATGACTTCGACACACTAGCTGCGGAAGACTCGGAGTACGAACAGGAAGAGGAAGCGGTTGTAGGTTCCGGGAAACGAGGGGAGAAACGAAAGCGGTGACGATGTTGATTATTCGTTAGTGTTGTCTTCTTATTGTATACTGTCTCTTACGCTAGCGCCGGCACGACTTTCCTTAAAATTTTCTTATCCACCGCTATGCCTGCCACCATGGCGGCGAGCCAAAGGGCGAGCGGCACGGTGCTCACCCCTGACGCGAGCGCCACGACCGCGGGCCCGGGGCAAATCCCGCCTAATCCCCACCCCAATCCAAACATCACGCCGCCCGTCGCCAGCTTCGCGTCCATCCCGCTATAGAGAGGGTGAGAGGGTCAGGGTCAGTCACGTTGGGATGATGAGGAATTCCTCATGTGATGTGTTGAAAAGCGGGAAAACGGTGGCGAAAACGCAGGAAAAGGCGAACAGGATTTTGTGGCGGGGTGTACGTACCTAGCGTTGGGCGTCGCGAACGAAGACGCGCACGCCGGTTGCCTCAAGGTCTTTTTGACCAACGCGAAACCTGGTACGGACAGTACCAACGCGCCGCCCATCACTAATGCGAGGGAAGGGTCCCACGCCACGGAAGTGGCGGACAGAAACCCGCTGACCTTGGCGGGGTGAATCATCCCCGAAATCACCAGCCCGGCGCCGAACACGACGCCGATGACCAAATCGCTGAGGACGTCTATCTTCTTTTGACGAGAGGTTGAACTACTACGACAGGTTGAACCATCAATACCATCAATACCATCAAGAAGTGTTTCTTTCTTGGCGTCGAACCCGTTCTTGGGACTCTTCGCTAAAAAGCCTAACGCGGCGAACGCGGCGAATGCGCTTGCACCAATCGCGGCCCAGTTTGCCAACAACGCGGAGGACGGATACGCCACGTTCGCCAGCGCCGGTGAGTTAGCAACCCCCAACGCCGCGTTGGTGTTACCCATCGTGGCCGCCATAAACCCGAACGTCATGAACACGCAGGTGTACACCAATGACCTAGGACTCAAACGCGCGTTTCCGCAAATGCCGTGGCCCGACGTGCACCCGTTGCCCAACGAGCTCCCGACGCCGACGAGAAATCCCGCTAACATTACTCGCGGCAGCGAGACCATGGGCTCTGCGGGTAATGCCCCGAACCCTCCGTTCAGTGTGGCGTGCACCGCGCCCGCGACGAGCAATCCTACTACAAACGCCACGTCCGAGCCTCGGTAGTCACCCACCACAGGGCGCTTGAAAGACTCGCTGACGCCGAGGGTGCGTCCGGTTAAAGCGAGCTTTGCGATGGACGCGATTCCCAAAATAACGCCGCCGCACAGCGCGTGCACGGGGGTGAACTGCAGGGCGGTCATCGTGGTGGCGGCAGCGGCGACGGGGGCGGCAGCAGAGACGGTGACGGGCTGTTTACCGTGACTGCTGTGTTGTGACAATCCAACACTGCGTGACGTGGGGATCGCGGTAGAGCCTTTCAAGAACGTCGGTTGCGCGAATCGGAAAGAACCGCCGATTGCGGGACGAACCAATCCCGATTTAAATACCGAGGCGCGAGCGCTTCCAGCAGAGGAAGCACGTGCGGACACTCCGTGGACGGCTCGAGGGTATGTCAGGGACGACGCAGACACAGCCTGCATGGTACCGCGTGACCAGGCAGGCCAGCGCGGTGCGTAGTGAGAGAGCGCCGGCGGTACGAAATGTATGACACACGAAAAGCTGCACAGTGCGAAAGATCTGATTGAGATTATATTTCAACTTTCTAAAAGTGCGTGAAGAACCACAGCTTTATGATGACGCCGAATAAGACGTGTGCGCCTATTATGCTCCCCACGAACGGCGTCTGGAACGCCACGCCCCCTTTGGCGTCTTTACTCAACGGTCTGGCAACATTCAGCAACAAAAAAAGGCACCCACTCGCGGTGGCTAACATGAAACACGCCCAGGTGAAGATTTCGTGCGGGAAAACACTCAAAATACTCGCGGGAATAAAACTCACCAGGCTGTAGCCGTATGCGCAGATGATTTGCACCAAGCTTGGCGGAGTAGGCACACCCGCGATGCACCGCAAGCCTAAATACACTAATACAGGCACTAAAAACACGTACCCGTACATCACCACCGAACTACTAGCGATGGCGTGGACGTCGAAGTTCCACTCGGCTCGGCTGTTTTCGTCTGAACTTAAAAATTCAGAAAATTCACCGCCAGTCGCAATCAAAAATACCAACGTCGCGCACACCCAGAATGGGCCGTATAAATCAGGGTTCTCGTTGATTACTTCTTCGTTGAACGTGTCGTTCCAAGGGGTGCAACTCGCGTGTCTCGCTCTCACCAAAACATCCTCGGTATCCACGTCGAAGAACTGCTGGTAGTACGCCACCGAGAAGATCCACCCAGTTTTTTGTTTTGGTTTCTTTTGTGTTCCATTGGTCGTCGAGGGTAAGGAATGAGATGACCCTCCCGTGGCCTGTGTTTCGCGGTTCAAACTCGCGGTGGACGAACTCTGTTTCATCGAGCCTATACTTGACAGGCCTGTGGCTCCTCCGACTATGAAAGGGTTCGAAGCAGACGCGGTTTGCTGCCCATCCGACCCTTTCAAAAGAGGCTTCGCGGCCACATCATTATCATCCTCACTTTCCTCGTCTGACTCGAGCGTGTGCTTTGGCTTGGGCGCAGGGGCGTACGTCTGCGGGAGACCGCCGAACCCGCTCCCGCCGAACCCGCCGTCGCCAGAGGGCAGGAAAGGGTTGTGCCCGCCCGTGGACATGATGGGCACGGGCCCGCGCGTGGAGCTCTGTTGCGGTTAAATTGAAATAATATGACACGAGTTTTGAAGAAAGTCGAGCCGCGGGCAAAATCTTCACTCGTCGGCACGCATCGGGCGGTCGCCGTGATGGTGAAGCTCACGATGCTCGCGCGCGTGGCGGACGGTTTGCCGCTTGCGGAGGGCCTGGAGAGCGACCGGCAGGCAGATTTAGAGACGTACAAGCAACAAGCCAAGACGTTGTTCAAGAAGCTCGGCACGGGCCCCCCCCCTCCATCGCGAATGAGCTACGAATCCGGCGCCTATTTCCTGCATTACATGATCGAGGGTGGTGTTTGTTACCTTACGTTAACCGACCGGGGGTACCCTAAGAAGCTGGCGTATCAATACTTGGAAGACCTGGCGAAGGAATTCGTGTTGCAGAATGGAGCCGATAGCATCGAAACCGTGGCCCGCCCGTACGCCTTCATCAAATTCGACGGGTTCATCCAAAAAACCAAAAAACTGTACCAAGACACCAGGACGCAGCGCAACCTCAAGAAACTCAACGAGGATTTACATGATATTCAGAACGTGATGACGCGTAATATTAACGACATTTTGGGCCAAGGCGAGCGGCTGGACCACGTCTCGTCGATGAGCGAAACTCTACGAAACGAATCCAGGAAGTATTCGTCGAGGGCGAAGGATTTAAGTAGGCAGGCGCTGATTCAAAAGTACACACCAATCGCGGCGGTAATCGGGTTCGTGTTGCTGCTTTTGCTGCTCAGGCACTGGCTGTTTTAGGGTGGAAGGCTGTATAGGTAGAATGCGTGACAGGTAAACAGTCTGAGATAGTACGATAGTAATACAAAATATGGGCAAAGAAATAATACTACCCATCTACTCTGCCCAGAACCTGTGTCTCAACGTGTGATGGTACGTCTCCCCGGGTCGCAACACGCACGACACGAATTTATCAACCTGATTAACGCAATTCGGAAAGTGTTGCGTCTCCAAACACAGCCCACTGTGTTTTTCATAAACAACCCCTTCCTTACCCACCTGGCCGTTCAGAAAGTTTCCCGTGTACAGCTGTACCCCCGGCTGGTTGCAGGAGACTTCCATTTTTCGTCCCGAGTCCGGCTCATGTACCTCCGCGAAGACTTTCATTTCTTTTTTCTTTTCATCGTAACCCGAAAGCGCAAAGTTGTGGTCAAAGCCGTCGGGGTCGTTTTCATTTTTATCAGGTAACGAATCGCCAATTCTTCGAATTTCCGTGAAGTTGAAGGGGGTGTCTTCCACGTGTCGTAACTCGCCGGTGGGGATGCAAGTGTCGTCCACGGGGGTGTAATGGTCTGCCTCGAGACGCAAACGGTGCTCCAGGGCGGTTATTTTTATATATTTTCCCCCATCGTGTCCTGCTAGGTTGAAATAGCTGTGCTGCGCGAAGTTCACCGGGCACGGTTTATCCACAGTCGCCGTGATAGTGGTGTGTAAGGTAGCTGAACCGTATGTCTCCTGAGACACGCGGTACTCCACGTCCACCGCGCACGCGCCGGGGAACCCCTCTTCGCCGTCGGGGCTGATTCGAGTCAATCGAACCGAGGTGCCGTCTTCCGATTGCGACGCCACGGTCCACCAGTACCGGTCGAACCCTTTCGCTCCGCCGTGTAACGTGTTAGGGCTGTTGTTCGCGACCAATGCATCGTAGTGCTTCGTCGTGCCGTCAGCAACCAAAGAAAACTTAGCACCCGCGATGCGGTTAGCGACTCTGCCAACGATCGCGCCGAAGTAGGGGCGGTCCTTTGTGTCATCGTAGGATGCAAAATCATCATACCCCAACACCACGTCCGCCACGTTCCCGTGCTTGTCTGGAACGAAAAGTTTCGTGATAGTCGCGCCGAAGGGAGAGACGTGCACGTCGATGCCGCTTGCGCGGAGGATGATCGTCCCAAGGGGGTCATCGGGCGGAGGGTCGGGAGGTGCCATCGCGATCTGGGACAAACAAAGTAGCAAACATCGAAAAGTTGTTTGGCAAAGCCAAAACTCGCATGACAAAATGGCCAAAAGCTGCGGATGGCGGAACTAGTTCACAGACCGTCAACAGACTATCAAAACGGGGGACAAACACCAGATCACGCACTCGCTCGCGTCGTTTTGAGCTTTCGAAAAGACGGGTGCCTTCTGCGGTGTCTTCGAAAAGTCGTTATTGCTATTCACCCTTCGCCGGACACTCACTCGCGCGCGTCACACGCCCGCCGCTCGAACTCGACCGTCTGAAGGTTCCGTTACGCACCTGCTCACTAAGTTTCTTCAACAGCAAGACAATGGCTACCGTATTCGCGCTCGGCGCGCGAACCGTCGGGGACGTGCGCGTCCCGAAATCGCAATCCGCGATGCGCACATCATTCGCTCGCGCCGCTCGGCCGGCAGTCGTCTCCCGCGGTCGCGTCGCGAGCGTGTCGATGCCCGGGATGGCCGCGTCGCGCGGCGTGTCTCTGAAGGTGTCATCATCTGCGGACAAGCGCATCGAAATGACATCAAGTGATGCCCTGGCCCCATCCTTGGAGGCTCACGCGGCGCCGAAAGAAAGCGCGGCGTCCCCGCAAACTTCGCGATTCGCGGTGCCCGCGCTGGCCTTCGCCGCCGCGGTCCTGGCGTTCGCCCCCGCGGGCCCCGCCTCCGCGGCTGCCGCTGCGGTCGCCACGATCAACCAAGCCGACACCGCCTGGGTGTTGATCTCCACAGGTACGTGTACTATCCCCGAACGCCGGAACACGAGAGACGCGTCTTTTCGGCGCTACCCAACCGCCGACCATCCATTTTCCCGGGAAACCGAAAAGCTGCGGTTCTGTGATCTGGTTTTCTGCTTTTTCGGGTTGGCCTTGAGTCATAACTCGACGAATCAGAGGGACTAAATGAGTGACAGACTGTGAGACTGAGACTGACAAACTCATCATCCCCAAAAAACAAATCCTATCCCCACAGCCCTGGTCCTGTTCATGACCATCCCCGGCCTCTCCGCGTTCTACGCGGGCCTGGTGAAGCGCAAGAACATGCTGTCTGTGTTGATGCAGTGCTTCTCCCTAACCTGTGTCATGACCTTGCTTTGGTACACCGTGGGTTACTCTCTTTGTTTCTCCGAAGCCGGCAACGGAATTCTCGGCGGCCTGGACAAAGCGTTCCTAGCGGGCATCACCAAAGCGTCGGTATGGGAGACCATCCCCGAAGCGCTTTGGAGCCTGTACCAGATGACCTTCGCGATTATTACCCCAGCCTTAATGGTCGGCTCGTTCGTGGAACGCATGAAGTTCTCAGCCGTGATGTGGTACTGCACGCTGTGGATGTTTGCGGTTTACTTCCCGGCGTGCCACATGGTGTGGGGCCCCGGTGGAGCGATGGCGGCGGCCGGTGTGATGGACTTTGCGGGAGGGATCGTGGTGCACATCACAGCCGGGATCGGAGCGTTAGTGGGAGCTATTGTCTTGGGACCCCGAAAGGACAACAGGATGGTGCCTGGGAACTTGGTGCTGACCGTGCTGGGCACCGGCATGTTGTGGGTCGGTTGGTACGGGTTCAACGGAGGCTCAGCGCTTGCCGCCGGAGCAGATGCCGCGTTCGCGTGCCTCGCCACGCAAATCGCCGCCGCGACTGCAGCGATCACGTGGTGCGCACAAGATATCGCTGAGACAGGCAAGGCCAGCATGTTGGGTATCGCCACCGGATCGATCGCCGGTCTTGCCACGGTTACGCCGTGCGCCGGCTTCGTCGGCCCCCTCGGCGCGCTTCTTTTGGGAATTGCAGGCGGCGTCATCTGCCGCTTCTTCTCGTTGGTGTTGAAGGAGAAGTGCGGGTACGACGACTCCCTTGACGTGTTCGGCGTGCACGGCGTCGGGGGTTTTGTGGGTACCTGTCTGCTTGGGGTGGTTGCAGCGCCTGCCCTCGGGGGCTTCAACTTTGACACCTCAGTGGCAACGCAGAGCATGATTCAAGTGGTGGCTGCTGTTGGCACTGCCATTTACACTGCTGCTGCGTCGTATGCCTGCTTACAAGTCGTGAAGAAAATCGTCGGTGGTGATTTAAGAGTACCCGCCGCCGCGGAAGAGGGCGAGGGCCTCGATTCGTACTCGCACGGCGAGCAGTGCTACACCTTGAGCGAAGGCGAAGTGGACGGGGGGCAACCAGTGGACGTGCCGCTCGGGAACAACATCACTCCCGCCCCGGAACCCGCGCCGGCCCGGTAGATATTAGTCATAGCGAGAGTTACTAGCGAGACTTATAATATTTAACCAATCATTTGTACCACTAAGTCGACTGACTAAGTCCAAAGGTCCGATATATGATATATTTCTTCGTTCTATATAACAACTCGTAGCTAATCAACCCGATATTACATGTACACCTCCTCCTACTCTACGCACCTCTCTGTACACCTCCTAATACACCTTCTATACACCTCCTAACACCTCTCTACCACCTATACACACCATACACTCCATCGAACATTCGCTGTCTATTTATCTTTCTTCATTTCCTCGGGAACGCTCCGCAGGTCCCCCAGTTGGTTCTTAATAATGGCTCTTCTCAAGTTCCGCACCACCCGCGCGAACTGCCTGGCGATGAAGTAATAAAACCAACCAGGCATTCCGTTGTTCAAGTCGATCTGCGCCACGGAGACCATCGTGCTACACGGAGACAGCGCCGCGGACGTCTCGGCGCGCGTAAATTCTTTCCCGTCGACGTCTTTGCCGTCGTTGGGCTCGGGCGGGGCCCACTTTGCGGTGCTGAAAAAGGACGTGTGAGGAGGTTCGTTTGACCCGCACTCCGTGGCTTTCGGAAGCACATGGTGCGCGGCGAAGAGTTGGTGAGAGCGCACCAAGTGCCCGGGACACGGCGGAACGTCATCATCCGGCAACGAACACGCAACGAACAGCGACCCTCCATTTTCCAATCTGCGCCCGGCACAGATGAGCCACTGTTCCCGGCCGCTAAACACAAGACGCGGCCAGAACTCTTGCCTAACCACAACGCACGCGATATTATACCGTTCCTTGACATCCGCAGACCTGCAAAACCCGTCCCACTCCGCTCGTGCTTCGTTCTTGCCCACGAACTGGTCCACCGCGAAAACAGTGGTCGGAACGTTGTACACGCCGAAAATGATCGGGGGAGGTTGGCGGGTTGGTTTGGATGGCTTGGCCTGGCTCGATGGCGTTGACGATGACGCATTGTCGTCTCCTTCCGTCTCCTCCACCCTCGGCCGTGGCGGCTGCGTGAACACGCGTATCACGCCTCCACTCTTGGCCTTGGCGGATAAACTCGTCGTCGGTGTGAACGGGTACCCGCGATCCTCGTCGTCGCTTCGCCCAAACTTCAAATGGTCCAGGAAAGATCCGACGCCGCGGGTTGCGGTCGCGAACACGCGGTCGATCAGGGCTTGTCTGTCCGCCGGGACGCCTTCCCGCCATGGCTCGGGGTCCAGTAGGGGGGTCAACGCCCACGGCGATGGTCCTTCCATCGCGGGGGGGGGACGTGGTGCGAGGCCAAGTGATCGCAAGTCGGTCATTGTTCCGTGTGACCGACACGTTTAATTTTGTCGACTTTTTTTGCCGACAAGGTTCATATTGGTACAGTACACATACAGCATTTGAGAAATTGGTCTCCACTTGGCGCTCGAAAGAGGAGAGTAGGTGGTCGGTTGACCAAGTTTCCCAACCTCCCCGCTTTGCTTTCGAGCACGCGCAGCACAAGAGAGAAAGATAAAAATAAAAAAAGTTTCCCAGTTCCCACAGATCGCGGGGAGGCGTCGCGGTTCCTTACGATGGACCCGCACGACCCGATGAGCCCTGGTTCTGGCGGGAGCCGTTTGCGCGACGTGGGGCGGACGGTGGGCGCGGAGGCAGCGAGCCACATTGATCGTTTGAAGAAATCCGAGCGCACGAAAGTGGTGGTTGACAAAACCGTGGACTGGACCGCACAGGCGCTGGAGGACCCTTCGGCGACCGCGGATCGTTTGAAGGAACAAGCCAAGAGGTTGTGGACCGAGGATGAGAAAGTCAACGCGGTCAAAGAACGCACCAAGGAGATGTTCAACAACGCGCTGCAGGACGAGGAGAAGATGCAGAAGGTACGTGGGGACAGATGAGACACAAGTGCATCGGTAGCGAAGCCCTTGCTTTTTTAAAGTCGAATCGCGGAATCTCTTTTGCTGACACACCCACCCTACCTTGTCAACCCCACACTCCAGGCCCGCGGCGTGAGCAGCAGAGTGTTCGGCATCGTGGAGAGGCTCGCGTCCAAGGGTCACGGCAAGGTGAGCGAGACGTTCGGCAACGCGGCGTTGAAACTGAAGGGCTTGGTTGATGGCAACGACGGCGACAACAAGCAGCTGTTGGAAAACGGCAAGGGCGTGGTGAAGGATGTTTGGCAGACTTTATCCAGGACGGCGGGGGAGAATGGAAACTTCGGGGATATCAGGGAGACCGTGACTCGGATAATGACAAGACTGAAAGACGTGATGAAGCAGCTACAGGAGGACAAACTACTGGCGGAGAAGTATCGAGAGGAAGAGGTCGCCAGGGCGGACGCCGCAGAGGCTGAAGCGTTTTCGAGAGCCAAAAAGGCAGGGGCGGATGATGACGCCGCCGCGGCAGCAGCAGCAGCGGCAAGAGAACTCACCGGCCACGTCACTTTCACAACCGGCGCGGATGGCAAGCTAGTGGTGAATCACGAGCACGACGACAGTTCCGACAATCGTCTAGGAAAACTCGCAAAGGAGGGTAAGTCCGTTTTGGACGACATCCGCGAGGACGACAAGGTTCAAAAACTGTTGCGCGAAGAAATTGCCCCCGGCTTTGAAAACTTGATACGCGCGTCGGTTGAGGTCATTTGCGATTTGATGTCCGCGTTGGAGCTGCCCAGGGTGGACGGTATATACGACTCGCCCCTGGGTTCAGTGTGCTACCACGTCGATGACCTTGCCTTTAGCGAGTTTGTGGTGGCAAAAGACGGGCTGCGGGTGGCGAACCAAACGGGCGAAAACGGCCAACGCGCAGGGTTCGGGTCGACGGTATCCATCGAAGGCATTCGCACGAAAATGAACGACATCAAGTTCGCGTACAGCGAGCACCCCAAGAACTGGGGGGTTGTGGATGGAGAGGGCTTGTGTACCGTGAAGGTTGACGGCGCGCGGGTTGGGATTAGTTATGACATCGTGGTGAACACGCCCGAGCTGATGCGGCTTGTGAACCGGGGCGTGGAGTTGTCGAAGGACGAAACGAAAGTAGGCGAGCTGAAGGAGAAGGTGAAAGAAAGGTTTGCTAATAGGGGGAAGGGAGGGGAGGGTGCTGGACATGAAAGCAACCCCGCTTCAAGAAGAGCCTCTATTGATTCCTTTCACAGCGCGGGGAGCGCGAACGAAGACAAAGAAACGCCAAACAAGTCCCCCGGTAAAAAGAAAAAAAAAACACACGCCGACGCGGATGCCGCGCTGGACGGGATGTTCGGCGGCGGGATTTTCGGCGGCGGCGATGACGATACAGACTCTTCTGACGAAGAGGAATACGAAGCCGCTCGCGAGAACGGCACCCCTGAAACTTCGTCCTGGGGGTGGGGCGTTGATTCGTTCTGGGGGGGGAGCTCGCCGACCCCGGAGAACGATATCGCGGCGCAAGCGAGGGCGGAGGAGTTGTCCGTCCCGTTGACGGATGAGCAGAAAGAAAAGCTGGAGCGGCACCGTGATATGCTCCGGGATCTTCTCGGGGAGGAGTTCGTGGTGACGGAACAGGTGGTTGAGCTGCGCGTGCACGCTACGTCGATCGCGGTTGGGCAGTTGGACGTTGAAATCGGAGGCACGAGCGCGGCGTGGTTGTACAACATGATCGCGCTGGTGTTGACGCAGCAGTTGCGGGGGACTATTGAGGAAAGAATCAATAATTTGACAGTCAGGCAGCTCGGCAAGCTGTCAGGCACCGTGGAGGCGTACTCCGCTGGTTTGATCAAGGTCACCGTGGTGCGGGACGTCGACGCGGACGACGACGAGCCGGAGCAGTCCATGCTGGGGAGCTGGGTAAGTGGGGGAGGCTTGGGGAAGCTTCGCCGGGACTGCGGCGAGTGGGGTAGAGGGTGGCAATGCTCGCACTGGGAACCGGGTGGGATCATTAAACGGACACCTAGCGCGCGGGGGGAGATCATGAAGGCGGACGGGTCACGGGAGCTGGCGCCGGAATCCGGGGAAACGATTGACGGAGCTATGGGTTCGCTAAACCTTGATTTGGAAAAATCAGACGACTCGGAGGACGACGCAGGTTTATCAGGCGCAGCCGCGGGGTTGATGTTTTGATCGAGAGGGATATGGTATTGATACTATCCTTTTCGAAACGTGCTACACTAATAACCTTATGCCCATCCTTTCTTTCGTGGACTAGAATTCTCTTTGCTTGGTTTCGTTGGTTGTGTTTCATCTTTTTTGCGCAACAGCCCACCGACGACGAGACCGACGGCCGCGACGGCGAGACCCACGAGACCAATGCTCAGGGACTCTGGTGAAGTAGCAGGGATAGCAGAGGCAGTAGCAGTAGTAGTATCAGCTGCACTAGCTGCACTAGCTGCGCTCACCGGCCCCACCGCCGCCAACACCGCCGACATACCAACCGTTTCTTTCCCTTTCGATTCTTTCTTTTTGTCTTCGACGAATTTACGCCGCTCCTCTTCGCTCCCCCCACACCCCGGCGGGACGATTCTTAATATTCTATCAGCATTCTCAGGAATACAGAAAATGACCCCGTTCTCCCCGAGAAACCCGCCCTGCCACTTGTCTCCTACCTCGGATAAGTTCCCGACTAAGGAACACTGAAGCGTGTTTGGGTTGATTTTCAACACGCTCGTCGCGTCCCCAGGTACGGCGTATAACATCCCGTCCGGTGCCAACACCGCGCCTTGCCACTTGTTTTTTATATTCGCGCCGAGTTGCCCGTGTCCTATCGTGGTGACCTGGTCTGTTTTGATGTCTATTCGCAACACGCAGTCCGTGTCACTCGGCATGCCGAACACGTTGCCGTTTAAATCAACGGCGCCGCCGCCCCATTTATACTTCCCTTCGAAGGACGGACCAATCATTTCCGTGGTTCCTTTTTTACAGTCGATCTTTAGAACCCTCGGCGCGTGGCTCGGGAAGGCGTATATGCACCCGTTCGGCGCAAGCACACCCCCGTGCCACTTCCACCCCCCTTCCACGGACGAAAAGTCCCCAAGAAGTTCACACTCTCGTTTTTCGGGAATGATTTTTAAAACACTATCTGCCTTGTACGGCATGCCGTAAATGTTCCCATCCGGCCCGCGGATCCCCCCATACCACTTGTTAGTCACGTCTTTTGGTAATTGGCCTTTGCCGAACGTGCTCACTTCCTTGGTCCTCGGATCGATGAATAGCACCTCGGATGCGTTGCTCGGGATGCCGTAGATGTTCCCATCCAAACCAGCGGCGGCGCCGTGCCACATCCACTTCCATTTTTTTAAATTTTTCGTCTGCGGCGTTTGCAATTCGCCAATCGTGTTCACTTCGCCCGTTGATGGTGTGATTTCTAGCACAGAATCAGCCCACGCTGGTATGCCTAAGATTGTGCCGGTGACGGTGCGTATGCCTCGGAGGTACTTGTATTCGCGTGTGCCTAGCGTGTCGTCCTCGCCGTGCTCGGTGACTTCTCCTGATTCAGGAACTACCTTCACCACCCGTCTGTTGTTCGATGGCACGCCCCAGATCGATCCATCCTCGCCCATCGCTGCGCCCAGCCACTTGTGCTCGCCTGGGATGGACGGGCCGAACTCATCCACGATGGTTTCGTTCGTGGCGTTGAAGGGAACGGGGGCGGCGTTGGGGGCGGAAGCGGAGGGTGCAGAGGATGCCGCAGGAGGAGGCGTCTTCTTTTTGCCCCGTCCCATCTGGACGCGAGCGCTTCGGGGAAAGACTACGGCGGCGTGTGGAACGAGCTGCGTGTACATACACAGGGTAAATACTCACTCACGCGTGCGGCGATCCCGAAATGGACAGGCGTGTGAGTGGCGACACGCGCCACGTGTGCGCGACCGGTGTGACGAGGCCGAGAAAAAGGCGGCGGTGTCGGCGGTCTGAAGTAAAAGTTTTCCAAACTATTTATCCAAGATGGCCCTCGTCCTTGTCACACCTGCCGACGCGCGTGATGTGTCCCGTGGCGCGTCTCTCCGGTTATCTCGCCACGCGTGTAACGCCACGCGTACGGCGCGGCAAAACGCGGCGGGACAAAATTGTGTGTCCCTACCGTCCACTCCGACGCGTCGTGACCCATTTACACAAGGAAACAAAACAGTGGTGGACGAAAGTGCCCACCTACGAAACGAACGATGACCTTTCCCCCATTTTGAACGACCTGGCGTGCCGTCGCGCCCTGACCGCCGCGCTTGAGCTAAGCGTAGAACAGTGTTTCCAGGCCTACGACGACGCGGGGCGGGTCGAGTCCCTGGAGCGGTGGCTCATGGTAGGACTCGGCGAGAATCTTCTTCGAGAAAGCACTAGCGGATTTTCACCAGCCGGGATGCTTAGGAAAGTGCTGAGGGATTCCCCGCACAGCAGTGATGATATCAAAATAGCAACGTCGCTCGCCTCGGAGCTGAAAGGACGCTTCACGTTCCGGCGGCAGAAATTGCGAGACGAAAAGATATGCATAACCTGGCGCGGCGTCGCCACCAATCTAAGCACGATGTCGCGAGCGAAAACGGTGGACGTCTCGACAGTATTAGCGTGCCCGGATGACGACTTTGAAGCTATTTTGAATGCCCTGCTCACAATGGGAGACGACTCCGATGTGGGCAAACAAGCGGGAACCACTGGAGTTTTCCTAGCAAACGCGGGGTGGTCATCAAGGAGAAGCCATCTGCCGTAGCAGGAGTGTTCTTATGAGTATATCTCTAGTCTATTCTTATCTATTTTTTACTTCAAAGAATCACAGTTCTACCTTCCCCCCGAACAGCTCCACCTTCCCTAAAAACCTGGACACCTCGGGAAACACCAGCGCTGGTGCTTTCTTGCCGCACAGCAAGTCGTAGTGCGAAAAGTGTGTACCCCCGTCCACAAGCATGGCTTGCAACGCGGCGTCGCTGCCGGACCGAGAAGCCGCCGCGCGTTTCACTTCAGAGTTTGTCTTTTCTTTCTCATCACCCTCCTCTGAAGGAGCATCCTCTGAAGCTTGCTCACCGCGCTTGGGCCCGTCCCCGAAGCACACGAACTTCGCGCCCGCTGCGTTCGCGGTCGCCTCTACCTGCTTCGGGGGAATCACGGGGTCGCAGTCCCCGGCGAGCATCAAAAGCTTTGGCCGGCGTTCGCGGAGCGCGTCCAGGTACAAAACGTGTTTCGTATTTTTGGAGGATTTTTCAGAGGTTTTTCCAGAACTCACAGAGCTTCTTGTCATCTCTGAAAGCACGACCTCCTCCACCGTGGCGCCGACCGTGCTATTCATCGACTCGCCACCAGCATATCCCCATCCCTTGAAGGACCTTTTGACTCTCTTTTCTTTCCGTCGTTTCTCCGCGGCGTAGACGGCTCTGTCGCGCCGGGCGAGCGCCTCTTCCCGCGTGGCCAGACCGCCGGGCGCGAACAGCGTGGCCATCTGTAGTACTAAGCGCAACGGGACGTTGCCGAACCCGTAGTACAGCAAGCGGCGAACGTTTTGTGGGGTAGTCGCGCCGGGGTAACACGTTGAGAGTGACACCGCGGAGCGTTCCCAAAACGTATCTGGTTCTTCGTTTTTATCGACGTCGTCCTCTTCCTCCTTCGGCGCCCCCTTCATGGCTTCGATGGCCATGCCTTGTCCTATGCTCAGCGGTCCTAGCGGCAGCTGGGGAATCCCAGACCCTCCGTACAGGTAATCAGGTACGATCCCCGCAATCGCGGCGTATCGTGCGTACGTCGAGGAGTGCCCTTTGTTGCCGTCCGACGTGTCGGAACACTCTAGACACGACGCCACGGTGACGGAACGGGCGATAACCCACGGAGCCCAAGGAAGTTTTTCAATTTTAACAGAACCAGAGTTTTCATGTGTATCATTTGAATCCTCAAATTCCTCAGATGCATTCCTCTCATGCTCATCCCTCTTCACCTGCAGGTGCTCCACCGCGCCTGACGCGAGGTTCATGACCAGCATCCCCCCCATACTATGTCCAACCGCGCACAGCCTTTCCTCACCTGTGACTGCAGAAATATACCCGCAAGCAATCGGCAGGTCTTCCCGAAGATACGTGTCGTAATCGAAGTCGCCAAAAGTGGGGACGTGCTGCTTCGGGGTTTTTGTTGTTTCGTCGGTCCACTGGGCGGGTGCGCGCCACGGTCTGCTGAATCCCACACCTCTACACTCCACGATGAACACGTCGTGGCCGTCGTTTGAGAGTTTTCTCGCGAGGGAACTATCACTTGACACGTCAAAGGTGTAGGCGTTACTCGCACATCCGGGCACAAACACGGCAGGCATCTTTTTGTAAAGCGTGGAGCCTGTGCCTCGGATGAAGTCGGAATCGTCGAACATGGAATCGACTGAAGTGATACAAGGCATGGTGCTTGATGGATAGCTCGGTAAACTTGGCTTGTACCTCAGTAACGCTATTGACCATCCAGATTCCGGAACAGGGAGGAAGTGCATCTCGTCGCACCCCAGGTTTAATCGCGCGCGGTCTGCGTCTGATAGTTTCACTACTTCTAGCGGAGGGGGCGTGGACGCCGCGGCCGCCGCCGCTCGGCTCCGTTCCACCCTATTCGCCGCCCACGCACCAACACCGTCGAAGAACGCCCCCACTCCCAGCGGATCAGGCTCGGACAGGAAAAATGTCTCCACGTCGTCGTCGGTGATCCAGCTCGCCGCGGCGGTGCGCCAATCGTTTTTTTTCGTTGAGGTTTTTATTGTAGCGGAATCACGCCCATCCTCTCCATCAGCTTTCCCCCGTTCCTCGTCTCTCATTTTTCGTCGTCGCGCGGCAAGGGCTTTGACTTTGTCTCTTGCGGCGCATCCACGCGCGCCGAATCCCGATTGTGTCCACGTTTTGGGGGAAAGCCACGCAGTCCAGCTCGGTTCGGGGCCGGAGTCGGCGTCATCGTTATTTTTGCTCACAGTCTCAT
>TARA_B110000977_G_scaffold125377_1_pt1 | contig 18095 bp, 11 predicted proteins | sample TARA_B110000977 | Tara Oceans TARA_B110000977 (sample SAMEA4397798) | marine metagenome | biome: Polar Biome; feature: [SRF] surface water layer (ENVO:00010504); material: water (ENVO:00002006), including particulate matter (ENVO:01000060) such as... | depth 5 m | reverse complement strand
GGGGGGGGGGTCAGTTAGGGTCTCGTCGCGTGTCTTGCTCCACTCCAACGCGTTCGAAATGAGATTAGATTTGTGTCACCAGTCTACACGCTTCGTGCGGCGTAAATTTGTGTGGCCGTCACGGGGGCCTGAGGTGGGAGACTCGAGGTTAGGCTACTTACGCGGGGTACAGGAAACCCAGGAAGAAGGTGTAGACGCGGAAGATGGCGGAAAGCATCTTGTGTGCGAGTCAGTCGCGTGGACGTGCCTCGAGTTGTGTCGAGGGGAGACGGCGACGTTTGGCGATCGAACACAAATTGGCGCGAGAGAGTTGTCCCCCTCGTGCAAACCATTCTTGCGTATGGCTTTCTAGTCCACACATTCAGTAACACCCGCTTTGAATCGCGATGGGTAATAGACCGTCAAAGCGCCCCATACAACCTTAAAGCAAAAAAGAATCCCATGCCAAATCGCGAATCTCGAGGCACAAAAAAGAGTCCACTTGGCCAACCAACAACAGGTCAATCACACCCGACCTCGACGTCCCCCTACCCCATACGTTACGATGATATGTGTCGCTTCTTCCGTCGGTACCCGCGTGATTGCGACTCCCTGCAGCGCGAGACGCACTTCTATGGTCACTCGCGCGGTCGCCCCCGTGTACGCATCCGCCGCGCGTGCATCGCACAGAGTTTCCAACGCAAGAAACACGCATCGCCGAGGTGCAGCCGTGCTTCGCGCGTCCGAAGAAGACAAAGCCGGTTCACCTGTGTCAACGGAAACCGAGTCATCCACTGCTCCCACCACCAAACCCGGTCAAGGGAAGCCCCCTATCAGCCCTATCTTCCTCGCCGCTGGTGACGCGACCGCCGCGCTGCTCATCACGCTCATCGCCCGAGGCGTCGCAGGCCAGGACGTGGTCGGCGCGGGCACCGCCATCGCGGCGGCGCCCTTCCTAGTGGGCTGGGTCGGCGCCGGATTCCTGGCTGGCGATTACGACAGCGATTCGCCGAATGCGGCACTGTGGGGTGACGCACCAAGGGCCATGTCCACTGGAGCCCTAACCTGGTTCAGTGGAAGCGCGTTTGCGATTTTATTACGCAACTTCGAGGGAAGCATGATGATTCAAGCCCCCATCATAAACGAACAAGTCGCGTTCGCGGGCGGACTAGGGCTGATCTGCGCGTTCCGAGCCGCCGTGGCGATAACGAAACCTGGGGTGGAGAAGTGAGAGTAATATTTTTTAATGGCATAGACTATTAGTGCGCCGAGCATCAGTCATCAATCGAAGTCATCATCTTTTCGATGCACCATCCCTAAAACTCCCAAGATGGCCAAATCCCCACTTTGCAAAAAAAATGCTCTGCGCCGCGCGTTACCAAGGACTCAGCCGTTTTTCGTCAGTTCCTCTCTCTGTCTGTTGTTAGAATTGAATTGGGCAGATCACAACGATTCGCGCGTGCCGACCACCTCACACGAACTCGGCAAGATGACCGCGTCTTCGATGACCGTGGCGCAGCTGAAAAAGGAGCTCGGCGATCGCGGGCTGGACACCACCGGCCTCAAGGCTGCGCTCGTGGCGCGGTACGAAGAAGCCCTCTCTGCTGGCGGAGGCGACGCGGAGATGGACGCTGCCGCCCCCGCGGCCCCTGCTGCGGCGCCCCCCGCGGCGAAGGACGACGACGTGGTTTCCCTCGACGCTGGCGATGAGCTCGGCGACGCGCCTTCCGGGGACGACGAGCCCTCTTCCAAGAAGACCAAAGTTGTGACCGCGTCTGGCGGCACTGAATCGCAACCCGCGGGTGGCCCATCCAAACGGGAGTTGGAAAAGCAACGCAAAGCCAGCGGCGCGTGTCTGTTCTGCGGCGCCATGGACCACAAAGGCAACGAGTGCCCTGAGCGGATCGCGAAGATGTTCTGCCACATCTGCGGCAACAAAGGACACAGGCACGCGGATTGTCCTGACCGAAAGGTTGACGCCGCCGCAAACGCGTGTTTGCTTTGCGGCGACGAAAAACACGTGGTGTTCAACTGCCCTGATAAGAAGGTGGATCCGGATCGCCCCGAGCGCGCGCCGCGTGACCCGAAGGATGCCTCCAAGGGGGTGACGTGTTCCATTTGCAGGAAACAAGGTCACGTGCGTAAAGACTGCCCGGACAAAAAGGACGACACAGGCCGGGAAGAACGACCCCTGCGGGAACAGTGGTGCTTCGTGTGCGGCACAATGGCGACGCACAAGCGCTTCGATTGCCCGAGCGCGCACAAAACCGCGGACAAAACGTCGTGTTTCGTGTGCGGCAGCACGGAGCACAGGGCGTTCGCATGTCCTGACAAGAAGATCGACCCGGACGCGAAGTGCGGGATTTGCCAGAAACCGGGGCACGAACGCCGGGATTGTCCGGACAAACCAGCGGAGGACGTGAGCAAGATGTTCTGCTTTGTCTGCGGCGAAACCGGACACAAGCGCCTTGAGTGCCCGTCCCGGGTGCCTGAAGCGGACGTCCCCGCGAACGGGTGCATCATCTGCGGCGTTGCAGAGCACAATATGCACAAGTGCCCTAAGAAGAAAGTCGACCCGAACGCGCCGCCCAGGCAGGAGAAGCGCAAGCGCGACGACGACCGCGGCCGCGGCGGCGGCGGTTCCCGGGGGTTCGACCGCGGGCGCCTCGACAACCGCGGTGGTGGAGGTGGATACGGCAACCGCGGCGGGTACGGCGGCCGCTTCGACGACCACGACCACCGGAGGTCTCGTGCGGATTCGCGTGACCGGTACGGCAGCAGTGGCGGGTACGGACGCAGGGACGACTACCGCAGAGACGACTACCGCCGAGACGAACCGCCGCGGTACCGCCGCGACGATTCCAGGGACCGATACGGCGGCGGCGGCGGAGGCGGGCCCCGGTACGACTCACGGAACTACGCCGGAAGCGGAGAAGGCGCCGAACAGCTGTGCCGCGATTTCCAAAGAGGGTCGTGCACCAGGCCTGGGTGCCGCTTCAAGCACGCGGGTGGCGGCGGCGTGCGAGGCGCGTCGCCGGAAAAACGCAGGTCGCCTCCGAGGTGAGAGTTGAATGAGAGTTGAGAAGAAGGAGGCTTTTGACGTCAAGCTATGGACTTGAGATTACATAAATTTAACTTAACGTACCTAACGTCGTAATATGAACACCATTGGTGAACCATGGGTGGTTTTGGGGATCGTTCTGTCGAGCTTTGGACGTCATCACAATCACTCCGCCCCCCGTTTTTTTTTTTTTTTAATCCATCATATTACATCTTCGCATCCTTCCCGTACTTCTTGACCATGTAGTTTGTGATTTTGTCAAGGTCCGCAAGGGTCTTGACGTTGAGCCCCCTTTTCTTCCAGTACGCCTGTACTTTCTGCACGTCCACAATAGAACCAGCGCCCGCGCTCATCACCGCCCTGTTGTACCACACCTTGTCGAAAATCCCATCCACGGTACCGGCTTCCACCGCGCGTTTGATCGACTTCAACTCGCCAACCTTGTTGAACTCCTCCACGTCGTACCCCATCTCCGTGAGCTCTTCCTTTAACTGCTTGATCGTGCTGTATCCGTTCGTCACGACGAAGCCGATGTAGCCGGCCATCGCTACGCACAAAGCGGGGCCCACGCCGGTTTCCGCGAACACATCACCCGCGACTGATGCGATTTCAGAAGCGGAAGATGCATCGAGCGCGGACACCTGCACGGACGCGCGGCGGGCGGGGATGCGGCACGACGAGCTCGAACGGTTGAAGCGGCATCGCGTGGTCGATGCGGTGGACGCACGGGCGAGCGCCGCGGGGGTGGCGACGGCGTGAGACATCCGTAAGAGGAGGTGTGCAGGGAAGACTGGCGACTGTCGTACGCCAACTGGCATTTTGATTTCGTTGATCTCCAAACCTGGTTCATCAAACCGCCAAAACGTCAGTCAAACGAAAAAGCGTCTGGCTCTGCTGCTGCCTCCACGTCACAAGCGCTGTGCGCCTCGCGTTTTGCGTGCAAAAAGTACTTCACAACGTCACACCGAGACGCGCCTTGCACGCCGCCTCGTTTCGTTTAAAAACACACGATGGCGGATACCGGGTCGTTGAAGATCTGCAACCTAGCATACTCCTACCCCGGCGGCAAGGAGATTCTAAGCGACTTCAGTTTAGACCTCCCCCCTGGTTCGCGATGCCTTCTTTCCGGCGCGAACGGCGCGGGCAAAACCACGTTGCTTCAAATCCTGGCGGGCAAGACCATGGTGAGCGAGGACACCGTCCGCGTCATTGGCAAGCCCCCGTTCCACGACATCAACCTCACGTGCACTGGCGAGCTTGGGTATTTAGGGAGCCAGTGGAGACGGAACATCGGGTCGGCAGGCTCTGTGGCGCTTGCCGGTGATTTCTCAGCGGGGAAGATGATTTTCGGAGTGGACGGCGTGGACAAGGAGCGCCGCGCGCGCCTAATCGAGCTATTAGACATCGACGTGGACTGGAGTATGATGACTGTTTCGGACGGCCAGAGACGACGGGTACAGATCTGCATGGGCTTGTTGAAGCCGTTCAAAGTCCTGCTGTGCGATGAAATCACCGTGGACTTGGATATCCTCGGACGTCTTGATCTCCTCCAATTTCTGCGAGAAGAGTGCGAACAACGCGGCGCAACCGTCGTGTATGCGACGCACATCTTCGACGGCATGGAGCAGTGGATGACGCACATCGCGTTCGCGAGTAACGGGGAGTTGCGATACGGGGGAGCCAAGGACACGATTCCGGGTCTGAAAGGAGTCCGGCACCTGCTGTCGACCATCGACCAGTGGCTGAGGGTGGACCGGGACGAGCGACGCGCGCGCGAAGCCAAGGAAGCGTTGGAGCCCAAGAAACCCACCAACCTCGCGGCAAAGTTCCAAAACAGACACATGGCGTATTACCGTTAAACGGAGAAGTTATCCGGTCCTCAAAAAGGGAGAAGGGGAACAGAAGCAGCAGTAGATGTATAGATATATACACCTTTAGACATAGAGATGCGTCGGCCGGAGCCCTGGACGGGAGACGGACGACGAAATTTTTCATAAAATAATTATTTCAATAGTTTTATTTCCAAGTTCTCTCGCTATCACAAACGCTCTTTCTTTGGTATTTACGGTAGCAACACAAAAGCTTCCAACACTGATACTCAACAACGATTCGACAAATTTAGTTGTTGAACCTGGCGGCGTTGCAGATGGTGACGAAGTCATTCCCGACGAGGGAGGCGCCGCCGACCAAAAACCCGTCGATGTCCTCTTGCTTCGCCAACTCCTCGCAGTTCCCGGCGTTGACCGACCCGCCGTACTGGATTCGGACAGCGGAGGCCACTGATTGGCTCACAGCTTGCGCCACGAACGCCCTGATACCCGCGTGCACTTCCTGCGCCTGTTCGGGCGACGCAACCTTCCCGGTCCCGATCGCCCACACCGGTTCGTACGCGATGACAACCTTGGCCCAGTCCTGTTCCGAGATCTCATTCGCCACGGCTTGCAGCTGGCGCTTGCACACATCTAAGGTAGCGCCGGCTTCCCTTTCTTGCAACGTCTCGCCGATGCACGCCATCACGGACAGCCCATTGTCGATCGCGTACTTGCACTTCTTCCCCACGAACTCGTCGGTCTCGCCGCATAGGGCTCTGCGTTCGCTGTGACCGAGAATCACCCACGGGATCCCGGCGTCGACCAACATCTCAGCGGCGACCTCCCCGGTAAACGCGCCGCCCGCGCCGACCCAGCAGTTCTGCGCCGCAAGCTGGTACTTCCTATCGAGCGTGGATTGCACTTTCGGGAGGTACACCATGGGGGGGGCGCAGATCACCTCCACGTCCGCGGTGATCTCACCAGAGTTCAAATCCTTGACCAAGGTGGCAATGGACGACGTGTTGCCGTTGCACTTCCAGTTGCCGCCTACGACGAACCGGCCGGTGCCCGCCATCGCGACGACGGAGCGGGAACCGCAGCCGGACTTGGCAGAGCCGCGCGTGGCCTATACGGAGAGATAGGAGGGAAGAGGGGGAAGGTCAGGAATATGCTCGTTTCAAATGCGTCACACAGGTGCGTCGAGTTTCACTGTATTCATCGCGCTCCGCACATATCGCGGCGATCGAATCATCGAAAAGCCTCCCAGTGCACAGTTCGCGAAGCTGTGTTTTTGTGGATAGGTTTCGATGTTCTTGGTCTTATCGCGCGATCGGGTGAAAGGAGGTTGGATTTCCCTATGGATTTCGGTGGGTGTTTTGTACGCACCGACAACGCAACAGAGGCGCACACATTGGCGTCCCTGGTCAACGCAGCGGGGCCGGAGACGCGGCGGAGCACGGCGAAGTTGGGCCTGGCCGCGGCGCGCGCCGCGGTGGCTTGGTGAGCGACAACCGACATGGCGATCGGGTGAAAGACCGGTGTCTGTAGGGCTTTCTAGGCTCGCGTTTGGCGTGCCGGCTCGCGTCGGGGTGGACGCGACAACGTTGTCGACGGTCACAAATCCGTGTCAGGCCTTGTGACGAACGTGGCGAGGGAACGCGAGCAAGGGGTCGAGGCCAATCGGCCACGAAACCGGAAAACCGGGGCACAACTGGATTTTGAGGACGAGGCTCTCCGGACGCTGTTTGCCCATATGGAAAAAACGCAAATGGCCCTTGCAGTGAGCAAATAGTCCGAAATATCTCGGGCAAAACGACGGTTCGGGGTGAGCCCAGGACAGTTTGTGACTTCACGTCAAACCCGAGACAACGACGCCTCATTGTTGGGTGAACATGCAGGCTGTGACCTCCATGAATGCAGTTGTCCCTCGGGGACACACGGCGAGGGTTGCTCGCCGTGGGCCAGGACTCTCTTCCCGGACCTCTGTAAAAGCGTTCCGCGCCTCCAGGTACAACGCGTCTGAGAAGCGGCGCCGTTCTCGTTTTTCATCCACCCATCATCTCGTTAATATCTTCGGGTCTGACCTCGTCACTGACCTTGACTTACCGTGTTCTCCACGCTCGCAGCGCGCGCTCCACGGTCCCTTCTACGTCTCGCGATCTGTGTGTGCGCGCGGGCACACCGATGGTGGGCAACCCCGCCCCCGATTTCAGCGCCGAGGCGGTTTTCGATCAGGAGTTCATCGACTGCGCGCTTTCCGGATTAAAGGGAAAGTACGTCATTTTGTTTTTCTACCCCCTGGACTTTACGTTCGTGTGCCCCACGGAGATCACGGCGTTTTCCGATCGGTACGACGAATTCAGCGCGATTAACACGGAAGTCTTAGGTGTCTCGGTTGATTCGAAATTCTCCCACCTCGCGTGGATCCAAACCGACCGAAACGCGGGCGGCTTGGGGGATATTAATTACCCGCTCGTGAGTGATTTAAAGAAAGAGATTGCGGAATCGTACAATGTCCTGACGGACGAAGGCGTCGCCCTACGAGGCTTGTTCATAATCGACCGAGAAGGGGTTATTCAGCACTCCACGATCAACAATGAAGCGTTCGGTCGTTCTGTTGATGAAACCCTACGCACACTGCAAGCCATTCAGTATGTCCAGGAGAACCCCGACGAAGTGTGCCCGGCGGGGTGGAAGCCGGGGGACGAAACCATGAAACCCGACCCAGACGGAAGCAAGGAGTACTTCGCGAGCATTTGAGGGGTGTTAGGGTTTAGGGTTTATGAAGGCTTGAGGGCTTAGGGCATAAGAAGAGAGATGCTATGATTGTTTGATGAAGAAAGACTTACTTCTATGGTATTCGCCAGCTTTCTATTTCCCCGGTTTCGTCGTCTCTCACAAAAGGTTTGTCGATCATGGAGATCTGCATGTCTCCGCAGAAAGGACACTCCTCGGATAACAGGTCCTCCAACTGCTCTGATGGAGGTTTTTTACTTTGAGATTTACTTTGAGATTTGGACGATTCCTTAGAGGTTGTGGCCTCCTCAGGGTGAATACTCATACCCGCATCTCCCTCCTCTTCCTTCTTCTCCTTTTCCGCGCGCGCGTGCTCCTTGCACTTCACCCGTAGTTGTTTCGGCAGCGGCGCTCGTGTGATGGCGAGCAAATCGAGACACGCACGCCTTTTATCTCTACTCATCATCGGCAGCACTTCCTGCAAAAGACAAGCAGAGTGAAACGCCATCCCGCAGGGAAACACAAACATGTTTTGCAGCGGCGACTTTTGTAGAACAGTTTCTACATTCTTCCCAGAACTCGCAAAGGCTTTGTACGTCGCTGGCGCGGCAGTGACCAACAAACCACACACGCAGCAAGGCTCGTTCCACGGGATTTTTACATCCAAGTCGTTTATATCGTCGATCTGGTTTCGTAAAGAGGTTTCGATGGATGTAGAGTGTTTCATCTCATCCAAACAACTCTTGGTCCTTTGCGCGTACAACGCCAGCTCCGCGAGCGTCGCGTCCCGCACTTCGTCCACGGTGACCGAGTCGGGAAGACACTTTAATATGAACTCCACCGAGAGGTCACCGTTCGACTCTTTGACTAGATCAAGAGCGGTTTGCACGACTTGCGATCGTTTCTGTTTATCCAGCGATAAATTACACGCGCTCACCGCACGGCTCGTCGCCGCGGCGAGCGCCGAGGAAGAAACGCGCTCGGCGCTCAACTCTCTGTTTTCTATTGCTAGTTTTTCAAAAGTATTCGATGCATCATCTTCGCTGTTATCGTAGTCGTCGCCGTCAAACTCGCGGTCCTCACGCATCTCGCGGAGCATCTTCTGATCAAGCGCTGCGTCCTCTTGAATTTTCAGTAATTCACTTTGTCGGACATTGTCAAATTCCTTTTCCAGTTCCTTCGACGCCACCTCCACCCCGAACCCGGCGCACACCGCTTTCGACGCCGCCGAGCGCCACACGCCGCGCCGCGTCGCCGGCGTGACGTACTCCGTTTGTCGTAAAAGCGCAATCGCGTTGGGTCGTATTGATGTGTCAACCGATGACTCGTTACTTCTCAAATATTTTTCATCGGTCAAAACATTCAGAGCCAGTTTCGCGACCAAAGAGGAGGCTTCGTTCTCGTCGCCCCCCAGCGTCACAATCGCGGTTCGTTTCGATAAAAATAAAGTCGTCTCGGTTGGATTGATTTGAAACGCTTGACTCGCGACGTCCATGACCTCTTCCGGTGACAGATTACCATTTCGCAACGTACGAAGCACCCCCGTTATGTCTTTGTTTCGAAAGCGTACATCAATTGACTCCCGGATAGCCCCGCGGCTTTGTAAAAAGTGCGCGCAGTCGTCCCACAATTTGTACTCCTCCAGCAAAGACTTTGTTGATTGCACATCCAGTCTCGACCCGTGCGCGGCGAAGAACAAACGGAGGTCCTTCGTGGCAGATACAAAACCCGAAGTGCCCTTCTCCGCGCCGCACACGCGTGACACGTGCAAGTCCGCGAGCCAAGCTGCGAGCTTCGTCACTGTTTCTGGCTCGCGCTCCGCGTCAGCGGCGTCCAGACGCGAACGGAGATACAACGCGAGTGCATCGTCCTCGCCGCGGTCTAGAAATCCAAGCGCGGTTGCTTCGAACGGAGTCGCATCACCAGCGGCGGCGTATGCAGCAGCCGCGCGCATCAGGTCGCCAGCGCGAAGCGCATCCTCCGCGCGGCGGAGGTGCGACGCGCCGTCCGATACCTCCCCCTCCATCGCGCCACCGAGACTGATCAGGACACCAACGAAATTGGAGTTCAGTCGATTCTTGAAACGCCGGTTCCAGTTTGCGCCTCAACTCGAAGGTTTACCTGCAATTGCGTCCTGCGCGACCGGGTTCGTCTCGCGCGCTCGACGATGCTGACACTCGTTATCGCCGCGCTCCTCGCGGCTGGCGCGAGCGCGCAGCCCGGTGTACTCCTCTTCGCGGACGTCGAGCACCAGGGTGCCCTACTGCTCACGCCCGGATCTGCGGCGTGCGCCGAGACAGGGGCCTCCGCGGAGTGCGCCCCCATGGAACCCGCGGCCGCGGCCGCAGCGGTCGCGGCGCTTCTTCGCGTCGCGCCCGTCGAACCAGTCGACGCGCACGCATCTTCGCAGGTACGAACCTCACCTGCTAGACCCGACACGCGAGATCCAGCCTTGGAGATCGCGTGCCCTTTTTCTCAGCCCCAGAGGCTTTTCCTTTCTTAGTTCTCCTTCTCACCCCGGTCCTCTCGGTCCCACCCTTACTCCCACAGGTGTCATCCCTCCTGGACCGTGACCCGTCGCGTCGCCCCGGTGCCGTGCTGGTGGCGCGCGTGTCCTCCGCACACACGGCGTCGTCTCTGGAAGACTTCCTCGGCGTCGACGTGCGCGACGGCAACAAACTCGGCGGCGTCGCGCGGCTTGTGGAGGACGTCGCAGACGTCAGGGCCGCGCTCGACGCCCTGGCGTGCTCGCCCGGGGTGACTCACGTTCGCATGACACAAAAAATAGAAGACCCTGAGGCGTTCGGGGTCACAGTCGCGCGCGCCGTGGCTGACGCAAAGGGCGATGCGACTGGAAAGGCGACACTCGTGGAGCTTGTACGAGAAGGGGAGGACGACGCGGACGTTTCGGAGGCGAAAGTTTTGGACTCCGTACAGCACGCCCGAGTCGCGATGGGAGGGAACCCCTTGGTTGTGTTGTTGGTAGAGGATGCGAACGCGTCAGAGGAGACGGTGATGAGTGTGAAGAGGCGGCGACTGCAGCAAGAAACGAATGAAAACGTATATTCAAACGGCAACGCCACGACCGTGGCGGATAAAACGAGTAACTTTCGCGACGCCACGACGATGGCCGTGGTGTTTGGCATTTTGCTCGTCATCGCGGTGTGCGGGATTTTGGCCACCGCGACTATGGAATTTCCCTCCGACTCGCTGTTGTACCCGCGGGAGAAAAACGACTGAAGACGACGATACTTAGATTGGTTGAAACAAAAACATTTTGATGATACATGACATGCGCCGCTCTCGTCTCTCTCGCTGACTTCTTTAATCGCCGATGCCGAAGTAACCGCGAATAGTGAACGGCTCTTGTTTGATCTCGGGTTCTTGCTTGATCCGCTTCGCACTCGACTGACCCACACGTGTCTTCTTACACACCGCGCAGCTGTATTTCAGCTTGCCGTGAGGGCAGGGGTTGCACGCCGCGCAGTCACTTTTCACCTTGCCGTGCTGGCAGGAGGTGCACACCGCGCAGCTACTTTTCCGCTTGCCGTGAGGGCAGCCATTGCACGCTGTGCAGTCTTTTTTCACCTTGCCGTGGGGGCAGGGGCTGCACGCCGCGCAGTACTCTTGCCGCTTGCCGTGGGGGCACGGTTTGCACGCCGCGCAGCTGTCTTTCCGCTTACCGTGGGGGCAAGGGTTGCACACCATGCAGCTGCATTTCTCCCTGCCGTGCGAGCATCTCTTCTTACCTCCCATTACTAGTGTTCACACCTGTCCACGCGCGCGACGACTGCGCTTGTCCAACACGAAGAGGAGGTGTCGTAGCTTTTTCTCGTCTTCTCCAAGTGAAAATCCGCATCGTCAGCAAAAAGTCGTCTGCAAGCCAAGAATTGAGCAATTATTGGATTGTGCGCCAGACCGCGGCGCGGGGGTCATCGTGCGACGATGCCTCCCTCATCGGCGTTGCAACACGTGTCTCAGGTGTTGACATGTCTGATGTATCAGCACGCTCACTTCGAGGCGAACATCGCCCCCCCCAAGCTCGCCCCCGTGACTCCGATTCCAGACGAAGTGTCCATTCGCGTTCGGAGGTTGTTCCCAGAGGAGGTAACAAGCGAATTGGCCCGGTTACGGCGGTGGCTGCCTTCGTTCGCGGACGGGGAAAAGGGCACCTGGGGTGACGTGGCTGATTGCTTGGTGCATGCGATAGACGCGCTTCCTGTGGATGCCAAAAATGCACGTCAAAGGTGCGAAGAGTTCGCCAACAACGTGTTGAACGACGCGGTGCAATCCGCGGAGGAGGGGGATGTGGGGAACAACCGGTTGAAGAAAGCATCCATGAAAACTCGACACGCGCGTCTGTTACTCGACTCGAAGCTTCCCGAGTCGCATGCAACTGTATCTACACTAGTTGCAGCAGGGTATGTCATTCCCGCTTCCACTGCTCTAATAAAGGTTCTAGCCTCTACGAAGGAATGGGAAGCGCAGTTGGAGTGGCTGTCCAAATCTTCGGAGTGGCGCTGGAGCGGGGACGGCAGCGTCGGGAATGGAAAAAACGCGTGCGAAGCCGCCGTCGCAGTGTTCAAGTTCGTGCTGGATGAAATGGTCAAGCCCGCGACGCACGGGGCGCAGAGAAGGCCACTCGCCTTAGTGTTAGCCACCATAATCAAGCAAATATCGAAAGGAGGCGCTTTGGCTGAACACATCGAAACGCTCCCAGTGAAAGAGATGGCGGACTTGGGCGAAAAGTGGAGCGAGAAGAAAAACGCCGCGGCGGAGAACTCGGCACTGTTGCAAGCCTCCGCGGCGTTGAGGCGACGCATCGACGGCCCTCCTGTCGAAGGCACGGAACCCGACCCAGAAGCAGAGAAACTGGACCACGCCGTGCACGACGCGCTGCTCACCGGGCTCACTGCGGAGAAGGAAGAGAGCAAGGAAAGCGCGCTTGAGTGCTTGGCGGATTACTTGGACTCGTCAAAGGCGCCGACGCGTGAGTTGTTACTGCGCGCCGTGTCCGTCGGCGGCGCGAAAGGCCCGTCTCCGAACGTGTGGGTGCTAGTGCAGAGTGCTTTAAAGTCAGCCGCGAGAGCAGATCCGAAACTCGCACTAGATGTGGCGGAGGAAATGCTCAAGTCGTCGGGGGCTGCGGAGCGCGTCCCCGAGCCCGAGGATAAAGCGCACGATAAGCATAAAAAAGACGATAAGCACCATAAAAAGGAACACAAGTCCATGTTCGGAGGCGCCAAGGCTTTGGTTACGGGTCGATCAGCGATAATGTCCGTAGCGGGGGCGGGCACGGCACGCTCTCGAGTTGTCGCGCTTCGCTTTTTAAGCTGGGTGCTGGGTACCGATTCAGAAGAGAACACCGAGGATGATTTAGTAGTTGAAAACGCCGCGGAGGAACGCGAACGGTTAGCGGCGGCGGCGGAGTTGCGCAGACGGGCGCCTTCCCTCGCCGCTGCAGTCGGGGTGGCGCTGCGGCCGCCGCCTCCCTCAGGCACCTGGTACGACTCAGGCAACGTCACGTACCTCAGTGACACTAAGAACCCGGATGCGCCGGAAGGGGATGACGTCGCGGTGATGCTCACGGCGCTGCGGTGCTCGCCGTTACTGCTGAACCCCGCGTTTTCACTTGCGGAAACGAGGGACTACGCCGCGGAGGAAACCAACTTCCTCGCCGTCGCGCTGGCGTCCGGGTGCGGGCACAACGAAGTGGAAGCCGCGGCGCGTCGTGCGATTCGAAGGCACGTCACGCACGTCTCCCCTACGGTGCTTCGCAGAGCGGTGGTACACAGCCTACGCGCCGCCGAGAGCGCGATTGAAGGCTCGGTAAAAGCCACGGAGTGGACGTGTCGTTTGTCCACCGCCGCCGTGACCGTGGCGGAGGCGGCGAGAAGACCGACGGAGGATGTGCTTTTCGACGCGGCTGCAGTGGGTCCGCGAGCCGCCACTGCGATTTTATTAGCATCAGCGCACCCAGACCCACAAGTGCACGCCGTCGCCGCCTCGCTGCTCGTCGCCGCGGAGGACCTGGTGGACGTCGCGGCGCTTTCCGGCGACGCCATGGGCCACGGCGCGGACGCGGGCGAGGATGCTGAGAACAGTATAACCTCCAAGTTGGGCGGCGGACTGCTTCGCTGGCTCTCATCGCAAGCCTCCGTAGGGCCAGAAACACGAGACAGGGCCGTGTCAATACTCGGCGGGTGGAACGACGACGAGCGAGTCGCCAAGTGGCGCGGCGGAGAACTCAGCGCGGCGAGCGACGCGGGCGTGCGCCGCGCGTTGGAGCGACTCGCCGCGGCGAGGGTCGTGGAGTACGCTCCTAGTGACGGTGGTGACACGTACAAGCTTTGGAAGTGGCACGTCGCGTTTTACGTCGCTGCGTCCAGGCCGGTGGGCCACGTCCCGGTTCGCGGAGGGTCACTTCCCCTTCCCGGGCAAGCCAGTTTAGGGAACTTGGGCGAGGCTTCCCCGGGCAAACTCAGCGCTAAGAAGATGCTTTTCCCTGAGGACAAACCCGGGTTGAGCGATTTGGGGTTTCGGGATAACACGGAGAACGACATGGAACGCTCGTTGGCACTTGAGAAAGACCTGGGGTTGGATGGCAACTCCGAGTTTGACTCTGCGATCGCGAACAAAAGGGTGTGGAGCCGGTGCGCGGCGGCAGCGGAGGAGGGCGGGCGGGAATCGTTTTCGCCAAGCGCTGCGCGAAGCGCACGACGCAGAGGTGAGGCTCTTTCCGATGCTTTGGTTGGTGCCGCGCCTCCTTGCATCGCCGCGGTCGTTTCCGTAGTCGCCGCGGATGTCGTCACCGCGGCTGCGACAACACAAGAAACCCTGGGAGGCACGCAAGGCTCCATCGGCGCGAAAGAAGCCAAGACGCTTTGGCCCGCGTTGGCGCGAGCGGCGTGCGGCTTGGGTTTGCTGCGAGCCGTGGCGTCGCGAGTCGTCGCAAGGTGCGCCAAGGACGCGGCTGCGTTCGTAGACGAGACGGATACTCCCGAAAGCACAGCATTCGAGGATGCGCTACGGTTAACCTGGGCCGCATGTGATGCGTGGCTCCCTGCGTTACCAGACGTCGCGAGACAAGCGTACTCGAGCGATTACGGCGATGACGGCGTTTTGACTGACGACGACGGCGTCGCGGCGGCGTCACGCGCCGCCAAAGCCGTGGCATCCCTCGCCGCGCTTCGTCTACGCGTGGCTCCGCCCACCACAACCGCTACGTTGGATCAAGCCACGCAATCGTTGGTGGATTCGTTGCCTCAAATGCGAGGAGAGTGGAGAGCGTTCGCCAACGTGGTGCTGGAAGCGATCAACGTGGTTGTGGTAGCGGCGGGTGCGCCGAGAGAAGAGACGAACGAAAACGCGGGAGATAAAACGAAGCCTTCCCCTTTAGATTCCTCGGTTTCCGATGCGTTCGGCGACGGACCTCCTTTAACTCATACCGTGGCGGATATCGCGGTTCGCCGTTTAGCCGAAGCGTCGAGGGTCGCGTCGAGGGACGTCGAGCAGCGCGCCGCGGAGCGCGCCGCGTGCGACAAACTCGATTCGAATGAAACCGAACTCGATTCGCCGTTGGCGATTCTGAACGGCGCCCGGAAAGCCGGCGCGCTTGTTACAGCCGCGTGCGCTGAGTTGTTGGCTCGAACGCCATCTCGAGCGGCATCGGCAGCGGCTGCGAGTGCGTTGCAAGCTGCGGGCACGGCAACAGCGGCGGCGGAGTCACGCTTGGAAAGCGTCAACGTGAAGACGTTCAACACGCCTCTCGCGTCGCCGATGCGCTTGTTGGACCCAATCGTTGCCGCGGTGGGGGATTCGCGCGCCGGTCTCGTGGCCGCCGCTTCGCTCATCTCAATGCGGCTGTCACCCTCGCTCGCGGCGAGCGCATCTGCGCACCGCGCGCTTCGAGCTGTCGCGGGCGCTACCGCCGGACCTGAAACCACGGCGGCGGCGGCGGCGGCGGCGGATGCCACCGACGCCGCGGCAACTGGCAAAGATTTCGCCCTCGCCGCTGAAGCTCGGCGCGGCGCGGCGATGGCGGCGACAAGCGCGTTCGTCAACATCTCCCGACCTGAAGCGACCGCTCGCGTGGAAGCAACCGCGGAGGGTGTTTTCGACCTTGCCTCAGCGCTGGCGCAAATCGATAGCATCAGCGAAAATGGAGACCCAACGGAAGACGACGATGCGAAAGGACGGCGCGTGTGGTGCGCTGCGGCAGCCGCCGCCGAGCCCGCCGTCGCATTGTCGCTGCGCAAATGCGTCGCCGCCGCCGCCGCGGCTGCGCTTGAAACCGTCAACGCGCTTGTTATCGAAGTTCCCGCGCCTGCAACTCGTGAAGTGGCAACGTCGTTAGCACGCGCGACCCTTGAAGCGGCTCCTTCTGCGTCGGAGGACGCGGGGGCGTCGTTTTGGCACACGCTCGGCGGGAAAATCGTGGGAAACCTTGGATTTGAAGGCGACAACGGGACCGATACGCACTTCGAGGCGTTGGAGTTGGCGTCCGACGCGGCAGCGGCGGTGGTTGATACCCTGGTCGAGGCGTGCGCGGCTGAGTCTGCTGATACGACACCCACCAATCACGAAGTCTCCGCGTTGGCTGCGCTTCGCTTTTTGAGGTCCGAATCAGGCGCCGCCGCGGCGCCACGGTTAGTGGAGCTGGTGGAGCTTGTCGAGGGCGGCGACGCGGACGTGGCCAACGCGAAAATGGCAAGCGCGGCGATGCGGCTCGTGACGGCCGCGATGGCGTGTCCCCTCGCCTCCGCGACGTTCGCGCCGTGGCTCCCTTCCCTCGCCGCGTCCGCCACTGCGCGGCGCGCCACGTCACGAGACGCAGCCGCACTGGTCGCCGCGCTGCGCATCGCGCCAATTGCCGCGGACGCGAGGGATGTGCCAAACGCCGTGGTGCGGGAAGTCGCCGGGCGGTTCCCGAAAGGACGCCTGGCGTTTCGCAAAGCCGCGGCGGAGTGCGCGATGCGCGCCGCTGAGACAGCGGTGGCGGACGGCTCCGCGGACTTCTGTGCCACGAGCGCGGAGGCGGCGACGCGGTTGTTCGAAGCCGCCGTGCGAGGCAGGGAGTCGGTTTCTGATAACAAGCATGGCAAGGACTCTGCGTCAAGTGACAAAAAGAAACCGCAAAAACCGTCAAAGCCGTTCCCCACGGCGCCGCTCGCGTTGTACGCCTCTCGTTTGGCGCGAATCTTCACGAGCGCGACTTCGGACGCTCGCGGGGTCGCCGTCGCAGTAGCGGCTGCGGATGCCATGTCCACGCTTGCGGAGCGGTTCGCATCCGCGGGACACCTCGCGCTCGCGTCAGTGGACGCGTCAGTCGTCACGCGCCTGTGCGTTGCCGTGTCGCTCTCGGCAATCGCGCTGCCGAACCCGTCGTGCGTTGCCGCCGGCGTCAGGCTCGCGGTCGCCGCGGGCTTGACCTCAAGCACGCGTCTGAAAACAGGCGTGGCACCCGCGGTAGTCGCGGCGCTGAAAAAAGCGAGCGGGGCGAACCCAGCAGAAGCAGCCGCGGCGGTTTTTTCACGAGTGATGTTCCTCCCGGAGCCGGCGGGGGAGGATGATCCTGTGGAAGATGCGAAGACGTCAGGAGACGCCGTGCCGACTGACGGGGTACCGACAGACGCCGCCCAAACAGACGCTGCCCAAACAGACGCGGAACCCGCCGGCGACGCGGTACCTGATGAACAGCACACAACCCCAACGCCCTCTGCTGCCAAGCCCGTGGACCGTGTCGAATTGGAAAAAGCGAAGGACGCGCGGGCTGATATCCTGGATGTCGCCTGCGGCGTCCTCTCCGCGCTTCCCGAGGACGACGGCATGGGTGGGTCGCTTGACGAGTTTGCGATTTTGACCTGTTGCTTGCTCACGTGGCCGTCCATCGGCGCGCCGCCCGACGCCAACGCCAGCGACGCGGCGGTGAACATCGTCACGGGACTGGGCGTAGAATCTCTACAGCCGGTGGCGGACCGGTTCGCCGCGCTCGCAAACGGCGAGTACGGGGACACGAATGAGAACGGCTCGGAACCGTTCGACTCGCCGTCGCCTTCCAAAAAAGAAGGGTTGCTGCGCACGAAACACCGGAAAGCGCGACGCGTTTTTTTCAAAGACGCGTGTCGCGCGATGGGCGCCGCGGGGTGTACCTCGCCCAGCGCCTGGGCGCAAGCGTTAAGAGCACTTGCTGCGGCTGCTGCTACTGCGAAGCGCGATCCAGACGCGCGACTCGCCGCGGCTGACTTGCTTTGCGCCTGGCTCGACGCCAGGGTCGCCGCGGAGGGCGTCGGGGCATGGGAGACGAAAGCGCTCGCCGCCGCGGCGAGCGAGCTGGTGGATATGGACGACGCCGCCGTGGCGCCCGCGTGTTCGGCGCTCGCGTCCAGGGAAGTCACCGCGGAGCCAGCCGCGGTGGTGGACGCTGTGCTTCTCGGCGATGTTACACCGCACGTGGACGACGCGACGACTGAAGACGTCAAGGTTCGGCTCGCGCCGTGGGAGCTTCC
>TARA_B110000977_G_scaffold192293_1_pt1 | contig 18109 bp, 27 predicted proteins | sample TARA_B110000977 | Tara Oceans TARA_B110000977 (sample SAMEA4397798) | marine metagenome | biome: Polar Biome; feature: [SRF] surface water layer (ENVO:00010504); material: water (ENVO:00002006), including particulate matter (ENVO:01000060) such as... | depth 5 m | reverse complement strand
GCAGACTAGGCATACGCTCTAGTACAAGCTCTTTGTGGCCAGCTTTGAACCACTTAGGTATCAAGATGCTGCTCCCATAAATGCGCCCATCTTAGCCATGATGTCGTTGGCTTCCTCTGCTTTGTCACGGCGTAGGTCAGGGTCATTACGTAAGGCATCGGGGTGATACCCTACCAGCTTACCCTCAACCTCTTGACGCATAGCCTCAAGGTTAGGATCATCTGTAAAGTTAAGCCGTGGTAGTATGCTGCATAACTCTGTGATGTGTTCCAGTGTGGTGTTCTTGAACGTAGCAGCTGGGTCAGACAGCTTGTCAGCTAGGTGCTTAACTCTGTCATAGAGCCGCTGCCATGCTTCCTTCATGGCCTCTTGTGCTGCTCTCTGGGTAGTAGCCTGTATCTCAGAACGTAGCAGTGCCTCTTCTGCATCACTGATACCAGCACAACGGAAGTCATCAGCTGCTACGTTGGTGATAGCCATACCCATGCTGAACTTGGCTCGTATATCTGCGGGATGAGCGTAGTCGTCGGGGTTGTAGGATTTACCTAGCAACGACTGAGCATTGGCAACAAGTTGTGGGTACTCTGGACAGAACCTATCCACCAGTATCTCGAACTCTGCTTTCTGTTTACGGAAGTCAGTCATAAAATCTAAGTAGTTAGCACTGGGTAGCATCTGTATACCCTTGACACCCCAAGGTAGGGTGTTGGTGTAGAACTTGGTACGGATTAGGGTAGCTTTCTGCTTGATGTCCTTGAGTAGGTCACAAGTAGGCAGCAATGATTTGTGATACCTACCAGACCCATCAACAGCACCCTTGGCTATGGTAGTCTCAAGGCTGATCTGTTTGTCCAGCTTGTTGAACGATGGTACTGATATGCTCAGTTGGGCAAGTAAAGCTTTATCTGTTAGCTTCATAGGGTAGTCCTCCACTTGGTTGGTTAGAATAATACGTCTTGGTTAGCAGCAGCCCAGACATTGAACGCATCTGTCTCTGCTAGGTCAGCATCACGGCGTAGTGCTGTACTGATAGTAAGAACACCGAACTCTGCTGGCATCCTAGCGACATAGGCACACAGCTTACTCATGTTAGTCAGACTAGCACGATCAGCTAAGGCACCAGACAGAGCGTATAGTGTGGCTGGATCGTCTGGAACATTGGAGTTAGCAGGGTCTAGCAGTATGGTGTCAGGGTTAGGTAGCTTACGGAATATACGCATGAACCCAACGAACTCTGCCGCAGCACCCTCACCGACAGCACCTTTAAAGCACTCATACTCTGCCTCTGGTGATACAACGCCGAGTACATCACTGACACCCTCAACCCATGCTCTTGGCGTAGGATTACCACCATCACGCTGTGGGTCATAGTCATGCAATAGGTTAGGACGGAACCCGATAAAGGAAACAACCTCTGTCTTAACGCCAGCTGGTATAGCCCATCCACGCCAATCATCTAGGTTAGTCTCTAGCTCTAGCTCAGTCTCACGGTTGGCTAAGTGGCCCAATACTCTGGAAGCACCAGCCCTGTCGGAAGCTCTGTTACCAGTGGATACAATCATCCAGCCACCACACATAGGGATACCATGTAGCTCACGCTCTTGCTCTAGGTTAGCCATCGCTTTCTGTAGATCGTTACCTGCTTGATTACGATCATCGAAGCATAGGATACCGCCCTTACCATCGTCCCACTTGGAACCTTTGGATGGGAACCAATCGGGTAGCTTGTAGTACAGCTGCTCTTTGTCCACCATAGGGACGCCTAAGTCTTCTACTGGCATGGTAGGCAAGTGACGTTGGATGTAGTGACAACCCAACTCTACAGCAACCTGTTGTATGGTCTGTGTCTTACCACCTCCGGGAGCGCCAGTTACCACCGTATTACGGCCAATACCGTACAGTCTCTTCAGCGTTTCTTTCATAAGTGTCGGTCTCATATTACATATCTCCTGCTATATATTTGGAATGGGCTGGACCTGATGTAACTACGGCATCAGGGTGGTTACATAACGAGTTGTTACGGAACATCTTGGCCTCTGGCTTGCTATCGAAACAGATAACTTTACCATCGGCATCAGTTAGTACTGGACCGTACGGGTACTTCCGAACGGCGAATAGTTGCAGTGTCATACACTAGCTCCTTTGGTTGGTTTCCATACTGAACGTATGAGATCGGGCATCGCTACATGCCCTCACTGATAAGCTCAGGCATACCTACAGTCAGCACCCAGTCGCTCCCTGATGAGGTTCTTGTATCCATTGATATACAGATACTTCATACGCTCAGCTGACAGATACGTAATGTTATCAACTAAGGGGTGAGCTTGGGATGAGTGTTTACTGGTGGTACGGCTGTACTTGGTCTCGTTACTGAACCATGACTTAGCTAGCTCATCGTATATGTAGATAGGCCAGTGATCGTAGGACCAGACAACGTACTGTCGCTTGGAGTGGTAGTAGTCACCAGTAAGGGATGGTGGGTTGCTGTGGTTCTTGAACGGTAGGTGATGCTTCACATAGTATCTGCAATCACCACCAGCTACAGTTGTTTGCTTGCTCATAGTGCCACCTCAACCTGTTGGTGGTTGTTGTAGTGTAGATGTATTCTGTTATAGCCACACCGTTTGAGTACATCACGGTCAAGTATGGACATAACGCTGCCATTGTACGGTGATGTTTCATCGGTGATAACTACGTCATGTCCCACCATGTAATCATACACAGCATCTACTTGGGACAGATAGGAACGACGACGAGGCTTTACAGTGAGTGATTTGTTATGGAACTCATCTTGTAAGGTTGCCAGTGATGTCCAGTTATTAAGCTTCATAGGGTAGTCCTCCACTTGGGTTAAGTTTTGTTACCAAGGCTGGTTGGCCTCGGCGATCAAGGGTTTGGCAGATCGTTGAAAAAGTGTCAAGTTTCGCCCCATTCAAGTCAAGAGTATAGCAACTAGGTAATTCTGGAAGTATTTTAGGTAAGTAAAAGAGGCAAATACCTAGCAAAATACCTAGTGATAGCGCGTTGTAATTAAAGGATATAGTTGGCTACTAGGTAATATAGGTAAAAATATTTATTAATGTGACCTGCTAAGGGCTGCATATCTATGTCAAGTTATATGTAGGGCCAAGAAATCCTACAGGGGAAGGGTTAATAAAAAAACTTACCTATATTACCTATATTACCTAGTTATTCTGTATACTTTTAGTAAATACGTATGGTTTACAGGCATTTAACGTGTGTAAGGTGTAAGGTTTCAAGACAGCCTAAAATCTACCTAGTTGGCCTAAATTACCTAGTTGTAAAGTTATACTTACCTAGTTGTTTAATATCAATAGGTTGGCCTATATCCCCCTGTTTGGCCCTTGTGTAACCTTACACTGCTATATATCCCCCTTTATGGCTCTGTAATGCGCGATTACGGACACTATAAACCCCCGACGAATGGCGAAAGAATTGAGCAGAAACTATACACTGTGCTTTAGACAAAGAAATACCCTGCCAGATTGCTCCAGCAGGGTTAGTTGTTATGGGGTGAATACCCAGAGTGCATAGAATATTGTAAGTATGCAGGCTATTTGGATCACATTGCTAATCATTTCGCGAATGAATCCCTTGCGTGCCGCTCTTTCATGTCTACGCATCGTAGTACTCATATGTAACATCGCGGTCCCATGGTATGATTAGGTCCGCATCTCTATAAGCACGTTCGCACTCGGCACGAGAGTGGTATCCTTTCCACTCGTTTACGACTTTGCCGTCTTTGGAGAATACTAGCTTCCATAGTTTATAGTCTTCAGTCATGTGTGTTACCTCTTGGTTGGGTTGAGTAGGGCGACTTGCGCCGCCCTACCTTAGTGATTAAAACTTGAACATCGGTTTCGCTGGAGCCTTAGGTGCAGACTTCTCCGCCTCGCTAACTTTAGCGACTGAGAGCTTGCCGAACCGGTAACCGAAGGCGAGAGAGTAACCTTCGTCAAGTGCGCCAGCCTTTTTAGATGCAGCAACAAACTGCAGTTCAAAAGCCGCCTTAGCGTCCTGCGCCAACTTGTTGGCTTCACGATAAGCGTCGAGGCGCTTTGTGAGTGCAGGGGCAAATGAGGACTCGTCAACTTGAATCCAAGTAAGTGGTGATTTAGCCATGGCTAAAATCCTTTCTAATGTGGCGCAGCGCCGCCTTCAAATAACCGCCTGTCGGGTCGCTGTCCCTGTTGGCCTAATCTTTAGAACATTTTACCGGTGAAATGTAAAGTTTCGCCCCTGAACACCCTTGTTTGTATAGTCTTAATTTTTTATTACTTGCGCCTGCTAGCAGGCGGGTATGGGGGAGGGGGGGGTACATGGATTGGCAAAAATCTACGCCCCCCTTATTATAGTAAACCTCTTAAACCACGACCCCAAAAAAGGAACGTGTAAAGTTTGTATACTTAGAAATTAAATTATCTTGCCGACTCCGCACAATGCACCTATACTTGCCCCAAACAGAGGTACCAAATGGATAACCTACCGCTATTCCACACCAAGTGGTCAGATCGCCTAGCTTTCGATATAGCTTTAATGCTGGAAGGGAGCGGCGAAACACTTGATGAAGTCAAACAACGCCACAAAGTAAGTGGCCAAGATATATCGGGGTTCAATGCTGACCCGGTTTTCCTAAAGCGCGTGGGCGCTTATAGGGATGACATCACTGAAAAGGGCCTGACGTTTAAACTCAAGGCTCGTGCGCAAGCTGAAGAATTGCTTACGACATCGTGGGGTCTGATACACAATCCAGATGTGTCAGCTGCTGTGAAGGCGGACCTTATTAAGTCTACTGTAAAGTGGGCGGGGCTTGAGACCAAGGCCGACGATGGCGATTCCAATGCTGCTGGTGGCGTCAAGATAACAATTAATCTAGGTGGTCAAGATAAGGCTATGACAGTGGAACATGAGGTGGAGGACGCCGAAATTGGGTATTCTGCAGAAGTTTGACAGTACGTATGAAGGCCTACCTGCTGCCCGGTTTGGGGACATAGAAGAGTATAATACCTTTAGATTACTGCTAATTCGGGCAGAGTATTCGTTTAAGACTAAGATTGTACCACCCAAAAAGAACCGTAAACCGAGGGAGATAATCATTATGTTAGTGGGTAATTTACCACCGGAAGCCGCCAATGGCCCTTGATATTAGCTATACACCCCCGCTTACGGGGGAAAGTTTTATGAACTCGGACAAGAAGATGCGGGTTCTTATGGGGCCTGTTGGGTCCGGTAAGTCTGTGACCTGTTCGTTTGAGATCATTCGTAGGGCGTCTATGCAGAAACCTGACGCTACCGGCAAGCGAAGAACACGGGCGGCTGTTGTGCGTGAGACAGCCCGACAGTTACAGGATACTGTGATTAAGACATTCTTGGACTGGTTCCCGCCGGGGGTGTGTGGGCGGTACATGCGCACAACCAAGACATATTTCTTTGAGGTCGGTGACGTTGAGTGCGAGATAATGTTTCGTGCGCTTGATGATGCTGACGATGTAGCTAACCTTAACTCACTGGAGCTTTCCTTTGCATGGTTTAATGAGTGTCGTGACATCCACCCTGATATTGTGGATGCTATGTCTAAGCGGATCGGGCGTTTTCCTAGCTCTAAGGATGGCGGTCCAACGTGGTATGGGATGTGGGGGGATACTAACCCGCCTACCATGGACACTTGGTGGTACTACCAGATGGAACAGATCGACCCGAAAGATGGGGTCGGACACAACGACAACGGCTGGGATGTATTTAAGCAACCAAGTGGGCGTAGTGCGTTTGCTGAGAATGTTGAGCATTTACCTGACGGGTATTATGATACACAAGGGCGCAGTGAAGAATACATCCGTGTGTTTATTGATGGTGACTACGGGCTAAGCTCTGCTGGTCAGCCTGTATATAAGTATTTTAGGCCAGATTACCACATGGGTAGAGGTACGTTGCGGCCCATCAACAACGGGGTACGGCCCATCGTTGTCGGCATGGATTTAGGCTTGACACCTGCGGCTGTAATCGGGCAACAAGACCCCCGTGGACGAGTCCTTGTATACGATGAAGCGGTTAGCTTTGATATGGGTATACAACGATTTGTCCGCACGATCCTCAAACCCCTGTTATATGAGCGATTTTCGGGTATTCCTGTGCTAATTGTGGTCGATCCGGCGGGTGTGCAGCGTGCGCAAACCGATGAACGGAGTGCTGTTGACATCATAAAAGCAGAGGGATTACGCGTTATTGCGGCTAAAACTAACAACATTAGCGCCCGACTTAGCTCTGTTGACGACTTTCTTATGCGGCAGGTGGACGGTGACAGTGCGTTCGTAGTGGACCCTAGGTGTTCGCAGCTTAAAGCTGCAATGATGGGCGGCTATAGGTTTCATAAGAAGAACGGAACCATTGACAAGAACAAGCATAGCCACGTTGCCGAAGCCTTACAGTACTTTATGTTGCATGTAGGTTCGGCATCTGATGGTGACCTACTTGCAAGGCGAAGAGATGTAAAGTCTGTGTCCGCAGGTGGTTGGACTTGACACCAGTTGAAACAATGTGGTACGCCGGTGGCGTGTTACTGCACAGGCATGTCCTCCTCGCCTGTTTTTAAACTATACTCCCCCCGCTAGACATTCTCCCCTAGCGGGGGTTTTTCTTTTGCTTGCACCAAAACTTGACTAGGTGTATAACCATAAACATATTGCTGTATGGAGAGCGTTATGAAAACATGTCGCGGGTGTCCAACACCACAAAAATGCAAAAAAGCAGGTCGTTGCTTAAAAAGCAGTAAACCGGCTACTAAGAAACCAAGCAAGAAAGCATACTAATGGCAGGGCTTTCAATGTTACGAGTCGTCAGTAATGATGAACTGGTAAAAGCAGAAAAAGAACAACTCCATCGCGAGATGGAGGATCGCCAGCAAAGCGAGCTTGTACTAGGGCTTGTTGCCTATGTTAAATCCTGCTGGAACCCTGCACGTATTGCAAAGAAACCCATTGAAAACATTATGTTACGTGCGCTTAGGCAGCGTAACGGCCAGTACGAGGCTGACAAGCTACAACAGATTAAGGGTCAGGGCGGCTCTCAGGTCTACATGATGATTACTGAAGTAAAGTGTCGTGGGGCTGAAAGCTGGCTGCGGGATATTTTACTTGACACTGGTACTCCCCCTTGGGACTTGACGCCTACGCCCATCCCTGACCTAGCACCTGACCAACTTGAAGAGCTTAAAAATCTTTTTGCTCAGAAGGTCATAAAGGATATGCAGGCGAAGGGCGTGGCCCCTACCGTGGAAGAAATGGCTGAGCTTGAAGAAGTTGTTAGTCAAGATTTTAGGTTTGCTGTGCTGCAAGAAGCACAGAACCGTGCGGACAAAATGAAGTTGAAGATCAATGACCAGTTTGCACAAGGCGGTTGGGCTGATGCTTTCAATGAATTTATCACAGACATGGTTACGTACCCGTCTGCGTTTGTAAAAGGCCCAGTGGTCCGTAGGCAGCGCATCTTAGGCTACAGTAAAGGCCAAGATGGCTCCACTATTGTGGAGGGTACAGAACGCCTAGGCCCTGAGTACGAACGTGTTAATCCCTTTAACGTCTACCCTGAGCCGGGTATTACCCATATAAATGAAGGGTATATCTTTGAGCATCACCCTATGAGCCGCAGCCAGTTGGCTGATCTTATAGGTGTACCGGGGTATGATGATGAGGCTATTCGTGAAGTATTGAAGATCGGCAACGGCCAGTCTTGGATCAACGAAGACACTAAATTGCAGGAAGAAGAGCAGGAACGTAAGTATTATTCCTACGAATCTCCCACAGAAACTTTCGACGCTCTTGAATTTTGGGGTAAAGTAAGTGGTAAAATGCTGCAGGATTGGGGTCTTAGTGAAGAAGAAGTGCCTGATGCTGCTAAAGAATACGATGCAAACGTGTGGGTTGTAGGTAACTACGTCATAAAAGCCATACTAAACTATGACCCTCTAGGTGAGAAACCTTATGTTAAAACTTCGTTTATCAAAGCGCCCGGCGCTTTCTGGGGTAAAGGTATTCCCGAAATCATTGAAGACCTCCAGAATGTTTGTAACGCGGCTGCGCGGTCCCTTGTCAATAATATGGGACTCGCATCTGGACCTCAAGTTGAAGTTAACCTTGAGCGCATCCCTCCTAACGAGGACATTACGCAACTCCATCCTTGGAAAATTTGGCAGGTAACTAACGATCCTCTAGGGTCTAGTGCGCCTGCAGTACGTTTCTCCCAGCCTGACTCTCGTGCTAACGAGTTGATGGGTGTGTATGATAGGTTCAGTAAATTAGCTGACGATCACTCAGGTGTGCCATCATACGTCACAGGTGACCTCAATGTATCAGGTGCAGGGCGTACTGCGTCAGGCCTTTCGATGCTTATGGGTTCAGCTGGCAAAGGTATTCGCCAGATTGTTATGTATATTGATAACGATATTGTGCGCCCTATCGTACAACGTCAGTTCATCTACAACATGCGCTACGATGAGGACGAATCTATTAAAGGCGACGTGGAAGTATTAGCTCGCGGCGCTATCAATTTGGCTACTAAAGAGACACTGAACGTACGCCGCGTAGAGTTCTTGAACGCTACTGCCAACCCGATTGACATTGAGATTGTGGGTCAGGACGGACGTGCTGCATTGCTTCGCGAAGTTGCTAAAGGTCTGCAGATGCCCGTGGACGACATTATACCGTCCAGAGAAAAGGGTTCACAGCAGGCCAAGGGTAAAGCTCAGATGGCTGCTCAGCAAGCACAGGCCGCGCCTGCGGCTACACAGCCTGATGGCACGCCTAAAGGTGGAGCCGATGGCAACGTGGTAAGTCCTCAACCTACGGGCGCGCCATGAAGCGGCCCGAACCTGATACAATAAAAGTGCTAGCGGCAGCGACTCGCCAGCACCCCGGAATACTCTCTTGGCTCGACAGCTGGTATCAGCACGAGCTAGAGCAGTTGCCCAACGTGGGCAGAGAGAACGTGGCACGTTCGCAGGGGCGGTGCCAAGTTCTTAGAGAGGTCAAAGACCTTTTTGAAAAGTCCCCTGAATATGCAGCACAGTCTTCCCCATGAGACAGCTGTTTAATTACGCATACCGATAGGAGCGTTTAACATGGCAATACCAGCGCAAGTTAGAAAGCAGTCTGAGGCTGTTCAGAAATTGTACGACGATCTTAATTCAGAGATTACAGAACAGGATGGTACATCCGAGGCTGTGGTTGAAAACATTAAGCCCGTGGCAGTGGAAAACACCGACAGTGCAGAACAACAAGCAGCCGAGCCTACCGATAAAGAGCAAGTACAGGTGGGCAGTGCAGATGAAGAAGAGACATTTGAGAAGCGATACAAGTCGCTTCAAGGGATGTACAACGCTGAAGTACCGCGACTTCACGCCGAAAAGCGTGAACTGGAATCTCGTGTTTCACAGCTAGAAACGCTTATGACAACTCTGAGTTCGCCTAACCCTACTTCTACGGCAGCTGCGCAGTCTCTCGTGACTGATGCAGATGTTGAGGAGTACGGCGAATCTATTGATGTTATGCGGCGTGTTAGTCGTGAAGAAGCTGGCCAACAGCAATCACGTATTGACCAGTTAGAAAATCTTGTACGAGGGATGCAAACCAGCGTAGTGCCGCAAGTGCAGCAACTACAGCATAGGCAAGCAGTTACCACGGAGCAAGCCTTCTGGTCCGATATTCAGAACGCAGTACCTGATTGGCAAGAGATTAACACAGACCAAAACTTTCAGTCTTGGTTGTTAGACGTTGATCCTCTTACAGGTATTAGCCGCCAGACTTATCTTGATGACGCTCAGCGAAATCTTGATGCGCGGCGCGTAACCAACTTCTTCTCTACATGGAAGGCGCAAACTGGCCAGTCTGTTGCTCAACCCAGTCGGAAGGCTACTGCTGCTTCTGAGCTTGAAAGACAAGTAGCGCCGGGACGTGGACGTTCTGGTGGTACCCAAGGCTCAGCTGAACCGAATACCTACACTTCAAATGACATCAAGAGTTTCTTTTCTGATGTACAAAAGGGTAAGTATAAGGGGAAAGAGCAGGAGCGTGACCGAAAAGAACGTGACATTTTCGCTGCACAGCGGGAAGGTCGCATCGTCAATGCATAATTAAACATAGGAGCCTAACATGGCATTTCCAGTATCCCCCGGCAACCCATCATATTCAGGTAATTTTATCCCTGAAATTTGGTCCGGTAAACTAATCGAGAATTTCTACGATGCAACAGTATTGTCAGCAATCTCAAACACAGCATACGAAGGTGAAATTCGTAACATGGGTGACACGGTAAACATCCGTACCACACCAGAAATCACCATTCGTGATTACGTCAAAGGCCAAACTTTGTCAGTTGAAAACCCTGATAAAGCTAAGTTGCAGCTTCTTATCGACAAAGGTGAGTATTTTGCCTGTGTTGAAGATGACGTTGACAACATCCAGTCTGACGTAAACTTGATGGATACTTGGTCTAAAGACGCTTCTGAGCGTATGAAGATTAAGATCGACCAGCGCGTACTTACCGACATGCTTCCAGACATCTCTGCCCTTAACAAAGGTGCAACTGCAGGCGCAATCTCTGGCGACATTGATTTGGGTACACAAGGCGCACCTGAAGCACTTACCACTACTAACGTCATTGATTTGATCGTTAACATGGGTACAGTTTTGGACGAAGCTAATACTCCTGAGTCTGATCGTTACCTTGTTATCCCAGCGAAAATGGCTGGCTTGATTAAACGCTCAGACCTTAAAGATGCGTCTCTTACTGGTGATAGCACATCACCTCTACGTAATGGTCGCTTGGGTATGATTGACCGGTTCACAGTTTACATGAGCCACAACATCAAGAAAACTGGCGCTAACTTCGACGTTATTGCTGGTCATAAAATGGGTTTCACCTTTGCATCACAGATGACAGAGATGGAAACTATTCGCTCCGAATCAACGTTCGGCAACATTGTTCGCGGTCTTCAGGTGTATGGTTACAAGGTTGTTAAGCCTGAAGCCATCTGCCAAGCCGTTGTAACGCTTTAATCGGAGGTCTGAATTATGGCTACTTATACTGAAGGAACTGGTTTCAATAAAGGAACTGCTGCTATCCCCAATAATGGGCTTAACAAACTTTCTATGATTGAGGTAACTCTTAACTGGGCTACTATCGCTGCTGATCGCTTGGCTGCAGGACAAACTGCAATCGGCGCTAACGACATCCTAGAAGTTATGCCTATCCCTGCTAAAACTTACGTTATGCAAGTTGGGTTAGATGTTACTACCGCTGAAGGTGCTACGTGTACTGTTGACGTTGGTGACGCTACTGATCCCGATGGGTTCTTAGATGGTGTAAACGCAAACACTGCTGCATCCTACGCTACTGCGTTGGTATTGGCTGAAGCTGCGCCAAACACTGTATTGGGCTACAGCAACGGCAAGTACTACGCCGCTGCAGATACTATTGATATTAAAACTATCAATGCTGCTGACGCTGCTGTTATGCGCCTCTGGGCGCTGGTTGCGGATTGCAGCTAATAAACTAACTGATTGGGGGCTTAGGCCCCCTTTCACCCCATTCAGGAGATGCTAGATGCCTACTAACCTAACCGGTTCAGATATTAAAGATACGTATGACCAGTTGCTACACGTTAGCGATGGCCCAGCAGCGTCTGAAAAAGTTGTATATGGCGGCGTTGGTGTTGCTACTGCTCTGTCAGTTGGCACAGGCTCTGCGTCTGTTGACAATATTAAGCTTGATGGTAACGTCATTTCTACTACCGATACTAACGGTAACCTAACCTTAACCCCCAACGGTAGCGGGACTGTTAGGACTGATAATTTACAGCTAGATGCTAATACCCTGTCTACTACAGACTCAAACGGGTCGCTTATACTAGCCCCGAATGGGTCTGGCGAAGTTCAGCTTACGGGTAAATTCGGCTACTCTACAGGTGGCGGGGCTGTGACTCAGGCCACAAATAAAGGTACTGCTGTAACTCTTAATGCCAAGAGCGGCCAGATTACTATGAACAACGCGAGTATGTCTAGTAATACTACAGTCGGCTTTACACTCACCAACAGCTTTGTAGCAGCTACTGACGTAGTTATTATAAACATAGCCAGCGGTGCTACTGCAGATGCTTACATACTTACTATAGATGCCGTGGCAGCGGGTAGTTGTCATATCAGTGTGCGTCATAATAGTGGCGGCGCATTAAGTGAAGCAATCGTACTTAACTTTGTAGTCATCAAAGGAGTTGCGTCTTAATGGCTGATTATCAAGGTAAAAGTGTTACGCTCAATAGTCCTAGCAGAATTAGTAAAGGACAACCGGGGCATGGCCGCAAGAAATCTCAGGTTTACGTAAAAGGCCAGAGTGGTAAAGTTGTTAAAGTTATGTTCGGCGACCCAAACATGACGATTAAAAAAGAACAGCCGGGTAGACGTTCTAACTTTAGAGCGCGTCATAACTGCGATAGTCCCGGCCCCAAAACAAAAGCGCGATATTGGTCGTGCAAGGCGTGGTGATATGTCAAAAGATAAAGCAAAGCCGAATAACCCTAAGTTGTGGGCTGCAAAAATAAGAGCAGCCAAACAAAAATTTGACGTTTACCCGTCAGCGTACGCAAATGCGTGGGCGTCCAAAGAATATAAAAAATCTGGCGGCACTTGGTCAGGGTCTGATAATAGGGTAAAGAAAAGCTGATGGCGGGTTTAGGAAAATGGTTCGGCGAGAAATGGGTTGACGTAAAGACCGGTCAGCCTTGCGGTAGGGCTAAAGCTCAAAAGTCTTCCAGACCTTATCCTGCGTGTCGCCCAAAGGCAGCAGCTAGTAAGATGACAAAGAGCGAGAAAACTGCTATAGCTAGTCGGAAGACAAGTTCTAAACGGCAAAGCTGGCCAGTTTCGCCTTCGGGCAAAAGGAAAACAACATGACACAGCGTTGGTTAAGACATGTTAATGATGGGTTTATCTACGGCTGGGATCACTACCTAGCCCAAAACCCGCTTGTGGAGGAAGTTACTGAGGAGCAGGCGTTTCCAGAACGGTTCCTAAAACCCGCACAGGTTAAACGCGCTAAGGTCGTTAGGGCTAAGAGTAAATCTACGTTGGACCTAACCACAGAAAGCGTGGTATATGCTGCACCAGCTACTACTGATCCAGAACTGGCTGCTGATGCTTCACGGGGGTTACCTGAATGACGCCGCAAGATGTAATTGATGACGTACGCCAGTTAGTGCAAGATACTAATTCTGCGTCCTATAGGTATACTGACGCTGAGCTGTTAGGCTTTGTTAATCAAACGGTAAAACGTGTGATTATTCTTCGACCCGATTTGTTTTCGACAATCACGACGATAACCACTACAGCAAATACTGTTATTCAAGCTATGCCATCTGATTCTTTGCGGCTTGTAGAACTGTACTCTGTGCAGAATGGTAACGTCCTAACCGAAGTTAATCGTGAATCCCTAGACCAAAGTTATCCTGCGTGGGTCAGTGATCCTGCGGGTACACCCTACAACTATATGCGGCATATCAGGAACCCTAATAGGTATTTCCTATACCCAAGGCCTGTCGCCGGTATTGTTATAACCGGTGAGTACGTACAGATACCTGCAGATTACGCTATTGACGCTAGTATTGCGTCACTGCCTGACGCTTATTTACCTACTCTAGTAGACGGAACCGTATTCTTAGCGGAGTCTATAGATGATGAACATGCAAATTCTGGGCGTGCTAAGTTGTTCCTAGATTCATTTACTGCCGCCCTTGGTGCAGGTTTGTCTAGTCGTGAGTTGACCGACACAGAAACTGGCGGATTAGATAGAAGGCTAGTAGTATAATGGCATCACGTTCCTACACCTCGCTTGCCGCTAGAATAAACCCTAGTGTTCCCGGTTGCTCCCTACCTATGCTGGAGCAATACATTCGTGACGCTGCCGTTATTACTTGCGAGCGTACTCTAGCGTGGCGTTACGAGCAGCCTGTATTTAACCTTACAGCTGGTGTTTACCAGTATGGATATAATAAACCCGTAGATACCACAGTTCAAACTGTTATGTATGCCTCTCTTAATGACGCTCCGTTACCAGCAGTAACCCTAGAAGAGGCTACTCGTAGGTATCCTAACTGGGTTAGGGCTTCTACGACTGATTCCGATATAGCCCTGTATGGCTCACAACCTATGATATTTACGCAGCTAAACCCTAATAACTTTATTGTTTTACCTACTCCTGATGCTGCTGCGACATACACAGTTCGCATGATATACGCCCTAAAACCTACTCGTGACTCAGAAGGCATGGATGAAACCATCATGGATGAATTAGAGCCAGCTATCGTGCATAAGACGCTACAAGAGCTATTAGTTCTTCCCGGTGTAGCTTGGTCCGATAGAGAGTTAGCGTCTTACCACGCAAAACAATTTATAACTAGAGTTTCTGAATACAGGGCAAACGCTAACCTCGGCAATATGCGTGCATCAGTGTCTGTAGCACAGCAGCCGTTTGCTTAGGAGAATACCATGGACGCAAGATTATCAACCCCACGTATTGAACTGGTTAGTAGCGACACTGGCCCACAGCTTCAGTTTACTGTGACTGACCAGCTAACAGGTGTAGCTGTTGACTTAACAAATGCTGTTGTAACTATGCACTTTCGGGCTGTAGGTAGCACTACAAACTTGTTTAGTCGTACCTGCGCTGTGACTGCGCCAGCTACTAACGGTATTGCAGTGCTAGCTTGGCAAAGTACAGACCTTGATCGAGCCGCTGGGGATTACGAGGGTGAGCTAGAAGTTGTGTCCGCCGACAATACTAGACAAACTGTATATGATACAATTCAGTTTAGATTGCGAGAGGACTTTGCGTGAGGATAAAGGCTACTACGCAAAAGTTACGAGCTAGAGTAACTACCGGTGCGTATAGCCTTGCTACACGGGCTACAACTTTTGCGTTGGACGCCCAAGCTCATGCCTATAAACTAAAGATAGCCGTAGGTAAATTTCTATCCCTACTATTTTTTGAAGATACTATATCAATACAATCTCTTACGTCTTTGTTTTTCACTAAAGCAGGGATAACTGACTCAATTACTGCAGAAGACACTACCGTAGTTGTACCTACAAAAAACATAACAGACACTGGCACTTTTAGTGATGTATACCAACAGGTACAATCTAAAGGTTTTATAGACAGGTTTAGTATTGAAGACGGCGGATTGTATTTTCTACAAGATTATACATCTGAAGATTACACTGCACCACTACAACCAGTATTTACATTTGGTAAAAATGTAACTGAGACAGCTAACTTTACAGACGTGTTAGGCGTGTTTACCGTAGGTAAAGGACTTACTGAGGCTCCTGCGCTAACCGATACGTTTACCTACATAAAAGGAAAAGCGTTCGTAGATACCTATACTGCAGCTGATGTTTACACGTCAGAGGTAGGCAAACCTGTTGCTGATGGGATAACAGTTGCCGAAAGTTTTATTTCGTCGTATAGTAAGGTCGTAGCGGACAGCGCTTCTTGGACTGATTTATCTTCTATGGTCATCAGTCCAGCTGTGCAGGATGCTTTAGGATTATCAGATGCGGGTAGCTTGAGGTCGCAGGGCTACTGTAACTTTGACTATTTTGCGGCGGACTATGTTGGAATTTCGAGAACCTTCTAAGGGGTGTAGCAATGAACTCAAAAGAAAATTTAGGGCTATCCGGTAAGCTCACGCTTATCCTCACAGATAGTAATGGTGTTATTAAAGAAGAACGCCACCTTACAAACTTAATCGTAAATACTGGTTTAGGCCATATTACTAGCCGTATGACAGCGGCATCTGCTGGCGTTATGTCCCACATGGCATTAGGCAGTGGCTCAACTGCCGCCGCCGCTGGTAATACAGCATTAGGTAGCCAACTAGGTAGCCGCGTAGCTTTGGACAGTGCGACTCGAACAGGGTCTAACGACGAGAGTATTGCGTATGTGACTACTTTTGGTGCGGGCGCTGGTACAGGTGCAGTTACTGAAGCGGGCATCTTTAACGCTGCCTCTTCCGGTACTATGCTATGTCGGACTGTGTTTGCTGTAGTCAACAAAGGTTCAGGTGACACGCTTCAAGTTACGTGGACAGTTACTCTAGCAGCTTCGTGAGGTAACTAATGGCAACTATTGTAACCCGATCCGGTAAAGGATCACCGCTTACAAACGCAGAGGTAGACGCTAACTTTACCAACCTTAATAGCGACAAGGTTGAAACGTCTACTATCTCTACGTTTGGGGCAACGCTTATTGACGATGCAGATGCTGCAGCGGGTAGAAGCACACTTGGTCTAGGTACAATAGCTGTTCAGGCTGCTAACAATGTAGACATAGACGGCGGTTCTATTACCGGCATTACAGACCTAGCTGTAGCTGACGGCGGTACAGGCGCATCGAACGCAGCTGGCGCACAAGCAAACTTACAAGTAGACCCTGCTGGTACAGCGGTGGCTTTAGCAATCGCATTGGGGTGATAAAACATGGCAAATACATTTAAAGTAAAAACTTTTGCTGGGGGCAGCACAAACGCTAACACAGCTATGACTGTGTATACCTGCCCTTCTAGTACGCAGACAACAATCATTGGGCTTACCATTGCTAACATTATCGCTACGCAAGTTACCGTTAGTGTGCAGTTAGAAAACAACGATGGCAACAATGTGTACTTGATTAAAGACGCACCCGTCCCATCGGGCGGCGCGTTTGTCCCAGTTGGGGGCGACATGAAAGTTGTTATGGAAGCGGCTGATGTCCTAAAAGTAACGTCAGATACGGCAAACTCTGTCGATAGTACGTTGAGTATTCTGGAGATTTCATAATGCCATATCAGGGTAATACACCTATAGAATCCTATACACCTACAGTAAAAGATTCGTTCAGCGGTAACGGGTCTACTACTGCATTTACGCTGTCACAACCAACAGTAACAAACGATGTTCGGGTTGTAGTAGAGAACGTAGTGCAAGACCCTACTGTTGCATATACTGTACTGGGTACGACCCTTACGTTTACTTCGGCTCCTGTCTCAGGAACCAACAACATATATGTGGTTCATTTAGGCCCTGCTGTTGCGACAACGCAACCTCCCTCGGACATTGCAAATGCTACTACGTTTGCGTCTAACTTATCTGTGCAAGGTTTGTTTAACTCAGTGGGCATTGATGACAATGCAAATGCTACAGCTATTACGATTGATAGTTCCGAAGTCGTACTTATCGGCAAGACATCTAACACCTTCTCTCAACAGGGCGTAGCACTACGTGCTAACAACGACAGCCAGATTACACGGGATGCAGGCATAGCACTCAGCTTGAACCGAACGACAAACGATGGAGCAATTCTGGGCCTATATAAAAACGGCGCAACTGTGGGGAGTATTAATGTCGGCGGCGGTAATGTACTAGCTATTGGTCAAGGGTCAAACTACATTCAGTTTCATAATTCCTTAAATAGTTTTTACGCCTCTGATGGTAGTGGTGGTAGAGATAACGCAATGGATATTGGGGCATCAGGTGTACGCTTCAAAGACCTCTACCTATCAGGCGGTGTCTACTTGGGCGGCACTGGGGCGGCTAATAAGCTGGATGACTATGAGGAGGGGACTTGGACTCCGTCAATAGCAGCTGGTGGGTTTAGTGGCGCTACTGGTACTGCTTATTATACAAAAATAGGTAGAGTAGTTAATGTAATTTGGGAAGGCGCTATACAAGGGACAGGAACAAGTGTTTTGCTTAAAATTGGTGGGCTTCCTTTTAGTGCTGTTACTTGGTCTGCTGGCTCGATGTATGCTCGATACTACACCGATGAAGGGTCTCAATTAGTAACTGTCGCAGTTAGGACAGGTGATACGAACCTTGCTTTTGTTACTTGGGGAGATGAAGCATCGGGGGATAAATTTAGTGCTGGATATTTTGCTATTAATATAACGTATAATACCGCATCATAACCACCCCTGTTGGATCACAGGGTAGTCAGGTGGCAATACCGCCACGATAAAAACAGGAGGCCAACATGGCACTTACAGAAACAACACTAGACGATAAGA
>TARA_B110000977_G_scaffold21696_1_pt1 | contig 18121 bp, 14 predicted proteins | sample TARA_B110000977 | Tara Oceans TARA_B110000977 (sample SAMEA4397798) | marine metagenome | biome: Polar Biome; feature: [SRF] surface water layer (ENVO:00010504); material: water (ENVO:00002006), including particulate matter (ENVO:01000060) such as... | depth 5 m | reverse complement strand
GGGGGGAAGGTTCGGTGCAGGTGACCCCGGTTCGTGGGTTTTGACATGATGTATATGGCCTATCTCGCCAGTACCGACACTACCCGTCAACACGTCGAAGCTCTCGTCCAAGTGAGGGTCTCTCGGAAACGGAGAGGCGCCAACATCGGCACCTTCCGAGACTATTCCATGACTTCCATCCTCCCCGTTGCCCTGGTCGTGGCCAACGCCAGGCTCCGTGACGGTGTCCGGACCTGACTCTGCGAGGCTCACAGTCCCGGCCGCCGCCCGCGGCGTCGAGGGCGCCGACATACCGCGCGCCGGCGAAAGTCCCGGGCGCCGAGCCGTGTTCTCTCGGGTGACTCATCAACGGCCAAAAACGGCACAACCCGTGAAAATGATTTCGGGAAGTCGGCGCAAAATTCCTTGCCGCCGCCACCGCCCCGCTCATCACACCACGTCGCGCGTGTCCGACCCCGCGTTTGTGTGCCCTTCACGGCCGTTTCAACCCCCTCGTAGCCCCCCATGGGTTCATCCTTACGCAAGAAGCGCCGCGCCAAGCCCAGCGGCGCGACAGTTAAGGTCGGTAGAGTCAAGAAAACGAAACAACAAGTGAAGGTTGTGCCTCTGAGGCTTCCCGGTGCGGCCGGGGACACGAACTGGAACCAGGACACGACGCACGTTGGTAACTACTCAAACGTTGGGATTGTGAGTGACCCGAACGCGGTGGGGAAGACAGGAAGGAATAGCAGAGCACTTGTTGTCGATGGGGAGATTAAACCCAAAGACACGTCGGTTGCATCAACCGCGACGATTGGAGGGGATGAAGTCAGAGGGCTGCTTGGGCAAGTCAGGTCCACTGGATTAGCGCCGCCGAAGCGGTTGACCACGAAACAACGCCGTATCGTCGGCGCACTAGTAGAAAAGTACGGCGAGGACCTGAACGCCATGGCACGGGACAGGAAACTGAACGCGATGCAGCACACCATAGCGCAGCTGCGCGATCTCGTCGTTTCTTTCGTCGCGTACCCGGAGTTATTAGACGGCGGCGGAACCTTGGACTTCAGAGCCCCTATGAAGTCATCGCTGAAAGGGCGGAACAAAGTCCGGTAAGGTTGTGTTGTCTATCTAGCGATGTTAACTATCTAGCGATGTACTATTAATCATTATTAGTCTAATCTCTATCGTCTGTCTATGTCGTCTCTATTTACTGCCATAAATCACTGCCTACTCCCAGTCCTGGTGTACGCCTCCAACAGCTGCGCCATCAGAAGATCTGAAATCATGCTACTCGAAAACGCATTCAAGGCGCTCGCGATTTTCACCGCTAACTGATGTTTGCACGCCACGCGCTCGCCTCTTGAAATGACGTCCCACTGAAACGCCCTACACGAACAATAGGTATCAGGGTAACACAAGTACTCCTCTTTCGCAGTCCGCCCTCGGACTTGGAAGCACTTCCGTTGGGATTTCTCCGCGATTAACGCCTTCACTTTGCCGCTTTGCACTAAATCTAACGCGTTCCCCAAGTGCTTTTCGTCGAAGATGGAACAGAGCACCTCTAGGTGTCGATCCGTGAGCTCGGGGGGCTTGGTTTCCGTGCCCGAGTTTCGAATCTCGGAAAACACCGCGTCCGCGATGGTCACCGCGGGGAGGGGGGGGAGGAACAGGGTACCTCCCCCTGCTCGTGGAGTGGTGCCGAGGGGGGACCGACTGTTCGGGGTCCGCCCGGGAGCGTGAGTGCCAACCATCGGGGATGTAAATCTCGTTTCCAGGGAAGGGGACACAGCTGCCGAAACTCGAGAGTGATGTCCCCTGCGATCACGTGCGCGTGTGTGACGAAGCGACGCACGCACGAAAAGAGGAAAACACGAGTGACACCAGTGTCGAAGCGACGCGAAGAGTGGCGCGAGTTCAGATTCGATGCCTGTAAATATGTACATTATTTCAAATCGCTCAACGCACTCAACGACATCTATGCCCCCCCAGCGCCGGAACGTTGTTGAACGGCTTGGCGCACTTGTTGCACGTGACCGTCCCCGTTTTGTTGCGAATGGCTTCGTGGATTTTCCGCAAGTTCGTATGCTGCACCATGTGGTCCGAGAACTGGTCAAGGTTGTGAAACGGCCCTGAACCGCAAAGGTTGCACCGCCCGTCGACGCGAATCGAGTCGTCTTGCTTGTACAAGCGCCAAGGGCCGGACTCGAGGTCGTGAGGGTTTTTGAACTTCGCCGATGAAGATTTTGACATGCCTTGTTGAGCCGGGGCATTCAACGCCACGCTCTGTTGCCGCTCTATTCGTCGCTTTTGAACCTCTTTGCTGTGCTCGTCATCCTCGTCGTCCGAAACGTCATCCAAGTTGAAACTCCATCTGAACTTTTCTTTCTTTTTGTGAACCGTGATTCCCACGCTCTCGCCAGTCGGCGTGTATAGTTTTTTTAGAGGTGTGAACGGTAAGCTTCTATTCAGCTCCATGTTTTCCTGGCACAGAGCGAAGGGCATGCAGAAGTAGTGCGTGAAGATGTCGTTACTGAACCCGGGGACGCATTGGCCGCTGGGATTTGGAAATACAAGTCAGTCTTCTGTGTGGCAAACAGTCGGGCGGATGTTTTGCATGCGTTCTTCGTATCGGGATGATGAGGAATCCCTCACGTGCTGTGTTGAAATGCGAACCAAGTGGTAAGCGAACTACGCGTTAAAATGCAAGCAGGATTTTACGGGATAAAAGAACGTACCTAGACGTGATTCCAAACTCCTTACGAATCAAATGCCGGTAGCTCGCCGTGTACATCGCGAGCGGGCAGAACGCAATTGGCGCCGCGATCCCGGACGCCACCATGCCCATCCCGATGCACGAATACGGGATGAGAAATTTAAAGCAAGCTTCCGAACGTCGGCACGCGAACGCATCGGCGCACGCACTGTGGTGCGATCCACTTCGCAACATCTTTACGTTCGCTCCAAACAGGTAACACGGGCAGAAAACAGCGGCGCAGCACACATCGCACCCGGCTCCGCCGAGGCACGAGAAGCCGACCGCGGGGGCGCACAGGGGGGTGTCAAACCCGTCTTGGTTCGTCGCGGAACGCAGGCGGCCGAGCTGGACTTGGCCTTTGTGCGTGGGGGGGGGTGGTAAGGAGGTCATGTTGTCGTGTGTGTTTGGCGCCGACGGGTCACTGCTCTCGAGTGACACACTATCGATCCCTTCCAACTGGCTAGCGTCAACGGGTTTTCCCTTGATCGATTTCGATGGCGACGACGGTGACTTCCGTTGTTTATGGGTAAACAGTCAGCGAGTGGGGAAGCACGCCGCGCGTAAACTTGAAGGCGGGCAAGCCAACACGACAAACACGACTTCGTGCCTGGCGCGTCAAGCTGTACTGGGGAGCCCCGCGAAGGGTTCGACTTGGGACCCGGAACATCGTCCCAAGAAAAATCGTTTCGCCTGGAATATCGGGTTTCTCGAGGAACTCAAGAACCTTGGTCTAATAAAACGGAGGGAAAACTGGATTTTTGGCATTTGACGCATTTTTGGCCAACACCCGTCCGACAGTCTGAAACTTGACCTCGACTTTCGTTGAACTCATATTTAATGCGAGCGGCGTGCTTCACCCCGTCACCTTGACGCGCACCTCGCCATGTCGCGCGCGGCGAAGTCCCTGGTTTTTGCGGGCGAGGACTCCGAAGGCGAGGAGAGCGACGACGACGAGTGGCTCGATGACGTGGAGGACACCCTCGGGGGAAACGAAGACGCGGATGGAGACGCGGCTTCGTTTCTAGGTGAATCCCCCGCGGGTACTCCCAGGGCGTCGGCGAACGAAGGCGGTGTAGGCGGCGTGGCTGGAGTAGGGACGAACAGTGACCCCAGGATGTCACCAGCACGCACGAAACCTACTATTCATGCGAAGAGTGAGGGACACGTAGCAGGAACAAACGACACTACCGTCACTGGAAGTACTTCAGACGCGATGAAACAAGATGAATCTGCAGCAACAACGCAACCGTCGCGACTCCCTCTGCAACCCGTGGACCGCACAACTCGCGTGCAAAAGCGACTCACTTCAAAGTTCGAAAATGGCGAAAAGTCCTTGAAGCAAAAGCACGTCACCGGGAAGGAACTCGGTATGACTTTTTTGGAAAGCACCGGGGGGGCGCTTCAGGAGACGTCACAATCAGTTCAGGAAATTAGCAACGCGATGAGACGGTTGCAGGGGAACCTTTGGAGTTTAGCGAGTACCGGGGTGATTGCTTGGCAACGCGTGCCGAACTCGCAGAGGGTGCCTCGTGATGTGTATGAGAAGTATAAACGGGAGAGAAGTGGGTAGAGGTGACGTGTTATAGTGCACTATCTACGGTATTTATTGTATCAAGAATCCTTTACTACCTATCAACGTATAGGGTATAAAAGAAATAGACTACTATCGTTCTACTCCTCCTATGAGAATTTACTATACTCTTCCTACTCACCGACATCACCCCTCTTCCTGTTCTTCAGTCGCCGCATCTGTTGTTTGTTTCCGCTTCAACTCTTGCCACGGCTCCGCCCCGAAACACGACAGATTCGAGCCCCACCTTAATCCGCCGTTATCGTCCTCAATGTACCGGGCCGCAAGCGCTGACAAAAACACAAACAAAACAGACACGAAAAAACAAACCGATAAACTTACATCAACGTCGTTACTGACGTACGAATACAGCGCCCCTGAAACGACCGTCCCAACTAGCCTTCCAAACGCATTAGCCATATAGTAGAACCCCACGTTCATCGCGATTTTGTCCCCGTCCGCGTATTTCACGACTAGATAACTGTGTACCGCTGAGTTTATGGCAAAGATAAACGCGAACAGCAACACGCCAAAGGATAGTAAAATAACTTTGTTCCTATGGGGAGTCAGTGTGGAAGGATTGGTGTAACTGCTCATGACATATAATCCAACACCTAAAAATAACGGCACTACTGACAGCAACACATTCCAAAGCACACACACGTATTTATTAGGAGGACTTTGCTTCAAGGGAGTTAGAATTAGCTTTGGCGAAAAGCTTTGGGCTTGGCCGTAGAGGATTATGTATCCCGCTAAGGCGGCACCCACTGCAGGTCTAGGCCAATTCAGCCCATCAGAAGCCCTCAAGTAAAACGGTAACGGGACTTCGAACCATAAATCTCTGCTTCCGAAAAGAAAAAAACGCGCCAAGGATAACCAGTTTATGTTTGGCTTTTGTTTGAACACCGATTTTAGGCTAACGTTTTTAGACGCTACCTTTCCCAACTTACTCGTTAACCCGAAAAACGCGAACGGTAACGCTATTGCTATTAGTGCAACATTAACATGAATAGCCAACTCATAGCTCACCTCTAACAGCGCTGCGCCTAGAAAATACCCTACTCCTTTAAACGAGTTTTTGTACCCGGTTAAACCGCTTACCAGTCGGAACAGACTTTCTTGCTTTTCCTCCGGCGTGACTAGCTTGGTTACGGTTTTACCTCCAAGTTTTACTAAATCCTTCGCGACGCCACACAGCGCCTGGGCGGTGGTTACGTACACCATTGCGGTGCTCTTGCTCCATGCGTCGTCCCAAGCATACAGAGCACTTAACCCCACTACCTGCATCACTAAGCCAGACAGTAACGTTACGCGTATTCCCCACTTCGCTCCCATCAAGCCGGCGGCTAAGTTAGTACCGGCGCCGCAGAGTTCGTAGAGGGCAAACATGATGGCGACCTCCATTGCCGTGAAGCCTTTGGTGTAGGCGTGTAACAGGACCAACATCCTCACCGCGCCGTCCGTCACGGTGAACAGCAAGTATGTGATGGTGATGATGATGAACGGCCATAGAGCTTGCGGTTTGGGGGATGGTACAGCGCTTGAACCGACGTGCACGTCGGTTGGGGACGCCATCGGGGTTCGTTGCTCCAACGACGCGCTCATTTCAGGAGTTATAGACGGAAGCCGCACGTACGCGCTTGTTCGACCCTTCGCACGTCCGATGGGAAGGCCCTGATGATTAGTTTTTGTGATGCGTTCGAGCGGAACCACACGCCGATAATCGTTGCGTGCTCGCAGCACCGAATTTGCACGTGGTCGAGGTCCTCGGCTGTTTTTGGTGGGCACCCCTGTCTGCATTCGAACAATAAAAAAGGAACAAAAAAGACGAATAATATGCGAAACGCACTCTCGTCTCAAACCCCCACGCGCACCGATGGTCAAGGTTGGCATCAACGGCTTCGGTCGCATTGGGCGTCTTGCTTTCCGTCTTGCGTTTGACCACCCAGAATTTGAGTTCGTGCACATCAACGAATGGCCCGGCTCCGGCGAGAGCAGCGCGTACTTAGCGAAGTACGATAGTATTCATGGACAATGGCCAAATGCCTGCTCTTTCATAGACGGCGCCATCGAGGTCGTGGACGATGCCGGCGTGACCACCCGAATCAGCTACTCCTCCGATTCAACTCCAGGCGCAGTGGACTGGGCCAAACACGGCGTAGAGCTGGTGCTCGAGTGCAGCGGCCAGTTCCTCACACGAGACGCTTTGGCGCCGTTCTTCGAGAGTGGCGTGAAACGCGTGTTGGTGAGCGCACCTGTGAAGGATGCAAACAATCCAGTACTGAACATCGTGTACGGCGTCAACCATGAAGATTATAATCCTGCCAAAGATTTCATCAGTACCGCCGCTTCATGCACGACGAATTGCCTCGCCCCAGTAGTCAAGGTTGTCCAATCCAAACTCGGAGGAATCAAACGCGGCTCCATCACCACGATTCACAACGTAACCAACACGCAGACGATTGTGGATGCGCCGAATTCGAAGAAGAGCGATTTGAGACGCGCGCGGAGCGGCATGCAGAATCTCGCCCCCACGTCCACCGGCAGCGCCACCGCCATCGCGTTGATCTTTCCTGAGTTGAAAGGAAAGCTGAACGGCATGGCGGTCAGAGTTCCTCTGTTGAACGGGAGTTTGACCGACTGTGTGTTTGAACTCAACGAAGAAACAACCGTGGAAGCCGTAAACGCTGCGATGAAAAAAGCGTCCGAATCGGGCCCCTTGCATTCAATCCTCGGGTACGAAGAGCAACCCTTAGTGTCGACTGATTACATAAACGACACGCGGTCGGGAATCGTCGACGCACTGTCAACGATGGTCGTGGACAAAACGCATTTAAAGATGTACGTGTGGTACGACAACGAGTACGGGTACTCGGCACGGATGGTTGATATCGCGCGGATGATCGTGGCGACGGGAATTTAGAGAGGGAGATTCATTGAAGTAAATATTTTTTCATCGTAGACTTCGTCCTAAATACTCTCACGCCGCTACCCCTTCCGTTTCCTCAGTGGGCCCACAATCGCACGTCTGCAGCAACATACACTTGGGGGATTCGCGGCCGGGGTTGGGTCGAGTCGCCACTGTTTGCGATTTGATGGAGACTGTTTGGTCACGCGACTCAGTTTCCATCAGCGCCTGGATCGTGGACAAATCCTCCGCGCCGATCTCGAGCGCTTTCAAAACCGTACCACCTCCCGTGAACAGGTAGTACTTAGGGTCACTTAGAGCATCAATGTATAGACCAGGACTTAGGGATTTGAACTCGTGCAACGTGTCCCCCCCTCCAAAGTATTTATACGCATTTCTGTTCGTGGAAATGATTTGATCAAGCGCCTCGGTGCCTTCGTGAAATCCGGAAGAAGTCAAACCCATCACCGCGTTGACGAAGATGGTGTTTGATTTTTGCACGGCATCTTTTACCCGCGCGTCTGTGAAACTCACAGGCGCCACATCTAGTACGTACCCATATGTGTTACCTGGCTTCAGGTCGCGTACGTGCAGTACCTTAGTCGTCTCAGTATTATTCGTATTGGTGCCGCACACTCCGTCTCTAGGGACACATCCACACCCGTCGATTGATTTAGACTCCACCACGCTGTTGAGCGGGATCAATTTCTGCTCGATTTCCGGGAGTAACAACTCAGTCTTTGCGAGTTGTATGTCTTCTATAGACACCCCTTCAATGTGCACATCAAACTTGGCACACAGATACGCGTTGTACAGCTGCCCGCCCAACATCAAGTGGTCGCACCTTTTGGAAACCGCTTTGATCGTGGAGATTTTCGTGTCGAGTTTAGCGCCCGCGACTACTGCTAAAAATGGCCGCTTAGGAGTCAACAACCCATTCAACGCCTTCAACTCTTTCTGCATCAATAACCCCGCGTACGAGGGCAACAGTTTCGTGATTCCAAACGTCGACGTATGCACTTGCCAGCTCCCGAACGCGTCGTTGACGAACACATCCGCGAGCCCCGCTAATTGATTTGCAAATCTATTTTGAGAATCTTCACCAAAATAGCCTTCTTCACCTTTGAACCATCGCGCGTTTGGCAAATAGATACCCCCGATTCTTCGCGCTTTTAAATCACTCAAAAGCCAATTGATTGAAGTGTCGATGTCCGTGATGCCGTAATGGTCGTTGGACACGGCAAACTCCGGTACCGCGAACACTATGCCGAGTTTTTGCGACAGGTACCGCACGGCGGCGGTGACGGCGGTGTCGTCTGAGACTTTTATGTTTTTGTCACTCTTGCTGAATGGCCGTCCCACGTGCGTCATCAAAATAGGCCGTCCCCCCCGTTCAACGATGTTGTACAACGTGGATATCGTGGCGTCCACGCGAAACGCATCCGTTAAAGCACCTGAACGGACGCAGTTGTGGTCCACGCGCACCAGCACGACCTTGCCGTCCAGGTCTGCGTCCTGCACGCGTCGCAAATGACGCGGAGCCATGTTGGTGTCCGCAAAAAGCACGCACACCACTACACAACACACAACGAACGCGAGCGCGTCACGTTACGAAAAGTGGTGCGCTCCTTAGTCACGTGTATATCTAAGCTCACAAAAGCTCGGTAGTCACCGGGGGGCGTGCGCGGCGCACGGAGAAGTGGCGAAAACGAGGGAGAGGAAAGGAATATTGTGCATTGTTTCTTCGGAGCCGTTCTTCTGGAAACGTCAACTCATCATCTGATGAGATCTGGATCCAGTTGTTGCCACATCGAGTGACGCGAGGGCCGACTCACCCTCTTCGGTTCCTATCCCATCCACGATGGACGCCTCTTTCCTCGCCTCCGTGCGCGCGGCGATGGGTTCCGTCCAGAAACCAAGCGCGTACGACACCGTGTACAAGGATGAGTGCGCGTTCAGCTTTGACACGCCGTTTTCGAGGGGCGGGCTGTTTCTCAACCTGAGCACGTTGTGCGGCGTGGGCAGTGACTTCCTATCTTTAGACCACCGACGCACGGGAAACACGATTTACCTGCACCAGCGGTTCACCAAGACGCTTGTTCCGAAACCCAAGGAAGGGGAAGACGACAAGAAGGATGAACCCACGCAGATGGCCATCGGGATCGATGGCGGGTTCGACGTGGACGATGCTGGAAAATACGAAGTAAACGAGTCGTACGAATTGGTCGTGTACAACGGCGCGGACGACTCCAAACGCACAACTCCTTACCCCAACGACGACCTGCCGTTCATCGTTACCGACGCGATTGAAGCTATAAAAACCCACGCCGGTTTCCACGAGCAAACGGAAACCGCGGTGTGGCGTGAGGAGTTCAAAGAAAGTAAATACGCTAGAACTTTAGAACAACTGCCCGCGACGAATGCCACGAAGATATCGCCCGACTCGAGTAAATGGGTGTGTGCTGAGTCCGGCGCGACTGAAAACCTGTGGCTCAATTTAGGGGACGGGCACATTGGAAGTGGGCGGCAGCACTGGGACGGCAGCGGAGGCAACGGCGCGGCGTTGAGACACTATAAACAGATGAAAGAACAGGGTAAGGAGTTTCCGATGGTGGTGAAACTTGGCACAATCACGCCAACCGGCGCGGACGTGTATAGTTACGCGGGCGATGAGGATGACATGGTCACCGACCCGCTGTTATCGGAACACTTAGCGCACTGGGGCATCAACGTCATGCAGATGCAGAAGACGGAGAAATCAATGGCGGAGCTTCAGATCGATTTGAACAAAGGGTTCGAGTTTGACAAAATCACTGAGGCGGGGAAGGAATTGATTAGCGTTTTTGGAGCCCGAAGAGTTGGGTTGAATAACATGGGCAACACGTGTTACGTCAACTCAGTGTTACAAGTGCTGAAGGAAATCCCTTTGGTTAATGAGAAATACGGGGCACAGGTGGCGGAGGGTATATTTAACTCACTGCCTGCTACCTCCGACCCTGTGACTGACTTCCCTTCGCAATTTTCAAAAGTTATGACGGCGCTGACCACGGAGCGGTACGTCGAACAACCGGACACCTCCGATCCTAAAAAGGACCCCGAGCCGAACGCGGTCGCGCCCCGGATGTTCAAGCAGCTCATTGGGAAAGGTCACGGGGAGTTCAGCACTGGACGGCAACAGGACGCGGTGGAGTACTTCCAGCACCTGCTCGAGGTTATGACGAGTGCGGAGCACGCGGCGGGCAACCGCTTGGGTGGTGATTTGAAAAGTATATCAGAGTTTGAGTTTGAGGTTGAGGAGCGCATTGAGTGCGACGTATCGGGCAAGGTGCGGTACAAAACGTCCCGGGAAAACGTGCTACCCTTGGGAGTGCCTGTTGAGCTAGCCACGAACGCGGTGGAAATAGCGGAACGCGAGCTGAAGCGACAGAAAATGGGTGACGGCGAAAAAAACGAAAAAGAAGATGCTGAAAAGTCTCGCCCTGTCGTGCCATTCGAAGCGTGCCTTTCGCAATTTTCCGCGGATGAGAAGCTTACTGACTACCTCTCCAGCGCGACTGGAAAGAAGGGCCCCGCCATGAAACGCACTCGGTTTAAGACCACGCCAAACGTCCTAGCAGTGCAGGTCAGGCGGTACTACGTAGCACAAGACTGGACGCCGAAAAAGCTGGACGTGTTGGTGCCGATGCCGGATACGATTGACCTGGAAGGGTTTCGGGGCGTAGGGCTGGCGGAGGGGGAGGTGGAGCTGCCGGAAGAAGCACCCAGTAGTGCTTCTGGTGGTGATACTACCGCGACTGCTACTCCCGCTACTCCCGCTGCACCACTCGAGCCCGACCCCACAATCGTCGCGCAACTTGTGTCCATGGGCTTTAGCGAAGACGGATCCAAGCGCGCAGCGGTTGCGACGCAAAACGTATCCGCTGACGTCGCGATGGAGTGGGTCTTCGCGCACATGGAGGATTCAGATTTTAACGATCCGTTTGTGGCTGGCGCTACAGAGAATACGGCGGAAGCTACTACGGCAATTACAGCTACTGCTATGGATACTGCCTCTAATACCCCGAACCCCGAATCCGCGGCCATGCTTTCTTCGATGGGTTTCTCAGACGCGCACGCCTCTGCTGCGTTGAAAAGATCCAATGGGGACGTGGAGCGCGCCGCGGACTGGCTGTTCTCGCACAGTGACGATTTAGATAAGGCTGTGGCGGAGGCGGAGGCGGAGCTGGCTGGGGAAGGTCCCGGTGGCGCAGGTGCAGGTGCTTCAAGCTCTTCCTCTCCGTGCGTCGACGGCAAGGGTCACTATTCTCTCTTTGGTGTCATTTCGCACATGGGCGGGAACACCGGGTGCGGGCACTACGTCGCGCACGTGTTGATCGACGGTGAATGGCTGATTTTCAACGACGCCAAGGTTGCGAAATCGCAGTCGCCCCCGAAAGACGTGGGGTACCTGTACTTCTACAGGAGGGTTGTTTGATGTGTGGTGAGAGGTTGTGTCTTTTGTCATGAGAGTTTCTTCATCTTAACTTGCATCTTTATTAATTCTTATACATCACTCAACCCTCCCACCGACACAGCCTCACAACGCAACTCCAGTGTTTTGCAATATTCTCCGCGCGATCTGCTTCAGCCGCGCGGTTTGAATCGCCCCCACTGAGGAGTGCAGTTTGGACGGCAAACCCGCCGCGGGTTCGCTGAAACAGAGACTCTCGAACGTGTTCAGTGGTTTTCTTTTTTCTCTCACAGGCGTGTGCAACGGCAACACTTTCGCGTCCTTCAATTCGAACACGTGGTCCATGCCGTATCTGTGATCGTCCCCATACATTTGCTTCGGCTTTGGGGGCGTCACAGGGCGAATTGCGGTGATCCCGCTGTCACTAACACGCGGAGGGCACTTCGTGTTCACGGGCGATGCGACCGCGCTTCGCTTCGGCGAGCTTGCTGGAAATATAGTTGCCGAAAGGTATCCCCCGATGAGCGTCTCGTATTCAAGCAGTTCGCCCTCCGTGAAGTCATCGGGAAGCATCGGAACGTCTTCGGCTAGGTCCGCGAGTTCTTCGATGTTCGATACGTATGAGTCCATGCATGTCAGCTCACCGCTGTTCACGACTCGTACGCGGTCAGGGGACGACAAGCAATGAGGGAACGATTTTTGTAAGTCGGCCATCTCGGAATCAGTAGCCATCACCAACTTGGGTACCGTAGTGGACCACCGCGTCTCGCCTGTGACGCCGTCCACGAACGCGTAAACCGGGGTGGACGGGGTGGTCGGGCGTCTTGCCTCGGACGATGGATGGATTTTGGCCATCACGTGTGCGTCCAGAACGAACGCGCGTCGGACTACACAATGAACTCTTCACCTCTCCAACTCCAAGACAAGCCGTTTTTATTTCGATTTGACAAGGAGCGGGACCGTTTCGAAATCAATGGCTGACAAGCAAAACATTTTCCCGAGAGGGATGGATGGATCGCACGGGAAGCACCTCAGTCCACCGCGCGCGTCCCGGACCGCATTCCGCATTTCGAAGGCATCACACCCTTCAACGAAACACCTTTATCGCATATCTTGACAAACCTCGGCGCGTCACTCGACCGCCCCTGCTCTGTTGCCTTTCGCGTAATCGCGATTCCGCAACCGAACGTTTCGCCTACTTTTCTTTGACGAATCCATTCCATCAGGATGTCCAAGACCGACGGCATCGGCGTGTTATCCCTGTCTCTTGATTTCCTGCACATCCGGCGGTGGATTTGCGACAACGCCCAGGACGCAACATCACCAACAACCTGCGTCGCAGTGAACTTCGACGACCCTGCGCCCGTGACGAGCTCCATAGTCGAGCTCCCGAGCGGCGAAGTCTCGAAGAGAGACGACGTTGGGAGGGTGGAATTATGGCACGGGCTGAGGTTGACCAGCCTCGCTGATATTCTGCATGTCGAGCTCAGGGGCACTGCAACAGGTCCTCCAATCGCATCCTTCAGTGCACCAGTAACCAGGTTCCTTGAAGACGCGTTCCTGGAGTCCGAAGGCAAGGGCACTACCGCTGAGTTCTCGTTAAACGCCGTGGACGAGGAGGTTGACAAAAAATTAAGCCCGCTGGACACCGCCCCCGCGTCCGCAGATTTCTCCTCAACCGGCGTCGCCCTCGCGCAGTTCAGAGTTAAGTTCCACCTCCAGATTGACATTTTACGCGCGCTTTGCGACGGTGTTGGGATAGACGTCGCCTCAGTGGACTCCATGAAGGAGTACGCGCCGCAAGTCACGGCTGTGGTGGGGGCTGCGGATGGACTGGTAACGGCGAGAAGAAACTCTTTAGGCCACGAAGATTCTAAAAATTTATCTCAAAAGACCGTCAACGCGTTTGATAAAAAAGCGGCGGCGCAGGAACGCGAAGAGAGCTTGCTGTTCAAAAAGTTCAACAAAAGTGATTCAGGGTTTAATACCTCAGGGCACTCGTATACATCGTTAACGGCAGGCGTCAGACGTTTCCTGTCATCCCAGAAGAAACTTCCGGAAGGGGCGTGGCGAGACGAACGCGCGTCGAACTTAGTGCGGCTGTTGTCGGACCAGCGCTAATACTTACGCAGCTATTTGCGCACAGAGTTTACGGCTATATATACATACTGCTTTCATGCGTACTGCTTTCGATGCAAGTATAACTGAAACGAGAGGACAGCTGAAACAAGCAAGAGACACTACTACTGGTAATACATATACTTATGTGCTATCAATAATACATTGACATGCTTTGCTAAAAGTTTCTTCTTCTCGCGTTTACGCATCCCCACCCCCGCCTCGTCGTTTGCGCTTCTTCTTCGAGCTACTACCAGCGTTACTATCACCCCCCCCAACCTTAGGGTCCTTTACCGTTTTCTTCTTCATCGCCAGCGGATTCGGCCCCCGGGCTTTGGGTTTCGCGTACCGCACGTTCGTTCGTACGTGGTTCACGTCTCGCGCGGTTTCCTCCTGCCCGAGCACGTCCCGCTCGTTCTGCGGCATTTTGTCCATTTTTTCCAATTGCGTCGCGACGCCCGATCCACCGGCGTCAGCCGGAGGCTCCATCTGCAGCCCCGAGGTGTGGCAGAAAATAACAGGCACCAAAGGTGAATTCTTCGCCAGCGTTCGTCGCAATTTTTCATCCTGCGTGCAGACCAGGAACCGCTCTGCGTTGTCCCCCTCCACTGCTGCTACGATCGAATCAAACGCCTTCGCGGGCGGTTCCGGACCGCCCAACACGCAATCTAGTTTTCTCGCCGCTAAACTCGCGTCTTTGAACTCGTTACTCATTCCCTTCAACTCGTGCTGGATGCACCGGGTGGTGAACAGCTTCGCGATGGCGCCTAAATACTTGACAACAACGTCCTTCGCGTCGCCGAGCTTCATCTGCGCGATCGCGTGAAGGAAGTTGCCGTCACAGAGAACCTTTTGATTTTTGGGAGAATGAAAGTGGGAGTGGAATGTCAGATGAGTGGGAGGGACGTGCGGGAGACGAGCGATGGAACCATGGTTGTGGACTACGGGGCGTCGTGTTCGTGGTCTCGTCGTCGTCGGAAGTTCCAGGTTTGCGCGCATCGCGTGTGATGGTGACCACGGCAGCAACCGCAGTCGTACTACGCGGTCGTGGTTTGAGTCGGCCGCCGCCGCCGCGCGAGATTTCGCACAAGACTACTCGCGGGTGGACACATGAACGCTTCGAGACGCACCTTATACGGTGCACGGAACCCATGGCAAGTGCGGTAGTACCGGAGGTACTTGCGCACCTTGCGCGCGCGCTTGACACGCATGGCCGCGCAGGCGGTAGTGACTGGCGAATCGAAAGGCAATGACTGACGACGGAACGAAACACTTTTTGCGAACACGACAACTTATAAAGTTTTCATGATGAGTCCCCCCCGTCGCCTCACTCGTCGACGCGCCTCCCCGCGCCTCGCTTCGCGCGGGGCGTGGTTCGTTTGTTTGACCCCTCAGGTGGTGTGAGATGTTCGGCGACGTGTACAGCAACCGCGGGTTCGTGGATAACACCGCTGGTGCAAGTCCTGGAGGCTCGCCGGTAGTGGCTTCGCCCGTGTCGTCACGCTTGTTGCTGGTGCCTGATGAGGGAGCAAAGCAGGAAGCCGATGCACACGAAACGCGTTGTACACGCACAGGCGTATCGATTACGACCACCACCAGGTTACAACCCTCGACGAGTTTTGATTCTCTTAAGCGGTCGTCACTGTCACAAGCGCTGTTAGGGGTGGAAGACGAACATGAATTTATCACCCGAATAGCCGAAGAGGTTCAGATTTCAAATGTTGCGCAGCGGACATGCCCACCCCAAGTGGATGGATCTCCCACCGCCAGCACGAGCGACCCTTCCATACCAATAGTACCCAGTACCAGCGCCGTACCTCCTGCCACGTTCCCACGGCCGAGCAGCGTTCACAATTTGTTCCGGGAAGCGCCGCTGATTGGAAATAACTCGTCGGCGTCGCATTCTCGCCGCGCGCAATTCGCGTTTGACCCGTGGACCAAGCTGCCCGTAAGAGTCATTAGTCTGGAAAGTACTGACGTGGATGGTGACACGCAGCAAGCAGTCAATAGATACTGTAAATATTTACGTTTCAAGTGGTGCTGGCGCGTGCAGAGTCCGTCTTGGTGGGTGGCTTTTTGTTACCTCGTCGGGAGCGCCGGTTTCGCGCTCGGCGGGTTGGCGAGTTGCTTCCGTGAGATAATTTCAAACAAAAAAAAATATTTCCATCTCGAGGTTTTGCCGTACATGGTGGGGGGGATGAGCTTTCTCGTCGCGACGGTGTTGCTGCTGTACACGTCGTGGACCGCGAGGTATGGCGAGCCCGGACGAGCCCACCGAAGAGCAGTAGCGATGAGGCATGCATTTCTAGGGAACAGCAGCGGCACGTCGCGTGGCCGAAGAACATTCAACTTTTACTTGAGAGGGGAGTCGGGTAGTGACGCTACCGGTGCTAGTGCTGATGCTGTCCCTTCAAATGGTCCCTCTGCCATCCCTTCCGGGTTCTGGCAGCTCCGAGCTGCGGTGGGCGAGGCCGGGTTGATAGGCGATTCAATCACCCAACCCCTGATGGACGACGAGCGCTCGGAACTTCTAAACATCTCTGACGCCATGGAGGAGGCGAGGCGGTTGTGGCTGGCGAACGACAGCTGGACGCGGCGGCGACGCGCGCTGGAACTCGTCAGTTCCGGGTTGATCCTTTTGGGCGTGCTGCTGTACAAAGTCATGGTGTTTACGATGTTCGCGCGGTGCGTTTTTGACTCTGAAGAAGGGTCAATATTCGATAGGGATCATGGGTCAAACAGGAGTACCTCTGGGTCAAACTCTTTACATAAAATCAAATGGAACGGCGAGCGCGATAATTTGTTTCTCTGCACGGTGCCGTCCATTATTGGTTCCTTGTTTTTCGTCGCCGGGAGTTATGTGCTGTGGTGCGCGGTGAACAGGACATGGTCCCCCCCGTGGCTACCGAAAAACACACCAACCTGGATCGCGTGGCTCTCCGTGGTTGGGAGCTTTCTTTATTTACTCGGGAGCATTCCGCCGATTTTGCCGCACAGGTTTATAGGGTGGGTTTCGGGTCATGGGATTGGCGGCGAATCGTCAATTGATACTTCGCACTCAAACTACCAATCCCTCACCCCGGAGTGGCCGTTCCTGTTCGTTGGGTTTTTCCTTGGATCACTGGTGTTCGCGCTACAGAGTCTTTTGATGATCCACGAAATCGCGGAGAGCGTGGAGGAGTAGAAGGAGTGAAGGAGACCGTTGAAGTCATTAAAGTCGAGCCATTAAAGTCATCGAAGTTTCATAGCGAAGTAGTGTAGTTGTCATGTATTTTCACCTATTATGAATCCATTACAACCTATTATGCTACCTACTACCTCGTGAGTCTATTCCACATTCTATACCCTCCTTGTATCCCCTCAATTACCTTTCAAATTAACCGTTCAGCTCGCGAAAATCACCCCGTCGTAACTCTCGTCAAGCACCCTGCACGTCAAATTCCGAATCTCGGCTTTCAGGCCGTCCAACACCGTTTTTGAAGATTGACCACTCAGCCCGCTCGGCGCAGTGTACTTCTCGCTCGTCATCGCGCAAATGGGAAGCCCGCACATCTTCGAAAGATTCGCGGCCAAGTCAGGCACCAGCTTCATCGCGGTGAAGTACTTGGTCCTGAATTGCGATGACGTGCCTGTGATATAAGAATTCACGGTTCCAATGTCATCATCATTCGCAAACAACTGCGCATACCGGGGATCCGCCTGGCACGCGCTCTGCACTTGCCGCGCCATCCCGTCCATCTGGTCCATGACAGTCTGCGAGGGCTTGAACGGGGAGTGGATGCCGCCTTGAGTGGTGACCGGCTCATTTTTAGTCGATGTCACCTTCGTGAACACCATTTGGGATACGCGCGCGCGGCAAATGTTTTCAGAGTCTTCAATAATGGGTAGCATAACATCGGTGAACAGCGCGTTGCCGGTGACGTCCTGGAACAGCCGGTTGAAGTCGCCGTCGTCGAAACTCAACGGCACTACAGCTTTTTGACACACAGCCAAGGCCATCTTCGTCAGTACACACGCCGCGAGATGATCAGTGTCCACGAACACTGCCGCGAAATCCCCAGGCAACGCGTCAACCGCCGCGCGCAGCTTGAGCGCAGCTGATTTCCAACCGTCGCCCCTGCGCGCCCATAACGGAACGGACTCTTTGCCCGTACCATCGTCATCGCCTTGTGTTTCCGCCCACGACGTCGCCCCAGCGCTCGGCACGAGGTATAGATTATCCGGGATCGACTTGTTAAAGTCGTGCGGGCGGAGCGTGTACGCAGTCAAGTCCAACGGGGCTTTGGATGTGGTTTTTTCCTTTTTTTGTCGCCCGAAAAACGCGCCGAAGATTGATGATTT
>TARA_B110000977_G_scaffold188529_1_pt1 | contig 18135 bp, 9 predicted proteins | sample TARA_B110000977 | Tara Oceans TARA_B110000977 (sample SAMEA4397798) | marine metagenome | biome: Polar Biome; feature: [SRF] surface water layer (ENVO:00010504); material: water (ENVO:00002006), including particulate matter (ENVO:01000060) such as... | depth 5 m | reverse complement strand
CGACAACCGCGGTCGGGACCCTCCACGTGGTGGCGGCGGCCCCGACGACCGCGGGCGAAGAGACGAATCCGATCGTCGGGGTGGGTACGGTGGGGATGGCAGAGGCGGCGGTGGACGCGGTAGGGGACGGAAAGGGCGTGGGTACGGAAGTGGCGGGTACGGCGGCGGACCCGGGCCGTCTAATTCATCCTGGGGCGACACTGACGATGAAGAGATCAGAGCAAAGGCTACGAACTACGCTGACTTTCGCCGGTTGAAACGCGAAAAACTCGCAAGCACGGTGTTCATGTGGGCGAACACGCCGAGTCCGTCGCCGTCGCCGGAACGCGAAGTCCCGCCAGCTGCTGAGGCGGCGAAGTCGGACAAATCCAAGGGTGACGCCGGGCATTCGAAACAGCGCGGCAAGGGACGCGATAAAAAGAAAAGACGCTCGCGATCCCCATCTGATTCTGATTCAGCCTCATCTTTGGATGGTGACCGCGACGAGAAAATTCCAGCGAGTGACGAGCAAAACAGCGCGGATGCCGCCGCCGCCGCCGCCGCCGCCGAGGCGGAGGGCGAAGCGCAGGCGGAACGATTCCGCGTGTTTCTGCAAAAGAAGCGACAGGAACAAGCGGAGGCGGCGGCGCGAGCGGCGGAGGAGGCTGCTGAGGAGGATGAAAACGACACGTTCGTGGGGCCCGCAGCACCACCGCAGGCGATGCAAGCTGGCGCGGGCGCGGGAGGCTACGGCAAAGCGTTGCTTCCCGGGGAGGGCGACGCCATGGCGCAGTTCGTGCAGGCGGGAAAGCGCATCCCGCGCCGCGGCGAGGTGGGTTTGGGCTCGGAGGAGATTTCTCGTTTCGAGGACCTCGGGTACGTCATGTCCGGCTCGCGACACTCAAGAATGAACGCCATTCGCATTCGAAAGGAAAACCAGGTGTACACCGCGGAGGAAAAAGCCGCGCTTGCGATGATCAACCACGAAGAGAAACTAGCGCGAGAACAAAAAGTCATGGCCGATTTGAAAAAGCTCGTCGACGAAGCAGAGGGCGGAGGGCAGTAGGGTACAGTGTACTCGCATTGTCATAGATCTATAGTCATATTGATACAGTGTACAAATAGTCTAACAGTGAATAAATGTTTCCCGCGTCACTCGTCCTCAAGTCCCAGCGCCCGGAGCCGGTCAACCTCCCACACCCTGGCCAGGGTGTGGAATTCGCCGTTTTCCCCAAACGCGTCCACGCCCGCGGCGAATGCGTTGGCGGCGAGCTGCGGGCCGTACACAGCCCCCACCACCACGCCTGCTTTTTCGCACCGCTCCTCCGTCACCGCGGTCACCAAACAAGGCACGCCGCTTTTCTCGAGGTCCAGCGCGAGCTCCGCGTAGTTCGCCCCCGCCACGTCGCTCCACAGCGGGTAACAAACCCCCACCCTCAAACCTTTTCCCACCGCATCTTCCCTCCACGACCGGATGTGCTCCAGGTGAAGGTCGCCGCACGCCAAACTGGTGATTTCGCATCCCGCGTTACGCACCACCTCAAGCGCGCCTCGCAAACGCGCGACGTATCCGGCGCCCGCGTTTCTGTGTAACGGCACACCCACCAAACCCACGTCCAAGTGTTTCGCTTGTCGCTCCACATCACGGGCGCTGACATCCTGGTGCGCCACTACTCGCGTCGACGAGTCGAACGTCGTGAGGAGGATCACGCCGGAGGGACCGATTTCGTAAAGCCTTCCCCCTGGTTTTAGCATAGCGCGCAGCGCGAGGAACGAATCCTTCCCGCCCGACCACATCAGCACGGTGACTTTCTTTGCAAATCCACCTTCGGGGATGTGCAGCAGCGCGGGGTTTTGGATCCTAGACACCTTATCCTTGACGTTCACGTGGCTGTACGGGCAATGGCGACACCCGCTGCCGCAGCATTTGCCTCTCGCCAAGTGGTTCAGCTTGGTCATCACGAGGTAACCGGTGGAGGGATCGGTGTAGAAACGATCGCCGCGGTTGCACGCGGCAGTGTGCAAGTCATCAAAGTCCTCGATGTCCTGCACTCCCTTGTCCGCGCACCCAGCCAGACCAGCCTTGACGAAGGTCCCCATCCCTAGGTCGTTAGGCACAATCTCCATGGTCTCCATGGCGACCGGGGCCTGCGCAGCCCCCTGCGTGCCCTCCGAGGTTGTTGGGGAGGCCTGATATTTTCCAGCTTGCCAACTTTGGTGAAAATACGTAACCCATTTTCCCCATTTTGAGATGGGCTCGTATGGGCAAACAGTTAGCCTGGCCAAGTCGTACTGCAGAATCTCCGACGAACAATCCAAACCGCAGCAGATTTTGCCGGGAAAGCCAAAAAAACAAATCCCTGAGTCAGCGCAGCGCGGCAACCCCCTGCACTGTCCCCAGCGCAGCGTGATGGCGTCATGCGTGCACCATTGGACCCAGGGGGCGTTACCCGTCCCCGGGCAGGCCCACCGACGTGCCGGGACGCGAGACGTGCGGCGCGATGCCCTCTCCGCGCGCCCGCCCGCCCGCTCCGTGTACTTTGACGAAGTGGAGTCATTTTGGAGTGAAGTGAATTTCTCCCGCGAACATTCAGGGAGCGGCAGCGTTCGCACGTCGTTCGAGAAGGCTAAGGAAGCGTGCTGGCTAGCGGCGTACGACGCTCCGTTCCACGGCGTACCTGGTTCACCGTACATGCACGGCCGATTCGCGGACACCAACGACCACATTGCGAAAATCCACAACAGGTTCCTCTCCCGGAGCTCACAAGCGCTTTGCGGCCACGAGCTATCCGCTGCAGAGTTTGCCGAGGCTGTTCACCGAGTGGGTTCCGTGTTGAACGTGCGACTGGACGACGCGGTGCGTGTGGTTTTCGGCGAACCGACACTCATCGCAGCATCAGAGACCGATATCGTTCGGTGCCTCGTTGAGTTAAGAGGAACGTACGAAGGAAAGGACATCGCCAGCCTGGTTGTACAGAGTGGTGGGGCCCTGTTACGAGACGCTGCGGCGCTCGACTGCGGCGAACTGGAAAATTCTTGCATGCACTTAAGGTATGAAGACTGAGACGGCTAGCGAAATATAGCCTATATTTTTATGTAAACCACATGGTACTGAATCATACTACCTCTACTAACCACTACAGCCACGCTGCCGCGCCCCGCCCCCGCCCCCGCCCCCAGACTCGAAATACATCACGGGACGCCTCGCTCGTACCCATCACTCAAACGCACCCAAATCCCGAACTCCGTCGAGAAATTCCAAGTACGAAGCGTCGTCGGGGCGAGGCACTGTGCCGGTCGCGCCTTGTACCGCCGGTCGTCCCGGCGGCCCCGACGCGGATGCACTCGCCCCCACTGTGCGCGGTCGTTTCAAAGGCGGCCCCGTTTGCTTTTCGCGTTGAATCCTAACCGACGCGGGAACAAGCGCTTTGAGTGAAGGGTCGTGCTGCGCGGGTGTCAACTTGCGCACCGTAGGCGCTGCCCCTATGGTGTGTGCTGCTGCTGCGACGGATTGGTTTGGGGCGGGACGACGTGTGGGTGCGCCGCCACCCATAGCGCCCATATGGCCCATAGGCGGACGGACAGGCGGCGCTGCGGACACACCGCGTACGTGCGGTCGATACGCTGGCGGGCAGTACCCCGCAGCGACGCCCGAGCCGGCGTAGTATCCCGGCGCAACGGCTGGCGGCATCGCGTGCACCGCTATTGGTGGCAGCGGAGGCACGGGAGGCATCGCATCGTTGTCACCTATTCCAGGAGGAGGTCCCGGGGGAGGCGGCACGGGAGGTTCGCCACTCGGTGGAGGTCCGGGTGGAGGACCGGGGGACGGTGCCGAGGGAGGCTCGCCCGGAGGAGGAGGGACGGGAGTCGCGTCAGGCGGCGGGCCCGGGGGCGGTCCAGGAGGCGGGCCTGGGGGCGGACCTGGGGGCGGACCTGGGGTCAGGGCAGGGGGCGGACCTGGTGGTGGTACGAGTGGCGGAGGTGGATGCGGAGGCGGTGGCCCAACTCCATCGACCCACGTATCCCTCACTCTGTCCGACACGCTCGCCGCTACCCCCGTCCCCGCGCGCGGCTCGCAAATGACTCCCCAGCCGTCGTCTTTGTCCTCGTCCTCCTCCGCTTCCGCCGCGGTTTCCATCTCCGCCCTGATTTGTGACGCAGCCTTGTACTTCTGCGGCTTACCAGGCGGCGGCCTTCCCGTGGGATTCAACGTGGGGTGATAATACACCGAGTCCTGGAACCAACGCTCGCCGAGGCTGGAATCGGCGCGCGCTCCCGACGTCGCGAGCTCCAGCCCTGAGCTCTGCACGCGGAGCACGCTGATGTTCTTCACCTTGGGAGTAGGGGCGGGGGCGGTCACGCCCTTCGCTGCGTCCGCCTTCCATTGCTCTTTCTGCCGCTCAATCGCATCCTCAAGGGCTTTAATGCGCTGCACCTTTTCGTTACTCGCGAGGCCCGCGCGTTTGAGTTCCTCAATCTTACCAAGCTCAGCCTCGAGCGTTTCCACGCTCGCTTTTTCGAGTTGCTCATCGCGCGCCGCCTTGCGCTTCGCCTTGTTCTTCGCAACCTCCTTCTTGCGCTGCTCCCTGCGATGCGCATCGCCAGGGGCTAACGTCTGTGTGTGTAGGGGTCAGGGGAGGGAAAGGGAGAGGGAGGGTGAGCGGGGAAGGAAACCCTACGTGGAGAATGCGAGGTAGGTGGACGCGCGGGAGATCCTTGGACGTCGAGAGAAGTGACGCGTGTCGCGTACGTACCTTCCCCATCGTGAGTACCCGGCAGCCCGCGTGACTCGAACGAAGCCACACCGATCACGCCGGCGACTTCGAGCGACCCCCCCCACGTGCCACGCGCGGTGTGGGCTGTGCCGAGGCGGATCTCGTGTCGTGGCTGAAACAGAGATGCACGACACGTAACCAAAACTCAAAAGTCCTTAAAAGGGAACTCCAACCCACGGGTTGACCCACACATTGACGCGCGTGTGGCGAGCGTTGCGTTCGAGGCTCCGACGCGAAGTGCGTGTGAGAGGGGCAAACGTCGTTCGTGCTTAACTCAGGTGACCAACGATGGCTGTTGGCGGCGCTACAGAGGCTGATTCCGGTACGGTCCCGGTTCGAGAGCTGAGATGGGACCACGCGCGTTCGATCGCGGCTGATGGTAATGGCGCCGAGCGCTTGAAGGAAGCGGATGACTTGCGGTTGCGAAAAGCGTGCGAGGACTTCGGCAACAGAAACGACTGCGTCGCGATGATGGAACGCATGATGCTCTCCGTGATATCGCGGTTCCCCACAGATTGTTTAGGGTACATGATCGATTACCTGCAGACGGAAATTGACTCCGGCGAAGTCGCGACGATCGACTCGGGGAAAGGCTGGGGCGAGGATTTACACGGCCTCGAGATGGACTTGGAGCGGAAAACAGCAGAATTCGCAGCGCGGATGGACTTTCAAACCATCACCTATAAACTCTCCGCGGCGATGATTGAAAAGAAACCGGAAGACCCGCCCGCGTTCGCGCTTGACTTTTTGAAGAAACTGAAAACAGAAGGGATCGTCGCCGAGAAAAACTAATAGCCATGTAAAGATACACCGTGTATGATACTCTCTAACTCTCACCACGAAAGAAAGTTCTCAAGAAAGGTTCTCAAACACCCATCGCGTAAGTTGTTTTCGTTTGTCATCTCGTGAACGCTGACGTATTCTCAGCATCACGTCGGTGCGTGCGAGTTTTCGACGTTTCTTTCACCTGCAACTTCTTTGAAAGTGAAATTCTAGTCGATCTCGTGCCCTTGAGTTATTAGACCTTGAAAAAAGGGACAATCCTGTAACACCATCCTCGACCCTTTTCGCCATCGACGGCCTCCCGACGACGTCACAAGTGCGGGCCAGCGGAGGCTTCGGCGGTTGGGTTTCGTGGTAGGCTCGAACGGCCAGGTGAACGTGCTCGCTCTGCGTGTTGCGGCGAGACATCTTTCGAGAGGTGGGCACGACGCCGGTCGAGCCCGCCATGCGGGACTTAAATGAAGAGGAGGGTTCGCCTTTGCTGCACCATGAGACGTCGGGTGACTCGAACACTGGCTGGAGTTGGACCTCGAAACGTGCGTTGTGCGTGGTTTTTGGGTTGATGGCGGTCGCGGGACTTGCGGGTGCCGTGACCCAACACGCTGGCGCATCCCTGGGCGATGGTCAGACGCTTCCCACGGTGTTGACGCCCGCGGAACACGCGGTGGGGGATCCGGTGGTGAAAGGAATCGAGGCGGGGTACTTGACCAACGAGAAGCCGTTCACTGCGATGGAGGGTATGTTCGCGTACGACCGGTGGACGCAGAGTTTGTTCGAAGAGACGCAGGACGATCGGCCTTTGTTACAGCAGCTGCCGCGGTACGGCGCCACGGTGGATTGGAGTCAAATCAAGAGTTCGATAAACAGCGGAATTGGAAAATCGGGCCAAAGGAAGCTGTTTCTTTTCATCAGGCACGGCAAAGCCACGCACAACGAGTGGGGCAAGCTGCAGGACCACGCGCACGAGGCCGTGAACATCCCGTGTGATTTCCGCAAACCCGGTGACTTAGTAGACCCTGAGCTCACCGAGGTTGGCAAAACGGACACGAACACGTTTGTGCACGACGTGTTTAAATCCGGACTCGGCGCGGAGATTGGAAAAAAGGCTAAGATATTCTCCTCGCCTCTTTCGCGGTGCATGCAGACCACGCTGTTGCTATTACACAACCAAACCGGGCTCGAGGTTGAAAACGGGAAGGTCACGGTCAGCGAACTTTTAAGGGAACGCATCGACGCGCGCGTACCGTTCGAGTTGCGAAGGCCGGTGAGTTTCGTGCCGGAGTCGGTTTTGAAAGCAAACGCCGCCGCCGCCGCCGCCGCCGCTGTCACCGCCGAACAGGCGACACAAAACCCAGCAGGATTTGCGAGACTCGCGGGACACGGTGGTGCCACGGGGGTGGGCGGTACGTGTTGGGAACCTAGTAAAGGCTTGACGGGGCACGAAGGGTCGTGCTGCGTGGATAGTGGGTTGGTGGAAAAGTTTGGTGACACCAGGGTTTTCGACATCAACGTCGCGACGCCGAGTTTCCTGAACATCGAAGTTACCGAGCAAGACGCGAATTTGGATCCTGAAGACACGCCACAGACTGATGGAACTGGCGAACCCGCGTACCATCACACGAAGCAGTACAAGTACGTTGGCGCGTCGTGTGGGTTAACCGAGGTGGCGGCGAGGGGGTGGCAGACGTGCACCGGCCCGGAGATGCTTGGTTTGTTGGCGGAGGACGACTTGGCGCTGGGGGGCAAGGAAGAAGATGAGAGCGCACTGGTGGAGCGCGTCCGCACGTGGTTCTCCTCGGTGTTTGACTCCGTCGAGTCCAACGTGGTGATCGCGGTGACGCACTCGGATTGGATCAAGCTGGCGCTGAGCGAGCTGGATATCAAAAAGCCGTGGGTCGTGCCGAAGAACAGCGAGATTTTTCCAATCATCGTAGAAGACACGCGCACGTCTGTGCCGGGGTGGATCGAAAAGCGAGAGCAGCGCAAACGACAGGTGAACCACGCGTCGGAGAAGGACGGGATCATCGACTTGACACACAGCGTGGGCGTGCACGAAAAAGTTTTAAACGCGATCAAGATGTCGGACGACGCGGCGAACAAAGCGGCGGGGCTCGCCGCCGAAGCGCAAAGAGCGGCGGCTACACAGCGCCAAGCCGCAGAGGCTGCGAAAGTCGCGGCGGACCAGGCGAAAGTGGCGGAAGACGCTGCGGCACGGGTGATCGCGGACGCGGCAGGTGCGCAACCCAACAATAATCAAAAGCAAATAATAACTGAGCGGGGCCCCCAAAACAGCGCGACCCCGCAGGAATCAGATTATTATTAGACGTTCTCCATCGGAGACGCTAGACTGCATTATACACTAGACTAGAATTCACACACTCAAAACACGTCATCGTCTTCATCGACGTCGCCCACGTCGTCGTAATGCACGTCCGCTTCGCCTGCGGCTTCCACATTCCAGCTTCCGTCGAAGCCGCCTTCCGACCAGCCGCCGTCGTCCGCATTTGGCGGTTCTGGAGGGACGTTCGCGACGCGGTCGCCGGCGCCACCCACGGGCGATGCAGGAAACTCTGAAGCGTAGATGTCACCGGCATCGGAGTCTTCGTGGTGGAGCTCAGGTTCTGGCGTTGGATCTGGCGCTGGCTCGGAATCGGGTTCTGGCTTTGGTTCCTGTTCTGGTTCCGGATCTGGTTCCAGTTCTGTTTCCATCGCTTGTTCCTCCCCGTCCACCTCGAAATTGTCCGCGTACGGATCTTCATTGCAGTACGCTGCTCTCGCCTCACCCTGCCCGTTCGCCTGAGTGTCCTTCTCAATGTCGTCCGCGTACAGTTCCGCCGTCTCCTCGTCGTCGCGCCATGTGAAATCGTCAGGCTCTGCGGCGGGCGCCGGCGCCGCTTCGCGCTCGTCATCGCGACACACGAAATCATCCCCCTCTGGTTCGGCCGACTTTTCTGCTAAACCCCCCGTGCACGTATCCTCTTCCCGGGACGCCACGGGCTCATGAACTGCGGACACATCAGGCACCGATTCAAACTCTAACGGTTCTTCTCCCGGAATCGGCGGCACTAAAGTATTCGGCGCAAGTTCCAGCAGTTCCAAATCCCCACCAAGGGGCGCGAGGGTATTTCGGTTATTTCGCACAGCCTTCCCTGTGATTAATGTTCCGCCGTCTATGTGTCCGAACGGTGCACCTCCTGCCATTCCTTTCGTCGGCGAACGCTGCGGCGAAAAGTCTTCGTCGCTGAGGTCGTCGACGTCCGCGAACACTTTTTTCATAACACGCGATTGCGTCGCGCGTTCCGCTCGTCTGCGAACCATTTCTGTTTTTGTTTCAGGATCCTCTGTTTCCAGGTCGTAGGCTTCTAAATCAGTAACCCTGTTCTTGTCTCGTTTCTTCTTCGCTTTGCGCTCTTGTCGCTCCTTCTCGAGAGCAGCCGCGTCTTTCTCGGATGTTGACTGCACATCACGGCTCATACCCAAACGCATCTGCGCCTCGAGTTCGTCGTCCGACCCGTACGTGCCGTGTACAGGTGCGGTACCGTTCGCACGCCGTCGCTGCACGTTCTCCATACCCCCGCCCCCGCCCGGACCGTCGTCAAGAAAGCGCCTACTCTGCGGCTTTGGCCTGGACTCGCCCCAGGACGCGGAGTTACTAGGGGCGGAGGATGCGGATGAGTTTCTCCCGTGTTCGTCAACCAAAGAACCGTGGTCGCCCACGGGCGCGGCGCGCGCCGTAGACACGCTCGCATCTTTCACCTCCTTACTAGACAAACACCCCATGCTCTCCCGAGATGCGGAGCGCCCCCGCGCCACCGCGCGAAGGTCTTGTGCCGGTGTTCTTTTTAGAATCGTGTTTTTGAGAGGAGAAGACTAGAGGACCGGCTTTTCAAATCAGTGGCAGACGCTTTGTGAGTGTTTCTACTTTTCAATTGAATCTCCTGTCTATCTCTACTCGTCCTCCTCCATGTCCTCGTCCTCGCCCCCCTTTCCCTGCTTGACATCAAGCTCCACGGTGTACTCCTGGTCGCACCCCAGGTACGAGTCGCACATGAAGAAAAGTGTGTACTCCACTTTGCCTGCCTCTTCGGGCGCCGTGAATTCCAGCTTGACTTTGCTTTTTCGCGTGAGCGTTACGCGTTTAATCGCGGCGAGCGTCCCTTTCTTCGCGTCGCCCACCACGAGCCACCAGGACTCTTCCTTCTTTTTCGGGTACCGCGGGGCGATCACCGGGCCCAAAACGTCCTCGTCCTCGTCCATCTCCCTTTCAAGGTCCACAACCACCGTAACTGTGTCTCCGGTTTCGATTTCATCGCCATCCACCACGGAGTAGTTTACCTCGACGTTTGGGTACCGGTTACACGCGGCGGCTAAGTCGCCCATCTGCTCGTCGCTCATCTGCAACACAGACGCTCTTTTGTCGTCCTCCATGTCAACCACGTTGTACACGGACTCTATGCCAGCCTCAATACACCTCTGTGCACACTCCGCATCCACGTGAGGGAGCTGCAGCAAAGCGCTGTCTTTGTCCCACATGCCTTGCGTGACCATCTGCGAGAGCTCCATCGCGGCGAGCGCCGGGGCGAGCCACCCTGATGATGAAATAACGTCCACGATGGCTTGTAAAAGGCGCGTGGTGTCTGGTAATATGTTATTCAAGTCGTTTTGCAAATCCCCGTTCAGGGGCATTCTGCCGAAATGCGCTTGCAACAACGCCGCGGTCTTGACGTGCGGGTCCGTGGTCCGCCTGTTCGAAAGTGTCACGGGGGAGTGGTTCAACACGTGCCGCAGCGCGTTTGCTTCGCCCGGCCGCGCGGCGTGCTTTTCAAACTCCGTCGCGCCGGACACGATTTCCATCAACCCCTTGAGCTTGGTTTTGCTCGTCAGCGACGCCGCGAACAGCTCAATCGTGGTGTACGTGATGTAGTAATAGCTCCCGATCATCCCCAAGTTCAGGGGTGAGATATCCATCTCGTCCTCAATCGCGACGCACTTACTGGCTTCCAAATCAGCCAGCGTCGTTTCCACTAATTCGCTCAACGCGTCGCTTAAATGTCTGTGCGTCGAGCCTGTTAAATTATAATAGTTGGGGTTCTGGCTCAACCTTCGGTAGTAAAACGACCAGGTTAGGTAATCAACCGCATCCTGTTTGTTCTCGATGGTTTTCGTCACAATCTCGGCGCACATGTGGTCGTGTAAAAAGTGATCCAGGTGCGACTCCACGGGGAAGGGCTCGTATAGGAACTTCTTGTAGTACTCCTTGCGTGGGGCGTGGCACAACAGCACGGCGACGCCGTGCTCGTCGATTAGTGGTCTGGACGCTCGGCCGCACATCGCGAGCAAATCAGTAACAGGGTAATCCGCGCTCCCAGCTCCACCCGCGTCGTAGTACTGCGTCCCTGCGATCACCGACAGCTTGCACGACGCGCTGAGTCCCCATGCGAGCGGCGCGGTGACCACTAACACGGACGCGGCGCCCGACGAGAAGACGCGCTCCACGAGCGCGCGCTCCTCCACGTCCATGGACTCGTGCATCAGCGCGACGCCAAACTGAAGGGCGTGCTTAACGGCGGGGTCCGATACGCGCTCGCAGTGCGGCGCGATGTCCGCGGGTTCGCACTTCAGGAACTTGTGCGGGGAGCCGTCCGCGGCGCAGAAGGTTAGCAGATCAAGCGACGCGAGCTTTGCGTGTTTCCTGGTGGGCACGAAGACAATCGCGGGTTCACCGTCGGGCGCGTGCTGGCAAATCGCGCCGTACGTGGGCCGCGCCATGGCCTGCATGCGTGCTTCGAAGTTCACGATGTCCACGCCTTGGATGTGGATGTCCAGGGGTACGGGGCGGACACCGGGGGGGAAGTTGAACAGCGAGTTTTGGCCCGCTCCGATCCACTCGCCAAGGTCCTTGGCGTTCGCGAGTGACGTGCACAGCCCCACCATGCGAATTTTGTTCTCGAGCTGCCCGCTGATGTACCGCATCCTGCTCGTCACGACTTCCATGGTGGGTCCGTTGGCGCCACCTATTAAGTGAAGCTCGTCCGCGATGAACAACGTCACGGCCTGGACGTTTTTGCGCTGTTTCCACCGCCTTGACACGACATCCCACTGGTGAGGCGTGGCGATTATGATTTGTCCATCCGCCAGGAGCTTCAAATCGACGCTGGTTTCGCCAGTCAGAGACACTACGCCGACGCCGAGCAACTTCCCGAACCGCGCGCGCCAGTCCCCCAATCGCTCGCGTGCGATATCAGCCGTGGGAGCCATGTACACCACCTTCGCGTTGTCAGGAAGCTCGCCGTTATTGATTTTCAGCAGCACTCTCAAAATCGCAAACTCGCACGTCGCCGTCTTGCCGCTCCCCATTGGCGCGCCCACCAACACATTGTCGTCCGAGTTGTACAGCGATTGAAAAACCTGCGTCTGCACAGGGTTGAAGCTTTTGAAGCCAGTGAACATGTCGGCGAAGCCGTCCTTTTCAAGCGCGGACACCAGTAAAGGCTGCAAATCAAGCAGCTCAGTGGGCGGCGGCAGCTTTTCCGGTAACAACAGGTGCTTGAAACTGATCGGAATCGCGGTCTCTGAGCCGAGCCATGAATCGGAAACGAGCTTCACGAAGTACTGCGGCGGCAACGGGTCCAACAGCGTGACGGTGAAGGAAACGGCGTGGTCATCCTCCGCATTGACTTGCTTTAACAGAAAAAACTCGTGGTGCAGAATAACCTCCCCGTCGTTGTCCTCCACCAAAATCCAAAACCCCTGCGCGTACCCGTGCGCTTTCTCGTCCCACTGAAAGTCGGGGGTCAACGTCAAATCAACTTTCAAAACCGAACGCGTAATCGGCTGGACGTGCGCGCTGAGTTCAATTCGCGGAAATTGATGCACGAACTTGTGAATCGCCTTGCCCATCTTCGGGAACCTGATTAGCTCGCCGATTTCTTGGCTCGTTAAATCGTAATACCGGTCCCACGCCAAATCCTTGCGCTCCACTTTCGACAGAATATCGAGCGGGATGCCTTTGAACTGCCGCAGCGGAGTCTGCGAGCCCCAGGTTCGGCGCGCCGCCATTTTGCACAGCGCCAAGGCTTTGTCCGCCAGATTGGCCCACCCTCGTTTCAGCACGATTTCGAAAATACACCGCAAAATACGTCCCGCACTTTGCGTGACGTACACCATGTCCGCCATCAGCGCGAACCCCTCCAGTTTCATCCCCGAAACGTACGCCTGAAGAAGAATGTTGATCTTCGCAGTTGGTTCCTCGATGGATTCCTTCACCGGAATAGGCACGCGCTCCGCGAGTTTCGCCAGCTCAAGTTTTTCCTCCTCACGCACCGAAATGTACTTGAACTCCTCCGCCAGGGAGAACAAACGACAAAGCTCGATATCCCCCATCGAGTGCTTCAAGTGCTCGTTGAACGCCTTCACCGTGCCGTGTGAGATGTAGTAGTGCGATGCGATCTTTCCCAGGTCGGTTGGTTGAAACGCACCGCTTCGTCGGTCGTAGCGACACAACCCGGCTTTGTCTAGCTGAACCGCGGCGGTGTGAATTAAATCCGCGCGTCTCTGTTCCAACTTCGGGTCATCGGTAATCGCATCTATTCCCACGCCGTACAAGTTAGGGTTGCGTAGCATCCGCACGTACAGGTAGGTGTATCCGAGCCAGTCAACCGCTTCCCGGGCGCTTTGCACCGTGCCCAACACAATCTCCGCGTTGAGCGCGTTGGGCAGGTTGTTCACGAACTGCGACTCGATCGGGAGCTGCTGGTTTAGAAGGGACAGGTAGTACTGTAGTTCGCTGTGTTGCGTGATGATTATACCCTCCCCGAAGGTGTCGAACTGGGGCCGCCCGGCTCGGCCCATCATCTGCATCACGTCCTGGAACGATAATTCGTCCCACCCGCCCTTCTCAGGGTTGTACATCTGCGTGCCTTTGATGATCACGGTGTGCGCTGGTAAATTGACGCCCCACGCCAGGGTCGCCGTGCTCACCAACACCTGCACGTGTCCGTCTGCGAACAGCTCCTCGACCAAGGTCCTGTCCGCGCGAGACATCCCGGCGTGGTGGATCGCGAACCCGTACGGCAACAGGTCCCGCAAATCAGCGGACTTGCACTGCTCCGCTTCCGATACGAGAATCTCACGTGACGCGCTGTCATCTTTCAGGAATTTCGAAAGCTGGTCGTTTTGAAGCGCCGTGTCGCGCATCGCCTTTGCGGTTTTCGCGGTCTCCTTCCTGGAGTGCACGAAAATGATGCTTTGCGATTGACCCGCGTTTTCCATAACCTTCTCGTAGCAAATGTCGTTCATTAGCTGGAACCGCTGAAGCGGTTTCTTCACCGTCACGCCGATGAACTGCTGCTGAAGCGGACACGGGCGGAACGAGTTGTCGAACACGAACAAGCCTTTCGCCGGGTTGACGCGCAGAAACGCGGCGACGTCTTCGAAATTGGGGAGCGTCGCTGAGAGGCCGACTAATCTGACCATCTCTTGCGTCTGCTCGACTTGGCGCACAGTCCTGGCGACGATTGATTCCAACACCGGGCCTCGGTTGTCATGAAGCAAGTGGATTTCGTCGATGATCAGAAGCTTCACCAGCTGCGTGTACGTCCGGTCGCCGGATTTTCGCGTGATGATGTCCCACTTTTCGGGCGTGGTGACGATCACCTGCGTGTCGTCGATTTGTTGGCGCGAAAGGGACACGTCCCCGGTGAGCTCGCGGACATTTATGCCGTAAGGCTTTAAGCGTGTGCCAAGGTTACCCACCATCTCCGCCACTAAAGCTTTCATAGGAGCCACGTACACAATCTTGAAGTCTTTCAGGTTCAACGATCCGTCCGCCCGGCGGTGCAGCCCGAGCTCGTGCAGAATCGTGAGCATCGCTACGTTGGTTTTTCCCGCCCCAGTTGGCGCGCACAACAACATGTTTTCTGGCGACAACATCGCAGTTTCGTAAACCTGGCTTTGCACGCGGTTCAGGGACTTCATCCCTGAAAACGCGGGGTGCGCCCATGCCGGGAGCTGCTCGATCGGCCGGAGCTTTTCCGTATCCGCGAACGCCTTGGGTTTCAGCGCTGGGATGTGAACCTCTTCGTAGCCCTTCTTCGCGCTGCGGTACGACCCCGGCGGGAGCTCGCACCGCTTGTTGGACATGAAGTGCGACCCTTGAGCGAACGCCAGGGCGTCGAGCTCGAGAAGCTTTCGCCCGGAAGCCGCAGCCGCACCGGAGCCGGCATCTAAAACGTCGGCGGCGACTTCGCCGCGCAATCGGCGCGCTTCTTGGCGAATTTTCGACTCCATCGCCGTTTGCCGCGCCCGGGCTGACGCGCGTTCGCCCGTCTGCCGCAGCGATTCAAGCACTTTCGCAGCTTCAGGCCTCGCGGACATCTGCTCCATCACCACCGAACGTTCCTCTTCATTAGACGCGCGCGCCAGTCTGGTGCACCAAACCACGCGCGCGCGCGACTTGAGGAGTTTTTTAATCAAGTCAAACTTGTCGTAATCCAGGGTTTGCACCAGTTGGTTCTCGCACGCGCGTTCGTCGTCGTTTTCGTTCCCTAGCATGGCCAACACCTCCTCCGCGGTTTTGCTCGACTCACTGGCTTCCGCGTCAGTGTACCCGAACGCGCTGGCGATCTGCCGTTGAAGCCAATACGCATCGATGTCGGTACTTGGAACGACGTCGTCGTCGGCCGAGGGGCGAGCGCCGTCCACGACCATGGACGTGCCCGTCACCCCAGCCCCCACGCCAGCCTCATCGCCCTCATCGTCATCCTCCACGTCGCTCGCTTCCAACACCTCATCAACGGCGTTGTCCGTCTCCTCGTCCTCCTCCTCGAACTCCACGGCGACGCCAATGTCGTCGTCAAGGGCGTCGCCCGGCGTCCCGTCATCTGCCGCGTCGACGCCGCCCCCGGGCGCGAAATCCGTAACCAGCTTGCCAACCGCCACGAACTGCGCGAAGGTTTCGTCGGAAGTAGGCCCCATCAGCTTCTCCACGTCCTTCTTGCGCTGCGGATCGTTGGATCGATCGTTTTTAAGCACTTCAAGCACCTCCTCCGCGGCGCCGCGAAGCACGTCTTGCGGTTGATCGCCGAACGCGCCGCCAATCATCCCTAACAAAGCTTCGTACGCCGCCCTCGTCTCGCGTGTTTTCGGCCGGTAACTCCCATCCGCCTCGGCGTTCAAAACCGAAACCGCGGTGACGTGTTTCTGTTGCTTGCGTTTCTGCGCGTACGCATCCAGGTCATCCTGGTCAAACCCGCCCTTCGCCTTGCGCTTTTCCTGCGACTTTTTCATGCGCTCCTCGAGCTCAGCAGGCCGAGAGCGATGCACGCGGTCGCCGAACGCCCCAGGTTGGATGCGCCCAGCCAGGGTTTCGGGTGCGCCGCTGGGTTCGCCAGTCACGCGCTCGCTCCGGTCAGAGCTTAACACCAAGCTCGCGTTCTACAGGTGAGGAAGGGAGGGGGGGTCAGAGACGCGCGACGGTCGGGAGGGGAAAGATCTTGGCGGCGGGCGTTGTGGCGTTTGTTTTTGAAGAAATGCACACGCACCTCTTTGTACTGATACTGCCTGTATCTCGCGTGCGCCTCGGCGCCGCCTTTGGCGTCTTCATTGCGCCCATCCTCGCGTCCGCCACCTGCACATGCGTTGAGAATCGATACAAAGGGGGGTCATAGGTCAGCATAGGTTCAACAACAGGGGTCGCGCGTTGTTTTTAGATTCGTCCGCGTCCGTTTGCCCTACCGTGCGGCATTTTGTTTCTCGCTCAAGCCCGTGGGATCCGAGTCCAGATCGTCCCTCTCGAGCAGAGAAGTCGCGCCCCGCGCCAGACGTGTCCTTCCCACCGGATCTGCGGCCGGTCGCGAGCGGACGAGTGAAAGCGCGGCAGGGCCGGAGGGCGCAGTCTAATTAATCACTGCAGCAAAAAGATGGCGGGCGACCGTGAGGCAGGTTATGGGTAGATATATCTCTTCCCGCGCAGCTTTTTCTGTGCAAAAACGATTGTTGAGCAATCTGGCGGCAATCGATGTCTCGGCGGGTCCGAGGCCCCAATGCGAGAGGCGCTTGACTCTTCTCGCGAACTCGGTGTCGATACACGCACTCCCCTCGAACCTTTTAATCGAGACGTGTGGCCGTGAGGCTCCCGCGCAGACAGCGGAGCCGCAAACACTCGATACCTTAGTAGTAGGCCACTAGCAGGCCAAACCCGCCGAACAACAACGAGACCAAGTGGGAGGTGCCGCTTGTTAGCAACGACGATGGAGGACTACGCGCCCTACGGGGGCGGTAGACCTCGCCGACGCGATGGCGGCACGAATAGAACCCCGCACCGCGCGCCAAGGAGAATCGCCAAAACGTGCATGCGATTAATGACACTAGCGGGCGCGCTCGTAGGCACCGCGCGCGCGGGTACGTCTCGAGGATCCGTTGTTGCCCTGAAGTTTTGCCGCCCCGAAGTTCCACGACGAATGCGGCCGTGTCGGGCGCTCAATGCGCGACGCAGCGTGTATCAGACCCCGTGGATCGCCCCCCACGCCGATAACTGTTGTGCGAGTCCGATACGCGCTCCGATACGCCACACAACCCGGTGCCGCACCACACTCAACCCGCTGTTGATCGATCCGACACATCAATCCACGTCCGCTAACAACTCATTTTCTCCCCTTCATCACGCCTGTAACAGGCACGCTTCTTGAGAAGGGCGTGGCGCGCTCCGGCCTCGTGGGCCAGGGCAACTACAAGTACTACAAACTCCAGTTGCAGTGCGTGGAAGCGGCGCAGGCGTTGACGTTCACCCTGACGGCGTCGAACGGCAATCCCGATTTGTTCATCTCTCAAACCACCACGCACCCGACTTTGTCGGCGTACACGTTCAAGAGCGACTCGAGCTCAGACGCGGACGTGATTGAGATTCCGACCCCGGAGGCGGGGATGTACTACATTGGCGTGTTCGGCACCTCCACCGCGACGTTCAAGTTACGCGCGAACACGAAGATGTTCACGGGTAAGCACCCGTGTCGCGGGTTCCGGCTGATGGATTCAGACTTGGACGAAGAGAACACGGATGGAAGCTTTCTGTTGGAAAACGCGATGACTGTGACGGGGGCGGTTGGTTTCGAATCATCCTTACACGTATCGCAAGACGTGACGCTTGGAGATGCGGAAACAGACACCGTCGCGATTAAAGGCCAGACCACGTTAGGCGTGTCGGGCGACAACGAATACGTGATAAACAGACAAGACCCGGTGGCGAACGAAACAGCCGGGGGGCTTTTGATACGCGGCGCGCACGGATTCGGCGCAGACGCGGGGAACGTATCGATCGTTGCGGGAACCGGCACGGACGCCACAGGCGGGTCTACTTCGGTATTCGCAGGCGCAGCGAATGCCGGAGACGCAGGCGACTTGACGCTAGGCACGGGAAGGGCGACGTATGGCCGCTCAGGCAACGTCACCGTTTTCGTGGACCAAGGAGACGTCGGCGCGGGGGGGAACGTCACCGTGACCGCGGGCCGCACAAACGCAGAGAACGCGCCGGGAGGAAGCATAAACGTAGTAGCAGGCGAGGGCGCAAACACCATGGGCGGCAGGGGCGGGGTGGTTCAAA
>TARA_B110000977_G_scaffold1462_1_pt1 | contig 18182 bp, 15 predicted proteins | sample TARA_B110000977 | Tara Oceans TARA_B110000977 (sample SAMEA4397798) | marine metagenome | biome: Polar Biome; feature: [SRF] surface water layer (ENVO:00010504); material: water (ENVO:00002006), including particulate matter (ENVO:01000060) such as... | depth 5 m | reverse complement strand
GGGGGGGGGAGGCAGCGGATGCGGGTAACTCGCTTGCGATGCACGTTCATTTTGTTTTCGGGTTCTTCTTGACCCCTTGACACGTCGATTTTCACAAAAATTTGCTTTCTCGCCAGAAACTCGTTCACAAAACGCGTCGTCGTGGCCTCCCACCACGTCACCCGCCCCCGCGCTCCAGTAACACACGTCTCTACTCGTTCGTCATCCTTCCGGACTTCGACCCGTGGTCGCGACGAGGATGTCGTCTCTCTCCGCGCCCCGAGTGTGTTTCACGCGCGCCTCGCACGTGAAACGCGGCGGGGGTTCGGGAACTTCTTCATCGGAAAAGTCGGCGGCCCTTCATCGGCGCGTCGCCGGGCGCGCGGCCTTGCCCACCGCACGCGGCTTTCATGGCTTTCGCACTACCAGCATTACCAGCATCGCGACTAACGCGTTGAGTGACGACAGCACCGGGTTGGACGGCGAAACGCCAGCACCGATGATAGGCCTGGGTCTCAGCGACGCCGAGCTCGTGATCCTGTTAAGTTCGGGCGACGAAAACGTGCTGACCACGGCGTTGTCGCGGAGCATCGCTGTTGAGGACTACGAAGTCGCAGGCTTGGTAAGTGCCAAGCTAAAGCAACTGCAAGGCGCATCCGGCGAGCCCGCTGGTGAGATTCTGGACTGGAGAGCGATGGGCATGGCGGAGTGGCTGTGCGACCGCGCCGAGCTGTTGGGGTACCGCTATCCGACCGCGGTGCAGCGGCGAAGGTACGTCCCCGCATTTCCCAAATCCCGCCTCCCTGTTTTACCTCTCAGCTGGTGACTGTTGTCCATACATCGCGATATACTCGTACCAGAAGGGCGCATTACCTCTGCCGATTGTCCGCCCGTAATTACGGTTTACTACGTACATCACAAGTAGACTGTTTGCCCATACAGTTAGACTCAAGACTGACACTTTCTTTTAATTATCGTAAGCGCGCTTGCTTTCTTTAAAAAGCGGGACATCGTGATCCAGGCACAGACCGGCAGTGGCAAGACCCTGGCGTATTTGATGCCCACTGTGGACAACCTGGATTTCGTGGCGAGGAAAATTCTACAAGTAGTGATCATCGTGCCGTCCCGAGAACTTACCATTCAAACCGTGATGACCGCGTTCCGGCTGTTCGGCGGGAACGTAAACGTGGGCGTACCGGGTGCGGCGGATAACATGTTCAACTACAAAGGACCGCAGGGCGTGAAGGTGGTTGGGGTGTTCGAGGCTGACCACGAAACTCGGGAGAACTTCGCGAACGTCGCGGAGATCGTGATCGGCGTCCCCGACGCCCTGGCGCGCATGAAGAAGAGCGGGATGTTGGAAGTGGACCTCGCCACCACGATCGTCGCGGACGAAGCGGACCAGTTGTTCGAGATGTACCCTGAGGAAATGAACGAACTTTTGGCGCCGTCGCCGTTCGCGCCTGTTATGGAGGACCGGCAAATCGTGCTTTGCGGCGTGCACGTGCCGCGCGAGGTGGTGCAGCTGTGCGTGACCAGGGGGCACTTCAAACAAGCGCCGCTTGAAATCGCGATGGGCAACCCCGGCCGCGTGCCGCCGAGCGTGAAACACCGGCGGTTGGTGTCACCTCGTGTGCGTAAATTAGTAGCCCTGGCGAGACAAATTCGGGCGGACTTGGCGAACGCGGGGGAAGACGCGCCCCCGCCGCGGACAATCGTGTTCGTACCAAGCGCCGCCGCCGCGCAAGCCGCCGCCGGGCCGTTGCGGAAAAGCCTGTGGGGAAAACACAAGCTCGCGGTGCTTCTTCCGGACGGCAAGGAAGCCGTGCGTGTGATGCAGGATTTCAAGAACCAAAAAGCCACCCTGCTGTTGTGCACCCCTGAAGTAGAGCGCGGCCTTGATATGCCCGGAGTTGATTATGTGTACTCCCTGGACGCGCCGAGCACGGCGGCGAGCTACTTGCACCGCGCGGGGCGGTGCGGGCGCCTTGGCGCGACCACGACGGGGGTGGTGACCAGCGTGGTGACCAGCGAGGAGGAGTCCGTTCTGGACCAGACCATGGTGGACCTCGAAATCGGGGACTGGGAACTGTTGGAGGAACAGATAAACGAGCCGAGTGTCACCGCGCGCGCCACGGAGGCTGCGTTTGAAGTGGCTTCGGAAAATTTCGGGGAGTGGCCTGCGGAAGACACGCCTTTCGCCAAGGAGAGCGAATCCACGTTGGCGGAACAAGAAGAGCGCGCGCTGACCGCGGCGGCGCTGAATGACTTGTTCTACCTAGTGGACGCGCAGGCGGAAGCGGTGAACGCGTTGGAGGACGTGTTCGGTGGAAGCGATACCCTGGAATGGGACACGGAAGAGTTGGACGACCCGGAGGACGTGGCTACGGAAAAACGCATGGACGACATCCGGAAACTGTTTGAAATCGTGGATATCCGGGAACCGGGCGAGGAGGAGGATATCGGTGGTTCGTTAAAGCCGTGATGACGGTGGGGACACACGAAGTGAATAATACACGAAGTGAACACACACAACACTATTTCTTTTTTCTTCAACAACGAGCTAAGGAAGTCGACTAGATCCTAGCCCTTATCAGCCACGTCAGTCAGGAGTTAAAAGAAGGTCCAGAGGGAGATACGTGCGTGGAAAGTGTGAACACACACAACACTAAGTAGTTTATATGCCCTCTGTCCTAACTAAAGACTCGGACGCCGCGCGTAGGCTACTTCTCTCTCGGCAGGAAAAGTTGAATTTGACACTTGGCGTTTTTCATGCTGACGACCAAGCTGACGCGACCCGCGTCGGAAAAAGATAAACGTTGGAAGAATCGGTGCCGTCCCATTCCACCGCCCCCGCGCACCGCCTGGAGTCCGGACTCGGTGTCGGTCGCGGCGTCTCCCCGGGGTCCGCGTCCCCGTCCCGTTTCCGCACCAGAGGCGCGTCCTTAGCGCGGGCGTTTGCGGAGGACGGCACCACACCTGTGAAACGCCAAACGTTTTTCGTTTGGCGCGCACGGAAGGCCTTTGGTCAAAGGCCGCGTTGTGATGGGCAGCTGTTCGTCCAAGCCTGGTGAGGTGGGGTCGATGCCGCAGGAAGGTTCGGGTTCTGCGGCTCCCATGGACCCCGCCGCAGTTGAGTTGGTACGCACATCGTCAAGCAAAAGAAGGCCACCCACGCCTTCCCCCGAACGCCCGGTCACGCCGTACGACCGAAGAGTGGTGAGCCATGACGCATCGCGACCCTCGGCTTCGCGTCCAAGCCCGCTGGCGCGTGTTACGTCGGACGGTACGGTTGAAAGCCGGGAGGCGGCCGCCTTTTTGGAGCAACCCGCGACGAGCGGAAGCAGCAGCAGCGCGAGGCACCTCTCCGCGATGACTCAAGGCCAGGACGTGTGGCCGCCTCCTTTGGACCCCGAGGGGACCGCAGATTTACACACAGATCCGAGGCGACCCGTTTTTTTGTCCGATGGCGATGGGTGGCAAAAAGACGCCGCAGCCGCGACGCGCAAGCCGCGCAAAACCCACCCGAACAAAACGGAAAGCGAGTCCGTTTTGGTGTACAACGTGGACGGCACTGTCACTTCTGTGCGCGTACCCCCGGTGAGTTCACCGAAGAGTTCACCCGGGAACGTTTCAAACCAAAGCGCCGCGGCGGTTGCTGGTTTGGGTTCGAGGCTGGGTTTGAAGAAACTAAAGCCGATGGGCAGCCGCCCGGAAAGCCGCGCCAAGGCAGTGGACCAAAACTCAAACGAGACCCAGACCAAGCTCACTGCTGCGGAGGTGATGCACGCGATGAGCCTTGGGGGTGTGGGTGATGCGAAAGGCGGTACGGGAAAACGCTCGGACGGTTCGGGCAAACAGTCCGAGGAAGCCGCGGTCTCCGTTTTGGTCACAAAATCGGCACCGATTGAAAACGCGTTTCCGAGCCGGGGCGCGAATTCGGAAATCGATTTGGACTTGGGTTTGTTTTCCTTCCACGCGGGGGGCGACGACGACGAAGACGCGCTGTTAGGCTCCATCTCATCCGACGACGAACCCGAGGAAACCCTTGCGATGGCGCGCGAGCGCGCGCGGTTCGGGGAACGGACGACGCGTGTTGACGATTCGGGGAGTCGCGACTCGGGAGGAAACGAAAACACACAACACGAGTCAGTCAGTGACGCGATGCGACGCGAATACACGGCGAGGGCGAGCGACGCGTTGGAAGCGGAAGCGGCGGATTTTGTGTCCACCGACACCGAAATCGTGTCCGGCGCATCGGTGGATCCGGAAAAACGTGAAACGAATTTGGATTTGCTGTTAAAAAATCCAACGGAAACGCGTCCCCCCGGCGTTCTTCCTCCGCCGCGCTTACGAATAAACGCGTTTTCCTCGGGGCCGCAACCGCGACCGGTGTCACGAGAAACAACCGTCCGGATGCCGCCTCCGCCGTCGCGATTGGTGGCAAAAACTCAGTCGTCGCCGTTGAAGCCGGCTGTTTTCGCAAACGACGAGACTTTTCCGGATACGGTTGCGACCGCGTCTTGGGAGACGGTTGCGACAGCGTCAGGGGATAACGAAATCGAAGCGGTTCCCGTTCCCACCGAAACCGCCCCCAAAAACAAATCGCCGCTGGAGCTTGAACTGGAGGCTTGGGGCATGTCCCTGCCTGGGTCCCCGGATCCCGGGGGTAGTCCATATTCCAGCGATTCCGTGCGTCTCGACTCACCGCCGTCCTTGGAACGGATGAAACGCGAGCCGGCGCGCGCGGACGGAAACGACGGTCCAAACGAAAACGACGGACCAAACTCCGACGAAAACGACTTGGTCGCCGTGGACGACGAGGACGACGATTTGCTCAGCGACAAGTTGTTCGCGGAGGACGTGCTGGGGCTCGTTAACGGGTTTGTGTCGACGACGACTGACGTCCCAACAAACAAAGAAAGCGTACCGTTGCTTCCGGAAAGTCCGTTACTCACTGGCACTACTGCCACTGCCGCGCTCGACACGAGCCCGCTCACGGCAGCGGTATATGCTTTGACGGCTTCGCCTTTCGCGGCTTCGCCGCCCTCCGCGGATGAAAACTACCTACCCGAATCCGTCGCCGCCGTGCGCACTCGTACCGACCTCACGCACACCTCGCCGAGTGACGACGAAGAGTACGGTCCGGAGTCCCTGTTTTTTCTGCGGCGAACCATGCGGGACGCGGAGACGGTGTGCGCGGCCAACGCGGCCAGCGCGGGGGGTCGAAAACAACAGGGAATAACGGTTGTTGATGAGTCGATGACTCGAGGACAACACTCCGTCTCCGTCGTTCCGCTTCGCGAGAGCGGGTTAAAAAACACCGCCTTGGCCGACCAGACACGCGGCGGGCGGTTTTCCTTGCCGCAGGTTAAAACTACCGGGTCAAGACCAGAGTCGTTAAGCACCTCTCCACGAGGATCGAACCAGGGCTCGCGATCGTCTTCCCCGAGGGAAATGTTTACCCAACTCAAGTCGGAAACGGTCGCGGCGTACGGGGTTTTGCCGGGGGTTGGAAACGCAAACACAAACGCGTCGAAGTCGTCGCCGCGGCGGCACCGGCGGCGGTCGCGGATACCGGCGCCGCCCTTCGGAATCGGGGTTTCGCGAAGCGCCGCGGGGGATTTAGGGGCACCGATAGGCGACGGAACGGGGGGGAAACAGGATACGGGAACGGGAACACTCCTGGAACACACTTACACGCAGTCCCCAAAGTCTTCGGTAACGGACTTGGCTTTGCCGACAGCGACTCGGGCAACAAGGAACGCGCTCAACAAGCCCGGCGCGCGGCGCGCCTCGAAGCTTCCCCCGGCTCCGGGTAGGGTGAGTCCTAAAGGAACGAGGGCGACACGAAAGGAGGTCGCGCCTTCAGCCGCCGCCGCGGGGAGTACGGTAACGGCTGTGCCTGCGCCCATCTCAGCACCTCGCGTCGTTAAGGACGTGCCCGGCGTCGTGGTCGGGGCGTTGGGAACCGCCGGGAAGCCGCAAAAAGTCGCGAAGCCGGGCGGCGAAAAAATAAAGACGCCCGAGGTGGGCAAACCGAAACCGGCGGTTTCGAAACCGCCGTCCGGTGGGGGGGTAGGCGCTGGGACCGCTGGTACCTCGAAAACCGCCCCCAGTGAACACCCCGCCGCCGCCGACGCCCCCACGCCTTCCGTGACTCCCACGAAGCTTCCTTCGCCGAGCGGCGGTGTCGCCGTCGGCGAGCCTCGTGAAAAGAAGGAAGAAACGCCTGCCGCTTTCGTGAAAACGAAAGCGGAGGAAGCGCGCGCGCGTCTGCGCGGGTCGCGACAACGCCGCTCCATGGGTGGGGTTTCAGGTTCGGTGTTGGTCGGCGCGCCTACCCCGGTGCAGGCGGTGCCGGGCGTGCGTGTCACCGCGGTGCCCGTGGCCGCTGTGTCGACGCAGGCCACCGGCGGCCACGCCCACGCCGACGCGGCTTCCTCGGCGAAGCTGGGAAGCGTGCGCGCGACGCACAAACCCCGGGGTTCCGGAAACGCTTCTGCTGCGACCGGCAGTCACGCAGTCACGGACGAAGAAAAGAAACAGAAACGAGCCGCCGCGCTCGAGAAGAAAGCCGCGGACGCCGCGCGCAGAGCGGAGCACGCCGCCGCGTTCGCGAAGGCTGCCGCGGAAGCGGAAGCGGCGAAGGCGTCCGCGGTGGCGGCGGCGAAGGAAGCTGCGGCCCGGGAAGCCGAGTTACGGGTGAGCGGTATGGACGAGGCGGAGATGGTGTTACGGGTCGGGTCTTTGGCGGATGAACAGACGCTGGGTTCGGCACGGCAAGCGGTAACACGCATGCGCGTGTTACTTGATGACGTCACCAAGTGCGCCGCGCACTTGCGGTGCGAGCCCCAACACGTGTACGGGCACGTGCTGCACCGTTTGGGGTTGCCCGTGGACCGCGAGTCGCGAACGTTGCCGCTTTCCGAGTGTTTAGGTCACGAAGGCGTCCACGCGATGGTCATCGGGGTCAAGGAACTGCGTTCATTGTTACGCATTAAGGTCCAGGATAACAACGATTTGCGGCTAGCGCAAACGGCGTTGTTGGAGACGAGCGGGTTTTTCGCCAGGCTGGACGCGTTTGCAAAGAAAAAAGGACAGACCCCGATTGACGTGTTGGTGGCGCAGAAAAACGGAGGATGCGTGACGCCGGCGAGTTGAATTTTACGTAGCGGTATTTTATGATGCGCGAGTTGAACTTATTTATGATATGATGTGTGGAGTATTTCACGCAATTCAATCATCACCCGTTCTGAAACTCAATCATCACCCGTTGCCTCGTAGCATGGACGCCCTCGGCCCGGTATCAGTCAACCCACTCCCGCGCGCGCCCGCGTCTGCGATTTCCAAAGTGAAGTGCAGTTTCGTGGCCAACGCGGTGACGTGGGTTTCCCCCCAAACCTGAGTGAGCTTCGGCAACTTTGTGATTTCCTCCACGATTGCCATGTCCCGCTCCGTGACTTTGCCGAAAACGGTGTGCCCTCCGCCCCACTCGTGGTGACCTGTCGTGGCGATGAAGAAATCGGGCCCGCCGCCCACCACGCACACGTCGCCGCGTTCCACGAGCGGTGCGGATTCTTTCCGCAAATCGTCACGAGCGCCATCCCCGAGTCGGCCTTGCACTAATGCGTACGGCGGCCCCGGGCCTCCGTAAATATCAATCGCGCCTTCGGGCGGTATGTTCTCCGCGCGGTGGAACGCGCACCCCGCGCACTTCGCGCCGTGCCTTTTCGCGAACGCGCGGAAGTAACTCGTAGTATCGGGGGACAAGTCGTCCCGCAACTGAACAACCACATCTCCCACGCGGGTTTTCATGACCAAACACGTTCGCGCCGGTGTCGGGGTACGCTCGCTGTACCCGATGAACGCCTCGCTCCTGTCCAACGCGGGGGCACCGGCGAACAGCGCGACGACGCAGGCCGCGAAAAGCGCACGGCGCATGGCAGCGGCAACGATCGTGGTCGCGTGGCGGGAAGAGAGGCGTGTTGGGGCGGGTCGATGGGAAGCGCGGTGGATAAACTCCGTCACGGCGGTCCGCGCGGTCCGGACGGAAGTGTCCGAACCACGACGAACTCACGAGCACGCATCCGCGAAGACCGCGCGGTCGTGGTGCACGCGTGTAACTGCGATGGATGGATTTGCGGCCTGATGATGTCCAAAAACCAAAATGACGATTTTTAGAGAAAGGTTGAGTTTTTTTCATAATCCGGTCTACTATCTCACGCTGCCACTCCAGCGCGATTTTTCCAAGGAAAAGGACCCCCAATCGTCGCTCCTTCCCAGAGACGTGTGCGCGGAGCGCAAGAGGGCGCTGTGCGAACAGGAAGGCGACGGGGGGGACGCGCGCGAATCATGGGGAACAATCGGTGTTCGCACGCGAAGCTGAAAAGAAACTGTGCGGAGTGCAACCCTTGCCCCCACGGCAAACGGAAAAGCAGCTGCGCGGAGTGCAATGGGTGCCCTCACGGCAAGGTGAAATACAGGTGCGCGGAGTGCAACCCGTGCCCCCACGGTAAGCGTAAAAGCAACTGCGCGGAGTGCAACCCGTGCCCCCACGGCAAGCTGAAAGGCAGCTGCGCGGATTGCAACCCGTGCCCTCACGGCAAGGTGACAAACAGCTGCGCGGAGTGCAGCGACTGTCCTCGTGGCAGGGTGAAACGCCAGTGCGTGGACTGCAACCCTTGCCCTCACGGCAAGCTGAAACAAAGCTGCGCGGTGTGCACCTCCTGCCCTCACGGCAAGCGGAAACACGAATGCACGTTATGCACCCCCTGCCCTCACGGCAAGGTGAAACGCAACTGCGCGACGTGCAAACCCTGTCCGCACGGCATGTTGAAACTCAAGTGTGTGGACTGCAGCCCTTGCCCTCACGGCAAGCTGAAATACACGTGCGCGGCGTATAAGCTGGCGCGCGCTGTTCAGGCGAGTTCGCCGCCGACCAAGCCCGAGCCGAAACTCAAGCCCGAGCCCGAGATCAAGGAAGAGCCGTTCAACATCCACGGCTATTACGACACGGGAGACTAGGACGAGTGTGATACTGTACATGTAGGTATGAAAGGTGAAGGTATGCAGTAATAATACGAAGTATTTAATACCTTCGAGAAACAATCGACACACTCTCCGACGCTACTCATCATCTCACACCTTTAAGTAACTTAATAAAACGGCGGCAACAATTTCCATTGTCGTTTGAACCCCGGGAACAGTTTCCGTAACCGCGCGTGTTTCGCGTTCGCCCAGTCGAACATCTGGAATCCTCCGCACAGCACGAAGAACCACCCGCACGCGGACTGCGTGGCGACGTTGAACCCGACCCACTGGTAAATCTCGCACGCGTAGTTGGCGCAAGTGACGTACGCGAACAGCCCGCGTTTCGGTTCCTTGTACGCCTTCGAGCCGTCCGCGCGCAGGGAGGCTTGGTACACGTGGCAGTGCAGGTTGCCTAGTTGCGCTAGGGTGCTCACTGCGAACCCTATGAGCATTTGGTTGTGACCGACGGGCGTGTACTGGGGGTGGTTGATGAAGTAGCTCATAAACGCGGCGAAGCCCCAGTAGTAGGAACAGTTCCTGAACAGGTTGACAACAGGCATGGTGGCGTGCGAGAAGTGGTGCACGAACACTGTTTCAAGGATGCGTTTCAGGTAGTGCGCGGTGTGCACCACGGTGGCGATTGTTTGCACCGTGAGCATGGGTTTCGTGGCGCCTTTCATGTGCAACAAATCGCCGTAGATTTCCGATCGGCACGCGTAAAACGGGAGGTACGCCAACATCGGCCCCGCGTACTCCGCCAGGAAAACCACCGCGTACGGAACCTGCGTACCGAGGTCCTTGAAAACGACCGTGTCCCCGGCGTTCAAACCGAGGTCTTTGGAAAGGGACTTGCCATTCTCCAGGGCGACGCCCCTGGTTTTGGGGGGAGCGCCGTGTGGGACGGGCAGCGTGAATCGCTGCCGGCTGGGGTAAAACTTCGGCTTCGCGGCGTGGAACGCGGCCTTCAGGTCGTCCACGGTGGCGCCGTCGGGCACGGTGAGGCCGCCGGCAACCAGGTCGCGGCCGGAGCGGCTCACGATGGTGAGCTTCATGAGCGGGACGGGTTCAAGGAATCGAGCCGACGCGAGGAGAAGTGCCGAGGAGATGGCATCGCGTCCGGGATTTGAAGGGATGGAGCGAATCGGGAGTTGGGAGCAGGGAGGCGAGCAGTTGCGCAGTCGACGAAATGAAAAAAAGCCAAAACTTGTTCTTAAATCTTTGCCGCGCTCGCGAGCCACGCCAGGTTGGACATCGTTTCGTGAAAGTACTCCGCCAATACCTCGGTCAGGTCTTTGGTGTCATCGCCTTCCTCCATCGAGGGCGCGACCCCCCCCTCCCTGCCTTTCAACGACTTGGTCATCACGAACGCCTTTTCGTGTTCCAGATGCGCGTTTTGGCCTGATTGTGAGGGCCGAAAGGGTCAGTCGGTCGTGATGGGTATATCCGGGATTGGTATTACGTAAACAGGGAACCCGGGGGTCGAGCCTCCACAGTCGTGGCGATGGGCAGAGGTACCACCGTCCCTTCGGAAGGACGAGTGTGGGCAATCAGGTACCGGCGTCCGCGTGGTGATTGGGAAATACAAATACTTACCGTACGCCGCGAACAAGTTGGTGTTTGAGTCGTACATCCGTTTCGCGCCGGCGTCTCTTTCGTAGTCGCCGCAGTGCGCCTTCCGGAGTCTGTTCACCACGAGCTCCGTGAACGCTCCTGCGGCCACGCCGACGTCGCTCGCGCCGCTGCTTTTGGCGAAGATGTAAAGCAGCGCTTCCCAGCACCGCTTGATTTGCGGCGCGGATAGTTTCAGGAACTCCCGGGCCTCCTCGGCGACTTGTTTCGGCAAGCGCAGCGCGGCGCTGGGATTCGGGTCGTCTTTTTTTAGCGCCGCCGCGCGCATCGCGGCTAGTTTCACATGCAGCATCACGGCCGGCCGTGTCGCTAGCGCGCGTACGTCCGACACGTCCCGCAAACGCGAAAGCTGCGCGGTGGGGTCCTCCACGGTGACGTCTTTTAGGTTGTTGTTCACCGCGAACGTCCGCGTGGCTTCCAACACGGACGCCCCGAGGCCTTGTCTCTGGAAAGGCGGCAAAACCACGATCTGCGAAAGCCGGGCTCGCCTTTGGTCGGGGTACTGGAAGAACTCGTACACGGTGGCGAAGGCGCATAGGGACCAACTCTGGCCGTCGGTCTCGTTGGCCACGATTTCCGATTTGGTGTCGCCGCTCGCGCCGAGCGCGTGCCGGGTGACCGCGAGTAACGTCCTTGTACGATAAAAGCCGAAACTGTCAGTCTCTCGTAATGTGTATTACGTAAACAGTCAGGGCAGAGGTAATAACCGTCCCTTCTGGTACGAGTATGGGCAATCGCGACCGGCGGAACGCGGTGATTGGGAATACTCACCACTTGTCGTCTTCGCTATCGACCGCTGAGGCGCCGTCGATGTAAAACAAAATCAGGGGCTCGAAACGGGCGTGCCACGGGTACACGTCTTTTTGCGAGAGTCGGAACGACCGAACCACGTCGACTGATTTGTCGCCGTTCGAAAGGGACGAGTCCATCGTGGCCACGACGACGCCGCCGTTCCCCGGGACACGCGCGCTTTTGTCCTTTTCCAGAGTCTGCAAAAATTTCGTCTCATCAACAAACATCTCATCCCCGAAGTGTTTCCGGAGCATACCAAGCACGTCATCCGCGGGACTCAACGTGCTCTTCACCTTTTCCGTGTACGTCACCCTGACGAAGGTTTTGAACAGACTGGCTTGGCAAAAGATCTCAATCAGAAGCCCCCGGTACCCGAAGATCGTTTCGTCATCACGAAACACCTGATGCGTGAACTCGGGTTCGAACGTCTCCGCGGTATGCATATCCCCAGCGGTTTGTACTAACCGGAAAACAACCGACTCGTTCGCGTCGCACACGAACGGGTTCGCCTCATCGGCGTCCGCCGCCGCGGGTTTGGGAGCAGTGGGGGCGGACGGCTTGGGGGGCTTCGTCGCGGCAGTCGGCGCGGGCATCGGAACGGCGGAGGGAAAGCTGGGGGGCGGACCGCCTCCCATCTTCGCCTCGAGCTTACGCCGCTTCGCTTCCTGCGCGTCCATCGTGGTCATACGCGTACCGGCGCGGCCGCAATACGTGTCGAGCAGACGCGAGGGACGGCGTCGCGCGCGACGGAATGGCGCGAGGAGACACGGGACGTGCGAGCAGGTGAGGCTGATGAGCAACTTTTGAATATTCCCAGACGAACGATACCAGCCTTCCATAAGCCTGGCAGCTCTTGAAGGCGACGTCTACAAACTGCCGACTTCCGAGCTTCGAAGGCGTCGACACGACAGACAGAAGCCTCCCATTCTCCGACGCGCGCGGCATGTCCGCCGCCGCCTGCGCTCTCGGCGCGTCCTTCGTCCGCGCCGCGCCTCTTCGCACGCGTCGTTCTCGCGGCGCCTCCCACGTCACCCGCGCCACCGCGCCTGCGTCGACCGGCATGATGCGTGTCGCGGACGCGGCGCTTCTTCCGCCCGCGATCGCCCCCCCCAGTCACCCCACCTACAGCATCGCGCGCGCGATAGCCGCGGCGCTGGAGGAGGACATCGCTGACGTGGGTGACATCAGCTGCTTGTCCACCATCCCACTCGAAACCGAATCCGTCGCCACGCTCTTGGCCAAAGCGAACGGCGTTTTGGCGGGCCAGCACTTGGCGAACCAAATCTTAGCCGCGGTGGATCCCGAGTTGACCGTGCACTGGACGAAACGCGACGGCGACAGCGTAGCGTACGGCGAGATTTTCTGCGAAATCAAAGGCAGCGCGCACAGCATTTTACGGGCGGAACGCGTGGTGCTGAACTTCATGCAGCGCATGTCCGGCATCGCGACGCTGACACAGGAAATGGCGGCTGCGGCGGCGCCCGCGGTGATGTTGGAAACCCGGAAAACGGTTCCCGGGCTACGGCTGATTGATAAGTGGGCCGTGCTTATAGGCGGCGGCAAGAACCACCGCATGGGTTTGTTCGACATGGTCATGATCAAGGACAACCACATCGCGGCGAGTGGTGGTATGGAAAACGCGGTGATAAACGCGCAGGGGTACTTGACCCTCCACAAATCACCCGCCTCGATTGAAGTCGAAACGCGGAACATGGCGGAGGTGGCGCAGGTCATTGCTTTATTAACAGACAAAGACACGGACACCAGCGCGGTTACTCGGGTGATGCTGGATAACATGACCCTCGAGGACATGCGGGCCGCGGTTCGACTCTTCGCGGATAACGGATTGTCGCACATCGAAACCGAAGCGAGCGGGAATGTGACGTTGCACACGGTGCGCGAAATCGGCCAAACCGGCGTGACCTTCGTCTCGTCCGGAGCGCTGACGCACAGCGTCGCCGCGCTTGACATTTCACTCAACGTGGAGTGCTAGTTATTCCGAGTTGGTGTGTTTGGTACATTGGGTACCTGGTGAGGTAAAACTACTGGATATATTTAGGATTTTCGGTCATCATCATTATCGTTACATCTAAAACTACGTTCCACATCACGTCATCGTTCGTCGGAAAATACACAATCTCTCCGCTCATTGCGCCCCTCCTCATCCTCACTCCGTCTTCGCCCGGTACTTCCCCAGCCCCAGCGCCTTCATCATCATCAGCCGGAACCACATCGCGTTGAGTCCCGCGCCTGCCAGGATTATGCCGAACACCACGTGTGTGGGTGTTGTTGGAATCTCGCGGAAGTCGCCGCGCCACATGTGCCGCGCGGTGTGCGCCAAGCCGCCACCGTACGCCACGACGCGGACCAGGAAAAAAACAACAATGAAGATCTTCGCCACGAACAGCTCCAGCGCCGCCGCAGCGGAGGCGCAGGTCGTGTGGTTGCCTAAACGTAGCGCCGTCGCGACCCTCACAAGCGCAGGTGAGTTCGCACTGGACGCCTGTCTCATGAACCACTTCACCGTGAGCAAAGGCGTGCTGGCTTCGCCTACGATGAGCCAGGAAAACTGAAACATGTAGATTTGCGCGCCGCCCGCCAGCACGGCGGCTGTTATGAAAACCAGGTGGTGCGCCACCATGTCCATCTTGCCTAGCTTGGGGTACTGCACAAGCACGTGCGCCAGGTCATCCATCATGTACCCGAAGAAAAGCCAGTTCGTGCGCTCTATCAAGTCCACCACCGCGAAATCTGTGGTGAATTCGTTGACGTAGAACTTGTCATACGTCGGCGCGTTCCACAGCGTGGCCATGATCCGTATGCCCAACCCGGTGGTCACCACCGCGTGCACCGCGCTCACCACGTACGAGCTCGCGCAGTCCATGAACTCTTTTTGCTTCGGAGTGGGGGCCACGCCTTTGGGGGGGGCGCACCGGCTCTTGACGAAAAACGTGATGCACTGCCGCGGGATCTCCCAAACCAACGCGTTTTTCAAAAGGCTCAGTGACCACCCGCGCGGGTCGTGCAACAGGTCCATGCTGAACGGGCCGTCGTGGCGCAGGCGTTTGGGGAGACCCATCGCGCGGATGCGAGTCAAGCCGACGCGGAAGGGGAACGGGTCCAACGCGCGGAGACGTATGCTCGAAAACGTCGACGTCACGAGAAGATGTGTTTTGGCCAGTTTTAGAGCGAGGCGTGCTTTATTTATTACACCGACACCCATCCCAGACGCAAACTCCGCTCACCACTCCAGCGGCGTGAACTTGAACTCTTTCACGTTGGGCTTGGCTGGTGACAAGGTCAACGTGTTCGTTCCCGACGCTTTTCCATTCCTGTTGCCGTTAGGTCTCTTTTCAAATTCCTCACGCGGCGGCGGCGACGACGGAGGCGTCTTACTCTCGACAACCGGCTCAGCGTATTCTTTTTTATTCTCCTTGCCCGGAGACTTGAAATCGGCTTTCGTATCACCCGGCTTGGCCGTTGAGGAGTCACCGTTGTGGTCGGCTCTGGAGTGCGGAAACCGGGAGAAAGAAGGCGCTTTCCGGTCGTCCTGGTCGTCGCTGTCACTCCCGGTGTCGGTCTCGCCGCCGGAGGACTCGGGCGCGCTTTCTTTCGTGCCGTTTCTTTCGCGCCTCCGCGTCTCCCCCAACGCTCCCCGCCGCAGCGCACTTCGTTCGTCCCCGATTTCCCTCACCTCGCCAGCCTTGCGGTTCCATAAACTTGTCAGCGCCGCTTCTAACCCAGCACAAGCCCTTTCAAGCGCGGCCGTTTTCTGGTACGCGTTCGCGCTCATCGCTTCCACGTAACTCGCGTCCGTCCCGCCGGCGCTTCGGTACTTCTGCGATTGTAAAAGAAAATTGTCAGTCTTCTATGGGCAAGCAGTGATGGGATTTGGGAAAGGCCCAATACGTACCTGTAGCTCCAGATCCGCGAGCCGTTTCGGCGCGGTCAGGTCGTGAACCTCCGCCCTGGCGGTCGCCACGTCCGCGATGAGGTCGTCCACGAACAGTAAACCAAGCGCACCAGGCAATGATTCAACTGCGCGCTCCGCGGTCGACGGGCGTTGGCTCAACGCTTCGTCCGAATGAAGGAACCGCCGTTTATCCCCCGCAACCTTGGCGCGCTCGATTTCCAGGTACGTCTCTTTCGTTCGCCTCTCCGCCGTGTCCCTCGCCCTTCTCGCTTCGGAAACCAAATCAAGCGCCTCCCTTCGCTTCAACCGCAAATCCTCAAACTCCGCCTCCGCGGCGACCTTTTTCGCCAAATCGAGTTTCGAAGAGTCCTCCGCCACGCGCCGCAGCTCCCGCTCGCGTTCGAACTTGGCCTTGTAATCCGCCAACTCCTCCTGCAACCCGCTGGTTAACACCGAGAACTTGGTTTCGTGTCGAACCCGTTCGCGCTCGTAAACCGCCAGCCGGTCCTCGTTAGCCCCACGCAACGTCGCCAGCTCAAACGCGTGCGAGAGTTTTATTTTTTCCAAGTTGGCTTCGTACTCCTGGTTCGCCTGTACAAGGGCGAGTTTCCGGGACTCCGCGTGCTCCAGCTGGTCTCTTATCCGGTCCTCCTGCAGCTTTTCAATTTCCCACCGCGTGGGCCTCATCTCTTCGCGAATCAACTCCAAATCCCGCGCGGACGCTTCCTGCACTCGCCGCAGCTCTTCCTCGTGAAGTCGCTGTTGCGTCTCCATGGCCTGCCTGCGCTGCACGGACGCGACTTCCAACGCCCGGACCTTGTCTTCGCTGGCTTTCATCAATCCCATGCTCGCTTCCCTTTCGTGCTTGGCGAGCGCCATCTGGACGGCTTCTTTTATTCGCCGCTCCACCCTGGTTCTTTCACTGTCTTCGTCCAACCGCGGGCGTTCCTCGATCATGCGCGTCTCTAGATCCTTCACCACGCGCTCCTCCGCGTGTTTCGCCACGGTTTCCGCCAAGGTCCTTTTGCACAGCGCCAGGTCGTGTTCCAGGATCTTCTCCTGCGCGCTACGGTCGATCTCGGCGTCCCTGAATTTCGCCCCGAGTCGGAGGTCTCTCGCTTCGTTCTCCGCGTGCCGCGCGACGTCGTTCGCCCTGTCCAGTCTTGAAATTAAATCGTGCCTCTGTTCGATTTCAAGTTGAATCTTTTCCTCAGCGCGCTGGCGTGCGGTTCGTTCCGTGTCGCTCGCGAGTTCCGCCACCACGCGCCCGTCCCGTTCCACGGTCACCGCGTGCGAAAGCCGAATCAAACTCTCCTCCATCGTCGCGAGCGCGATTGACTTTTGCGAAGCTTTGATTGAGAAAGAAAAGGGTCAGGAGTGTCAGGAGTATACGCAAACCAGAGGTGAATGTAGAACTTCTGACGCAAACAGTGTGTCAAACGTACAGGGCCTTTCCCAAATCCGAAGTAGACGTACCTTTGAACATCAAATCGTCAACCTCGTGGAGTTTCGCCCGGAGGCGTTCGCGGTCCGCGTCTTGCTGCTGCGACGCGGTGAGTTTCTTTTTAGGTGGTGGTGTTTGTGCTTGCGTTGTCGTGGCAGCGGTGGTCGCTCCCGCTGCAGCAGGTCTCACGGAAGCACCCGCCGCGGCGGGGGCTGTTTTCTTTTCTCCATCTTTTCTCGATTTCGTCGTCGAAAACATCCCCTCGGTCACCGCCTGGCCTGGACTCATAGGAGGCGAGCGTGCTGCTTGAAACCCGCTGTCACCAGCGCCCGCGAACACAAGCCTCGTCGACGCTGCGTTGCAGAAACCGGGCGGCGAGCCCGGTGGGGTAGTGGCTTGAAGCGTCTGGCGCCGTGGGGATGCGCCGAAACGTCCGGCCGTCCTGCCGCTCGTGGACACCAACGCGGATGCGGGTCGAGAAGCCAAACCGGGGGACGACCCGTCCCACTCGCGGGGGCGCACCTGCGCACTCGACGCACACCCCATCGCAGAACCGGAGCGATCTTCCACAGGCGCGTGGCCCGACTGAATCGGTGCACGCGCCAATGCAACGAGGGCGTCGTCGCCTCCGAGAGATGTTGACTTTCCGAGACGGCACTCGTCGTTCGTCCCCCTTTTTTTTTTACCCCTGACTTTTTGGTTTGCCAAAACGTTGACCAGGACGCGGCTCCCTCCCGCGACTTGCTCGGCGCGCGCGTCGCACTCGCGCGCGCGATGTTTCCTCGCGCGTTCATGGCGCTCGCACTGTGCGTGGTGTTCTTTGTGCTCGTCGCCGCGAGACCGGAAGCCGCGCTCGCGGTGTCCGGACCACCACGCCTCGGCGGCCAAAAAACCTCGGACGGTCGACTCGTCGTGGCGACAAGTCTTTTAGTGCAGCCTAGTTCCGACCACAACGACGACGTGTTTCAGGAGATCAACAGCTCGTGGTACGTCCGGTGTCACGCCAAAGGCTCTTCCGGCGAAACTCGGCTCGCGGGCACGCTTCCCGTGATTCACGCCCCGAACCGCACCGTCGCAACGCGCGTGGACCTCGGGGACTTTGCACTCGGCGAGATAAAACCTGACGACAAAATTCTGGACTGCGCGTTTTACGAACTCGCGCCAAACGCCTCTGAAGCAAAAGTGTCACACGCCGAGCTCGCGGTGGCGCGCTTTTCGGATGCGGACGACCACGTAGCTGTCCTGGAGTTCGCGAAAGGACAACGATCAAGGCGGTGGATAACCCTGACGCTCCGGTGCGCGAACTGCGTCGCCGAGGCGGTGAAACTTGAAACGGCGACGAGTTTTGCTTCTTCTTCTTCTTCTTCTTCTTCTTCTTCTTCTTCTTCTTCT
>TARA_B110000977_G_scaffold67719_1_pt1 | contig 18187 bp, 12 predicted proteins | sample TARA_B110000977 | Tara Oceans TARA_B110000977 (sample SAMEA4397798) | marine metagenome | biome: Polar Biome; feature: [SRF] surface water layer (ENVO:00010504); material: water (ENVO:00002006), including particulate matter (ENVO:01000060) such as... | depth 5 m | reverse complement strand
GAGCTACTCGAACATACCCCCCGTGCTGCGTGTATCCATGCTGTATCAAAGCCACGGGAGCACCGTGCGCGCGATGGAGCTCGCGGTGATGGAAAACGGACACTGCCTGGAAAGCGTTGAGCTCTCGTACGTGCTACGACGCGCGACCACGATAGTCTTTTCTTTTCTTTTTTCAAGCAACAAAGAAGGTTTTCCCTGTCTGACGCCTTCCTCCCCCCCGTCCCTTTCCCCCCAGCGCTGTGCCTGGCAAGGGCGACGCGCTCGTGGCGCGCGCGCCTGATTCCAAAACACTTCTCGTGGTGGGTCCCACAGCGTTGTCCGCGCGGCAACGGCAGAACGACCGGCTGTGTTCGTTCGGCGAAACGCGACTGTGCGAAGAAGGCGAACGCGTCGAGTTTGCGTTTCAGTTTTTGAAACTGGACGACGCGAACCGATGCTTCGAGATTCTCACGCCTTGGCTCGAGACGCCGAGGAATGTGAGAAACGGTGAGCGCACATCTTTGCGCATGATGCTCGGGATACCGAGTGATATCCCGAAAGTTGAAGGGACACGAGATTCACCCGCGGTTGATTTAGTGGAGGGTGATTTTACAGCGACGGAGACAAAAACGACCACAGAGCTCATGTCGACTTCTCAGGTGGTGACGATGATGGACGCGGTGACCACCGAGTGCATGGTATCCGAAACGTTGGTAACATCGGAGTGTGTAGTGGAAACTGCGCAAGCGCACCCTGCTGATACGGATAAAACACCCATGGCCGATATACCCCTCCTGAAGTCCACCAAAGAAGTCGCCGTCGACGAAGACCTTCAAGAAATGAAATCGATGGCGATTGACGCGAGTGACACCGATAGCGAACCCGAAGAGGTCATCGAGAAAATCAAAACCCACGACAAAGAAATCCAGACAGCTCCTGAGAAAATCGAAAGTGCAGAAAAGGAAATCCAGACCGCACCGGAGACCCTTGCGCCACCGTGGACGTGGTCCGCTGGGATTCCTACAGACGTGGACGATGACACAGCAAAAAAACACGCCACGTCGCTCCTGCGTTGTTGTTTCAAGCCACAAACTATTATCGCGGGCGATGCCGCCGCGTTCGCGAGCGCCCCGCTCGGCGCACACATGCCCTTCGACCGGTACGCTAAGCTGGTGGGCGAGGCAATGGATGAGATGGTCCGCAGTGGTGAGATTTCTATTCCAGGAGGCGAAAGTGACACGGATGACGAGCGGATCGAACAGGAAGGGGATGAAGGAGACGAAGAATACTTTTAGAGCGGAGTCTTTGTGTACGATGACGCGCGTGACCACAAATATACCTTACAACAAATACCCCTACTACATGCTCATCATCAGCCTTCTGAACGCGTCTTGAATTTGCAGCGGCCAGCTCTCCGGGAAGTTCTTCTTTTTTAGCAGCCCGCACTGCACGAGCTGCGACTTATCCGCATCCCCCAGGCCTTCCTTGGCGATTCGCTTCAACGCCGCTTCGGACTCCTCGGGCGTCCGCGCCTCCCGCAGCTCCGCCAACGGCGCAACGTACCCGTCCGGCCCCTTGTCCCCCTCTAACCCGTTCTTGGCGAAATGGCCCTCTGAGTTCTGAACCATCAAATCAGCGCCTACTGATACCAAAAAGTCAGCGCACTCGTCGTAGTCGTACCCCAGCGCCATGTGCAACCCCGTGTTTCCCTTCGCGTTCACCGCGTCAATCTCGGCGTCCTTCGCGATGAGTAATTTTACAATTCCAGTAAACCCGTTCTGGCTCGCAATGTGTATGGGGCGGTTGCCGTTCCGCGGGTCCTCGCAGTTCGCGCGCTCCGCGTCCGTTATCAAACTCGCGATCTCGCCCAAAGGCTTGTTCCACCGAATCGCGCTGTGGATCTTCTTGGTTTCGTCCTCAGACAACGCGCGCGAGTTTATTTTCGGTTTCAAACGTTGTTTGTTTGTTTCGGTCTCCTTTTTTTGGGCTGCGGCTTCGCGTTCTTCGCGCTCTCTTTTCTCGTCCTCCTCTCGAAGTTCACGTTCCTCTCGTTTTTTTTGCTCGTTCCTCTGCTCAGTTTTTTCCCAAAACTCGGTTTTCGCTTTTGCTTTCTCTCGCTCGGAGGTTTGAATGGGCTCTCGTTTGGGTGGCGAATCGCGACCGGGTTCCCGTGCGGAAGCAAACGTTTGTTCTCGAACCGACTCGCCTCGCGGTTCTCGCCGTAACGGCGTCTCCACGAAAGACGCTTCCCTGTATCTCCGTGGCTGCTCACGTTGGTGTTCCCCGCTCTCTGCTAACGACATTCCCCGCTCAATCGCCTCGGCGACGATGTGCTCAATCTCAGGCGCGAGCGCCGTCGCGAGGAGCGCGGCGTCGCGACGCGCGGCGGCGCCGGCAGGCACGCCGAGAGGCACCGGTCCGCCTAACGGCGAGCCCGGTGATTGAAGTTGCGGAGGGTAGTACGCCGCGGAGGGGGGCGGTTGCGCGCGCGCCACCGCCGCTACGGCGTTCAAATCGCTCGCCGCGCGTCTCGTTTCAACGGCGATTTCCCGCAGGTCGCTCATCTGCGGGCCGAGCGTGCTCGCGATGCTATCGCGCATCGCGGGACCCAGCGCTCCGCATAAAGTCTCCACAGCCTTAGCCAGCTTGCTCAGCTGCTTGGACATGTCCCCGATACACCGCTCCTGGTGCGCGGAGCGCTTATCCTGCGTCTGCATGAACTCCACGAGCATGCTCTCGAGCTGGGGAACATCAAGGTGGGGGAAGGGGTCAGATGGGGTCGTGTCGAACCAACGCGAATGAAGCAATTCAGGAATCGCTGAATTTCTCGGATTCTCCGATTCTCAGAGAGCCGCGTGAGGATGGCCGTGCGACACGCCGTAGGCATGTGGGGCGATATATTCAACGTACCGGTACCATCGCGTCTGACATGTCGTCGGTCGACGCGGTGCGCACGTGCGCCGAGAACGTGTGGGTGCGTCTTGAGGAGTGAAGCTGAGTCATTTGTCAACAACGATTTTATGCCGACCGGTTTTATCGGAATGGCTATGAATCTTGCTTCGCTCGTCTTTCGATCGGCAGGCAGACCACACCGATGGCGCGCGTCGCCCCAACAAGGCTCCACGCGCCCGCCCCTTCGGGACGGGCGACGAGGCGTAGCGCGGATGCGCGCGTTGTACGCCGTGGGATGGCGGTCTGGGCGTGCCGCGACGATAACGCCGTGGACTCGACATCGAGTTGCACGTCGGCACCGACGCCTCTCCTGTCCGAGTCGTTCGGACGCCGCGAAGCCCTTGGATCCGTGGCGGCACTCACCGCAGGGCTGATGACACTGACCCCCGGTGATGCACGCGCGGTGGTGGAAGAGGCGACGACAACGGCGCGCCCCGTACCGGACTACACCGCGCGCGGTTCCTACGGCGTGAAGCGCCTTCCCAAACTCGAGCACACGTGTGTTTCGTGTTTCCCGCGATGCGTGGGCGACGCGTGTTTACTGAGCATCGACGCGTACGTCCCCACCCCCCCTCCGGTACTGCCGGATGCGATGTTCCCCATCGTTGGGAGTAAAGGCGAGGAAGAGCTGGACGGAACGCTGTCCCGCTCACGAGGTCCGTACCCGCTCGCGGTGTTCACGTCTGGATTCTTGGTCGACTCGGAGCAGTACGCGTCGTATGCCCGCCGGCTGTGCTCGTGGGGGTACGTCGTGCTACAGTACAACAAAAGGGAGAACGTAGCAGGGGGCAACGCCCTGGATGACTTGGTCAGCGCTCAAATGATCAAAGACCTCATCGGGTGGGCACAGAGCGACGTGCTTCTCGGGCAGCTCGTTGACACGAAGGGCGAGGAACCGTCGGCGGGGGTGTATTTAGTGGGACACAGCCGCGGGGGTAAAATATCGACGTTAGAGGCGCTTGAGGACCCGAGAGTGAGGGCGGCGTGTTTATTGGACCCGGTGGATAACACCGTGTACGCTCCGCTGGGGGTGGGGTTCCCCTCTGCGGTGGCGGCGATGCAAGAAGGCGGAGAGGAGGCGTCAACTTCAGGTCGAACGCCGCCCCTGGTGGTGGTGGGCGGCGCTCGCGGCGGCGACTGCGCCCCGAAGGGTTCCAACTACGTGGATTTCGTGCGCGAAGCGAGTGCCGATAGCTGGGGCGTGGAGATCGCGGGCGCGGGACACTTCCAGTTCCTGGACAACGCCACGTTCGTACAGCGTGCGGTGTGTGAAGAAGGGTTCGCGTCTGAATCGGAAGTGCGAGGGGTGAGCCAGGCGCTGATGGTGGCGCACGCCGAGACGATTTTCCGCGGCGTCACGAGGGACGCGGCGTTGAGAGAGACGCTGGGGAGGCTGGAAGACGAGTTCGGCAACGGCGTGGGGTCGAAAATAGACACGGATAATGCGGCGGCGCCCTGGACAGTGCTGCGGGGTTTGGAACGGTGAGGACAAAACTAGTTATTATTTCGAATATATTATTTCGAATACTCCCATCCTCCCTACGCTCCCTCCCCTTCTTCGATGGACACGTCAGACACGAACCCTTCGTCGTCCTCTTCCTCGGAGAACTCCCCTCCGTCGTCTTCGCCGTCGCTGGCTTCGGTCAACACGCCGGTTTTGTGGAAAATGTCGCGCAGAAATCCGCGCAGGTGTTCCGCGAACGGCGGAGGGATGAACTTTGAAACCTCCTCTTCCTCCGTCGTCAGATTCTCCGCGCTCGCCATCGGAGCATCCGCGTTTTTATTGGATTTCGTCGCATCGCCATCCGAATTGGGATCAGAGTCACTCGTGTCGTCGTTCTCGTCATCGTCGCTTTTGTCACCCTCCTCCGCGGCTTCCTGTCGTCTGCGTCTTTCCTCCGCCTCCGCCTTGGCCGCCGCTGCTGCGGCCTCGGCTCTTTTGCCCCGCGCCACGCGTTTGCCGTGCGCGATCCACGCTAGGGCAAACAGGAGCTTTTCGAACTGTCCAGCGTTGAGCCGCGCGGGTGACTCCTCGGGCTGGTACCGCCGTAAATCGCTTGGGTCGTCCTGCCGCACGCCAATCACGGTGCGGCAAAACGCGTGAAGGTCAACAAATCCAGGCGCGTCCCGGTCGTACTCCAGCAAATCAAACGCATCCTTTGAGTTCGAGTCGGAAGTATCCTCCGTGGTGTTCGCATCACCTGCCTCTGCTTCACCTGACGAGATCCGGGCTGTATTCCCCAGGGTCTTGCTCGCGTTGCCGATGTCACCCGCGTCGTCGTCCACGAGCACGCCCCACTCCATGGCGCTCTTGGTGAAGTCGTGCACGAACAAACTCCAGGGTTCGCCCGGCGGCCGGCGGGGCATGCACATCTTCATCGCGTGCATTGTGAGTCTGTTCGCACTGGCGAGCTCCGCCATAGCAGTGGCATCACTAGTGGCTTCCAACGAGTCCGCGTAAATGGTCTCGAAGTTTTTGCTCAGGAAAGGATACACGTGCGTCTCGACGAAGTGATCCAACCGGCGGTGCAGCTCGGCGAAGCCGATATCGGGAGATTTGACTTTCGAAAGGTCGTACTTCCGCGCCGCGACCCTGGTAACTGCGACTAGGAACCCGATGCAATCAAGCGTTTTCACGACGCCCTTCAGTTCCTTTTCCATCTTCGTGCCTTTCTTTTTAAGCGCTTCGTTGAAACATGCGTCAACGTCCAAAACCGTGATTGTCGGACCGCCGACTTCTATGGCCTTCGCATCCAACATGAACCGCCTGAACTGTTCTAGGTTCATTTTGTCCACATCACGTACATCCACGTCGCCATCGGATTCGTACAGCTTGAACAGCGCTTGCAACGCGCCTGCGTGTGTAAACAGCGTGTCTCGCGCCGCGGCGACGTCCTCCGCCCGCGCATCTTTCCGCGAGTTCGCCAACATTTCGCTCACCAACTCTCCAATTCCAAACGCCTCGAAATCAAGACGAGCGTCTAACCACCTAAGCCCGGGGGTCTTGTGTTTCACATCACCTGAAGTAGACGGGGTGGAGTCACGAGCTGTTTCCTGAGAAGACTCGCTTTGACGGCCACTGTGTTCCGCCAGCGGTGGCGGTGTCACGGGTCGGCCCTCCCACCGTGCGGTGAACGCCTCGGGGCCTCGGCTGAACCGCACCACGACGCCGTCGCCATCAGAGTACCGGGCGCGAATCACCGAGTCCACATCCTCGATGACCCCTTCTCTGTTTATCACCGCCTGCGGCACGAAGGTTCCGGAAGGCAGGTTCGCCAAGTGCGCGGCGCGGTCGCACGCGGCGAACGCGAGCCATCGCAAAATTTGTTCCCCATTCCCGCAGTCCACGCACGCGGTCGCAACCTCGCCCGTGGTCTCCTTCCCCAGAGCCTCAGCGGGTCGGAGGCTTACCCTGAGCTTCATGGAGGTCGTACGAGGGTGTGGGAGGGGTGTCGGTCGAACACACCGCCTCTAACCACCACTTGTGCCGGGTGATCTGATGAAGCTCCGACGATTGGCTGGTCCGATTCCAAATCGAGCGCGACGACTCGTTGAATAAAATCAATAAGTTTTTTCTAATAATGCTACCTGCTCCTACTTTCCAGCCTCTCTTCGAAGCGTTTCTGCGTTGCGCTCTTCAGCCGGCACCCCGCGCACAGCGCCGTGTCCGTTACGTTCTTCACGAAGCGCCGGAAACCGTGCTCGCCCATCTCCAGGCCGCCGCACAGTCTTTTGAAATGTTGCGGCCCCGACCCCGTGTCTAAATCCGACTCGCTTCGCCCGACGGCTTTGGGCCGCAGCACTTCCTTCGTGGTGACGTCGCACAGCCACAGGTACACGTGCGACACGGCGAAGCAGGAGAGGCAGGTGCAGAACCCGTACACGACGACGCAGGCTACTAGGGTAACAGTTCCAGGGTCGGACCACAAATCGCGCGCTGTCGGGAAATTCGCATCCCGCAGCGCCGTGACGGATTCCACCACAAAAATCAATACCATCCCGGAAACGCACACCAGAAACAAAACGAACCACCTGTGATTGTCCTTCCCCACGCAGTTCCCCAACGCGCCGCAGTGGTGGTCGAAGCGGTGGACGCACCACCCGCAGTCGCGACAGTGCGCCGCCCGGGGGGGGCGCCATATACGACACGTCGCGCAATACCGCTCGCACTTACTCCAATCCCACGCATCGGCGGTTGTTAGAAATACGCCACCTTCGGTATCCCCGGTATCCCCAGTATCCCCTCGTCCCGACACGCTCGCTGTTTCCACGTCCCCGCCGCCGTACATACCGCCGATTTCCCGGAACTCAACCGCGAGTCGCGCGTATTGGCCGGAAACGGGGTCCTTCCGCACGCTGTGTGGAAGCGCCGCGGTTGTTGCATTTTCAGATTCATTCAACTCGCCAGCCAACGCGTCGAGTTCGTCGATTAAAGGGTCGTCCACCGCGCTGGGCTGGATGATTCCCGGATCTAACCTGTTCACCAAGGCCATTGAGGTGAGTGAGACGCACAGTAACACTGTACACACGACTCGGGTCTCGGGCAACACATCTACTCGTGCCAAAGGCACCGCTATGCCCAGTAAATAAAGTAACACGAGCCAAACAGCGATGCCGACGGGCGCGCCGTGTCGCTCGCACCACACCGCGTACACGTCCTTCACGTCGTGACGTGACCCGGCACGACCCCAACGAGGAACCGCGCCGGTGCCGTGAGGTACGGGCGCAGCGTGTGTTTCTCGGTTCGGTCGCGACCGCAGACCGTCCCCAACACCAACACCCTCATCCCCACGCGCGCGGAGCATGGGCTGCCGCGTCTCATCCTCGCCTGTCCGCGACATACTCTGCCCGAGACTAAGACTAAGACTAAGCCTAAGACCCGCGCGAATCCCGCTCCCGTGGGTGCCGCGCGCGCGCCACGCGAAGTGAAGCACTCGTAGGGGTGGTCCAAGATTTTGCGGAGAATGGAAAGCAGCAAAGTTGAAGCACCGCGAATATTAACAATTTGTTCAATAAATAAAAGAATGGTTTTGGAGTGAAACTCCGATCTATTTCCTCCCACCCGTGTCCTCCTACACGTGCAGCGCCTCTGCGATTGGCCTGCTCAGCGACAGAATTTCAAACGGTTCCGTTCCCGCCACCGCCTTTGCGGTTTGCGGGCAGGAATCCGTGAGGAAGAATTTCGTAAATCCCTGCCCCCCCGCGCCCGAAGACGCTGTGAACCTTTTCCACGAGTTCCCCGGGAACACGCCGTGCGTGACGTACGCGGAGACTTTCAGCGCGCCGAGTTTTGACAACAGCTTCTGGCACTCAATGAGCGTCCCGCCGCTCTGTACCAGGTCGTCCACGATCACCACGTGCCGCCCCGCGGGTTCGCCTTCTTTCAGCTTCACCAGCCGCTTCCCGCCGTCCCGCACCTTGGTGCACACCACTTCCTCCATGCCTTTGAAAAACACGTGGAACCGTTTCCGCGCGCCTTCGTCGGGGTACGCGATGACGATGTTATCCGCGTCTTCGCACTCCGCCAGGCGGTTTAACAACAGCGGAATGCCGCTTTCGAAGCACGGCAAGATGTTATCGCCGAAATAAAAACGCTCCTGTAACGCGTGAATGTCGAAAATCAAGGTCGAACACGGGCCACCTCTGGATGGCGGGATGTTGCTCAAAATCCTGGCCAACGTCACCGCGGTGGCGATCTCCCCTTCCCGTTCCACGCGTTCTGACGTGCCAGTAGGGAAGAACGGAAGAATCAACGTGAAGGACGCGACGAACATCTTGGGCAGCGAGTATATTATCGAGATCTGTTCGAAGATAACCTCGGGGGAGTGGAACGAGGCTAGGAACGCTACGTGCCGGTCCCTCACCCCGTACGCGTCGTTGACGAATAAATCAGGGAACCCATCCGGGAACTTTCGCCAGTCGATGTCGCCGAGCTCAACCGCCGAACCGGCGATGTCTTCGGCCGCGATTTTCTTCGCCAGATCCTTCATCTCGGGGGCGAAAAATAAAACAGGATACTTGTTCGACTTGTCTAAACGTTGCAGTGCGCCTGGTAACGCGGCGGAGCGTACGTCACGGTCGCACCCTAACAGGCCGCCTGACCCTCCGGTCTGGCGGAACGAAAGGTACTTCGCGCCGGATGCGTTTTTTGACGTGGACCCGGCCGAAGACGACTTGCGGAGTTTTGAGGAAGATTGCGCTCCGTTCGCGGACGACGTGGCTGTTGAAACCGCGTCCACTACCAAGCCAGCTTCAGTGGCGAGCACGGACACGGGTTTCTGTATCGGTGTTGTGTCCACGCGTGTGGTCTTACTGTCGACGCTCATCACGTCGATGTCGATGACTTCACTTTTTTCAAACCCCATTTCTGACTTTTCAGCGTTCATCGCATCGAGCTCCTCAGCCGCCTCTGCGGACCTGTCAACGATGGCTTTTCGTGCCAAACCAGCCCTTCGTCGTTTCGACCATCGCGCTGTGGTTTCGATAGGGATACCTTGCCCCGCGGCGACGTGCGTGGCCCTCACGTGCGCACTACGCACTCCGTTAGTACCACGCATCCGACTCAACCGCAAGCCGCCGGTAGCGGGCACCGCCGCCAGTCCCGCCAGACTACCCAGACTCGCCATGATCCCCCTGCAGAACCCGCGAGCTGCGAACCCCGCCTGTCACAGTCAACCCACTCGGTCGAGACCGAGGACGCCCAAGCGTCAATCAACTCGCGCGACCGCGAGTTGCAGGTGGCGGCGACTCGATTGCCTTTTCGAGCACTCATGTTTGGATAAAAATGAGTTCAAATTAGAGATGCGAGGCGTTCAAATCGTTCAGTTTTTTGCTATGGTTTTTTAGTCTTATGAAACCGTAAACTAAGGGAATCGTGTTCTCTCGCGCAGAGAAGGCTTTTCTTTTCACCCCGGTGAGGTCAATAGGTCCCTCACCGAGGACAGCCTCTCCCCCAGCGAGTCCAAGAACTCCGCCGTGAGCTTCGTGGGCGTGGGCGACCTTTTCTCGACACTCGGCGACGCCGCGTGGTACGTCGCGGCGTACCCCGCTCCGGCGCCCGCTCGAGTTTCGGGCGACGGCGGCATCGGCGGCGGCCGCTCGTACGCTGAGAACTCCAACGCTCTATCCGACAGGGAGGGCTTGGCGAACGAAACGGATACGGCCGGTGTCTGTCCCTGGTCGTTTGCGTCCGCCACTGAATCAAACCTTAAATCAGTCTCCGACGCCGACGCGGACGACGCGTTTCTCGCGGCGTCGACCCGCGCGGCGCGGCGCGCAGAACTCTCCGCTCTTCGCTCCGCGTCCTCAAGCGCGGCTCGCAACTCGGTAGCCTCAGCGCGCCACCGGCTAGTTTCTTCCCTAACGTTCGACACAGCGCGCGCACCTTCTTTCGCCGCGGCTTCCAAACGCTTCTCCGCCGCCACCGCGCGCACGCGAAGGTCATCCGCCGCCGACGCGCGCTCCGACCAAGTCGCCGTCGCGTCGCTCGTCTCGGCGATTCGCGCCTCCGCTTCGGCCTGCGCCCTTCGCGCGTCGCCCTCTCTTGCCGCCGCCGCGCGAGCGGACGCGAACGCGTTGTCAAGTGCCTCCCGTGATGCCTCCGCTTCGCCTCTGGCCTCCGCCAACTCCGCCTGCGCCGCCGCGAGTTTCGCAGCAACCTCCGCGCGCGCCGACGCAGCCGCGTCGAGGCGTTTTTCCAAAGTCCGGGATCGAGTCTCCGCCGCCGTCGCGCGTTGCGCCTCCGCACGCGCCACCGCGGCGATGTCCCCGTCCGCGACATCTTTCTGCGACGCCAACACCGCGTTGAGGGTTTCGTCTCTTTTTTTCGTTTCAGCCTCCGCGGTATCCGCGCGCTCCAGCGCTTTCGCCGCCGCCAACTCGACTTGCGACGCCAGGTTTTCAGCAGCCTCGGCTCTGCGCTCGGCGTCCTCCGCTCTCTGTGTCGCCGCCACCGCCTCGGAAGCCGCGATGGCTCTCTCCGCCTGTGCCACCGCGGTTTTTCCCCGGAGCTCGTCCACTAGCGCAGCAATCTCCACCGCGCTTGTTTTCCCTGGAACGAAAGCCTCGGCGCTTTTTGTTTTTTCCGTTTCAATCTCAAGCGCGGTTTCAAATTCAGACGCTTTGTTCTCCGCCAATTCCGCGCGCTGAGTCGCCGCTTGAAGTGCTGACTCAGCACTCTCCCGTCCACGCGTCTCTTCCTCAAGACGAGCGTTGACTTCCGCCAATTTCGCCTTCAATTTTTCCTCCAACTCATTCGCCTCAACAACACGGGCATTCAACGTAGCAACCTCCGCCGCGCGCAACATTATCAACTCCGCCTTGGCCTGCGTCGCGCTCGCCTCCGCCGCACTCAACTTTGTTTCTAAATCCACAACTTTTGTCGCCAAATCCGTCGCGTTTGACTCAGCCTCATCCGCACGTCGCTCGGCATCCACGGTGCTCGCCTCAGCCTCATCCGTGCGTCGCTCCGCATCCACAGTCCTCGCCTCAGCCTCACCCGCGCGTCGTACCGCCGCGGACGCGTCTGCCCGGGCCTGTTCCACGCGCGCTGCGAGCGCCTCCGCGGCTGCGGTGTCCCCTTTGGCAATAACCTCGCGCTCAGACTCCGCGGCACGTAGCCGCGCGATGTCGGCGTCGCGTTCGACTACGGCGTCAGACAGCTCCGCGAAATTCGACTCCGCCGCGGCTGCGCGTTCGTTTGCCTGCGCGAGTGCCTTCTCCGCGGTGGACGTGCGACGTTCAGCGTCGGCGACAGCGCGCTCGAAAGTCGTTGCACGTTCCGTAACAGCCGCGAGCTCGCGTTCCAGGGCTTCCTCGACTCCCGCCACGTCGTTCACGCGCCCTGTCGCCTCCGCTCTTTGTTTCTCCGCTTCGATTTCCTCCTCCGCGTCGCGCAGTTTTTGTTTAAGCTCGCCGAGCTCGCGCGCCGCTGCCGCTGCCATCGTGGCAGCCATGCGGCTCTCAGGGGAGTGCCCTGAATCGCGCTTCGGCAACGGTCGGGGAAAGGACGGCGGGGACTTTAGGGACCCTCCGAACGACGCGCGCTCCAAGTTTGGCTCTCCGGACGACGTACGTACTAAACTTGGTACGTTCGTTGTCGGCTCGTTCGGCGGACTGGCTCCGGGCGACGGCGTGTTTTGCTCTGCGACGTCAATCGCAAACTCGTCGTCGTCAGAAACGGACGCGACATCAAAATCGTCATCGTAAACCACCTCGCCTGTGCTTTTGAGGGAATTGACATCTTTCGTCTCCTCAACCGTTTGCACCGCATCCACCCCGTTACCCTTCGTGTCTTCGTCCCGGAAGCGCAACTCGCGGTGTCGCCTCCGCATTATGTCTTTCGCGTCGTCTTCCGCGACGAAAGAATCCTGCTGACGGAAAGGCACCACCTCGTCACTAAACTCGGACGGCGACATCGATTGGGGTAAATCATCATCAGGAAGCTCCTCGGGCATTGACCCGTCGGAGGTTTCTTCAGCCTCCATATCCGCCTCGAACGCGTTTGTGGGCGCCGGCGGATGCGACTCTTCAGGTACTGGGTCCAGTTCTGGCACATCCCTCGGTTCGTCCTCTGGTTCCGGGGGCATTTTGCGCGGCGGGCTGCTCACATCTGCCGCTTCGCGTCCCTCTTCCTTCGCCTGCATGTCCTCCATGATCTGTGCCACTTGCCGCTCCAGGCAGTCGATGATAGCAAACACCTCATCCGGGTCGCCGTGGATGACTAAACCGACCACCTTCTCGCCATTGACCACGGACAAGCTGAACGTCCCGGGAGCCGTGATGCTCCACTCCTGAATGCGCTGCAGCGGAAACGACCCCAAGACTTTGCCATCCGGCTTCACAAGTCGCAGACCGGCCGTGCTGACGAACACATCGAGCTCAGCTTTCACGTTACCTGCGGACGACGAGGAGAGGTGAGCGTCGATGCAAAACGAAAATGTGGAGGGCGAGTCGAGGAAGACGAGAGGTCGGTAGCGGGGAGGACGGGGAGGGACGCACCTTTCGAGTCCTTCAAGTGAGCCTTGAACTGCTCCACGCGGTCCCCCATGACGGGCGAGCACACTCCCGTCCGAGTGTGCCTGGCGTTGTGCGTCCATCGTCAGATTTCTCGTCTACTCCAACGGGTTTGTGCCTTTTTAAGAATGTCAACATTTCAGTCCGACTCAGAGGTGGGAGCACGGCGGTGTCTCCATGGCTCGTCACATGCACGACGCTGAGCGTCTGCTCACCCCTCCCGACGCGGAGGACCTTCTGCTGCGCGTCGCCGCGGAGCAGACAGTGTCTCCGCTGTCCATGGATTTAGTGTACGACCCGCCCCCGGTGATGAAGCTTCGCAAAAGCGCCGAGGAACCTGAGCAAAGCCACAATGTGACGTACGCCACCGTGCTTGTTCGCGCGATGTGTGCGAGTGACGAACCCTCGCTGAAACCGCATGAATCGATGCAGTGGAGCGCGCACATGGTGGTCAGAATCGTCGCAAGGTTAGCGAGAGCACACCAAACACCGCAGGTGTTCGAACCCATTCTCATTGGCATGAATGACATCGAGGTGGATTACGAATCCGCCGACGAACGCAACGAATCCAAATCCAAAACCCCGTGTTACCCTTTCCGGTTCGCCCTAGGGTGGCTCTTACTGGACGAACTACAGCGCGAGCCAAGGGGGGGGGGGAGTAAGGTGTCACTTTGGGCGAAACAGCTCGCACAGAGGATAGTTAAAAGCGTTGCGCTGAGTGAAAAAATAAACGAAACGTACGCGTACTCGCGAACGCTGTTCGGCGAAATCAAAGTCGCGCACGACGTGAGCGCCGCCAGACGAAATCACTTCGGGGTATAGTATGTAGCAGCGTGTGTAGGGAGAGCGATGTAGTATTAGGTAGATAAATAGTTATAGAAACGTTCAACACCTAATTAGGCGTCGGCGCGTTGAACAGCGCTAGGCGTTCCTTGAAGGATAATTTTTTGGTTTCCGGCGATGAGTGATTCACGGGCGTCGCCAACTCGGGTGGAGGCGTTCCCGGTTCTTGTGCTTCCGGAGCTTCCACTTGCGCCTTCTCCTTCGCCTCCTCCGCCGCACGCGCCTCCCTCACCCTCAACGCAGCCTGCCTGGCCTCCCTCACGGCGGCGATTTCCGCCGCCGCCGCCGCTGCGCGCGCCTCGGATCGCGCCAGAGCCTCGAGAGCCTCGGGGGAAGCCCCCACCGCGGCGTCCGCCGCCTGCGCTACCGCAATCACGGGACTGACGACATTTTCAGTCGACGAAACCATAGCACCCAGCGCGCCCATCAGCGTCGAGTTCAGGGTTTCGGAAAACGGTAACCGGCTTTGGGCTTCGTGTAACGTAACAGGCGTCGTACCCTCGGCGATACCCTCGCCGCTAACAGGCTCGGGTGGAGGCGCCGCTTCGTCCGCAGCGCTCAACGTTCGATTCATGTCAGCGCTGTCCGCGAACAGCGCCATCTCTTTCTCCCTCTGCGCGTCCTGCTCCACCTGGACCATTTGAGCGATAGAGTCGGCGTCCACCGCGAGTGTGTGCGGCGAGGCTACAGTACTCAAACTCGAACCGACTTGGTTGTTGAAAGAAGGCGTATCCGAAAACAAAGCGGCGCTCGGCGAAATGCTCCCAGCGTGTTTCGTCGGGTCCCCTAGGCGAGACGGCGTTGGATTCGCGGCGGAGGAAGGAGCCGGGGGCGGGGGCGGGGGCACGGTAGTTATTTCGTCACCAGCAGTAGTTCTCGTAACATCTTGTGTGATTCCAAACAAAACGGTGGATCCCCGGGTGTTGTCACCGGGTTCCACCGTCGCCGCGTGGCGTTGGACGAGCGATTGGATTTCTGAAAAATCACTCGGAACCGATGTCGGCGCCGCCGCAGTCGCGAGCGGGTCGGAAACACCGAACAGCTCCGAAATCGTCACGTGCCCATCGGTGTCATTTCTTTCCAAATCCAAAAGGGCCTCACCTTGATTTTGGCGATACGAAGCGCGTTGGCGTTCAACACGAGACGGACCCGTGCCCGAATCGTCGCCGTCCCAAGGCGCGCCAACCGGGACGGACGGGGAATACGCGTTGCCGCGAGGTATTCCTCCACGCCTTACAGACGAGTCATGCGGCACGTACGCAAACTCCGAGTCGCTCGTCGACCCCGAGTTTGACCCGTCGCCACCCACGAGAGAGCCCATGACGACACCTGTCGGGAGCCTGGTTCCTCCTGAGCCTCCCGACCCGCCTGGGCCGGCGGACGGCGTGGGGGGCTCAGACGCGGCGTGCGGCGGCGTTCCGTAGATAACCCCGACGCACGCCTCTCGCAGGTACGGGGTGGGGAGCGAGCGCATGGAAGCTAGCACCCCGGCGAGCATCTCCGAAAACCCAGGTCGCTCGGATAGCAAACGACTGAGTTCAGCGCCCGCCGTGCCGACGTTCGCGGCGGCGGGACGGTCCATGTGATCGGTTCTCCCCGACACGGGACGCGTTTGCGTTTGCGCCGTTCCGCGAACCGGAGGGGTATCTCCTTCAGGCACGGTGCTGCGATTCGCCGTGCTCGTTTCACGCGCAACATTCCTTTCGAAATCAGTCTCCCCGTGCGTATCGCGGTCGGGAGTGTCTCTCCTCGGTGGAAAGTTATCCTGCGGCGACGCCCCTCGCTCATCCGCGGTGTCGTCCGCCCTCCCCGTACCGTCAACCCAGTTAGTGTCTCGCTCCGGCCTCGCACGCGACCGCGAACGCAGCGGCGACGCGAATCGCGGGTCACGCCACGGCCCGTGAGGTCGGTGCAGCCCTCGACCGCCGCTGTTCTGCGACGCGAACCACTCCTCGCCCTCCGCGATTTGTTGGCGCAACTCCTGGAGCTCGTCGAAAAACCGTCCAAGGGCGGGGGCGCTCGACGCAAAACCGCCGTCGCCGCCGCTCTCCCCTCCAACACCCATAGGGTCTACATACGCCTCACGAAGGTCGTGCAAGTGCTCTGAGGTTTCCCAGTCGATGGCGCTGTCCGGTCGAAGACTGGGCGTGGGCGAGCCATCCGGTCGACGTCGCGCGTCTGTCCTCCGACGACTGGATGTTTCCACAAACTCGCCGTACTCGCCATGTCCACCTCCCCAACGTCTCGGGCGGGCGAACCGAATAGGATCGAATCCAGAAGGATCATGAGCATGCGCGTGTGGCTCCATCATATTCAGCTCTTCCTGCAGCGAGGGGGATCGGTCTCGTCGTCCCTCGAATCGCCATCCAGGATTTTGATTCTCCCAACCGTGGAACCGCCACGTTTCTCGCGGCGGCGCGTTTCTCAGTCTCGGCGCCGTTCGCGCGCCTCGCGAAACGTGTCTATTGCGTGCATGGTCGAATGATGGATATCCGTCATACACTGGCACGTCCCTGAACCCGTCGTACGTCTCCCTACGCGGCCGAGGCGCGGACCGGCTGGTCCATCGCTGCTCATCGCGTTGCGGCAGCGTCGGCGTCATATTCACTCTTGATAACCGCGCAACGCGTCTTCGAAGCCTCGCGATTTCCGTAGCGAGCGCCTCAACGCGTTCGTTCGCGTTGTCGTCGTGGTCTGATTCGGACGACGTAACGGACGACGATGTGTACCCGCGGTCCGATTGTGTTTCCAAACCGGCGAAATCGTCTCGGTCTTCGTATCGGTTGGAGTGACGTTCGCTGTCTCGACGTTCGCTGTCTCTGCGTTCCATGTCTCTGCGTGCCGTGTCTCTACGTTCGGTGTCTGCTCCACGTTCGGAGGTTCGGTCCGCACGATCTGCACGCTCCCGCCTTTGACTGGATTCAAACGTGTCACTCCGCGATCGTCGGGGTGAAGTCTGAACACGCTCAGTCGGAACGGGAGCTTCAACGTTTCCGTTTTGATTTTCCACATCGTGGCGCGCGCTTCTTTCTCGAGATTCGATCCGAGCCGCTCGGGCTTCGTTTCGCCGACGCTCGCGTCTCTCCAGCCTCTCCAAACGTTCGCGCGCCACCGCTGCTTCACGCATCTGGTGCACCGCCGTGACGTCCCTCTGCTCTCGCGCCGCCAACGCCTCACGAGCGGATCGCTCTTCCCTCTCGCGCTGTCGCATCTGCGTCCGCGAAAGCATCCGCTCGCGTCGCTCGGTGTGCCTCTCCAACTCCAGAAGCTCGTGTACCAACGATTCGAGATCCGCACCAGCCGCGGTCTCCGAACGATTCTGCGAGGACGACGCCCCAACCCGTCTCGCGCCGCGGCGGGAGGACGCCATCGCCGATCCCGTGCGGCGCGCGCCCGCGTATGTTGAGCGATAACTGGACCAATCAAGACAACCGAAAATATCGTTCTTGTACTGTACTGTTGTTTTTGGTTTGGCCTGTAAAGGCGGAGACTTCCAAGTTGGCCCTGTGGGCCGAATCTGCAAATTTTTTTGGCGGGGATTTGCTGGCGTGGCGGCCACCTGTCTCTGACAGCCGCGTGACACATTTTCGCGCCAACGTGAAAAGTGCTGACAGCCGCGCAGCAGATCGAACGCAAAATCCGAGAAATCGATATTTTAACTCGTCATTAGACCGTCGATAAAGTAGGATAGCCCAAAATCAGCTGTTCCGAATCGCCTTTTTGCGTATCGGCGAGTAAAAAACCTGAAGAAAGTTCTAAAAAGTGCGAGGCGTGTGAAGAGACGCGCATTCTCGGCGCGCCTTCGCGGGAGGCACGAGCGCGAGACAGGGAAGGGAACGCACAGGGAACGCACACACAGGGACCGCACGTGCGGGTTGCCCCAACCGCCCCCGGTCGGAGTCCGCCGGTCGCGCCACCGTTCGCGGGGCGCGCCTTCAATTTCCCGCGTCGAAGTCCACGTGTGGAGAAAGATACAGAGATACGATACGCAGGTGGGACGGCGGGAACATGCGCGGCGAGAGCATCGCCTCGGCGGTCCTCAGGGCGGTGAGCGCCGCGCGCGGGGCTTTCTCGGGACATAATCGTGGCAATCAGAACGTCTCTTACACAACAAACGCGTCAGGCTCGGGACGTCCACCGTTGAAGGTTGCGTCCTGGGATGGCACGCACGTCGCGTTCATGGAAAGACGTCTGAGGAGAGACGTGCTCGTGCCGAAGGTGCTGGGCGCGCAGGTGGCGTTCGCGGCGGTGATGGTGCACATCATGCGCGGCGGTTTGGACTTTATGATTGCCGTCTCAGAGGGTGACACTGGGGATGCTGAAAATCAATCTACGTGGCCGTGGCAGGCAGGCGAGAAGGACCACTCGAGCCGACCCACCGCGCCAGGTCCCGGCGCGG